>Ga0126337_10000052_pt1 | contig 36781 bp, 26 predicted proteins | sample DipCmetagenome_FD_92527 | JGI IMG/M metagenome (GOLD analysis project Ga0126337, IMG submission 92527) | Coral microbial communities from La Bocana,Puerto Morelos, Mexico - Diploria C A metagenome | ecosystem: Host-associated > Invertebrates > Cnidaria > Coral | place: La Bocana,Puerto Morelos...
CGGGATCGATAGAATCACCGGGAACAGCACACCTCCCAGTAAAATGTCGGATACTGCCAGCGACATAAGAAATCTATTGGTGTACGTCTGAAGAGATTTCTTGGTGATGACCAGAATGAAAATGGTCACGTTAGTCAGCACAATTGATACGGATAAAATTGCTATCAAAGTATCTACAACGGAGTTTTCAGCCATTGTGTTAACCTGTGCGGTGACGCACGACTTGATTTCCTGGTGGTCTCTTCCTATTGTAGACCTCGATTTCTTTTCTTTATGACACCATCCGGTGTCTACAATGTCAGGAAGACAATATCAACATTTGCCATTGCGAGAACAATTATTCTCTCTCCACACTATTTCTCTGCAAACATTATGAGCTGTCTCCGCCGTACGATTGTCTTCAGAGTGATTCATTTACGTTATATACATGGATTTCTGCTGGCTCATCGCTGTCCTTACAATCGTAATAATAACCCAAAGTGGGTCCTCTCTGATCCGTCAGTCAAATTTACATTTGAATCATGTTGTTAAATTTCATTTTTCCGCCAATGAGATTTCATCAAAAGCTGTTTTCTATTTGATACGCTATTACCTATAGCATGAATTTTTTATTACTTTTCATGGCAGTTGGAAATTATGAACAGCTAAAACAAATAGCACTTACGTTTCATAGTTGTCAAAAAATACTTTTGCCGCTTGTAATTCACGAATTGAAAAATTGAAAATTGAATATCTTCTTCTTTTATAGCGGAAAAGTACCCTTAAAAAATTAAAAAGAGAACTTAAATCAAATTTGGAACGAACAAACAATTTACACGTTACCCTCATCTGCGGTTTTAGAATTTATATTTAGTATGAATGAATATTAAGATTGTTTGCCATATCGAAAATATGAAGCGCCCTGTGTTTGGAGGGAAATAAAAACATGTTGGAACATCAGACTTTTTTGTAGACGGTTTCCTTCTTACGTTGCACGTATGTTGACCGTTTTTTCTGAAAGCCGTTCGCCTTATATTGCGGAAGCATAGCTCAAACTAACAGTGCATCATTTCAGTTATTTGCGCAATAATTCGTCAACCGATTTTAACAGCCTGTCAAACGAAAAGTGAAACCAATATAGAGGACTGCACGCCGCTATACACGAGGGCCTCCCAGGGGTTTGGGGAAACACGATAATATCTTTCAACTGCACAAGGAAATATTTCAGGGAACACTGAGAGTTATATTTACTATTGAAGGGTTTGACAAAAAAAAAAGAAATTAGAATGGAACAAGGGTCGAAATGTGAAATTGTTCAAAGGATCAAAGAAAAGTGCTACTCCCCTACCCGACCCCTGGGAAGCGCTCATACAAATGCTTTATTTATTTTTGTTTCATTCTGCTGCATTTATTCAAAGTCATTGACGTATCCCGTTCTGGCTAATAACCACAGTATCTTTGACACATGACTAAAGGTAGACAGCATTTCATGGTGAATATCTACATGAAATCAAGATTTAATTTAAAACGTCTTAAATTTGTAAGGTCCTACTGAAAACATCGTTACGAGGGAAGCATGTAAGGGTCTTCCGACGAACAGCGATTAATTTTAAAAAACAATTACTGTTTTATGATTGGCGAATCATACAGTCTGGTGAAGGGTAATCTTCAGGGTCTTACCGATCGGCACACGACGTTTTAAAAGTTCTTATCTTTCAACAAATAGCAATTTGGAGGCTTTTCCTTTCGGCAAACGGCGGTTTTAGGATTCTCTTTGTTGGTTGAATGGTGATTTTAAGATCCTTACCATGGCGCTTCGCGAACGATTTAAAAATGTATTCAAAAAGGTTGCGTTTTAACAACGTACGGCTGTCATAGTAATACATCATAAAAGTCAGTGAACTTCAGCCAGCTATTTTACTTGAACTCTTTTCAAGCTGGAGAAGTTCAATTTCCCTATCAATTGTCATAGAGTCTGTTGCTAGGATATGATGTCGCACTAGTCAACGGGTCCTCGTAAATTATGGGGGGAGCTGGAAAACTCAAAGCTATCATGAAGGCATTTTCAGTAGCTCTCCCCTTGGTAAGTGCATGACAAACGTAGCCAACAATTGAATCCTTGGACAAAAACTATACCCACACTCCTTCCAAAAAAAGTCTAGGTTAAGCATCATTGTGACCTTGACAGCTAGCTACAAGCTAACATATCGATCATATATTTGAACGGTGGAGAAAGATATGAATTTAATTTCACAACTGCTTAAGTTGTGTGTGTAACTGGCCATGATCAATCATAAATTCGTATCTTTCTCCGCAGTTCAAATAGATGATCTTCCATATATTTATTTACATCCTTCACCTTCTACGGGTATATTACGAAGTCACAATGTGACCAGCTCCCAGATGGCTTGATAGCTCAGTTGGTAGAGCACTGCAGCGGTATCGCAGAGGTCTTGGGTTCGAATCACGTTCAGACCTGATTTTTTTTCCCAGCTTTAATTTCACAACTGCTTAAGTTGTGTTTAAAACACCGATGATCAATCATAAATTCATATACACAATCCTGTCAGACAGGTGGAATACATTGCCTATCATTGAGAAGCATTCCAGCATCCCAATGCATGCAAACAATGTTACGAGATAAATATTTACACTTAACAGCACGTGGCTTTGTGACTGATGTAGAATTGAAGAGAGTGTTCGGAATATTAGCCGTATCCTGGAGGGTATCCTGTCTGTAGTTTTGTTTTCAACTTTTATTCACAAGATCCAAAAACAATCCACAAAATCCAACTCATGATAAAAACCCAAATCAGAGCAAGTGATACTGATTTGCAATTGCATTTCTAACACTTCAATAGTTGCTTTCTTTTATTAAATTAAAAAGCTTTAAAAAAAAAAGGATTAAAAAATCTGATGCTCGCTAATCTAAAGCTCACGATTTACGTACAATTTATTAACTGTTTTGCCATCCAAAATTCAGCAATTTTATCCTTCTACTTGCAGTTTTGATAAAGGAAAGGAACTCTCTCGATAGCGCTAAACTCAAATCTGGCGTCCTCTTATCACCTTGTTTAATCGTGCTAAACTTATTGGCTTCCGATTGTCTTGTATTGACAGAGTGACTATACTATTTTGTGTAAATTCGTATATCCCAGACTTCTTTCTTTATCTTCCAGATTTCCTCCACTGCTCATAATTTGCAGTCTAATGAACACTGGAATGTATCGCGAATAAAGTTTTCGTTTTCCTTTGGTGAATTGCCCAGTCCAGCCAATCGTCTTGCTCGTTCCTGTCCTTCTGTACTGTGCATGGTCAACGCTGTGTCTGAGAGAGCGCCCTTTGTAAAGCAATTCCGAATAGCCATCTTGAAATCCGGTTTCAGAAAGGCGTACATGAGTGGATTCACTAATGAGCCCGTTGCCACGGTAAACAAAGAAACAACTGGCAGAGCACTAGGAATTACGTCAATCCTGTTTATTATTTTTGCGGTTGTTATGTACATGATTGGCAACCAACAGAGTAGGAAAGCTGAGGCAACTATGGAAAAGACTTTGGCCACTTTAGCATCGGATGATATTTGTTTTCGATTATTCCTATGCACTCTAAAAGATTTCAGATCTTTCTTCGTTGCCAAACTTCGTCGAACTCTCTTGAATATTCGCACGTAGGCAAAAATGATGAAGATATAAGGTACAACGACGCCAAAAAACTGCAAACACACCATGTAAGCTTTATGAATTGTGAGGGCTGGATTCGTGTCCCAGAATAAGGGAAGCAAAGAGTAAATAGCTGGAAGCAGCCACGAAAGTATGAGAGCTCTTTTGAGAATCTTTGGTGCCCTAAACGGGTACTCTAGAGGTTTGATAACAGCAACATATCGTTCGTAAGTCACCGCACATAGGTTATCGACACCAGAAAGTAATATAATGCATATCAAGTAACTTGTGACAACCGAAGTGGGCTTGATGAGGAACACTGGCAGTAAAACTCCTCCTGTTAATATGTCAGACACAGCAAGAGATACTATCAACCAATTCGTGGTCGTTCGTAAGGCTCTCTTTAAGTAAACCAAGAGACAAACGCAGGAGTTTAACAAGACAATAAGAACTGAAAGGATGCTGAGAGAAACAACCACATATATGTCCGTTCCGGCCATGTCAGTTCTGGTCCAGTTCTAGTTGGCCGCCATTGATGCAACGCTGTCTTCTGCCAGCATCTACAATAGAACTCTTCTTGAGTTCTCCGATGATTTTGAAATATTCAACGTTGTGTTCAACTTTTACCTTCAAATTTGGTATGTTAATAACCCATGGCTCGTCTAATTTCGCTTGTACGCTGAGTCTTTGATTAAAATTTGTTTTAGATGTTAGGAGTCCTTGTTTAGTTTAGTAATCCCTTACTGAGCCTAAAAATGACGAGAATGTCTAAATCTGTTTGCCCTCAGTTTATATTAATAATTTCTTGTGAGCCGTGGGGGCTTGTTATTGCGGCAATGGCAGTTTCAGGATTCGACCTTTGTAGATTGTTCGTCCAAAATCAAAATGCCGCATTATGAATAAAATGATTCGGTGATCTAGCTACTACTATTTTTTTTCTCTTTTTGAGGGTTTCTCAAAAACTTTCGTACTCGGCTGCGCCAATAAGTTGGACAGATGTCGTGACTATCTTAAAGTAAATAAATAAGGCTATTGCAATCTTGCCTGATACTTAAAACACTTGAGAAAATAAAAAGATATGTTATGTCTGTATTCCCATGTTATGTCTTATACCAGAGGCCGGAAACGATTTATTTTAGCGACGTTCAAGTCAGTTGTTTTTCCGAAGAATTACATTTCCTCAATTTATATGTTACCTTCCCTGATAAAGTGCTTTTGTAGACAAAACTATTTTAAATAAGTGCTTTTTCCACCAAAAAATCAATACCAAGCCACATAAAGAGACAAAGCTCTTATATAGGAGACTAAGCAATTATTTTGCTCTTTAATTATAGTATTTATTAACAAATATGTAGCTGCATCTGTGATGAGAAACACAATCCAGCAGTCATTTACGGTACGGAACCCTCCTAAGTAAACACAATAGGCTCGCAACGCGTGTGTACTTCTGTTGCCGGTTCGTTGTTGTTGGACTGTGCAAGCGGTATGCTCCATTTGTCAATTTTGACAACAAACAAATTAACGTAGACACTGGTCCTTGGCATGTGGAACAAATAGTGTTTCAGTCTGAAGAAAGAAGTGCTGTGCTCGTCCAAAGTACAAGAAGGTGAATTTCTACCTGTTTGATTAAAATGCTAGTGGAATTTTTATGAGAATATATCGTTTTCACCTTGCAGGGTGTACAACAAGGTGAAGGTCTAATTATTATTCTTTGAACCTGAAACGACAGGAACGAGGTACCTATAAACCCAAAAAATGTTTTTCCCTTAGTGAAATCTTTGTATGCTACTAGGAAAAAATGCCGCAATTTTTTGGCATTTGGTTAAAAACCCAATTTTTTAAGAATTTTTAAAATGAACATCGTTTGTAGCACGGCCGATGCCTTTACTCGCATCACCTCGGTTATTGTCCTTACGGGTTCGGTGTTTTCAGCATTTAGTATTTTGTTGAAAGAAAGTTTATTCAACTAAAAGAAAACGATAATCACACGGTATTGATAATGTTATCCGGCGATGCTAGCTTTACTAAGTTCGGAATACGAGGCCGCAGAAATGGACGTAGAACATGACTTAGAAGTGGCCGGGTCTCATCAAACGCGAGCGAAAAAGACACCTCAGATGATGATGAACCGAAAGATGGCTACGCTGATGTGCCGTTAGCAGACGAGAATAGACTGGCTCATTATGAAGCAGGAAGACAAAAGGAACAAGAACTCGACGGTCTTGCTTCTGTAGCGATCAGTACAGGGGTTGAAGAAGAGGCCTCTTCCCTACTTCTACGATAGCTTACGATGCTTTGCCACAGATTCGACTCGCGAGCTTTGAGCGGTGTGTACACAAATGTCCAGACTTTCCAAAGTGTCTTACTCCCTCTGGGAGTAAACGGAATCGTAGAAAATTATTCTAGAGGAATTCACTCACAAATACAAAAAACATGCTCCCGACCAAACAAATAGCACGATCGAAAACTAGTCATAACACGTAAATGCTTATATTTTCTGACTTTCCTCTCGCTTCGTTTGCTTTTAGCTGGTTTGCTTTCAGCTGGTTTACTTTCTATAGAAATACAAGTTGCGTGGATGGAAATACCAATATTATCCTTTTGCAGCCTTCTTTGAAAATCAACCGTGGTCAAACCAGAAAACATAACAGAGTAATCTATTTTGTAGGCTTCATTCAGCACGCCTTAATTTTACGAAGTCGACTCACTTTTTTCTTCTTTAGCGCTTCTCCGTGCCATAAAAAGAAATTGGATGAAGGTATATGCCCTTTTCCTATTGTTGCATCCAAAAACAACGCATTTATCCGGCATTTTCTTTCTTGCAACCTAAGCAAAGACTGTTCCAAACAAGAAAGCGATCAATGGATTGGAGTGACGTTCGGTCTTGTTTTGAAAAAGCGCGCTTCTTACGATCATTAAAAATTCATTAAAAAAATTGGGTTTTAACCGAATTAAAATTTTTTTCGGCGTTTTTCCCAAATCCATACGGAGATTTCATTACGTGAAAAACGTTTTTTGGGGTTAAGAAAGTTTGCTTGTTTTTTTTTCAGTGTAATGTTCCACTCAATATTTAAACTTTCATCTTCATATCTGGCAAAGTCTGAAGACATTAATAACCATTAAAAAAGAGGTATGTAAATAGGAATTACTCAGAGATAAAAACAAATAAAATAGCCATGTTTACCTGTAAGTGATGTCGTCTTCCAATTTTCCAATACAGGGGACTAATGTTCAAAAGTCTTTATGGCCGACGAGACTGCAGTACTTTTACCTGAAATGTCTGTTAATGCCGAGCGGAAAATTATAAAATATTATTGTTTCTTTCAATCCAAAGCTATCGCCTTTCTACTATCACTTTATCCGGGAAATCAAATCCTCAGAAACGTAATGATGACCCGATCAACAAGTCAATAGGAAAGCATGGCTTGATATTTTTACCGATTAAAAAAATTTACGAAAATTAAGGTCTATGCTTCATTCTGAGTCGGTCAGGACGGAAATGGTCGCCAGGACCAGGGAATGCGCCTCAGATACCTCATCAATGTTATTTTTACACAATTCTCCTTAGAGGCCATCGTGGTTTCCAAGAGAATTCCTTATCTGTACTAATCAAATGACAATGAAATTTTTACCCTACTTTTTTATTTGTTAATGCAAAATTTTAATGAAAACAAACTTGAAAAAGACTGGATTCGACGTAATACGAGTTAATCCTTGTTACAAAAGCTATCATATAGGTAGCTCAGAGAAGCTTAAAACGTAATGCTTTTCTTATCGTAGTTATGCACACCAAACTATATTACAAAGGCAGTTTTTGCAGTTCTTTGATTGAAAAAAACATGAGTAACCATGAACAACGAATAAAATGGCAGAAATGGTACAACGAATAAAATGGTCGTGCGATGGACGCCCGATTTACTATAAGTAAACTGACTCGAGTCTTTTGACAGTGATAACACATTCACGGGCGCTAAATAGTAGTCAGCGGTACTACAAGCCAGGAAAACGTGAATGACACCTTAAAAAAAGTGCAGAATGTAAAATGTTCCTGCGGTAGATATTTTTTTACTGTGACTTTTATGGAATAATTCATTTGCAGTTTATTGAACATTGGGAAGAGTTTTCCATGGAACCTGTATTTTCTTTTGAGGAGTTGCCCTCTGTCTTTGCCAGTGGAATTGCTGATCTCTTTTCATATTTGCCTCCTGTTCCAACGGCGGTAAAGGAAGCCAATGGAAGACTGCGAATGGTGGACCCGGTATTAGTGCGAGCGCTCCTACGAAAGCAGGTCCGAATAGCCAGCTTGAAATCTGGTTTTAGAAAAGCGTACATAAGTGGATTCACCAGTGAACTGGTCGCTATGGTGAAGAAGGAAACAATTGACAGAGCATGAGGGATTAAGTCATACCTATTTATAATATCTGCAGTTGTTATGTAGATGATTGGCAACCAACAGAGTAAGAAAGCTGAAGCAACTATGGAAAAGACTTTGGCCACTTTGGCGTCTGATGATATTCGTCTTCGTTCACTCTTGTGTACTCTAAGAGATTCCATCTTCTTTTTCATTGTCAAACTATGTCGAACATGCCTAAACATTCTCACGTAGGCAAACGTAATGAAGATATAAGGTACAACGATGCCAAAAAACTGCAAGCACACCATGTAAGCTTTATGAATTGTGAGGGCTTGATTCGTGTTCCAGAACAAGGGAAGCAAAGAGTAAATAGCTGGAAGCAGCCACGAAAGTATGAGAGCTCTTTTGAGAATCTTTGGTGCTCGATAAGAGTATTCCAGTGGCTTAATTATAGCAATATATCGATCGTAAGTTACAGCGCATAAGTTGGCGACACCCCAGAGTAATATGAGGCACACTAAATAACCTGTGACAACCGAATAGGGCTCGATGAGGTACACAGGCAATAAAACTCCTCCTGTTAATATGTCAGACACAGCAAGAGATACCATCAACCAATTCGTGTTCGTTCGTAAGGTTTTCTTTAAGTAAACCAAGAGACAAACGCAGAAGTTTGACACTACGATAAAAACTGAAAGGATGCTGAGAGAAACAACCACATAGATATTCTGTTTCGTTCCGTCCATGTTCTAGTCGGTCGCTTTTGATGCGATGCTGTCTTCAATAATTGCTTTTCCCTTGTGTTGAGATGTTAAATATATCAGCTCAGCGCAGCTTTGTTTTGATGTGATTTGATTCAAAGTTTGTACGCCATTGAACCATTGTTAGACCCTCAGATACTCGTATTATTCAGGCTGTTGTTCGTTCAGTCGTATAGTAATCGAATCTTCAGTGTTGTTGGCGGTAAATCTTCGTTAGTTTACTATTTTCTCGCAGAGAGCAAAGCAAAATTATTTGCAGCGCACTTACTTTATCTTCCTTTATGAATATTTTGTTGCGTCCCAGGAGTGCTTATTAAAAAGCAATAAAAAGACAGCTTCCAAAGTGTACCAAGGGTCCACCAAAATATATCTTTCTTTATAGCTATAGCGATTTTTTTTTCCTCGAGAGACTCATTCGAAATACCGAAATACTCTCTCCGATATTGGTTCTGTACTTGATACTTCGCATCACCTTCTGTACAGCTTCTCAATCCTGAAAACCAATTATTGAGCAATCTGCAATGCACATTGAGATAGGAAATGAATCTTAATTGCACTTTGAAAAAGAAAAGCAACCAACCACTTGGTGATGCTAGGAAGTCAGATAAACATGGGATAATATTTACTTTCTTGTCCAGTGCTTTGAGATATACTAAAGAGCAATTAAGATTGATTAAAGATATACAAAGCCTTGTCGAGTTTGAATGGGCCAGTTGTACAGTAAGTAGATCGTATTCATTAGTCAGAGGAAGAGGCTTGTTTTGCATAAGTCGTGAAATAATTAACTCAGAACCAGCGGGAGAATAAAGTTCGTTTATACTATTATCTGGTTTTGAAAGACTTGGTCATCATTTCCAACCAACAGAAGAAACCAGAGTGCGTTGTGGCGGATCCGTAACGATACTTTCTGTTCCCCTCTTGAAAGCCATGGTCCAAAGTGATTGGTCAACTCGATAACAAATATACACTTAACAGCAGCTGAAGTGCCTGCGCTTTAATTTGTAATTAGAGGTAGTGCATTGAAGACAAAGTTGAAACAAATGGCGCTTAAGAAGGAGGATCATCTTGAAGATTTCAAGGATATGTCGCAAAATCGTCTCTTGAGCACTCGGATTAGTATCAACCAGGGATGTTTGTGACCGGATAGCAACTCTTAACAGCCGTTTGTTACTGCGCTCATCACGTGCTTTTACGAATTACGCGGACGAATCATAGATTTCGATTTAGTGGTCAGGATGGAACCGGGGGACGGAAAAATCAAGGGAAGCTGACTCACGAGACTTTAAAGTCACCCCTTCCTGTTTTCCTTGTTTCGAAGTGACCTTTGGACTTCCAAAGATAAATGGAATCATTTTGTGAAATTAATTGCGCATCGAGAGCTTGCGAGCAGTAGATCAAGACTCTGATAGCTGAGTAAGCCGGCAAGTGAAAAGGTCTTCTTGAAATAGAAAAAATATTTTAAAAATCCAAAATCTTAACTTTAATAATCAATAGAATGTTTTGATACAAAAGCGTCGGTTCTTTTTTGAATTCTTAATATGTTTCATTCTTTGTAGAGTAATTAGTCGAAAACCGAAATGTCACATTCATTATTGATGTAATAATTTTGTGATTGTTGCTCGGACGTAGTAATTTCCTGTCGTGGTTATTGCGTTTGAAAAGCAAACATGATTATTCTGGAAAACCTAAGCTGCTTATAACGCTGATAAAAACGAAACAAATATTATGGCTGCATTTTTGCACGTCGACTTGGTTACTTCTTCATTTATTTACTGGGACCGGAAATAATTTTTCTTCATTTAAAACTGTTTGTTTTGCCTTGAAATTATACACTAACACTTATGTAGCCTTACAAGTTGTTTATAATGCTATCTGGCAGTTAAATTTGCGAAAATATATACTATTCACACTGGCAGCAGCATAACTTTGAACGTCTTGTTACAAGCAGTCGTTTCAGGAGAATGATTCAATCCGTTAGTCCGTTTTTTTTTTTATTTTTCTGATGACGGCTGCAAATCTTTAAATCTTAAATCGTTTGGGAATCAGTCTGTCTGTCTTTCTGCCACACTGAATACAATACGCACAATTGACCTCCCTTTAGAATGAATTCATGAGTAGTAAGAGGTAGCTTTCTTCTTAAGTTCCTCCTGTCGACAGGTTGCCAATTTACAGGTACGCTACTAGTTCGTAAACGAACGTATTTTGCGTACGCCGATCAGAACAATAACCACAAGGACAAAATAGCATAACATTCCAATCAGTTATCAACCTGTGCCACAGAACAGAATTGAAATAAGCCTGACGTCGGTTGCAACTTGAACTGTAGCGTCAAGTCAATATGGAAAATTGGGTGCTCCAATGCGCTCGAAAGAGAATTCTCAGTTGTACGAAACGCATGGCAAATGAATGTTACCACTCAGAAGCAGCCGCCTTGTTGATGTATAAAAGAGGACGTAGGTTTTTGATTCATGACCCATCTCACGTCACCCAACCAATTTTTTTATGAAAAATGCCCAGTTTTTAATGATATTCATACTCAGACGATCGGTTAAGGAAAAAACTAGAAAAATTAACTCCGTAGTCTTGTAGGTTTTCTTTGTGCCTTATCTTGTTCGAACATATTGCCGAGTAACAAACCCAGACCAAAACTGGTGGAGTTGCACTTTAACTTACCCACCCAACAGTCATGCCCTTTACTGGGGAATGCACTTATCGCGCTATTTATGAAAGTGTCCCTCCCTTTACCACTCGCACACAAAACGGGCCAATGGAAATCGTTTAAGATTAAAAGATTGAACTGCCTACTGCAACTGTTTTCCAAGATAAAATAGTGAGTTCGATGAACCGAGATTTGCGTATATCATCTACACTGGGAAAACGTTACACAGGATTTATCAAAACCTTTGTCATGATTTAAGTTCTATTTACTCTTATAAATATGCTGTATTAAACGGAAAAGTTTCTATGGTTTTTAAAAGATGTGTTTTATCATCCCCCCTTTCCATAAGCTCCTCCATTAAGTGTCTCTTTTGAATGTGGCCGTCCTATTAAAACTGAGCGTCAGTCCTATTCCTGTACCCCCACTAATTTCAATTAGCACTACTTAATTAAAAATATTAGCGTTGGGTATCTGCGGTAGAGACATGATGATCTCGATCTTAATTTTAGGGCATTCTAGCTTCGTAGGGTTCAATTTTTCTTGATAGCCTTTCAAAAATGCACGCGCGAGCACGTCGTTCCCTGTAAACGTCATTCCACCATTAAAAGCTCTACGTGGAGTTCTCACAGTAAAATTTCGCTCCGTGTGCTTAATCGAATCATTCAGTGTGATACTTTGTTTAATGCACGTTTTTATAGGTAATGAGTTGACGTGTTGAATGATTAGACTAGCGTTTACGTATCGATATTCATCGCTCGGTGAACAATTTGAAGTAATCACTTCAGCGGATTCCACTCGAGGTGTTATTTGTTTACTTTATTGATTGATCGTTTCTTGTGTTTCCTTTATCGACAAAACTTCTTGCGAAACTTGGTAAAAATGCATCGATTGTTTTCCTCACAGATGAAAAGGCAATTACTATGCGCTCACGCTAAGAGATGTGTCGATTCTACCAATAACATCATCATATTGATGCTACATGATAGCGAACAACAATGCCAAAACGCAGAAACTGTCAACGATTCCTCGACAAGATATTTTAGAAACTATTGCCAATTTTGGCTAAGTACGAGCATAGTCTCGACTCCGCTCGCAGGGTACAATTCGTCGGGCTCTGTCGTAAATATGCATGCGAATAAAGAGCTGACTGGAAGAGATCACTGAAAGTGAAACCAGCGAATAATGAAGACTTTTATGCGGATATGTTGAAGTAATCTCAGACATTTTAGAGCAATGTTTTATTAATTACTGGTGACTGTCTATCCGAATTAAATGTCAGTTCTATATCTTCAGAACGCTATGTCAACAGTATTCATAGTTCGGTCTCCTTGTCTTCTCTTCCACTTTCCAGTCTTCTCAGAATATAAGGAACGTCAATCACACAGGTTTCGCTCCGGCTGCGTTTAAAAGATGACAACTGAGGTCGCTTTCGCAGCATTCGCTTAATAATGCTTCGGAAGTCAGGCTTGAAAAATGAATAAACCACAGGATTGACCATAGACCCTAGGGCAACGGTGAAGAGTGAGAAATCCAGCAGCCATGGTGGAGATAGCTTGTCTACTAATTCACGTTTATCAACTACAGATATAACACTAGTCAGATATAGGACTGGCATCCAACTTAAGATGAAGGAAATTGCAATCAAGGCAAACATTTTGGCAACTTTTGCCTCGGAAGCCACAGTGTTTGAGTTCTTGTTCTTGTCTTCATGATTGCGCCAACTAAGGCTGCTTTCTCTTCGTAACCTCCTAACGATATGCCTCGCTTCATGAAAAATCAGGTAGTACGCCATGCAGACAAAAATGTATGGAACAACAACACCAAGTCCTTGGAGCAAAAACATGTAGACTGTATGAGGTAATCCAGGATCTGAGCCCCAAACAAGAGGAATAATCGATATAACCATTGGCAGAACCCACGAACCTGCTATGAACTTGACATAGTGTCTCGTCATGACAGCATAGTAAATAAATGGTTTCGCTATAGCAAGATATCTGTCAAGAGTCACAGCACACACATTGGCAACTCCAGTTAATAAAATTGCAGACACAATGTATCCCGTTCCAACAAAGTCTGGTACGCTGATGTACAAAGGCAAGAGCAGCGCACCTGTGAGAATGTCTGACACTGCGAGGGACACAACAAATCCATTTGTGTAACTCCGTAGTTTGGCGTGCAAGTACACAAGCAGACACACACAGCTATTGGTGACCACGACAAGAAGTGATAGGCACCCCAAAGGGATCGCGACTACTGCTTCTGTTGGCATAATTAAGTTTCTGAAATTGTCTCCCTACTGCGAAGTTAAACTCGGTTTTATTACTTCAGATGCTGTCTCTTCTTGATTGTTGGCTGAATGATGCGTGGTAAATTGATCCGATATTCATTACTGATACACAGACGCCTTGAGGTAACGAGTAAAGAGACCAAGCTCAAACCCTCCTCTTTAAACTGATTGACGTTGAACCTACTAGCGAAGTTGTATTTATAGTCAAATCATGAGGCGATCATTCTAAGCATTCTTCAGTTGGTCAGCTCTCGTGATATACAAGCCTCAAAGCTGATAAGCCAATGCCAAGTAAATGCATTTCGACCGACTAAGCAAGTGTTGAGTGAACCGGAAAGATTTTATTTCTTCAAGTGCTTTCCGTCACATCACTATAAATCTATCGGGTTTCATTTGGCTGAATCCAATCTTAGTCTTACATGTATCATTCGCTACCACATCTTTGAAATTCGTTAGAGTACTTTAATTTTCAGCGTTATTGTGGACACTAATGGAACTTGTTCTCTAGGAGGACATCCGATTCTTATTTCCCAGAGAGAGGTCAAATGTAAATGTACCTCGACGATTGCATTCTTACTGATAATGCCAAAGACAATGGCGAATGACATATCGTTAACGACTACGTAATGTTATATATTGAAGTAAATTGGCGATTGGTTATGACCACGCCTTGTATTAACGATAAGAATACTTTTCCATATTCCACAGCGAGTTGAAGCTCGTCTTTTAAGAAACACAAGAAACTACTGACCTCTCACTGGCTTAATAGCATGAAAATAAACATAGATTACCGTTTTGTAAATAGAAAATACGTGTTCTGTTTATTAAAAATACAGTACTTGAATTAGCGCAGTTCTTGTTTTCCAAAAGAGGGGTCGTAAGTTCTGATCATTTCAAAGATAATTCCGCATATTTCAATTTTTCACACTTCTCAATGAGGAAACCGTGGTTGTAAGTCTCTCAAGCCGGGAAATAAGTCAGTAAATATGGATAATTCAAAAGTACCGATAAAATCTTTATAATCTTCTCTTAAATGAATTATGTGTCGCATAACATTGTAGTGTAGCCGTAGGGCGTGTTAACCAATGCTATGGTTCAGTGAAATAATTTTAAAACCTCCTATGTCAGATAAGATCGGAAAATAAATAACGAATATGATCTTCTCTCAAGTCAGCGATCGTTGATACAGGAGATTCAGAGGCAAAAAGATAATCGGCTTTCTGACTTAATTATTATCCAATTAGCATTCAATTTTGTTGCACGCATGAACAGATCGGTGTCAGAGACTGGGAAAAAAGATAAAAATATCGTTTTACTGATTTTCAAATTACTGTCAGAGAAGAACGGATGAAGAACTACTTTAAACTACCACAAAAAAAGAAATTGAATTGTTAAATTCCTAAAACAGCTTGACACACTGTTGAATGCGGCTCATTAGCGGCTTAAATCAAACCTAGATAAATCAAATATCTCTGTGAATCCTATGAGACGGTCAAATCGGTACCACAGAGACTGGTTGCCGGGAAACTAAAAGTCAAATAAACTATGAAAAAGAGGAAACTTTATAACCCTATTTGCCTAGATGCTTCCAGTTAAAGATAAAACATTTTTTGTGATCTGTAAAGTTACAAAAAGGGCTGAGACTCAAGAGGACGGGAAATGCTTTGGAACCAGTGGCGGTAGGAATGTCTTAAGGAATGTGTCGAACTCTCCAAATACATGCGAGTATCTATTCCTTAGTTAAAAACATAATAAAGTGATCGTCTGTTTCATATAATAGCGCATAAAAACCTCTCTTTTGAACTTCAGAAATGGAAAATGGCACAGCTGCTGGTAATAAACTTAAAGTACAGAGTAATTTCCATTACAATAGGACTCAAATGTAAAATCTTAGCAGGGAAAGAAAACAAAAATGGAAACCAATATTGGAGGTGAGGATACATAATACATCATCCTCGGGAAAGATAAGCCTAGATATTATCACGCTAGGATTATACGGCTTATGGCTGCATGGAATAGCCGGTCGTCTGACATTAAATTTCACATTCGTTCTCTCAAATAAGATGCTACCAACCACGCTTGTAGACATCTGTCTGCTTTCCGTATACGAACCAGGTAAACGAACTCCTGATGTGTTGTATACAAGGCAAGCAATCACTTAGAGAAATATTTTAGAGTACATATAGGATATAGAATGTCACATCAAATGATTCCGTGTTTTCGTGCATAAAGGATGTTTGGTAGGTGTTAGCGGGCAACATCAAGTAGGTATCACTAAGAAGGTTAGGCACGTCTTGGCTCTTCGAAGTCGGTACACGTTCATTAATTTGACAATCTTCTTTCATGACTTCACACAGTTTGTTAATGCACGCAAATTTAAGGCAAAATGGAAAAAGTGTTTCCAACTTCTCAAATAATAACTTTCTTTTGACATAAATAACTGACCTCAAAACTCGATCTAATGTGATTATAATTTAAGCTTTTTTTTACCTTACTATATATATTTTCTCATACGTGAAATACGTGCTTTCAGTTTAAGTTAATTTTATATCAAACCACTTCAAAAACTCCGAAACAAGATAACGTGGTGAATACTTTGATAAAGGTCTGCTAACTACTTCAAGTGGCCTGCGTTTTTCATTAATTCTTTGGGTGATTATCAATAGACTTAAATGACTTCACTCAGTTGAGTCACCATATATCTTTTTTTCTACCAAACCAATCATTTTTGTATTTGTTATAGTCGCTGTCAGGACTTATAACAGAAAGAAATGCTTATAATAACAAGAAATTCGTTCTTGTGGCTCACGATTGCTGTTTTTCTCTACGGCAGAGGTTGAACAAATCAGTTGATATTTTTTGCTTATCCTAACCCATGACCTGCGTGATGCCGTGCGCTCTGCTAATTCAGAAACTGCGAACCAGTCAGCCTCAATAACATTTTGTATGTTTAATTTAACACGCGACGTCGTTTATGCCTTCTTCCTGTAAACCAGCATCGTAATCACCCGATACAGCCTAATGCAAAGTCAAGAAAAGCCTCTTTATCATGAGCATACATAATTAAAAGATGCATAATTATGACCAGGCCTCTGAATTTCAAATCAAACACCTAGCTCTTGCTCTTTCTTGTTCTTCTTTTTTGTCTTATTTTGTTTAAAAGTTTAGTAAAGTTGCAAAAAAAAAAATTCATCACCAATCAGGTTTCCACGACGAACGCTCTGGAAGCATACTGGATGAGTAAACTGTTTTCATAAGCGACTTAAAGTTCTCCTGGCCTCCAGCAGGCGAGAGAGCTTGGGGCTGAGACTAAAGTGACTTTGTTTCGTCAAACGTTTGCATTCGTGTCTTGATCTAAAATTCTGTCTTTCTACTGGCAATACCTAAACGAGGATATCAACGTGAACTGATTTATATGACGAGATAAAAGATTTTGTAACGGCAAACGCGTTGTGTTTTGAGTGATTAAAGCGATAGAAGTAGATGTGCAATTTCTCGTACGAGAGAATTGAAATTTGACTGCTGGTTAAGGCAACTGTTCATCGATTATCATGTCTTGTCTTGTTTTCTTTCAAAATTCACCACAGGGTAGCAAACAATTTATTTTAGCGTTGTGGTGGCTCATATATGATTAAATATGCTGATAAAACAAAGCGGCGAAGTTACAGCTACTAATATTAACATCAGAGGCGCGTCACCCGTTCAGTTTTGAACGGATGTTTTCGTTCCCTCCAGCATTTCTCCTTGAAAATAACAGTTACTTACAATTTAATTTTAATTTACCCGGAAACTAATAAATGAAAGATTTTACTTGTATTCCATGTTACTACAAAAGGTTTGGTAAATTAAATAGTGCAATAATATTATGTTTTCTATATTGAATTTTTAGATTCGATAAGTAGCTGATTTTAATTATTTCATCGTTCAAATATAATATCTCCTAAACAAATGAAAAATGTCATCTTGTTCCGGGAAGTTATTTGTAGTTAAGTAAAGCTAAGCCGCTTCGATTGATCACTTAAACTAAAATTTGATTTTAAAATATTAACAGTAGCATTGCCACATGAAACACGACCACAAATCCTTTCGCCATAAATTTTGATTCTGATTGTCAGTTGATAAGAAGTTATTATGGAAACGTTTGCCTCATGTTCAGGAATTTTTGGAAACTTAGTTGCATGAAATCTTATAATTAGCAGAACGTGACTAACATTATTTCACGAGGCGGAATAAATCAAAGAAAAAAATTGCACATGTTGGTTTTCCATGGATTTACAATTTACTTATAAATGAAAGTGACATAATTCAAGCAGTCGTTGATATAATGTCAGACAATGTTTTTTCCTAGTTTTAATTAGTTTTTAAGCTCAGATTTCTGCCAACATTTTAGGTATCGTCAATACTTTTTAAAGCTTTTTTTTCGTTGAATTCTAAACCAATCAGAAAATTTACTCGACTATCATAAGCTTTTTTTTAAAACAGTAACCGCGTCATGTTAACTAGATCAAATCTCACGATTAAGAAAGTGGCAAAAAACCATGAATATTTCATTGGGCGGCAAATTGAGCAATCACAGGTCAGTTGTGTTTATTTTTTTCAGGTTAATATAATTCATTTCTAAACAAAAAGGATATTACTACGAAGATATAAAAATATGTGTTAGCGATTTTACAACACAGAAAACAAATCACTTGACGTTAAAAAAAAGTTGCGATCCCTGCTGCACATTTTCCAAAGTAGGTATCTTTATAACAATCATCACTACTGTCTTACGGCATATCCAGAAACAAGCAATTTTGGTAACGCGTTTTCTTGCCTTGTACAGTTAGCAATGTATATGGTATACGGGGTATTTTAAATTGCCAAAATTGGGCCTTTTATTGTTGTAAAGTGTACTTTGGTTTTCCAAATTTTGGTATTTTGTATGATTTTGAAGGGACACTTGGGTATAATGGGTTTCTTTCTTTTCAGGGTTAATGGTATACCAACTAGTCCCCGTAGCCAACCCTGATATATAACACAGAAAGCTGCTTCTAAGGTTTGCATTGGTGTTATTTCATTTAGAGAATCGGATACGATGTCGGTGTGTAGTACATAGGAACGAATCCGAGTGTCATTTAGTGTTACTGCTTCATTATTGCCCAACAGGGCCGTTAATAAATACGAGAGTCTCTCAGTGTAGTCTTAGCTCAGAAGGTAAGAGAAGATTTGGTGTAAGTGGCTGGTATGATAGTAAGTATCGCTAAATATTGGATACCCCTTCGGGCACCATCCTTGTGAGGGCCAACAGCCGGTAGAGATGATATTTCGAGTGGTAATTCTCCTTCGAATAAGTCTTACTACTATTGGAAATTACACTCAATGGTATTTGAAATTTTATTTCAATAAGTTGCAAGACTTTGATTATCTAAATGAATATATGAAAGATCATATATTTGAACTGCGGAGAAAGATGTGAATTTCAACGGTTGATCATCGCAGTTATACACACAACTTGAGCAGTTGTGAAATCAAAGCCTGAAAAAAATTTCCAACTCAAATCCCGTTCAGGCCTGAATTTTTTTCAGGCTTTGATCTCACAACTGCTCAAGTTGTGTGTATAACTGCGATGATCAACCATAAATTCACAAGACTTTGATTATGTTGCAGATTTGGACCAAAATGAAGCGGTTTTCTTTCCTGGCTATCTTGTTTTGCTTAATTGTATCATCTAATGCCAATTGTGAACAAACCAAAGTGAAAGGCTGCATAAAGCAATATGTGGAAGAGTTGCATGAAAAGTCAGATATCAGCTCCCATTGTGATCGCTTGCAGGTAATTCATGGGACTTTGATCTTAATGAATTTATTCTTTCACGTTGAATGAGTTGAATACTAGTTCGGCGGCCGAGAAATGTCAATTGAACATACCTCCCGAGGCGTCGGAAGAGTCAGCTTAGTTACTCAAAGTCAAAAAAGAAAATTCAAACCAAGCTTTTATTGCAATTTAGGCAATGTAACAGTCACTTTAAATTACAACCGTTTGTATTATTCAAGTTTTCCGGCTACACATTTTATTGCGATTCAAAGAAGAGGAAATAACGAATTATAGAATTGTCGGGCGTTGGAGTATCTGGTTTCAGAAGTTGCTGTTTCAGGTTTTTGTAGTTGTTGCAGATTTTTGTTGTAGTTGATGAGGAATAAGCACACTTAGGTCCATAAACCTCATGCATGAGTACTTAAAAACCCTGTGAAGTGGTAAATGTAATAGCCAACGTCAGGTTTTATTATTTTCGGTATTAATTTGAAAGGAACAAAAAACTCGTCCCGCGCTGAAACTGCAGCATTTACCAACTTAAAATTGATAGAGGTTATTTATTTACCTTAAAGAACTACAAGCCGATGACCATAGTTAATATAGCGGAGCATCATACCCATATAGGAAAGCAAAGAAAACCCATGAATTGATTTTCTCGTGCTTATCATGGCTAGCGGTATTGCCCGTGGGCGCGTACGCACAGCGTAAGAGAGCTCATCGAAATCACGTGTTTCTTTGAAATTGACCGCTGATGGAGTTCTGGTTTTCGTTTAGATCCCGGGCTCGTGGGGTAACGCTAAAACAAGATTAAAGACAAGAATTTTTTCTTGGATACATATGTTTTTTCACTGTTTTTGTTTTGTGTATTTTGATATTATTCAAACTCAAAACAGAAGGTCAAGCATTATAGAGAAAAACCTCATTGCAAAATTACAAAACTCAAATCAAAATTTTCACCTATTCAGCACACAGAACGACTTTTTGTACTTTGCCAGGTTTTGTGCAGGGTCAAACTTCGAAATAGTCAACCGCCCGATTAAGCTAACCCAATAGAAGCATTGCGATGTATGTGATTCATGTATAGTCAGTCATAGTCAAAACAAAAGATTTGCAGGGTCAAGGACCTTCCAACAAAAATCATTACCTGTGTATTTGCATCTTTATTGTTTACCAGGCTTCATTTCCCTCTATTAACTATGTGGTAACTAGCTAAGTACTCATTTGCCCGTCAATGCAGCCCAAACGTTCCCATAAGATAGAGCTTATCACTTCGCTCATTGCAGGATGTATTTAACTGCTTTTGGTCAGAAAACCCTGAATGCGCGCAGGGTAGCATGATTGGACGATGGAGAGGATGGGTTTTAATGGTTCGTACATTGGAGAAGTATCTTGACTTGTGTGAAATTGATGACCAAACACTGCAGAACTTCTACAACAATTTTCATGTCATTTGTAAGTGCAAGTTCTCGAATGAATTTTACTTTTAACTGCTGACTATATATGAATGAACTCCAACAAGGTGCCCGAACAGGGACTTCAGATGTGAGAAGACCGGGTGTCCATATTAGTCTGTTGTGGTCGAATAGTACGACAAGATATAATTTTTATTTTCTGTAAATTCTGTAGCTGGAGTAAAGCTGTAGTGCTGTCGTATCGGGAACCCGATTTTCCTCCAAATTATTTTTACGTTAATATCCTCGTACATTTTATTGACAAAGAGGAACATTTTTATGTGGAGATCCGAGTGTTGCGGGTAATAAGGTCCGAAAAACTTGTTTTGAAATTAAAAAAATGCCGAAAACAAGCCTTTTTAAAATTAAAACGCAAGGTAGAGTATAATTCAAACCAGATCACATTTAACTGCGAACTCCAGTCCTGGTAAAGTCATTAATAGAATTGAAGTTAAAATAAAAAGCTTAGGTCTAAAGGGGCTGGGTTATCCCATTCTGTCGACAGCGGAAGACTAAGGCAAGACTAAGGGAAGCTAATTGCTAAGAACATGACCTTATTTCTCTTCGTTAGAAGCATTGCCGAGGCGTAATTGGAATTATATGCCAACAGCAGCCTATGAACCTTAGAAATCCATCATTAAGCAGCAAGCTTTAAGCACTGACTAAATACTTGGCCTCTCCTCTTAAAACTCAAGGTTAAGGCGTGGGTCTCCAAAGCTAGCTTGCATGAGCATTCCTGATTATTCCTACAAGCTCCTTAACCCAATCCTAAAATATTCCATGGCTTGGGACAGTGCTCGTTAGGTAAAATTTAATGTTTACTAATTATTGTTTTGTTTTTTCTATTCTTTGTTATCCTCGATTATAGCAATACCCAAACTCTTCTATAACTACTTGCTAACGTCCAGTAAGTGATTTATATTATATTTTTTTCATTCATTTGTTTTCAAATATTTTATTTAAGTAGTGTAAGCAGGAAATAACAAATGTCTATTATGGAAAACCCACAGGGTTAATTTGTTACTATAAGAGTTATTGTAAATGAAAATATGAAAGATCTGATAAGAGTTAAGAGTTACTGCTGGTGCGATGAGTATTTTATTTCTCCTGACCCTACCATCATATCGCATTTCCCAGTCAAAATGTAGAGAGAAAAATTGAAAGGAAAAAATGGATAACAAGGAAATATTGTTTATTAATCATTACATAAAAAAATGCTCATCATTAGGTTGCGACTGTTATAAATTTAAGTTAAGAAAACAGTTTTAAAATCTCAAGTAAGTAGATTAAGATGTCACATCAAGTCAGGTTCCTTCGACACTGTTGAAAACTTAAGTTAACATTCCGCTACACTGGGCTGGACACAGAAACCTCAGATGAGCGTCTCGCCAAAGGAATACTTTATAATGGGCTTCAGGGTTTTCGGGCTAAAGTTCTATGGTCATGACCCTGCTTTGCGAGGAATATAGCTCATTAGGTCGGACAATTGCAAAGGGAGCAGTGTCATTTGAAGTAGAGCACACAAGGACAACGGAACTAACGAGTGAAGCCCACAAAAGTCCCGCAGTAACAACATCTCCAAAGTACGAGATGCAGCGGCCTAGCTGATTCAGGCCCTCACTATTCCAAAGAGTTCTTGGCTCGGCTTGGACTTACCATTACCATTTCCGTACCTACCTCTACAGGAGGAAAATGAGGATAATCATCCTCGTAACAGAGGGACTAACAACAATAAAGAAGACCGGCACTGATAACATTCATTTCAAACTTCTCCGTCTTGAGTGTTTTTCTGCAATAATTGATGCTGACGCAGATTTTCGAAAATGTTATAAAGATAAACACACTGGCATTGATGTAAGTCCATTTAAAGAACGATCGAAACTGTTTCCCCATTCCTCGTTCAATAGTGAGGAATGCTTATCGGGCTGCTTGCATGTCGTCACAATGCTGTATTTAAATGCGACCAGTCTCTATTTTGTTGAAAAAGGTAACATGAAAAATAACTTTAGTGTCATACATGAAAAGGAAACTCGTTGGTCATATATACTGAAGAATACAAAAGCAAAAACCGACACAACGTAGGATGATTTTTTGAAGGTGTACTATATTTCGGCCGGCCAAACCAGCCTTCTTCACTGTACAATGGAAAATTTTACATCCGTACGTGTTTTTATGAAGCCGATATTTACGTAAATACGCAAAGCAATTGATAGTGTAAATTAAAGATGAGCATACGGTACAATTAGCCTGCGTAGCCGGCGGGCAAACGTCGGTCCCGAACGCGAGTGCAAAAAGCACTCTACTCCTAGACTCTAGGAGTCTATAACATGATAAAAGAACATAATAAAAGAAAACAAATGGAAACACATGGTTTCTTCGCGGATGTTCAGACCATTAGGATCAATTGTTCTGCCTTTTTGAATTAAAAAAGCTTCCCTGGCCTCACGGATTTAATTGCATGTCGTTAGCAGTGTGGTTAGGAGAGGACAAGAAATTTTCGGCGGCTGTAGTAGGTTTAGATTTGTTGTTAGGGTTATCTATGGTACGGCGGTGTTCATTAATTACATGCAATTAATCCCCATCGAAATTACTTTTGCGTATTTCCGGTATACGTGAATATCTAGGGTGTGAAAATCTATTTACATAGTCAATTTTTAAGTAAACAGTTTGGCACGGACGGAGTCTGATTGTGTGTACAAGAACAGTTCACTGTTTTAAAGCGATGCCGCACGAAGCTGGATTGTTTACTTTACGAAATGCTCTTCATCAGGAACATAAAGCCAAAACTTAACACACAATCAGACTCCGTCCGTGCCAAACTGTTTACTTAAAAAATTGACTATGTAAATAGATTTTCACACCCTAAATTCTCCATCACTACGTAAATATCGGCTACATAAAAACACGTAAAGTGTAAAATTTTCCATTGTACCTGAAGAAGGCTGGTTTGGCCAGCCGAAATATAGTACACCTTCAAAACATCATCCTACGTTATGTCGGTTTTTGCTTTTGTATTCTTTATTTTAAATGTAAAGCCGATTAGATCACTATTGATCCAACGTATACCAGCAGGATCATCGTTCCGGTTGCTTGCTTAAACATTTTATAGCCATACTGTATACCCATTGTTATATTAAGACTCAGCGATTTCTTGCTATTTCTGTTTTTATCAGGTATATCAGATGTCGACAAGGACTGTGCAAGACGGGTCCACCTTGGGTGCAACAAAATGTTTGTTGATGAAGTGAAAAGGAACAATCGCATTTGCGACGATGGCAGGGATTGGCTGCAATGTTACAACAACGGGAAATGTGACCAAGAATCGGCCATAGTCCGCTATGCAAAGTACGTTGGAGCATTGGTGACTAAACTTGTATCAGACTGCAAGTCCTAGTCGTGCTCTTCGTTGGTTGTGACACGCTTCCAACCATTCATATTTGTTAATGCTTTCTTGATGTAAAATAAATCTTAAAATTGCATCGTGCATAATTTGTTTTATTGCCCTTCTTTGTTGTCGATGGAGGGCGAGCTCTCGAAACGTTACCTGCTGCAATTGCGCCACGGAGATTGATCGAACAATTTTAATTATAACTTGGCAGCTGACACAGCACAACGGTTTCCATAGACACCTATTATGTAGCACGTTTTAATTACTGCAGAGACCCATAAGTGGCTGAAACGTACAACGTGTGTTCACATATTCTATAAGCAAGTGACCATATTTGGAAGCCCCTTGCTCTTGCCCTTGCAATATACTAATGGTCAAAGCAAATTAAACCAGTATTAATTTCGACAGTCAATGATCATGTTTTGAAGAGATTCGGATTATTTACAATCTTTGTTGGAAGCTGAATTAAAAAAAAAAAGGTTTGAGCACAAACAATGCGATAAAACCTAATTAGGAACAAAGAAATGGCAGGTACTGCTAGGTCAGAGGAGAGTCTCAAGAACACAACACAATAACCTGACAAGTGCTTGAAAATTGCTTTTCTTCTTTTCTGCATAAAGGTAGCAAGACTTGTATTTCTCCTTAGATAGTAGATTCGCTGATTTTTCATAGTGACTGCAGGTGATATGAGTAAATATTTGCACGTTCTTCTTTAATGTCTCGTTTGTTACTAAAACAGAAGCTCAAAATATTGAATAATCATGTTTATTTACTGCAGCTGCTCTCTTTCACATTGTCGCAATCGTACAAACAAAAGATTTTCTAAACTGATTGCCCCACCTTTGTGATCGCAATTTTGTGAAGACCTTCAACTGGGACAGTTCAGTGCTAAGGCAAGGTATAGTTCAATGTATGCTTCTCTCTAATCTTGCCTAATACGGGGTAAATTTATTACTCCTTTGTCCTGGTATACCCAAGAGAGTCTCAAAATCGCGCAATAAGTTCCAAGGTCAGTTTATGAGAGAGACTGACCACAGCTGGGTGAAAATGTTTTCGACTCAATTCTCGAAAACTCTCCATTCAAGAAGCTAGTGAAGAGATCAACGAGAATTGAAGGACAGGTCAAGATATCTTCGGTGAAACTAGATTTGTTTTGCTCCATACTTAAATTGAAAATTAAATATTTTAATGTTCATGATCATAAAGAGTGGGTGGTATAGACCACGTCTAATTGTTTCTGGAGATATCTCCTCTGAGATATTCCTGATACCTGTGCTAGGGACTGCTTTAGCAATCACTACGGCGATCCAAGTTACGACGCAAATCAGGCGCCTTGGCTTACGTTGTCGACAACCGTCAGAACGTGGTCATTTCACGTTGTTGTTTTTAGACGACAGTTACAAAATGTACAAAAATATAGCCATTGTTCTGCTTATGCCCTCTGTCCGGTAACGGTTTTGTTCGCGTCACCATCGTGGTTTGCGAAAGTACCCTACTAATCAAAGGGCAAAAATCTTTGTACTGACCAATTGAGAAAATCTCAATCTTGGAAAACATCAACTGAAGCGGACACTGAATTTTTTTCTTTTCCATTATGGTTATCCACTACTAAAACAGCTGAAAGAGGCCAGCATATAACTCCATTCGTCGACTTTGGATAGTAATAAGAAAACGGCAAGTTATAAATATGCTAGTACTGCATTTAACTTGGGGCTCGTTTGTAAGCGGAAAGCGAAAAACCTTTTGTAAAACCAACGCCGAAATTAACAACAAGTCTTCGCCCGACTTAGAGAAACAAGTTTGCAACTGTTGGGTGTTTTTTCTATCAGTTTTCTTAGGCGTTTCTATAACAAGACTCAGTTTAATGCTGCGTTGCCATTAACAATGGAATGGTCTCAAAGGAGTGCATGGGACATCACGTTGGCTGTTTATTTTGTATTCTTCCAAAAAATTCTTTTTTGGTCCTATTTTAACACCCGTGTTAAAACGTTCTCTATTTCTAATTAGTATAAATAACTTGTTTCAATGCACTGTTACATTCAGAAAGGAAAAGCATCGCAGCGTCATGGTCTTCTAAATATCTCAAACACGATCAGCATTTTAATCAGTCTGTACATTTTAATCAGTCTGCACTTTTTATTTGTTAATCTTGGTTCCATTGCATAGTCTCCATCTTGGGTTAAATATAATCAAATTATTTCAACAAATGACCTTCCACTAATCGGAAATGTGTGTTCTTCAACGCAAACACTTTTTTATTTCAACAGATTAATGGCATATGCCAAATCACAACTGTAGTGTCTCCTTTATTTCATAATATGTGGTTCACTTTTACGACCGTTTATACATACATAACATAGACTCGAATTTACAGAGTTGCAATGCATCCAAAATCTTCGAGATTCATGAGTACGATAGTACTGAAGACAATCAAAAAAGACTCTCCATTTGGTTGTCAAATTATCGACTAAAAGTTCTCCTTCATTACTGGTCTCCGCAGTCCGAAGATTTCCTATGCAAACCTTTAGGAAAATTAAATTTTCTTTGTGTCAATCAATAGCTTGACACTGAAAAATCACATTAGTAATTAGGACTTAAACTCATCTCCGTGAAATATATAATTGCTGAGTAGTTAGTCACGTGGCCAATTTACCTATCCGTTCTCCAGTCAGTTTTTCTGTACATGTCGATGCAGTGAGTAAGCTACGTAGCTAACCGGTCGGCTAAGGAGATCAAATTGTTGGATTTGAGTAGACTCCGTTACGGAATTTTAGACTCCGTTACCGGCGGGATTTTGCAACAATAATTTCTCTTTTGAATTTTTACAGTTTATGAAGAAAGCCATTATGAGCATTGGGAGGTCAACTGGCTTGCTTTTTCTGTTCGTTTCCTCGTCCATCTTGATTTCTGCCGAAGGCGCAGAGAACTGTGAGATTGAACTGATTCAGGGATGTATTTCTAACTACAAGGGAATTCTCAGAGGCACACCCAGTCCGGATAAACATTGCTCACGGGTCCAGGTAAATCAACTAAATCTACGAAGAGCATGTTGAAAGTTTTTTGTATGTTTGTGAATTAACCTTCCCCTTGATGTAGTCTACAAATTACCCTTTAAGTTGGTGAACAAGGTCTTCACAGTTGGCTTATTGTTGGACCGAGTTGCCGCTTTCTCTGTGATTTTACTCACTCTTTTCTTCCTCGTCACGCCTATCACTTCTGACTGATACAAAACTGACATTTGCAAGTTTCAACTCTATCAGATACAGATTGCCCATATGTAAACTGCTCACTTGGTTATTTCTTGTGAATTTTCTTTTTTATCACAGTGGAGCGGCCGCTGGCCTTTAGAATTGTTGTAACTATTTACCAGGATAACTTGCGAGCAGAGAGCACGAGGTCAATATGTCGAAGGATGTTGTGTTTATGTCGAAGGTCTAAAATTAAAATAGTTTTACTTGGTCTAACCATCACAGGACGTTGTATCTTGCTTTGCCAAGAATCCTTCGTGCAAAGAGCCATCAATAAACCGCTTTCGCCTCTGGATTTTGCAAGAAGCAATGTTAGAAGCCAAACTAAAAATCTGCCCAGAAGTGAACTACAAAAGCTTAAAGGATAGTGTTGAAAACACAGGTAAATGAAACTGAAATATTATTGCTCAATTTACTACCCAATTTCATAAACCTGATATTAGACCCAAATTGGGTCATACTTTTCACTCGAGGACCGCGAGCTCTGAAAGAAGTCAATATCTGAAATAATTTCTTCTCGCACTGGTCAATGCCGTAGTTGCATTTCATGGTAAAATTAAGTTATTCTAAAGGAGAGTCAAAAATTAAAGCTCATAAATGTGCTTTATACGTTGTAAATTGCTTAATGAAAAAATAAAAATCAAGCCTGAAACAGCCACACAAATGGTAAGTCGTGTATATACATTAAAAACTGTAGGAGAAAGTAAAAAGGAAACTGTAGGAGTGAAAAGAAACTTAATACAAACGTGATAACGACATTTGTAAAACAACATGCCATACCATATCATATTTCTGAGGTTCAATTCAAACTTTTTATACGCAGATGTTGCAAAGGAGCACACACTGGTAGAAAACTTTGGTAAGGAATGGTTAATAATGGACAACTTATTAATGAAATTAATAATATAGGTTCCCTCCCTAAAACTATACATTATTATAGTAAATGACGTAGGGACAGCCATATTTGTACTTTTGACAGTATTAGTAATTGCTGATAACAGATGTTTTTAAGTTTTTTTTTCCTAAAGGATGCAAGTGATGAAGAGCCAGTGATCTCCAAAGGAAAAGAGCTTCAATATTTTAGATCACGATTGAAAACAGAGAATATTAGTTCGTAGATTGGTTCTCATAATGAAAGGCAAAAGGAGTGTGCTTATCTTTTGTTGTAACCTTGGGTTCGGTTGTTTGGTTGTTTGTTGTAAATATGTTTACGAAATTTTTAAGGAGAGATTTCAACGAGCACATAATTAATGCGCAGCATTTCACAATCCCTGGTTTGTCTATAAACGCCATAGCTGAGGATGGTGGTCGTTGGAACATCCTTTTCGTTTGTTTTTCAGGCCTCGGGGACTCTTTGGACCCGTGTGCGGCCGAGGTTCATACCATGTGCAGTCAAACGTTCCTGGATTTGATGAAGCAAGACCAACGCATTTGTGGAGATTCGGCCCAGTGGTTTGCATGCTACAGCAAAACAGCCAAGAGTAAGAACTGCAACTCGCCGATTATCAACAATTACGCTGCTTTTGTCGAAAAGATTGGAATTCAACTTATCAGTGATGCCTTGTTTGCGAATTCATGTAACATCGCAATGTAAAGGTTGTTATTGTTGTCTTCCAAACACTTGTTGGACGAACAACGTTATTCTCAAATAAATGAAAAAAACATCTCTGTCTCCTGCTCTTTTGTTAATGTTGTTGTTGCTAATTGTATGCTATAGAGAGCACTCAAAGCAAATGTATTCGTTTGCGAAATAGGAAAGAAACAACGCAAAGAATCTCTGTTGCCTTATGACTTTTCAAAGCGATTTCTGCTGCACAACCTTTCGTCTGAAAATTAAGTTAGGCAATAAACAAGCAAGACAATGAACGTGCAAGTGAACAGGATTTTCATAAGGGCGAAATGCTTGGGTAGAATGACAGCTACCAACATCACGCCCAAGGCCGACATCGACTGACATCGTCCGAAAGGTGGCGCCAAATAAGGAAAGACGAAGACCATCCGCTGGTGTATTAAGCTTGTTGTTGAAAGGGGCCTTAAGGTATGGGGCTTAGCTATCCTACGCGCAGTGCAAGTGGCACACGCACGTAGGTATGTAGGGACGGACGCACGCACGCCATACGGGAAATCGCGCAACAATCAAAATTTTTCAGGAGGCTTTGGAGCTCCGCTACGATATCTTCCCGGAATTTAGGCATCAGTTATTTTGCCGTTCCAGATTAGAGTTTGATTACTTATTTACCATATTTACCGCACAACCGTGGCACTCTACCAAATAGCCCAATCCAACGTGTGTGCGAGGCAATTTCGGGCTAAAACTAAAAAACACTCTTATTCTTTGGCCATTGTAGCTTTGTAAGAAATAAAACGCAAACTGCTATTCTTGTACTCGCTGTTTTTGCTGGTTCCTACGCTGCTTGTAAAGAGTATATCACTAAATATATTGACTAAAAATCGCTCAAATTACAGTGAGACAAAACGTAGCAATAGAAAACAACGCCAAATATTGTTTCGTTAAGCAATATTTTTGCCAACTTCATGTAAGACTAAACTAATAAAAAGTATCTGAAATTATTTGGCTTCGCAAACATTTCCTCAATTAATTTTTTTTAATTCAGGAAATGTGGAAAGAGAGTTCCCGCACGCGAGCGGTGACTCCAAACACAAGTACGTAGTCGAGTAGGATATTTTTAGAGAACTTGATTTTAAGGAACTACTCTTGCACCATGCATTGGAACATGATAAATAAGAAAATGATAACCCTTAAATGAATATAGAACCCCAGTATGTAAGGTATGCTTACAATCAAACCAAACAATCCAGTTATAACAGATGATAGTGATCATGAGCAGTCAACAGGAAATGAAGTATATGGCATAGCACCAGGAGAAAACAAACATCCCGCCTCATTTATGCTAGATAAACAACGTGAAGAACTAGAATTTCCAGTATTGTTTCCTAAAAGAAGATATGGGTACACTACAGACCGACAAGTTGCAATTTTACCAGTGAAATACTTAAATGCTGACTCCAACATTACAGTGGAAGGTTTACCACAAACCCTGGATTCATAATTCATAACTGAACAAAAGAACGTGTCAGATAGTATAAAATATTGCTCTAAAGAAAGTTCATGGACAATCTTTCACTGCTTCTCAATTACGAGCCAATCCTCATAGGTTAATAAGCCTTATTTGCCAAGATCACGCATATTTACTTTGTGAGGGAAATACCAGGAACACCACTATACTGGCAAAAATTCGTGTACGAACTAATTCGAATGGTAAGACAACTTTGCAATCTAACATGATTTATGACATAACCTCATGCTAATTTAAGATGATATGAACTAACTGATGAATAAGTTAGTGCACTGTCTTACAATGAGAGGTATCAGATGCTCAATCTTAATCCTGTTGTAAGCTATCCTGTCCAAACTTTGTTTTTCCCGTTCACAACAAAAACATAAGAGCCTATGTTCATAACATTTTTACTGCTGATAATCAAATTTAATGTTCTTTTACTTGAAAAGAGAACAAAGGACACCAGTTAAAATGATAGATTGGTTGGCTTCGAGTAATGGATGGATACATGTAGTGACAAACTCCTTTAGCTGTGTGTATAAATGCGATGATCAATCATGTCTTCCTATCTTTCTCTGCAGTTCAAATATATGACCTTTCATGTATTCACTTGTAATAATGGATATAATTATGTACCGTATTCGATTGAATCCAGTAGCAATATAACACGTAAGTTAATAATCGCGTGAGGTCGCTAGCTTTGTATCATATCAATCGAGGTGTGTCACGAAGGCTTAGATAAATTTAAAAGGACAACAGAGAGAGGGTTTCTTGAAATGTCAACCATGATTGGAAAAGTGATTTAATAAACGTTTCACCTTTTAATTATTATATCTTTAGTGTTTTTAATTTAATTTGTTTGTCTGAAAATAAACCCGGTCTTCAAACAAGAAGTGAATAAGTAAAAGACCATCGGCGCAGGCTAAAAAACGCTGGTTGACGGTCAAGTACGGTACGTCTACACGTCCTACACCAACTCAAAACACTTCTTGTAAGATGCGTTTATTTCTTTGAAAAAAAAAGATATATATTACCACAAGTGTAACTAGTGAGAAACCAAGTTGACATTTTAGATCAGATGAAAAGCATTTTAACAATCACAACAATCATATCTAAGAGAATTCCTTAATAACAAACTGTATTTTACCCTACAGGTAACAAGCTTTTAGTAGACCTGACGGACGCAGGGGTCATATTTTTTCAAACCAACTAGCCTTAAGCAAATTTCAAAACCCTAATCTAACATTTCATTTTTTTTTTTTACACAATGGATGATTTGAGTAAATAAAACCCATGTCCGTCGTATTTTTATCATTGCAGTGCATCTACACGCATTGTAAAACATATCACAATATATGGTCATGGACATTTTTCGCTTGATTTTTGTAGACTTAGAAAGCGTTTTTATCATTTGGTTCTGCAAAAAACGAAGAATACAAAAACCAAAAAAGCAGACACAGCAGGTATAGGTTTAAATGCCAACTGTTGTACGACAATTTATTGAAACGCTGACACGTTGAAATATAATATTGAGTGTGTTTGGTAAGAATAATTGTAATATGGTGGATAAATCAGTGAAATGTGGATGGTACGCTTTGCATCGATCGTTATGTATTGTTTCTTTTGTCAATAAATTAGTTATAGCTGTAGTTGTTATATTATTTCCCAAATAATATATTGTACAACAAATATGGCATATAATTTATAAATCTAGTGCAACGATTATTTTCGTCTATTCAGACTCAGACTTCTATGTATACGTACAAGGGACGAAGTATTTTACATCTAAATGAATGGTTTTACTTACAAAACAGACTGTACATTTTATAAATGAAAACTGTTGCTGTTAACAATAGTTTTCTTACAAATATCAATCTGTGACCAATTTTATATTTTTAACATTCATATCTTTTGTGACCCGTCTTATCTTTTTTTAAAACATTCAAACCCTTAGAATTTGCAAAAAATTTTTTTTTGGGGTGACCTTGGTTAGAGTCAGTAGCTTCACTATAAATGGTAAACAATCTCCTATAGAGAACTATCCCAAGGTAATCCCTTTCAGGTTACTTTTAGATCACTCCTGACTTCACGTGGCACGTGGACAGCGCACAGCCCAAGAAGATCTACACGCCGCGCGTAGTAACATTATACGGCTGTAGAAAAAATTTAATAACTTGGGAGGATTACCATGGGTCTTGTCATCCTCTCTTGGTTATTTTGTAATTTTAAACTTCGTTTTCTTGCAATCACTGTTTCGTAGAAGTAGTGTTCTATGACTCACAAAGGGTTTGATTTAAAGTTGTCTTTGGTTCCTGAAGGCAGATCGTTGCATTTTTCATGCAGATCAATGTAAAGCTGCCTAGTCAATTTACTATCTTTACCAATTCTCGATTTAGACAAAACATGCCTGATTAATAAAGATATAGAAATGGCTATCGATTCCTCTCTGGTCAAACTGGTGATACGTTAAGTTGCGTTTCTTCGTCTTGTTTCGACTGATTGCAGTTTTCCAAAATTCTCGCAGTCAGACTCTCACAGAGCTCGTCACCATCATATAAAACGTTGTTGTCCATTCTAGACTTTTTCTTGGTTTCCTTTGGCACAAAAGGCGTGGTGTTTGTGTCGCCAATACTCGGCATCGAAGACCTTTGAGATCTTATTGCGTTCAGGTGTGCTCGTTGTCCAGTTAGAATTTTCTTAAGGGCTCTACGAAAATCTGGCTTCATGAACGAATACAAGATTGGATTGACAAGAGATCCAAATACCACACAGAAAGGTGAGAAATCTATTAAAAGGCCTGGGACAACTTCATAATGACCCAAAGCAGTCGCTGCAGTGTAAAACAAAGTCGGAAAGTAACTCAACACAAACATTAAGGATGCGATGGCGAAGACTCTTGCCACCTTCGCTTCAGAGGATACTTTTCTCACGCCATTTTTCATTTCCGCTTTCGTATTATGTGAAGAGATGCTGAGCTCTCGTTCTCGCCGAACACATTGCCTGACCAACCGAAATATCTTGTAATTTGCATAGACTATTAAAATATAAGGAAGAGCTATACAAATAATAAGCACGAGGCAGATGTAAATCTTGGTGTTTAAAAGTTGCGTATCTCCTTTCCAAGTAAGTGGTATACAAGCGATGACTACTGAAAAAACCCAAATTGCTGGAACCAGGATTTTGAAAACTTTAGATATTGTCTCTTTGTAAGAAAAAGGATACAAAATCGCCAAATATCTGTCATAAGTCACGGCACAAAGGTTCGCTGCTCCCACGAAGAGCACCATAGCGTACAGGACATTGAGGGCAGCTTTTGACCACACATGAAGTTCAGCGTTGTATTGGATAAACATGGATACCCCTGTCAAGATGTCAGAGATCGCTAGTGAAACTACAAATCCATTGGTGTAGTTTCTCATTGATTTCACCTTGTATACCAACAAACAGACCAGTGTGTTTGTTACTACGGCACTCACTGACAGAATGCTCAGTGGAATGACAATCCTAGGCGAAAATCTTTCATTAGCCATTTTGGGTTCCTTGACTCCAGAGTCGAGTTTCGCCTTCCTATCACGGCTGTTTTGCTGTGTTGAAGCTTCTCCCGACAAGCTGTTTAATAAAGAGTGTTTCTTTCTTATCTCGGATATTGCTTACCCTTGTGGTTAATAAAAATCATTTATTTTTTCATGAGTGCGATTGCCAATAGTTCAACCAGTTCCAAATAATCAATTGCTGTCGGTGAACATCAATGTAGCACTTGTACTTGAGTATTCGGTCCGTTTGCTCACTGCTTTGAGATCACACGCAATCTACTTTCTTTAAGCCCTGCAAACACAAAATGTTTGTTATCGAGTTGAATGTTTAACAAAAGAGTTTTACAAAAATCTTAGCTTTAATAGCGTCATTTGGAAAGGGTTTACAATATCGTTATATATATTTTTCCGACATGCATAACTTCGTTTGTAATGGTTAACCTCTGCTCCAATTTCTTCTTAGCATGGACTTAACAATTAGCTAAATAAATGTATTTTAAACAATATAGCACTTTTTTCTTATTAAGATTCTTCATATCTACCTCTTCTGGCTAGAATGTGAATCTATTGTCTTGACGAGCGCAAAACTTACCGGGTGTACACAAACATGATATACATTTGGTGTTTACTACAATCTGAAGAGGTCCATTTCCTGACAACTCTTATTATAATTCGGTTATTTTTTTATGAACAATGCTCAAATGCGAGGTGATGGTGTTGTTTTTCAATTACGGGGATCCTACTGTGGCCGGAGCAATCCATCACCCGCAAAGAAAAGATTCGCTAACGACGAAAGAAAGCTTTTTTGGCGTTATTTGTTAAGTAACCAATATCATGACCCGGTGGAATAAATTTACCCGACAGAAAATTGTTTTTGATGTTGATTACACCTTCGCATTGTTTTCCGAACAAATTGTATTGTTTTGCACTTTGCGAAGGCACTATCGGCCTTACTTTTCTCGAATATTAGGGATTTTAAAAGAAGAAATATACAAAGGAACAGAACACATTACAAGAGAGATGGATATATATAGAGAGATTATTTTCTTCCAATGCTGCGGATGCGGTTTTCACACTTTCAACTAAGCCCCAATTTAAATTGGTCAATTTTAGTATGCAGCTGTCAAAAACGAGAAAACAGTACACGCTCGTAAAAAAAGAAAATGAATTATTTTTATTGAGCCTAGTAGTGGTTGTTTTCCTTTTACGTGTCCAACACGCCTTCCAAATTAAAACTTTGAAAAACGTGAAGTGGTAAGTTATATCGCTACATCGCAACTAGATTTGAACTTGTCATTTTAATTTTTTTCACCACAAGCATCCGCATAATTATGCGGTTCCGCAGATTTTATCAGAGGGTAAGTTTTACTGTGTTTTGTCATCACTGTTATTCGTGTTGGTGTAAGTGTCGGAGTTCTTACTCCAGTTTCTACAAGTTAGCCGTGAAATTAAGGAAGTTCTGTCGTGTCGTTCGATAAAAAGCTTTTTAAATAAACTTATATTATAAAATATAATTATTCTTAATATGTAAAATAAGTGGAAGAAATTACAATGAATAATGTCGTCCAGGTTTTGTCAATCGTTGTTTTCCAAGAACGCAGTGAAACAGCTTTTCTTTGCGCTCAGTGGGAAAAGATGTCGTTCAATGCGATTTAATTTTTTTTATTTCCAAACAGAATATACGTTACTTATTAACCTTTTAATCAATATCTCATGAACAATACTCATTCACACTTAGACAGGTTTCCAGGAGTTATGTTTCTTGCAAATCCGTCGCGCGAATCGCGTGTTACTAATTGGAAGTAAAAACTTCGACCTTTGTAAGAAGAGATAAAAATGAGGTTGTCGCAAGCGATAAGGTCCTTATGCCTCAGAATATTGGTACCTGGACTGATTCGCTTTACCAATGGCGTCAGTTCTCGCATTCCGCTTGCCGAGCTCATCGTGTAATTAAAGTGATTTGGTAAATAGCATTTCTGGTAACAAGTTAAAAATCTGATGCTAATGTTAACCAAGCATAACGTTAAAAGCATAACGAACTGACGCTAGATGTGCTGGGCATAGCAATTTGCTCACCAGTATGTTACCTGAAAACTAAAACTTACCGTTATTTAAACAAAAACCAAACGTAACAATATTAACTTTCAGACATATGTTACCCTTTTAGATGAAGTTAAACAGAACATATTTTTTACTAACCCTTAGAACCGGTTTTTATTTTCCGTTCCTCAGTTAATGAATAAGTTGCAATGTTTATTTGATTTTGAAACCAAAACATGAAAGAGGCAGGTCTTGCACTCCCGTAATGATTAAAATTCTGATCCGTCAGCGATAAAACTCAGTTGGAATGAATATTCACGAGAAAATAAAAGAACCCTTGTCACTACGACCTAGCTAGATACAACGATACGGAAAAGTTATAGCGACAAAGAAATGTCTTTTTTAAGATTGGATGACTAGAAAGACTGATGTAATTATTTAAAAATGGAAAACATTCGCCCCAATTTAGTCAGTCAGGTTTCTACAACCTTAAGGGAATTTCCCAAAACTCGAATTTGAACCCGCAAAATTTATTATCAGTGTAGC
>Ga0126337_10000053_pt1 | contig 36377 bp, 23 predicted proteins | sample DipCmetagenome_FD_92527 | JGI IMG/M metagenome (GOLD analysis project Ga0126337, IMG submission 92527) | Coral microbial communities from La Bocana,Puerto Morelos, Mexico - Diploria C A metagenome | ecosystem: Host-associated > Invertebrates > Cnidaria > Coral | place: La Bocana,Puerto Morelos...
AAGTCTCCTAAGAACAAACTCTTCACAAACCATTTTTGAAGAGTGCTTCTCAAACTTCAAACTGCGCCTCAAAATGCGCGGATATCCTAATAACTTCGTTGAGAGGTCCCTAACAGGAGTCCGGTTCGAGGATAGAAGGTTGGCCCTCCAACAACGAAAAAACACTCAAACGAAAGTGTTGCCATATGCCAGCAGTACGTGGCCTAAAAGAAATCAGTTTTAATGAATAACTGGGTTGTACTACAAAACCAGCCGTTGCTGAAAAGTATCTATACTAAACTTCCTACTAGAAACAGTGTTCACTATAGCTGCCCCCGCTTCTGATATCCTGTTTAATGGATGTGTATTGAATACAAAGATTGCGTATACAACTGCTGAGAAATTAACGTTTGAAGCCTTTTATTGACCTTCAAATGCTGGAAGATGCTACTAGAAGACGGCGAAGCTCGAAGGCGACGAATCAAACGCGAACTCTTAGATGCAAGACCTTCAAATGCCAGAATGCTGCAAGATGCTGCTAGAAGACGAAGGTGACGACACGCGACCTCGTGGTTGCAAGTACCCGACACTACCGTGCACGCTAGCTAAAATATTACCCGAGACGACCGTGCGCGCCTAGTTCGGTCAAATCGAGAATGCTTCGCCCACTACAAACACATTTCTTACTTTTTCAACAAATACTCTTTGTCCTTGTATGTATACACCCGGAGACTCCTAGGGTGCCCCTGCGGGGGCAATTATATCATACTAGAAATAGTGTTCACTATAGCGGCCCCCGCTTTTGATATCCTGTTTATTGGATGTGTATTGAATACAAAGATTGCGTATACAACTGCTGAGAAATTAACATTTGAAACCTTTTATTGACCTTCAAATGCTGCAAGATGCTACTAGGGCCAAAACCCTGCGGGGACAATAAGAGAGGCAAATCTCTAAAAGATTCGCTCGTTAGAGCAAAAAATTTAATTGAAGGCTAAAATGCATTGCTACCACAATTCACGAGGGGAGTCCGCGTAGGCCTGTCATATCATTTGCTTCACTTCTCTTGTGATTCTAATTTCGGTGATTCGTTCAGGCTGATGATACTCAATAAAATTAGAAAATGGGTTTGACACATTAAAACAAAATATAACATGTACAATTTAATTTGATTTTTTTTTTTTCAGTTTTCTGAATTAAACAATGACAAATGAATCATGAATATCGAAGCAAAATTGCTAATTAATCAGGAATCATTACGGTAAAAAGGGCAGGAATCATGAATATCGAAGGTCAAATGATTCCGCTTCCACCCCGGATGCTTTAGCAATGGGGCATTCTCGTTCCCAGAGCCTCCGCTTCTTTTGATCACGTGGTCGGCGAAACGGAGCCACTCTTCAACGACATTTCAAGACGAGTAGCACTGGGGACAAGAATGGCAGAGACGAAAACCGCTAGTATTGTTTGACAATTTAAGACTTTGAGTACTCTAGGTCATGCGTTTCGTAACCCCTATTATTATACAGACACGCGTGTTTTACTGAAAAATAAGCCAGTCGTAAAATTCATACGAAACTGCATCCGGGACCTGAGTGGCGTAATTTTCGTGTCCTCAGTAGTAAAGATGTGGATGACGTCATTTCCCGCTTTTTCACGGCTGTTTGTGTTTGGGTGATTGTTTGTCTATATAATAAAAAGAACATTACACGTTAGATCGAAGATATGAATTTTACGTTCTCTTGGCAAGAACAATATCTCACTTGTTTCCTGCACTCACTCGTGAGATATTGTTCTTGCCACTCGCACATTAAGTTCACATCTTCTCGCCACCGTGTAATATCCTCTATATACTTAATCACAGGAAACGTCCTCACAACGGAAACCTTCCTAGAGAAGTTGTAACTTGCCAGCACTCATAGTTCACCACTAAATTGATTGATGGTCTTCATCCAAGTCACCATTTCACTATGATTTACCCATATTTATCATTCGACATATTGAGCCTTGCAGTTATGGCAGAGTCACAGAGAGAGTCACAGAGAGGAAACCAGTTTATGACCTTTCTCGTGAAGAGTCCTCCACAGCTTAGCGGTTAGAGCGTTCAACCGGTATTCTGGAAGGTCATTGGTTCAACTCCTGTTAGGGAACTCAGACTATTTCGACTTGATAACAATTCTTTATTTATTAAGTGTATTGTTTGGCTTTTCTTTAACAGCTCTCCACTACACTACCAAATCGGAAATTTATTTTTAAAAATTTATTTTTAAAATCATTTAACTTATTTTCTTGAACTGTGTATTAAACAAGATGACAAATGAAATGTAAAACAGACTTTAAACAGACAATCATCTTCATCAGTCACTAAGCAGCTCATTACTGGATACACTTGTTGACCCTAAAAATAAACAAAGCAAAAATTATTTTGATGTTACTGCAAATTGTTGATGCTATTGCCTTGATGTATCACCAAATTTTCTGGAATTACATATGAAAGAAAAATATGACAATTAGTAAAGAGAAAATCCTTTTTGATCAGGATTTCCTATCCTGACGGAGTGGAAAACTTGTCTTTTTGAGTGCCTCGCTCCTATCAAGAATCCAGTATATGAACTCTGCTGATGGCATTGAAGCTGCTTTATGTTGCTCTACACTGATTAGTAATATTAGCACTGGCAAATGCTAGGGCTAATCAACCATGGATTAGCCATCCTTGCCCACAGAGCCACCTGTTTCACTTAGCTGGATTAGCCTAGGTACAGGGACAGGTGGCTCTGAAGATGCACGATTTTCACTAATACAATGCTGTTTTCATATCCAGTTTTAAACTTCCTGAATATCATAGCTTGGGTCCTTGACATCTGGATACTAGATCCATATCATTTAACAATATGTTATTCCAAGGGAGTCAGGAATGGGTGGGTCACTGGCTTCTATATAAAAGGATGGAGATGTTCATTGGAAATTTCTAAAAACACCTTAAGGGGTATCAAGATCCTGTTTTGTGGGTGTGGTTTGAAATTTTTTTCATCCCTCAAAGGTACCAATTCTAAAACATCACATTAACTGAATGTGCACACTTTCATTGATAGGTTGTGAATTCCAAATGTAAATGAGGCAAAATATTACATATCAGTTAACTGTTAATTATCTCCTGTCATTTGTTTCAGCTCAATACCCCACAGGAATTGCAAAAGCTCACGCTGTGGACCTTTTACAGCTGAATACCCTAATAGGTACCTAAACCGCTTTTTTAACCTCTAAACAGTATACCAGCAACTAGCACCCCCGTTCTTTTCTTTGGGGAATCCCCCTGGGTATATTATCATGCCATGCAAGGTCTAGTCTTACTAGTCGGAAAAAATCTAAATCAGATTTTCTTTTTTTAAGGATCCCAGTGAGTGAGGGATTTGATCATTCTCAGTAAGCATCCCTTAACCCACAGATTCTGCTCCCTTATTCCTGGAAGACACAATGACAGCAGGAATAGGAGATGGCTGCAGTTCAGGCTGCTCTAACTAACCCTTATTGTTATACCTCCTGACATATGTTTTCCAACTGGAGAAGAATGTGTGACTTGTTATGGATCAAATGCACTAACTCCCTACACCGAACAAAACTCACTAACTTTGTTGGAGAACAACACCTTCAACATTTGACTCACATGTGATAAAGTTGTGCATCTAGAAATGGTGTGAAGTTTGTTGTACCAGCTGCCATAATGCAAATAATTTCTTCACAGTATTACCTTTCCTTTTAAGTTGGGAGGTATAAGAAAACACTTAATGACTGGCCCAACAGGAAACCATGAGTTTTGCTTCCTCCTAACTTTAATGTTCTTGAGGGTGTAGGGAGTCTTGGGGAATCAAAACTCACTGTTTCCCTTGAGGCAAGACATTAAGGACTTATTGTTGCATGATTAGGATGTTACAGGCATTCCTATCAATGCAATACCTGCTTTTATTGCCTTTAGTCTCTCAAGCCTTTCTGACATCAGTGGGTACAAGTAGGATTCAATATCATTTCCTTCCTCAGTGAAACAGTGCTTTCCTTTCTTTCCAAGTAACCTCCGTCGAATTCGGTTGAGCTCTAGCTTTTTGGATAACATATCAATGCCACCATCAAGCATTCTGGGCATGCACTTTGCAGCGGCCATGTCTGCTTTGTAAACTACATCATGATAAAGCGTTCCATTCACTTCCTTGTAACAAAGATAGCTCATCCTCAAAATGCAAAGCTTAAGGATGAAATCTACAACTGCGTGGAGTTTAACCAGCCTTGGGGTAGCATAAGCTATCCTAAATGTGGCGTACAACCAAGTCGGTGCCATGAACGAATTGATAGCCATATAATCTAAGCGTTGCATTTTGGCGAGCTCTTGACCGATGCAAAAAGCTATCATATCATCTGTGGGTAACAAAGTCTCTTTAATCATAACACCTAGTTCCGAGTCCCACTTGATATCTCTTCCTTGGAAAGTTATTCCACACTTTTCTACGTCCTCGTGGCTCTCAAAAATGTACCACTTCGGAAGGCTCACAACTGCTCCGTTTGGAAAAGATGGATAACCCGCCGAAATCGGGTGAACTCCTTGATTTATGAACAAGGTGATTTTGTCGGAACTCTTGTAACCAAACTTCGTCAGGACCTCATTAAACTGCGCTTTACAGCGTTCGGGAATTTTCACGTAGCTACTATCATCATCTTCCCTCAAAGCGACGATCGGTTTGCAAACTTGATTAGGGAACACATTAGCTGCATTCTTGTAAATAAAGAGTCCACCAATACCCAAACCCACAGATATAGCAATGAGTTGGTTCGCAACTTTGGTCACTGCTTCAGATAAACTACCCATGCCTGCCACGAGAATTTACTTGTATGTAAGACAGTACAGTGGCACATGCGACATGCCACGAGGAAAATCAAATATGGCGACCTTCGCAAAGATATTGGCCGAGGGGAACCTGGGATAATAATTTCGTCGTCCCAGGCTCTTAACCGATAACAATACCTGCAAAATGTACCTGAAACTGGTCAAATGGTCAAATGCCGATAAATAAAGTTTTTGGAAGGCAAGTCTGACGCGTACAAGTAGCTCATTTACATAGAACAGCGCTTTCAAATTTTATCTGTCTGTACTCTTATTGATGATAAAAATGAGCCAATCAGCATGTGAGAACTTGGACAATTATTGTAAAATAAGACAAGTCACAACTTTTCCCTCTGGAGATGACACTAAATGTACTTGAAAAGGGATGTACGGTTACAAAAGCCATATTAGATTGTAAAAAGTGAAAAAGGTATGAAACATTTTGTGTCTCCAAGCAACTTTAGCATTGTTTTTTTTGTTAGGTGCAAAGAAAAAGGCTATAATCATGTCATTTCAGTAGGAAAGCGCAGTTTTGACTGCCAGTTGCACTGTGGGTGCAGCTGCCATATGCAGGCATTCCTGTCTTAGTGTCTTCACAGATGCAGATCTATTTTTATTGAATTCAGAACCCTGCAGGAAGCTCCTTGACCAATCACAAGCCTGACAGACTTCAATTTAATCTAAGAAGCCTTGACATACAGGCTTAGTATGGGAGTTTCAAAGTCCTAGTGATGGGCTCCTTTTTGGGGCTAACATTAAATATACATGAAAAGACCCATTAATTTGCTCTTGATTTGCATATGACAAAAATGTATTGCACGACTTCCACTTTAATCTTTTTTCACCATCTCTTTTCCACCATGGGGAACTCGCATATCAAAACAAAGGGTGCACTTATTGTACATTTTTTTTGTACATAATGTCAAGCCACAAAAGATCCAAAGTAGGGGCATCTGTGTTTTCCTTTAGAGTACTGACCCAAAAAAGTAGTTATAATAATTTGGTACCTGTTAGGGGCAAAAAACATTTAAGGGTCCACAAAACAGGGTCTTGGTCCCTCTTCAAAATTTCAGTTTTTGATGAGTACACCAATCCTTTTCATATGGTTGTCCCCTACCCAAGTGACCAAGTGAGTTAACAATAAATCAGGGTTGAGGATTCCAGTGAGATGAGAGTGCAGCATGAGGCCAATTTGAACTTATAAAACACAATTTCTCCCAGAGTTTTTGTATAATGCAAGGTTTAATTTGTACTAACAAATTGAAACAAATTTAGAGATTACAAAGTCCTTAAATAGAACTCCCAGTTACTAAATGTTGAAATGGTATACCTGTAATTAGACACCCACATGATCAATAGGAACACAGAGAGCCAATCACAAGCAAGAATTTTGTTAAAGATATGATTAGGAAAAAACCACAACATTGGATAATATTCTGCAAATTATGGAAAAATTACAGCTGTAAAAGCTACCAAAGAAGAGGCATAACTGGGTGTAAAATGTTTAAGTTCCAGGAAGTTCAGACCCTGACTATTCCCCCTCCTCCTTCCCTGTAGCTCTTTCTATCCATTGGATATCAGAAATAATTTGCAGTTCTAATGCTTTCTGGCTTGTCTGTCAAACTTGTATCTGACAGAGTGTCAAAAATGGTTTTCACTTTGTGTAGCCTCTCAGTCAATTTTGGATGTGTGGATATTGCTGTGTGTTGCAGATCATTTCCTTCCTGTGAGTAAACCTGCTTTCCTTTTTCTCCAAGCAATGCACGTTGGACGACATTTCGTTTTAGTGTTGTTGTAAAGCACTCTACACCACCTTTTGCCATGCGTGGATCACACTTAGCAGAAATTTCATCAGCGTTGAATTCGGCGAGATAAGTCAACTTTCGATCAACAATTCTGTAAGCTTGATAATTCAATCCAAAGATGCAAAGTTTCAGTAGAGCATCTAACAGAATATGCATTTTGAAAATTCTTTGAGTACAAATTGCAACTCTGTATGTCAAGTACAGCCATAATGGAGGGGTAAAAGTGAAAAACAACTTGAAATTTAAATGCTGATCGATATGAGCCAGCTCATGGCCAATGGTGAAAGCGATCATTTCCTGGGTTGGAATAAAACTTTCAGCCACAGTCACACCAACTTCAGAATCCCAGCTCACATCTCTGCCCAATTTAAGTCCGGAATTTTCAACATCTTCTTTAGTTTGAAATAAATACCATCTTGGCAACCCAATAACGGCACCACCCGGAAGTATATTTGAACCGGCCGACACTGCATAGAAACGCCGATTGACAAACATGGTGACTTTGTCAGCGTTCTTCAAACCAAATTTCAAGGCCACCTCGTCGAGTTGTTTACGAAAGCGATCAGGAACTTCAACTAAGGCTCCGCTTTCGTCTTTGAGACCATAGAATTCTTTGCAAATTTTCGGAAACAATTCACTTGACGCCCTAACGACGAGCAGTCCTCCTATCCCAAAACGAACAAAACCCCGAATTATCCTTTCGAAGGCGGCCATTTTGGATTTTGAAAAGTAGAGGAGGCCTGGAGACCAGAACGTAAACGGGGGTGTCTTGTGGAAAAACTTTAATCAAACCTCTCTTCATTGAAACCTAACCTGCATTCCGCTGCAGTGCGTACGAACAATAGTACCGGTGCGATGTTTTGGCGTACATTTTCATACATTTGCTGTATTTGTCAATCTTGGCATTGATTTGGGAAAGGTCTATGCTGAGTTTTCCAGGATAACTTAGAAACCAGTGTCGGAGATGTCAACAACCTAAAACAAATTCCATCACACCAGGAGGTCATCCCATTGGTCAATTTCAATATATCATAATTTGATGCTTTGAGAAATAAAACAAGCAAAATCATACTGTGGTCAAGGAATGATCAAATAATTTGCTTGTATTTATGTCTAAAGCCTAAGAACCAAGTATCAAATCTTGCTCATCTTGTGTGAAGGTACACTCTTGATGTTTGAAAAAAGCTAGTTTGGAACCAGTAGACTTGATAGGAAACAGGAGTCAGCAAGCTTTCAACAGAATTTCATTCATCAAAATTTTATTTGGCACCATCTAACAAACTTAAACAACACAAAAACAATATCTTTATGTACACAATACTATCAACTTAAGTATAGACAATATTTGTTTAGAAAATGTACCATTCTTCTTCTGAATGTAAGAGACATTTTCCTATTGAAAACCTTAACTGATGAAACAACAGCTGGTGACATTTTAAAACTGATGGAGACACCATGTAACTTGTACTGGATGAAAGTATTTTTTTAAATCTAGGTCATCTTTCAATCAGCTATATATTAAAAATACTATTCTTGGCAGAAGAAAAATGTATGGTTGACTATTGCTGCCCTCCCCAGTATAAAGTTATTGACTCAAATACTATTGAAAAAAATCCATCAGAGAAAAGAGAATCGAAAGGTAGTTATTTGTGGAAGACCCAATTTTGATCACATGATTAAGTTCAAGGAGTCTGGTCATGCTGGAAGGACAATTCATGAGTCCAGTCACTATGACATTGCAGTTTCCCCATGATGAGGGACTCTATTTACTGCAAAATAATAAAAAGAAAAACAAAATTGAGGAGAAAAATCAGAAATGCATTATGCTATCTCACACACAATTATTTACAACTTCCAACCACAGTGTAAAGCCCTGGCCAGACGGTCATGACATTGTGGCTGCAACATGTTGCACATGTTTGGCCACCCTATTGGGTGTTGTTGGCTACAAACTTGAACCAACAATACACATGTCACAACAGGGTGGCCAAGAGTGTAAAACATGTTATGTTCAACAATCTTGCTATCATTTGGCTGGGGCTCAAGGTCCACAAAAAACTGCCATTCTTCACCCTTTGCAAAAGAGAAGATAGATCTGTGAAATTTCACCTGGCAGCAGGTTTATGGCGCTATAAGCAGTTTTCCTTTTGTTTCTGGGTTGTGAATCTGGAGCACACTGACTTCAAGTTAAATAAATTGTCAGTTCATGATTCTCACACTGAATCCACAATGTCTGTTGGGGGGCTTGGGTTAGGCATAGAGAGATAACTCTGTTGATGCAGGTAAACATCTAGAGATACCAAGTATGATATTTTTTGCTCACCTTCACACTAATCTCATGCCTTTTCAATTGAAACCCCTATTGGAGGCTACATGTTTTAATATGACACATAGAAACACTGTATTTAATGTTTTGTTTCTATGTGTTTGCCTGTGGGACACTTCTATTACATGTAGCACCAGTTTAATGTTATTAAAATGCACCTTTCATTGTTTGGTCCACTAGCACTTCCAGTTTCCGCAGGCGCTCCAATAGCTTTGGATGAGTGTAGCCTTGGCCTGATGATTGCACTCTAGTTGTACCTCTCTCATGTATGTATCTCATAAAAGAGTTGAATCTCATTGTCTTCAACATCCAATCCACACCACCTACAGCCACATCTGGGTCAATTCTTGCAGACATTTCATCTGCTTTGAATTCTTGATAATGGTTAAGATATCGCTGTGCTCTCCAGTAACAAAAATAACTGACCAAACAAAACCCGATTTTTAAAATGCCATCAACAATGACTGGAGCTTTGGGTACAAGTCTTCTAGTTCTGCTCGCTACTTCAAATGAAACATACAGCCATGAAGGTGCTAAAAAGACTTGAGAAGCTAAATCAATTCTCTTGATGTGACTTAGTTCATGGCCTATAAGGAATGCTACACTATCATCCGACAAAAGTAGTGTGTCTTTGAATTTACTGCCAATCTTTCCACGTAAGTAGAAAGGTACTTGCCCGTTTTTATCTCGGACTTGCTGGAATCTTGCAATATCTTCCTCTTGCTTGAAAAAGAAAGTCAATGGGACCCCAATAACTGCGCCATTTGGGAGCCACGTGGCTCCAGCTGACATGGGAAAGAGCGATTTGCAGACAAAGAAGGCGATTTTCTCTTGTTTGTGGTTAATTCCAAGTTTAGGAGATATTCTTGCAAGTTGCTCCTTACATCTTGCAGGGACCTCAACTTCGGTAGAACCAACTTTGAGTTCCATCACTCTTTTAACGTACTCATGTGGAAAAACATGTGGTACTGCTTTCAAACAAAACAAAGTTCCCGCTGTCACGCCAACAGCAACCCGTAGAAAAATGGACGACATTTTTGAAGAATGGATGTAAAAGGCAAAGAAAAATGGCGGAGTTTTACCCTTCGAACCGAGAGGGAATGAGAAGGAAAATTAGAGCCCAATGCAGCTCAGACACTTCCGGCGAGCTTTCTAAGGCGGCGGAAAACAGTTTTTATCATGTTTTCGACAGTGGCATTTACATTTGTTGTTGCACCACTATTAATTGCCTTAATTTATTGGTAAGTATTCACACTGAGTTAATCAGGTTTGTACATGTTGTTCAGCATGATTGCCCCGCTTATCTGTCAGTGGTGTAAGGTGGAGGGGAGAAAAGTTGAATTTTCATTTTTTTTCTTCTTGAATGCAAGGGAGCTGGAGTTCTCCCCCACTTAAAATGTCAAAATGAATTTTAATAGACCATACTCACCGACACTCACAAAGCATGTCATCTTGTACCCTTCAAGAGTTCTTTGGACAATTTTTCACAATATAATTAATATTCTTATCAGCTTCATTTTAATATCTGGCCACTTCAAAAAGCCATGCAAGCCAGTTTCAATTCAGCCAAAAAAACATGTTGAATATCGCCAGTCAGAAATCTGTTCTTGTGACGGAAGTAAGGAAAGCTAATGATCTTAAAAGAATCCTATTAAAAATTCCTTTATCATCACATGTATATCTTCAGGCTTGTACAGAAAGGAAATCTTCAGGATACAACAAGTTTCTTTCAAACACCTCCTTTACATCTTGAAATGGCACTAAGACAGTATGATGACTTCTTAGTCCTTATTCTCTTTCAACATCAAACAATTTTGAGTGCTGTCAAGTGTTTTGGGGAAGACACCGAAAGCCTGTTAACAGGAAGTGCATTTGAAGGATGCTTCCTTCCAACAAAGTTAAACAATGGCAAAGGGAGTGGAGTTGAATTTGACTTCTTTGTTCGTCTACCAACACCCATGGCTAGAGAGTCTCCAGGAACTCTCCAGTATATACTGCTTGATGAACAACCGAATCAAGCTCTTGTGAAGCTTTCAAACCCATCAATCTTGGAGTCCGAGTACATTGGCCTTAAAAACACTGTCCAAAATGTAAGTGATGGCTTTCTAAGAGAGTGCAAAGATGGACTCTATCTGAAGAGAAATTTTATGGAAGCCATGGAGGAGAAAATCCAAAATTCTCTGGGGAAGGTTCTTGCACAGAAACCAGGTGGTATGGAAATGGTGTCTAGGTGTGAAACTGAAAAGAATAGCAGAAGACTTCAGGCGTCAGTTAATGTGTTATTTTTTAGGCCTATCACCGAGCACTTGGGTATGTTACCACTAGATCCCGACACATGGTCAGGAGATGCAATGACAAATGCTCAAATGCTGTGGGTTAATCTTACAAACTGGAGTTCATCAATTTGGCCCACCAGGAGTTTTAAAGTTCATCTGGTTTTGGAATGTGAATGGCCTGCTGATGTCAAGGTGAACTGGCTCCAAAGACAGCGATACTGGCCAAGTGAGAAAACTGTGCAGGACATTGCCCAGGCATCATGCTATCTTCATCCTTTGTGGGATAAGGAAGAACCAATAGACGAGAGCAAAATGACATTTCAGATGACCTTTGGGGTGGCAGAATATTTACTTTTCTTGGAAACTGGAGCAAAGGAGAGGCAATGCATGGTAGTTCTAAAAGCTATTAAGGCAAAGTATTTTCACGACTCTGAAATATTGTCATCTTTCGCCATGAAGGTGGTATTTTTTTGGCATTTGGAATCAACTCCTTTATCTGAGAGACAAGGCATGGGGAGAGGAGAGCTACTTGTTTGCTTGTTGGACAAACTAGTTAGTTTCTTGAATGACAAAAATTTGCCCGACTTTTTTATCCCAAGTGTTAATCTTCTGCAGCATTTTGATGCAGGGGACATCAATGATACTTGTAAACAGGTGAAAAGGGTAAAAAGAAACATGTTGGATTATCTTCCCTCAGATTTGTTTCATGTCAATTGCTCAAACACACTTAATGATGATTTTGTTCAAAACGTACTACAGTTTGTTTGAAAAAATGAAAGTTACAATAAGTTACACCTGTAACGAAACAATAATCAATAGTTATTTTGTAAAATTTACTTTCCAAGTCTGAAAAGCGATGTCCGTACTTAAAGAAGGTATAATTATGTAAAAAAAGATTCGATACTGTAATGTACTTTTTTCCACATGATCACAGTAAAATAATAAAGTTAATTATTTTCTCCTTTGTTTGTCACTTGTTTCTTTTGTACCCCACCTCAAATAGGATGCTTTTTAGTGATGTAAGCAAACGCTAAGTACTTAGCATGCTTGATTTTCTCTTTTTATCTCTTGATATTTTATGTTTTACCATTACTTTTTTTAAAAGAAACAAAAACTGCTGACAAATGGGTCAACATTAGGCACTTCATTTCATATTCTATAGACAGTCCCTCCTTTTATTTAAATATTTTTCAAAAACTGATGATTTGTACATAAGTAGAGAAATAATAGCACTTCTTGTCTGACAAGCTACGGGAAAATGGGATCTGCTTGCAGTCCAGATATTCTGTTGTTTCAGTTGCACATCACCAATTTTTCCTAGTGTCAGCGATAAAAAATGAGTGAGCATCATCAGGTTCCTTTACAGATAAAAAAAATGTTGAATATATTTCATAAATTCTTCAGTTTACACCAAAGAACATTATTTGATTTGCTATCCCAATATATACAAATTTTGTAAAATAAGTATGGGAAATCATACAGTTTTGAGTTTTGATGAGTGCAATTTGAGCTTTTTGAAAACTCACAAGTGCAAATTAATGCCAATCTCAATGAGAAAAACTGTATGGTTACTTATTAATAATCATGTAACTTGAAAAATTTGCAAGGAGGAACTGCCAGAAGATCTTTAAGTCTTTTTTTCCAGTTCTGCACAAAATTTTCATCATTTTGTTATATCATTGGCTTAGAAAAGTTCATATTTGTCTTTCAGTCAATCATAATCCAGAACTACAATGCGTAATTTGCATTGGTGTGTAACTTTAACTGCACTTCTCTCAGCCAATCAGAATTGAGTATTAATGTATGCATCATTATATCAATAATAATTAATGGTATTATTATTGATAAAAATAATTAATCTTGTTTATATTTATAATAATTATCATAATACAGTGTAATGCATTATTCTAACAAGATCATTGATGTTTTCAGGTTTTTCAACCAACAAAGGATGTCACAACTTCTACAGCTGGAGAAGGCTCTGTTTAAGTATGATAATTTTCTGTTGCTAAACATGGCTCAACACAAGTTGATCTTTGGTGCAATAAAGGAACAACGAATATTCAACCAACTCTGCAAATGTGTTCTCCCAGTGGGAAGCATGTTTGAAGGCTGTCACATAGCCGAGTGCCCCAGTGATGGGCACATATCACAGGAAATGGATTTCATGCTTATTTTGCCAGATGTCACTGCGAGTGAAGGAGATACTGAAGCATTAAAGTTTGTTTCGGTTGAAGGTCCAAATCCAGGATATGTGAATCTGAAAGTACTGGATGCTACACAGATCACTCTACAAGACACCCCAGTGTTGGAAGAACTATTTGACCCACTGGCGATGCTTTATGAAATTCATAATGAAGAACTGTTCCTTTCACATAAATTTGTCAGGATGTTTGAGCGACGAGTGGAGTATGCAGTGTCACATGTGATGGGAACAAAATTTGCAGGCTCCAGAGGTCTAGAGCTTGGAATGAAGAGGAAAAATGTGCATGATTTTTATCCAGTTATGACGATTTTCTTTAGAGAGCCCATTCACTGTCTCATTTGGCCTGATTCCACAGGTTGGCCAGATTCTGCACTAGGGGCACTCTTTGACACACTGTCAGTCATCCAGGGTTCACAAAGTACAACTGCTTGGCAGAATCAAATAATAGATATAGCACCTGCTATACTGTGTGATGTTCCCACAGAAATCAAAGCTGCATGGCTCAAAAGGAAAAGATACTGGCCCGATCTAAAGCTTGTGGAAAAAATCTCTGATCTTCAATGTTACTTGCTGGCAAAGCCTCATCCATTCACCACAAACAAGCTGTTAGAGTGGCGATTCAGCTTCAGTTCTGCAGAATTGCTCCTCAGTTCTGCTATCAAACCATGGCAGAAACAAACTTTAATGGTACTTAAGGCACTTCGAAGAAAATACTTGCAAGAACCAAAATTTATTGCCTCTTATCATTTGAAAACTGTTCTTTTTTGGGTGCTAGAGTCAATGCCTGATAAAACACAAGAATCTTGCTGTCGAGGCACCCTGCTAAAAAGGCTTCTTGAAGAACTTATATCCTGTTTGAAAGCCAAAAATTTACCTCACTTTTTTATCCCAGAAAATAACATGTTCCGCCATTATGAAGACAAAGATCTTCTTACAGTCCAGTCCAAAGTCCAAGATATGCGAGAAAATTTACTGCTATATCTGACAGAAGACTTGTTTACAACTGCTATAACTGAAGAAAGAGAAGAGAAAGAATTCCAACAAACTTATTGGGGGGTTATATAATATTGGCACAAATTACACACTCAAAAAAAACAAAATCTACAGAAAAACGAGACAAGCCATTTTAATGAGCCTGGAAACCAGTTCTATTTTTCTTGAATATTGTGTTTTGGATGTGTACCGGTATGTCCACTGTTATTGTGCATCCTTACTGTGCAAGTAACTCTTGTCACAATGCCCTGGGCTAGGTAGTCTGCTAAAGTAGGAAATGTAAACAAGTAAAGACCTTTGCCTGCAATTCACTCTCTAAAATGGTTGGTGATGTAACTGACAAAGCTTTGATGTCTAACAACATCAGCGTGCAAACTATAAAGATTAAATGCATACCTTAACTGTGAAAAGCTACATGCACATGAATGAAAAAGTGGGAAAGAGGAATTCCTCAAGTGATGAGGATGGATGGAGTGAGGTTCGGTTGGGGGGTGGGAGGTTGGCAATGTCTGACCTAAACAATATTCACTTGATGTTAAGCAGGTGCATAACTGTTACCAGACTAATGAAGGAGCTTCTAAAGTCATCTTGCCATACTGGTGGGAGAGTATTTGCAAATACGTTCTTGTACTAAGTTTGCTTAATAATCTCTATTAAGTGCTTCATGAGAAGAAAATGGAATGTCCCAAACTTGACAAGAAATCCCGCAGTTGAGGACTAGACCCCGTTGTCGTCGACTTTTGTCGTTCTTCTGCTAACAAAATATCTTTCAGCTTGGCCGTGCGAGATCGTCTCCTTGCTTTCGCCGACTTTGACAACACAGAAGTAGTATCTTGTGTTGTGTTAAGGTTTTGTTTCGCTGCAGAGGACTGTCGCGAGGGTTTCGTGGGAGTTGCTTTGTCACGTGCTCTGCCTGGGTAAAGGGATTGTCTTCCACACTTCTTGCAAAACACTCCGACATGGTTTAAATTGCGACATAGTTTTAACACTCGCTTCTTGTTCATATGTTTTGTAGAATTGTCCTCCTTATCGCTCTTTTTCTTGTTCTTTTTCCTTCGTTTTGGCTGCATCCTCACACGACAGTTGTCGCCGTTAAATATAACACCACAATGCTGGCAATATTTCATAGAAAACTCCTTTGCCACACCGTTCATCCCATCGTCAATTGAAAGAACTTCGTTTAAGTAAAATCGTGACAACTCAGGATTCTCCTCCGAGCATTGTAAGGCCAGACTCCATAAATGGTTCAAACGTGCTCTATCGGGCGCCATATTGTTTCTGCACTTATCAACCGGAGAAGCCTGAGTACGAATACCCTGAATACCCCGTTTGCCGAAGAACTGCACCGAAGATTGTCGGATCCATCGGAAATTCCGAATGCTTACCGCTGACAAAAGAGTATGCGCATGAGATTCTGTTTCAAATTCGCGCAAACCGCGGGAAGTGAAGTGGAAAATGGCGGCGAACCTTAGCAAAGTTGCTGGAATGGGTTCGTGTATCAACGGTCACGTAATGCAAAACGATAGCGCTATGTCGGAAGAACAAATGGGACAGGAAAAAGTGGCTATTCTAGATGCTGGAGCACAATATGGAAAGGTTAGATGACTCTCTTGTTTTGTTGAAATGTGAAAAAAACAAGAGAGCCGATCAGTCGGCTAAGGATATGTGTACTCGTGTCGATTTCAGAAGCTTTTAAAAAGGTGTTCTTCTGGAGTTTGAAAATCGTGGTGCAGCGTGTTTCTGTTATTTCATAAATTAATTCAGAAAAGAAAGTCAGTATATAAAGTGTGGCCACGAATTTCGGTTTTAAAGTTGAACATGATCATTAAATGCACATGTGTGACATTACATGTACAGTCATAGTGAGTGATAAAAGCTTCCAATAAAACGTCGTGGATCGTTTTAATCTGTGAAAACGTGATACAAATAATTAATTAATAAACAATAAACAATCGACTTACTACGAGTGCAAGACCTGGTTCTGTTTTGAAAGGCACACTATGCTTGTCCAGACCATACAAAAATTAATATCAAGTCCACCAATTTTCACGTTAAGATTTGGTCTGTATACGGCAATTATACCATTTTCTTTGTTAAAAAACATTCAATTATTTTCAGACATAAAAATTCAGTTGATCTTTTCAATATCTCTGTGAGGGTTTGGAAAGAAGTTGGCTTTTTATCAGAGGGTAAAGCAAAATTGGTTTATCTTTATGAAATCTGCACTTATATTTTTTGTTCTTCTAGGGTGTAATTTTTTGCTACTTCAAAGGAAGGAAACCAAAATTGACAGTATTTCTTGTATTTTGTGGCATTCAAATTAAATAAGTGATCAATTTAACAGGAGGTAACCATGCAACAGATAACTGATGTTGTGCATGCATATCTTTTCATTAAAATGAGATCTGATAACACATACATGTACATGTACGACACATGACTGATGTTGTGCATGCATATCACACTAAAATGAAAAAAATGCTACAACTTTCAAATTTGCCATATGCTTTCATGTGTTTGTAATTTGTTATGTATGTCAAAATGCTAGTATTTACAAAACCTTCAAAGAAGTATGATCAGTCAGTTGATGCTCATGAGTATAATGCAATTTTGCTAATAAATTGTATAAAAGACCAGCTTCATAAGGTACACAGATATACATGTCTGTTGCACATATTTTATATTTTTACTCATTTTATAGTAAGGATGCTTGAACCATGAACGCTGGACATTTTATTTTTTGTACATAATTTTCATTGACTTTAGAAGAAAGGCTCTTCATGTAATGTCCACAATTAGCATTTTACAGTATAACAGTGGACAATGTAAAAATGCTAAATACTCTTATTGATATGAAGAGCCTTTATTCTGTATATAAAATAACAATTAAAAAGGTCCCAAAAATGCTGAGTGTTTACTGTTTGATTGTCTGCACTGTAATTAGATCTTTCAGAAAGATGTCAAACTAAAAGCAACAACTTTTGTTTGATTAGAAATTGCAATCTGCAGACCTTCTGAAAATTTAAGATGGCATTGTTTGCAGTGTAGACAGGAATGGTGCTTTACCCCACCCTCATCCTTCTCTTTATAGAGCCTCAGTTATGGTAAATTAAGGTGATAGAATGTGTACATGTAGACCGCATTTGGTGTGCTCTGATTGGCTTAAAAAATCCTGACATACATGTAAGGTTTATAATACTGGCTAATATGAGCTCACTATTTTTTCTATGCAAGCCATGTTTTCTTTGACAAAGAAACTAATCTAATATTCATTGCGACTTCTTTCTAGGTCATAGATCGAAGAGTACGAGAACTATGTGTGGAGACAGAAATACTTCCTTTAGATACGTCTATATACACTATACGAGAGAGAGGTTTTAGGTAAGACTAAACTGTTCTTTTGAACTACAGAAACACTGCATTGTTGCAAATGTTTTGTTTAATATGGTATTAATAATTAATATTATTATACATTGAACTCATTATCTCTTTTCTGATTGGCTGAAAGTGTACATTAAATTTTTGAAACGGTCCATGATTTCATAGTGTAATCATGTCAAGTTTGTGTGCTTTGTGTTGCTTGCCATCAGTCAAGAAGCAAAAACATTCAATGTATAATAAAACAATTCTTATTAGATCCAGTTTTTGTGATATCCAGAATAATCAAGGTCTGGGTGAGGGTAATCAGCCTCAACCTTAAGGTTCAGTTGATAACCCCTACCTCTACCTCGATTAAAATTGTTTGTAATTTTGTTGATTGTTTTATTTTTGAATTTTTCCTTCGTCAAATCAGGGCCATCATCATTTCTGGGGGTCCAAGTAGTGTATATGCAGAAGATGCTCCCAAATATGATCCTGCTATTTTCACTAGTGGAATTCCGGTGTTAGGAATTTGTTATGGAATGCAGGTATTATCAATCAGCTTTAATTTAAAGCAACTTAACAATCTTAAAGCTTATATTTAAAATTATGACAAAAAATAAACGTAATATGTTGTGAATACAGAGGGTCCCCAATAGGGCTCTTCAATCCTGCCATCCCAACTGGAATGTTCCCTTAATCTTGCAATCCTGAGAGTTTCTACTGACTAATCCAATCCCAGCCATAATTTCTGAAGTCCTTACATGTACCTCAACAGAAAAGAATCATGGTATCCAGGTACTTTGCTCCATGGTTAGATTGGGTGCTAACTCAACCTGTGTGGAGTAATCTAACCTTTGGTGGGAGTGAACTGAATTGGAGTGATTTAATCACAGAGCAAAATGACCATCAAGTAGTGTAGGTCCAGATCTAGATTCCCTGACAACAGACTCAAGCAATGACTATTAGGTTCAATTAGCGATATCTCTCTGCATGAAAATGATGATTTTCTTCATTTGTTTTTGTTTTGACTAGTCTTAATGAGTTTTGTCAGTGAATCAGCCATGGTTGTGGTCTTTTGTAGCTAGCTTCTTTAATTGTTTTCTTTTGCCTCTTGTTTTTTTTGAAAATGCTTGCCTTTCCGATCACTTCAATCCCTGAAAAACTTGTCATTTGAGTCTCTTTGGATATAAAACTCGAACAAAAACTATTTCCGTTTTCCTTTGAAAAGCTACAATGTATGATTAAGTTTTGAAGCCTCTTCAAGTGGTGTCCTCTTAATGTCATCCTGGTTCTTAAACTGTCAAGTCATGAACGATTTTGGTTTTAACGGTCTGATGTGTACTAAAGGCTTGGTCATTGTTGGGCTATTTTCAACATTAACCCAAGATCAGTAAGATGCCACCTTGAGTTTCTTTGTACAATTTTCGTCTCCCAAATTCCAAAATCTTGGTTTCTTTAAAGTGACATTTCCTGATTCTTGCCTCATTAAATGCTACAATCCCATGTCCTGGTTAAATTATAATTCCAATCTCGTCCCCCTGTTGCTTAAAAATCCTGAATCCCATCCTTAAAGAAAACAAAATTCCAGCTCCTGAAAAACGTTTTGGGGATCCTCTACATGGAGTTAATCCAGACAACAAAGTAGAATATTGTCATTGATCAAATTATGCAATTTGGCAGCTTCAGTTGATGTGAATGTTTTCCATATATTTTCTCGTGTCCAACAATAAAGATGTTGAACAAAGAGTTTGGTGGGACTGTGATGAAGAAAGATATCAGAGAAGATGGACAATTCAAGGTTACTGTGGAAACATCATCAGCGCTTTTCAGGTTTGTATTAAGGAAGACAACTTTGATATGAAAAAGTCTGGTTCTTGAAGTTAATGGGGCTCAATGAAATTGTTCCATTTTAATTGTTGGTACAATGCAGTATTTTCATTTGTTCTGGTTTATGACCTGTAATATACAGTGTGATAACTAGGATAAAACAAAAATGGCAGATTTGTACCAAGGGTAGAGTTATACCACAACACATACTAAGAATTCAGTGGCCGCAATGCATTCGAAACTACACAATTTCCCAAGTAACAGGCGTAAAGAAGATCAGTGATGAAATCTGATGGAGAGGATGGAATTGGATTGGCCATAAGCATATGCTCGGAAAGGGACAAAATGATGACTGCATGATGGTGATGGAATGGCAACCTGAAGGGAAGAGAAGAGTGGGACGACCTAAAACCACATGGAGAAGAACAGTGTAAAAAGAATCCAGGCAAGAGAGGTGGACCAGCTGGTTGGAAGTCAGGGGTGCAGCGCAAGACAGGACTAGTTGGGAAGAGAAAGTTGCAGCCTTATGCACTTCATTGGGTGGAGAGAACTAACTAACGAACAACACATACCAGTACTTTGATTGTATGGTGCAATCCCTGGGTTGACAAACTCAAGAAATATCAATCAAAACCTATGGTAAATTATTAAACCAGTCAATCGCTGTTATAATTTTTTCTTTTGTTTGGGAATTTTAGAGGATTGCAGTCTGAACAAGAGGTTCTGCTAACACATGGAGATTCTATTGACCGAGTTGCTAGTAACTTGAAAATTATTGCCAAGTCTGGTGACCTTGTTGCAGGTAAAATAATGCCAATTTTAGTTAATGCAAATTATTATTCAGTATTAAGAATCTTGATCTCGCAATGTGTTACTCATAGTCTGTCTGACAAATGTTGTTGTTTTCTGCTTTTTACAGGTATTGAGGATGAATCACGCAAGTTATTTGGAGTACAGTTTCACCCAGAAGTAGATCTAACAGAAAATGGAGTAACTATGTTAAAAAATTTTCTTTATGGGGTAAGCGCAAACTGTTTAGTACAAATAAAATAATTGCTATTTTAAATTGTTCAATACAGAGTTTCCTTTTCCCAGAAAATAATCTTGAGTTCGTGTTTTGATTATGAAATTTGAGCCCAGGGTTTAATTTAGGTCATTTGATTCTTGTCAGAAGTTACCTGATCCTCTTAACAATACAAAACGTCAATTCAAAAAAAGTTATTCTGTGTGTATGAAATAAATGAATGTTTTTAAACCATCATCAGGTTGTGGGATGTTGTGGAACGTACACTGTTGAGAGCAGAGTGGATACATGTATTCAACAGCTTAGAAACAAAGTTGGCAACATGAACGTATTAGTAAGTATAACTCTGAACTACAAATAAACAAGATTTACACAGATGTGGAAGATTAAGATTCAGTGAAACAAAAGAGACAGTAAGAGTGTTCTTACAATGCTGAAACTCTTTTCAGGTGTTAGTCAGTGGGGGAGTGGATTCAACAGTTTGCGCTGCTCTCCTTCACAAGGTAAGTTACTGTATGCACATGCAGGTTCTGCTAGAAGTGATAATCTGCTCAAGTTTGTCATAACTTGACCTTCAACACTTCATCAAATTACAAGCAAGAAAGCTGTGATTTGATCTGTTACTCAAGATAGACTTAAAGGTAGATAATTTGTTCATGTGTAACAGAGTTGGGAAAGGTGTTGCAACAAGTAGAGGATGAAATTGTATTTACTGGTATATTTCTGTTGGCTACATGTATTATTGTTAAGGCATGGCCATCCACCAATCACAGTGGTCTTTAAAAGTCTTGTTTATTTTCAGGCCCTTCCTCATGAACAAGTTGTGGCTGTGCATATTGATAATGGATTTATGAGAAAGAATGAAAGTCAAGCAGTAGAGGAGTCCCTCAAAAGATTAGGACTTAGATTGAAAGGTAGCAGTGCCCAGGGTGATTGTGAATATTTTAATACCAGGAAATCTCACAGAAAACTTTAAAGCAACATTGCTGTATTTTTGTGTTGCTATACATGGAAATATGTAATCAATTTGTGATGTGAGATCTTCTGCAAAACTAACCTGTGATCAAGTTAATGCAAGACCACCTTGTGAGATTTACATTAGTTGGAAGCTGGAGTAGCCATTGTGATTAGAACAGGGGACAATGAAGCGTCTTTAGTTGCTTTACTAACATCAAACAAAATGGTGGGAACTACAATGCAAATGATCACAAGGCATGATTGTGCACATGGTGCTAATGTTCAGGGGCTTCATTAGCTGCCAGACTTTTTTCATCTTTCATCCTCTACACAGTACAAGATTACAAAAAGACCCCAGTTCACAGATTTGAATTAGAAAAGTACATTGTGACTACGACAAATAAACTACTTGCTTTTACTATTTAATAAACGGTCCAACTTCTTAAACAATTATTGGAGACTAGCTGTGCAAGTGTAAATTAAATTTATCTGTAGTGTTGGGCATCCTGTGTACCATGCCTCGTTATGACATGAGCGCCTCGTGGTTGTATTCTAAGATGGCGGATTAAACAAGTTTGTTGTTGTTACAATCCAGTGTGTTTCTCGTCTAATTTCGGTCATCAAACAACACATATCAATTTGTATTGTACATGTATCATAGTATTAGTGTTGTTATTAGTAGCATTCAAAGTATTGTTTTGTTAGTAATAATCGTGTTGTAAGTAGTTTCTTATTTCTTTAAGTCGTTTTAGTACCTTATTGTAAAAAAAAAGCTGCCAGGTACCAGACACTGGGCAAATCAACTGGCTGTGAGGATCATTTTGCCTACCTGGTTTGACCCTCTAGAAGAAGGTTTTTCGTATTTTAAAGTTCTATTCAAAATGTTTTGCCTGCCTGTGAAAACCAGTTACCCTCTTGCTAAAAACATTGATGAAACCCTGATGTTACTGGAAGTGCATTTGAAGTACATAAATTATTGTTGTGGAGGTATAGGCCCTTCTTGTTTTTATTCTCTTAGGGGCATCCTGTTGTCAAAGTCATACACACATCCTTTCTATTCTGGCAATCTTAGAGTAGAAGAAAGCCAATGTGGAGAATGTGATCATAATCTAATAAACTGAATGTTATTTTGTATATAGTATTTCTTTCTTTGTTTTTATCTCATCAATAGTTGTAAGTGCTGGATTGCGATTTTATAACAGTACAACTGTAATATCTGGTAGAAAAGACCAATCAGCTGTGAAGAAACAACTCACTAAAACCTTAAATGTGACGGCCGACCCTGAAGAAAAGAGAAGGATTATAGGAGACACTTTCATTAAGGTCAGATTTGTGTGATATGACAAATACTTTGTGTATATTTTTCATAGCCAGTAAATGAATCAATGTCATAAAAGTCTGTGTTCTGGACATCATATGCATGAAAAAAAAATGAATGAATATGTGGAGGAAGGCTTTAATGTTTTAATGGTGCTTTGCATGTGATGGCAGGTTGCTAATGAAGTTTGTAAGGAGTTGCATCTTGACGAGAGCAATACATACCTGGCACAAGGTAAGTTTTGAAACTTTAATTGCTCCAATCTTAAATTATTACCGGATAGTTTAACTTGCCAGAAACAGTCTGTTGAACTGACCTATTGCGCTCTAGAATGCCACTGTCGTTTCATTTCATATCACTTATGCCACATCAAATCATGTCATATCAAGTTACCGGTATGTTACGCCATGTCACATCATATCTTTTCACATCACTTCCCTCACATTCATGTAATGTCACATCACATCATTTCATTTAAAACCATAGAACTGTTGTATGTTATAGGTTATGTTGTCATGTCATGTCACATGTCATGTCGAGTTACATGTACTACTGTGCCATGTCATATTTCGCTCTTATCCTGTGAAAAGGCTTTATTGCAAGGTATCTGATAATTTGAACTTGATAATTTCTGATAATGTATTATTCATTTCTAGGCACCCTTCGGCCTGATCTCATTGAAAGTGCTTCATCGTTAGCAAGCAACAAGGCAGAAGCCATCAAGACACACCACAACGACACTGATTTTGTTCGGGCTTTAAGAGCACAAGTGAGCACCATTTGCAGCACTTGTCAGCCTGATCTTTTGGTTGAGATGTAATTATTGTTTGGTTGCCTACACCGGTAATTTTTCCATTCTGTTAATTTCTCCAGGGAAGAGTTATTGAACCGCTATCAGATTTTCACAAAGATGAAGTCAGAGCTCTTGGAAAAGAGCTCGGTTTACCAGCAGATATTGTTCACCGGCATCCTTTCCCTGGTAGGTTTCTGTCACTAATAGGTTCTAGTCATTGGTTCAATTTTTTTTATTGGAAATTGTTTATCAACTTATAAAGGAACCGATAACCAATGTGTTCATGCTGCATCCAAAAAATTATTGGATATCACCATTTACACTTGGTGGTGCGTTGGCTTTGTCGCTAGTGAATAGGAATCCGGAGGGGGTCGTCTGGGGTTACCCTGGGGTTACAATTTAGACTAAAATCTCAACTTAAGGGGGTGGGGGAAGCTATCCTTGTAGGCACCTCATGCAACGTAAACCATAAATACTGTACACACGACAGCAAACTGTTTTGACCACAGGTCCCGGCCTTGCTATTCGCATCCTTTGTGGCGACGTACCTTATCAAGGAAGCGATTTTGCTGAGACAAATATCATTCTTGGACAGATTGTAGACTTTGTTACTGCCGTTAAAAAGGTAAGTTATACGGCTGAAATTTTCATGTATCTACGTAGATGGTTATATGTAGTTCTGATTGGGTGCAGCGCATACGTTCTTTGTCTGATGATCAGAGGCCAACATTGCAACATAACGGGTTACTAGAGGTTCAAAATTAGCAATTTCTTGTTCCATCTTATCACTTTGTATAGATTGGTTATCTCGCACATGTCAAAAGAAAAGGAAAATTCTGCTCGAGCAATCTCCTTAGACACGGGTATTAACTTTTATCCACCTTGGCACACTTGACGACAGGTCGTTGCAATCGCTGCCCATAACATTTTGATGAACTTCATTGAAAAACTAGGACTTTGGTAATTAATGTTAACTGTATTTCTCTGTTACTGTTCAGCCACATTCGCTGTTTAGTCGAGTCAAACTCAGTACATCAGAAGACGACCGAGAAACTCTGCAACAGATAACATCAAAATACAAAATCGGTGCAACTCTCCTTCCAATCAAGTCAGTGGGTGTCCAGGGAGATGGACGGACTTACAGCTATGTTGTCGCTCTATCAAGCAACGATGCACCAGACTGGAAATCGCTTATGTTCCTCGCGAAGCTGATTCCCAAAGTGTGTCATAACATCAACAGGTAATACCTTTTGTTAAAATCAGCCTTTTTTGGGAGGGGGGATATCCAACCCTGTTGAACCAGCCGTTGTATACAAAGGTTTGGTCCACTAGTTACTTTAATTTAGAATACGCCTTCTAAGTATTTGTTCATCTGGAGAAACATTGAATAAGCTAGAAAGGTCAACCTCCATATATTTGCGCTCGGTCTTGGAGAGGGTTTCTCTCCCTACAAGGGACAAATTTACCTCGCACCCACAGTACAGGCTGCAACGGAAAGATCTATTACCTAATCGACATTAAACACTGTTGGCAATCATCTTTGTGTTTCTTGTTCTTTCAGAGTATGTTACACCTTTGGCAAGAGAATCAAGTTCCAGATACAAGATGTGACTCCTACGTTCTTGTCACATGCAGTAATAAGCACTTTGAGACAAGCAGATCATGTGGCGTTCTCTGTTATTCACAAACACGGTAAGACAATGTGGAGGAGGCGTGCTGCCACTATCATGGATAGCTTTTTCCACATTCTGACCGCGCGCAAATTGAAGCAAGAGCGAAAAACTGGATACCCTCTGCTATGTCGATTTTTGACGCTCTCGCTTCAATTTGCACGGTTGCTAGGCAGCGTACTATCGAATATTTTGAATTAATTCGGTCAGGAAAATGTGGTAACAATGTTAAGATTGTATCATGATGTTTTTACTTCAGGTGTAGTGGGCAAACTCAGCCAGATGCCGATTGTTTTGATACCAATCCACTTCGACCGAGATCCCATCGACCACATTCCATCGTGCCAGCGGTCTGTTGTGATCAGAACGTTTATCACGAGTGACTTCATGACTGGAATTCCAGCGACACCGGGAAAACAAATTCCTATCGAGGTACAGTGCTGTTAAATCTTGGTGTGAGCTTTACATGTCTGTAATTTCACTACTAGTCTAACCACGAACGAGTGGTTTTAGGTCTTTCTTAGCATTTGGTGGTTATCTGAGAAATTTGAAGTTGCTTTGGTTTTGCATCGCTTGCGCAATTTTTTCCCGCGCCTGCCGCCGGCTGCAAGTACGCTTCGAGTGTTGATTGGTTCATTGGATTGGCTATGTTCTTTGTGATTGGCTCGTTTGATTTCTTTGTTTTTGGTTTTGACATTTAAAAACTCCATACATTAGAGTATTAAAGCAAACTTCTACGAAAACCAAAAAGATAGGAAAACAGTTTGCCTCCTTCTTATATGCAAGAACTATCCATTTGCGTCACCAAGAACTGAATTTCATTGTGAGGTCCTGACTTACCTATCTTTTTCGTTTGGTAATTTCCAGGTTTTGACTGAAATGGTTGCATCTTTGAAAGAGGTTCAAGGCATCTCGCGAGTTTTGTTCGATTTGACTTCAAAGCCTCCAGGAACCACAGAGTGGGAATGATTAGAGACCTGGTCAACCAGGCAGTAGCTGTTAAGCAGTGGTCAGCGGCTAGACACACGAACGAGGCAAAAGGGTCAATAGGCCATTTCCAAGTTGCCTTTGCGTCTGTATCAAAACGAGTCTTCGTGCGAAACCATTCATATGGAAATATGTTCGCCTTACAAGTTCATTTATACTACTCAATTTCGATATGAAAAGGTATGCATGAGGACTCGTTTTGAAACAGAGACATAAGGGAACTCGGAAATGGCCTGTTCAGCTCTGTGTCTCCAAGAGCCTTTTGCCCCATTTGTATAACTTTGTTAAAAACGAAATATAACAAAATTTGATGGCGGAGTAAACTATAATAACAGATATTTAAAGAAAGGCACGACCTGGCAAAACTGTATAACTTATTTGACAGGGCTGTTGGCAGTGAAACGTCTACAGAAACAGCACAAAACATTTGTTATTCCACCCAAAAATCACAGCTTTGCTGCACATTATCGACATTTTTAGACACAGGCGTGCACATAGTTATTGAGTACTCATCTTTTAGCCTGTGCGTCAATCACTGTTTAGCCAGCCAATCACGAGAGAGAGTTTTGCACAACAGCCTTGTAAAATTGATGCTAGAAAGCTTCTTTTGTGAAGATTTCGAAAACAAAAGACCATTTTTTTTTTGTTGCCAATCCTGAAAAAAATAGAATTTCTGTAGTTGAATCCCTGCATATCTGACACGTTTGCCGCTAATTCGTAGTGGTTAAACATTGAGTTTCTCCCTATAGTATCAATACTTCCTCAAGCAGGCAGGTGCTGAGAATTTAAAAACTCTTACGTAATAATGTTAACGTAACACCAAATTTCTTCAACTGTTGTTCAGCGACATTTTGATTTGTGGTCTACAGAAATTAGTTTAAGACCGGATCATAACATTATCTTGACTTACATTTCACGGGATGTAAGTAAGGTGAATATAGCTATCGATCCTGGATATAAGGAGATAATGGCGTCTCCAGCTCAGGTAACTAAAAAGTGTGATACGATCATACAGTACTAAACGACTGTGAGATTAAGCTGGGCTATTTAATATAATATTTCATTACAATCAATAATTTATCTTACTATTATTATTTAATATACATTTGCTAAATATGTTCCCAAGAGAAAATTAAGAGTACGAGGGTTATTCCCCCATGTAGGTCCTATTTCCAAGATAGTTCTTTCAAGGTATTTTGAAGATCACTCCTGGCCTTTGGGATCCAATTTGCTCACGTGGACAACTCGAGTGGTTTTAACCGCATTTCATCTTCCACGAAAAAATTCCACGCAACGCGCGTGGTATTATCCGCGGAAAAGCTGGGTACCGTGTCTAACTCGACAAGGTTACCTAGGGAATTTACTCTCTTCATTGCGGTCTGTTTCATGCTAGGAACGTTAAATGGTTTGGATAGATAACTGAGGTGACATTCTCGTGGATTTTCGGAAAGTGCAATTCACTTGTAATGAGGCTTGGTTGATTTTTTTTCGACGTGTTTTGAAGGCCAACGACTGTCAACAAATATCCTTGTATCTGGAAAAAACGGAATTGGGAAACTGAACAAGAAAGACGAGACAATCAACGTTATTTTCATTTTTATGTTAAGATTTTCTTGTTTACGAGGTTTACAAAATATCTCTAACAGTTTATGTAGCTCTTAAGTACTTAATTGATTTTGTAAATAGCATTTTAATATCTACAGTCAGTTATAATAAAGGTTCCTGTTATAAAAGTTTTTTTGTGATATATTTTGTTCAGTACTCCGTTTGCTGTAATAACTCTTGTAATGCGAGATTCCATTTTTGATCGTCTTTCCTTTTCAATTTCTGAAGTAAAAATGTTTCCCATTCCATTTCACGATATCCGTAAAAGTATCGATGTGCTGACAAACTGGCAATTAAATTCTCTAAGGAAGATATTAATTTTGGGACTTTCAGTGGGGAAAACGCACAACAAATACAGACTAAAGTATTTCTTGTTACTTCAAAAGTCAACTAAATGGGTAACCCTACAAAATTTACGGTTCCCACAACTAACACTGATTTCACAAACAATCACTGCGAACAGTTGCTTCTGGTTTTCACAGTAATTACATTTATTGTTACTGCTGTATTCTACACCACAGAACTCTTTTCTATCAATTCAAGATGATACACTTCAAATCATTTCGCTCAGAGACTGGTCAAAAAGTATTGGGGGGTCGGTGGGTGGGCAGAAACCGAGAGGGGATGGGTTATTAGTTTTTGAGCCCTTGAGGTGGATCGTTTAATTTTTGCTACCCCATGGAGGGTGGGGCGACCTGTTTTAAAACGGAAATTGGCAGACATTAAAAAAAATTGTCTTTAATAACTTAAGTTTTACAGTTGGCCACTCATTTAAATTAATATTTTAACTCAATCCTTTTTGTATGAACTTTTATATGTGAATGCTTGTTTTTTTCTTGAGTCACATTTCACTGCTGTATTGTTCCATATTGTATAAAAAGGCAACTAAAAGGCATTTTGGATTATCACCGATATTAGCCTGCAAGGAGGCTCTAATCGTTGGTAGCGCGAGCAAAACCGTCCACGAACGAACGACGGAATCGGAAGCGCAAGGACCGTTAAGACTGTCCAGTGTAAATAAAAAGGAGGAATAGGAAGCGGAGTCGGAAGCTCGACGGAATCAGAGTCAGAAGGATCAGAAGAGTTTCTTTTTCTTCCGATTCTGCTTCTGCTTCCGTCGTGCCGATTCACACTAGATCAGAACTTTTCGGATTCCGACTCCGCTTACGACTACGCTTCCGTCGCTTGTGCGAACCAGCCCTGAGAGCCTACAAACAGGCTACACCGACATTAAACTGTACATGGCGAGTAATAAATCAATCACTCACTATAAAATAAATGTATTGGTCATCTTGAGTTTTTCATTAGACCAAGACATGGTAGTGAAATACAGGAATCAACATGATGAAACATAAGCGAAAAAGAGAAAGAGATGAGAGAGCTGAAAGGAAAGGGAAAGTAACTTGGTTATGTAATTTTCAATATTCATTTAGGGGTGGGTCACTCAATTATATATGAAAATGGAAGCGGTGAGTCATGTGCTTTCTGTCCACCGCTCCCGTCCACTTCCCCAACCTCCGATACGTTCTAACCAGTCCCTTATAAGATTATTTCTTATGAATAATTTCTTTTTCTCTTAGTTAAATTCAATGGAACTGCAGTCGCTTGAAAATAATTTATGGCAGGTCAAACCTGCCTCTAATATTTTGATAAATAAATTTGAAGTTATCTCTAATAAAAAAAATCAATTCATATTTCGTGCTATGGAAGAATTTTATGACGCCGCCAAACCATGGCTCCACTCTGAATAGAATTCAGAATCTTGGTAGCAGTTATGTCCTCTTGAGAGCACCGCACTGATCCCAGCAAGCGCTTGTACCTCAGGTTTTTTAGGTTGTCAGTGATCGCGTTTCCGCCACAAGTCTCTCGCTGACCGAATCCGAGGCACACCGGCTATAGCAGTGTTGAAGATACGGAAGAAAAAACCCAAGACATCCGTCGCTTGGCAACAAAGCTAAGAACTCACTGGGAGTCACTATTCTGGACAGCTGGTTAAGAATTCCTGCACAGAAATGAAAAGAGAACGTAGATAAGGCCTTTGAGATACTCAGTCAAGATATTTAAGCTAAGACAACGGGCAAACAGAGTTTTTGGGATCAGACACCCATGCAATACGTGTGAACAATGCGAGCAACAGGAGCAATGCGAGAAAAGAAGCAAGCAGGCTCACCTTTGAGGCATATACGCGGATACATCTGGTGCTTAGCCGCTCGAGCATTTCCCAACATGAGCCTATAGGCAGGCTTAGAGAAAACCGCTGTATTTCAATATATGCTATTTCAAAGAAACATTATTTTAAACAGCTTGTAAAAAGTACCTTTTAATACTGCCACAATGATCTCCTTCTTGAAGTCTGAATCGTCACTGTTCGTATCTTCTTTACACATGTCAAGTAAGGTTTGGACAAGATGCGACCACTAATTAAATAAAAACAATAATGACAAACCAAACAAAAAATCTTTTGCGAAGCTCACGAGTGAACAAGGGAATGTTATGGTCTATGGATAATTGCTGGTAATTCTCTTACATTATGTTAACCTACTCAAAATGTTGCTTCACCTAGCTAGTTCACATGCATCCCACTTGAATTGAAAGAAAGAAATAAATCAACTTAACATAATACGCTTAAAAATCCCAACTGGCAGGAGGCGGACCAGTTGGCTATTTACAAGCATGGCGAGGAGTTGAATTAAGGTTTACCGAGAAACAACTCCGGCTTAGTGGTCAGAGAGAGACTTGAACCCGCAACCTCCGGGTTGAACGAACGCAGCGAAATTGGACAAGTTTACGTTTAAAACGTCAGTCTTTCGTTGTAGTAGAAAAAACCTGATAGTCACACTTAATACATCTTGACCTGAGAGATTTTAACTGTCATGGCTCACATAATTCCACGTTTACGTGTAATCTTCTTTGCAAGACAGGCAATTCTAGATTTTTTTTTTTTTCTTGCTTTATATCACAAGTGGTTAAGTGGAAAACTGAGAAATTGTTCCAGCTTAGCAGCAGTATCTCACCTTATCAACATCCTGACCAAAATAGTGCTCTGCAAAAGGTAATGTTATCATGGGAAACTCTTCCAGCACAACAGCAATGGCCTGCAAAACAACCCGCACAAAATAAACTCACAGCTTAGAGCAGTTTTCACGAAATTCAATTTTCAAGTAATTGGTTTCATTGCGTTACGCAATTGGCTTAAAAAACTCGCGCCACTTTTTCATCCAATCAGAAAGTAAAACCAAAACCAATCGTGACTCGTTCGCGTTCTTTTTCCCGCGCTTCGCGTCAGGCTTACGTAATTACTTTGAGTTTGATTGGTTCACTGGATTGCTTGTGTCGTTGTGATTGGCTTGAGTGATTACTTTGACTTCGCCTGCATATACTGTGACTAAAAACGGGTATTCCCGAGGGATATCCCGAGGGAAACCCCACTCAACGTTCAGGAATGAAAGCGAGTACTTAACGCATAATGAACTCTTAAAAGATAATTACCACTCGTACCTCAGTGTGTCTGTTTACGTGAGGCATGCTGAGAAGTAGCAAAGACGTCCTTCCTTTGATTTTTTGGCCTTCAATTTTGTTCAAGACAAAGTTACACAATTGACTGCTAACAAATTGGGAACACAGCAGGGCCTGAAGAAAAGTAAGTGAAAGATTCACATTTCAGTCACAGTATAAAGATCTGCCTAAGACTCATATTTAACCCTATGAAAAGACCCAGCTAGTCTATAAAATAACACACCTCATAATGACCTTCCCACCTCTTTTCTTCGATAATAACAAATTACAATATTTAGAGAGAGAAGCCACATCAACCTTTGCTGGTTTGCACGCGGGTCCTTTATCCTGGTCGAATTGGAATTTGAAGTGTTGGTTTTTGTGGAGGGAGGAAAACCGGAGTACCCGCAGAAAAACCCTCGTAGCAAGGTGAGAACCAGCAACAAACTCAGCACACATATGGCAGCGGACAGGAATCGAACCCACGCCACATTGATGAGAGGCGCGCCCAGGCCACTGCGCTCTTATCTCAGCTGTCTTATCCCAGAATTTAGCCCATGAAGTCAAGCATTTTCTTCCGATTTGAATTTGATGTCGTAACAGCAGCTCAGAGACTTGCGCGATGTCCATTCAACCACTGTAAAACTTGTTTTCTTTCTATCAAATTTCCTTTTGCTTAGAGCATTTTAGCATGCGGTAACCTTGCATGCACCTTAATTTCTTTTTAAATTCCTGTCTAAAGGTAAGTCCAAGCAAAATTCCTTTCAATAATAAAGCCTCTTACAAAAGTCCACCAAAAGTCTTGCGGACAAATATACCTTCAGGCAATATTATTATCAGAAAATTATAGATTACGAGTAGTGCATTTTCCGCTTAGTCCGCGCGTGATGCGCGAGAAAATAGTCGCGCGGTCATTTTTTTCTCTTCGAGGTTTATTTACGGTTTCGCTCAACGGACCAAGCAAAAGAGGGACTCACCTGAAGTTTCATGAGATCCTCATTACAGCAACAACAGCTACACTCAGGAAGGCTCGCTGGCGTGTCTACACTACGCTGAGATGTAAGATAGGGAACCTTGGCAGCGGTTCGTCTGGATGGACTGGAGAATAGTGAAGAGGACCTAGACAGCTGCGGGGAGCACTGGGGAGAGGCTGGCTTGTAGAGAGGGCAGCCTGGTACCCCAGGGAGGGGCAATGACCCTGGAAATAAGAATACAGTCTTACTAGTTCTGTTTTGTTACGTCAAGATTAAATTGTATTCCTTTGGAAAGCATGGTGATCTAGTGGCTAAAATCCCGAGGTCTGGGGCCGGGGTCACTGCGTCCACACTTCACTTGCATAGAACCTCTGTCCACCAGGCGTAAAAATGGGTACCGTGGAATATTTCACAAGCCTCCTCAAAGAAAGCCAATTCCGCATTCTAAAAAAGTGCCAAGGAAAATTCGATTGTCTTGTCTACGAGATGCTCTTCATCAAGAAGTGAAATCCCAGTCTTAACACGCAGACTGATTCCATTCGCGCAAACTCTTTGTTTAAAAAGAACATTCCATCACCTATTGTATTTTCAGTATTTAAACACTTTTTTATCATTTACTCCCTGACTTGATAATGACGTTAGCCTAACGTCGAAACGTCGTCAACAAAATTTTAATATGTTTTTACGCAATGTTTTATCGCATTTTTTTTTATCGTCAATTGAATATTACAAATTAAATCAAAAAACGAACTGACCCTGGAAAGGTGATAGCTTGTCCAACCAAGGATGACGTGTTCCAAAATGTCCTTCCCCTTTAGGCTAAACAAAGAGAAGTGTCATTCTAGTGCGTATATTGGTATTTGCGCAACAAAGGTGCCGCAAAAATTTGAAAAAACGCGATCGAGAAAAAAAAGAGAGATTAAATGGATAGATTGGATATCCCAACAAGGCGGGGTGCCTCACCTGTCCGAGGTCTCCCACTTCCATGTGAACAGGCCCAAAGAGTTCGGGGGGAAGGGGGCACTCGTCCACAACGAGACGAGATCCCCCTACTTTCCGCTTTTAATCGCAATAAATACCTTTATGACTTTCAACATCACGTAACTTAGTTCTTTCAACAAGTCAATTTGAGCACAGTAAACTTACAACGTGTTGATGAGATGATGAAGCCTGACGCTTTCCTCGAGTGTTTCCAATTCTTTCCAGATATATCCCACACAATGGAATCTACAACAAATGTGTATTTTACCAACAAGCTTAGATTGCAAGTCAAGGGATAAACTCTTAAAACTATCATCCATGATAGAGATGAAACATGTACAAGTCTCTTAATCCCCCACAAATGCTAGGGAAGGCCCACTACCTTTTGAGCGGGGGACGGGGCGGTGGGCTTGCGGAATTTTCTGTAGCATAATTTGTTTTTCTCACCTTTAGGTTTTGCATGATTTTTTTCGTAAAGGCGAAAGCTTGTGCAAGAATTCTTTCGAACGTCTAGTTATACCTCATCTGATGATCCTTTTTTCTGAAACTGTGGTGCTGCGTCGCTCTGACAGAGGGCTAACGCTCGAAACGTCAGCTTTTCACCTCGTTACGGTGGCCAATTTACATTTTCAACTTAGCTGATATAACCAAATTAACTTTTTTCTGAAAGTTCGACATTTTTGATTCCAGTAAAGTCGACTGAAAATTATTACAATAACAGCGAAAAACGCCTGAATAGCTCACCACAGTTACATCAAATGCGTCCAGTCTGTTTTTATCTGAAATCAAAAAACGGTAAAGTAATGCTGGACTATTATATAGTAATAATTGTGTAATATTTGAAATTATAACAGAATTTAAAAATCCGATGGGTCTTGTTCTATCAATATCCCCCCCCCCCCATAAAAAAAAACAAACGGAAAAAGGAGAGGGGATTGGGACTCTTATTCCGAGGGAAGGCGCTTTTCCAAGGATAAGGACAACTGGTGCAAGAATAACTACATAGACTGTTCACAGTCCTCTATTTTTCCGCGAGATCTTAGATTTCGACTGTTCAGTTCAACGGGCCTTGGTGGTCTCTTGATGCGAGCGAATAACCCCACTGCTTCTACCCATGGACATTTTGTACTCTCTCCGGTTTCACTCGCATCAGGAAACCGAGATTGCGGCCCGTCGAACTCAACGATCGACATCTACGATCTCATGGAAAAATAGGGGACTGTGAACAGTCCTGTAACTACATAACAACCCTTACACTTGAATAACATACCTGAATGACTTCCATATAATGGACGCCCAGTGAGTAGTGAGTACAGAACGTTGTAGATGCTAATATTGTGTGGTAATTTTCAGCCGAGATTGATTTTGCTCACATGCAAAAGGGGCAATTTGAAAATCCCTTGCCCTGCTAATTTCATTATTAAATTGGTGTCCATTGAGTCCTATTTACCGTTACTGTTTTCACATCATATTTCAACGCAATGGGGAGCTTAAAGGGTAGAAAAGAACTTTATTTTACACACAAACCATTAAGTACAGCCTCCATGAATCCAATGGCGACTTCATTGTGGATTGCATCAGGCTTGCTAGCCTGACAAACAATATTCACAAAAAAGTTATATTTTGTTATTTCCTAAATTCAAACCTCACATACACAATAAATATTGAGAAAAAGCAACAACAAAATGTTTCCAGTTTACCCCCAACAAAGTGAGTATCGTCTCCACAGACAAGGATTTATTATCGTGAAGACTGAGGAGAACTTCCACTAAAACCTTGGGTCTATGTTTCCTTAAAAGCTGCAAAACAAAAACACACAGCAAAGCCACCAGTCTGAAGGTTTAACGCTTCATTTTATTTAAGACCAGACTTACTGTCTGTTGACTACGTGGTAATTACGCCCAGAACTGTACAACGTAACGAAAATGGCAGATTTGACGAAATTTCGTCAAACTGAGTCAATGTCTGAAGTTTTGAACGAATTTTGGCGAATTTTAGCCAATAGCGGAATCAGCTTGGTGGGATGCAAGATTTTGACGACTTTTCACCACCATAACTATGCAAATTATCTCATCAGAGTTGGGACTAACACGTTGGCGAATTTGATGATTTTGACGATTTTGACAAAATTGGCTAAATTTTATTATTATATGTTTCCCTCGTTATCAAGGAATGTTGGCCGAGCCCCGTGCACAAGGGAAAGCAGTATGTATTTCCATAGTTGAAAAGCCTGTTAAACCACTAAAACGGTAAAAAGATACATAATTATTCTTCTCTTTGTAAAAGCATCTCACTCGAGTGGAAGGGATTTTAGCAATATATATTTTTCTCTCCTTCTAAAGCATGTTAACCGATTTATTATTTAGAAATCAAAAAATATAAAATAATATAATATATATCATACTAAATATGATTAGTTTCCCTTGATTCCATTTAAGACGCAGTTTTGGTCAGGATGCATTGCCGGCTGTGCAGGATTGGAAAACAACAGAAACCTTGCTATCATGTTAACAAAAACAATAACAGATTCAGGAAAAGCACAAAGCTCAATACTGGGTCCTGCAGGAGTCTATGGGTTAATGAATAATTTGATTTACTACCTGAGCAAGAGGAGTGAAGCGTGTTCCATCTTCATGTAGCAGGTAATAATGTGTAGTCAGAACTTCAACAAGCTTTTTCTGTTTCAAATAAAGACAATGCATAAATGTTCTTTACTTTTTACAGAAAGGAAAACTGAAAATAATAGTTTACTACTAACAATACGAAAGGAACTTAAGAGATACCAATAAACCATACAGGAACAACGATGATCAAGGACGAACTTGAAAAATTTAGTCTAAACTTCTCAGATGTTCAAGCCATGACCCTGGGGGGGGGGGGGGGGGGGAGTCCAAAAAATGTATGAATAGCAACGACCCCCCCCCCTGCACC
>Ga0126337_10000054_pt1 | contig 36061 bp, 10 predicted proteins | sample DipCmetagenome_FD_92527 | JGI IMG/M metagenome (GOLD analysis project Ga0126337, IMG submission 92527) | Coral microbial communities from La Bocana,Puerto Morelos, Mexico - Diploria C A metagenome | ecosystem: Host-associated > Invertebrates > Cnidaria > Coral | place: La Bocana,Puerto Morelos...
AGCTTTAGCTTTGTGCTTTATCCTCGCAACTTTTTTTTTATTCCTTGCCTTTCATACCTGGATATAACTAGTCTTCTTCGTCCTCTGCTTTGTTTTCAAGCTTCTCGAAACGTGGAAAACGTGGTTGTGTATTTTGAATACAGCACCAGTTTCGTCCACCGTTTTTTCTGTCCAAAATCAATTAAGTACAAAACACGCTGCCGCATGTGTTTAATGTGTTTAATTTCACCGTTTTGCATTGAATTTCACTTCAGTTAGTGGCACTGGCTTGGGATACATTGACGTGCCCTGGCCAGTGAGAGTGTAGTGTTGCTTGCATATTATTAGTATCCGAACTTACAGAATAATGACCATAAAAAAATATTTTCTACTAATTTAACCTCCATAACTATTGAGTGTAACGTGGGTAACACAGGACTGTTGCTAAAAAAAAGTCGCTTCCCCTTTTATCCAAGACATTGAGGGATTCCTTTCAGGCATCCTTCCTTTTTATGTACTGAAGTCAATACATGCCATAGAGTATGACGCGACTGCATGCAGTGACACAAAAATGGTCCTCCTACAAACGAAGGCCAATTAGAATAACCACTTCCTTGCGTGTGGTTGCTCAGCAACTGGCTCGCAAGTTCGTATAATGCATGAAAAAACTGAGAGTGGCATCGATTAACAGTGTAGTTAATTTATAGTCTGACTAGAGATTCTAATGAATTATCACATGTAAGCCATTGTTTCGCTATTCTTAAAAGTCTTAATACCTTTGATTCTCCTGTACAAGTATCGTATTTGTTGAAAATATTAAAATGTTCTAATTCGTGGGAAACTAAGAAAATGACGAGTTAAACATTAATAGAAAAACCGTTTTAATTCATACGCGGTTTTCGCGGTTCTATTAGCTGAAATTCTTTTAATTCAATGAGAAGCTTATACGTTTTATGCGCCTTTAAATTCCACTTGGATTGTTTTTTTCCTTAAAAAGTCCATAGAGTTCCTCATATAAAAATCACTTTAGTTTTGTTTCATCTCTCGTAAACGACTAGGAAACGAGGAGTAACGATACAAATTATGCATCACTTCCAGTAATTGACTAATTCCCGGCATATTAGACAATCTCAAGAGGAAAGCTATCTACTTTTAAGACGTAAGATTTATTTAAATCATTGATCTGGAACAATGATTTTGTGCGAAAACAATATAACAACCTGTTTTCGGTAATTAGAAATTTATTGTATCTGTTTCTCCCAGGCATAACATTGCTAATCTATTGTTCAAATTCATCTGCTTGGCTAAAAGTTTTGAAATGAACGTCATTTTTCTTTTCTGTTTGGCGAACATTGTTTACTATAATAAAAACGAAAAGAACTATCAAACTTAACTCTCCAAAAACGAGAAAAGCTGTCCTGGTACCAAATTCGTGAACCATAACACCTCCCAGAAGACCTCCGCTGGCGTAGCCTAAACCGGTGTAAAAACCGTTAACGAGTCCTTGGAGGGTCGTCGCCACACCGGGCTCCGCACCAACATGGGAAACAAACGAAGACCAAACAGCGGCCGTTGTTATTCCTTGAATAAGTTCTATAGGCAAAAATAGCCAAGGTCTGCTACAATATGAGTAGTAAAAGAATCGCAGCGCATAGCACAGAAGTCCCAAGTACATAACCCTGAAGTGTCCGATGTTCCGAAGAAGACGCTCAGACAAAAGATAAACTATCACTTCTGCTGTGCTGTTGGCCAGAATGATCAACCCAAACAACATTTGTTGTCCACCTAACTCACGAAGGTGCCAGAAGAGAAATGTTTGTATAAAACCAAAAGCCGTGCCACAGAAAAATACAATAAATAGAAAAAAGGCATAATCAAAGTTTTTGAGCACTTTAAGTCCACCTATTGCAGTTTCTTTACACTGTGAATGATCGACAGGTTTAAAGGTAAACCGACTTGCTACAATCAATGCAGCCACCATGAAGAAAGCAAACACATAGAAGCAAGGAATATAGTTGATGTCCATTTCTTGGCTGCACGGATTAAGTGTTTTCGGTCCACTTATAGATGTGCCAACGATAAAGGCGGTCATTCCATAACCGACTGATCCCCAAAAAGCTTGCTTTCCATATTCATGGCTGTCCTCTGCAAGAACTTGCAGCGTGGCTGTATCCGCCAGGCACTGTGTTGGCGAAGCAAAAATTTGTCCAAGTACTATAACGCAAACCATAAAAATGAACAGCCGAGAGGAATCGGAGATTTTCTCAGGGGAGGGATAGTATTTTAGGTCTGGAAACGTATCTTCTTTAAGTTTAGTAGATTTCTCAGGCTCGTATCCACTCGAGAAAAAGCTTAAAGCCCATGGAAGAAATCTACTGGATCCAAAAATAGACTCGTAAGATCGCGTTGAAGTGTGACGATGGTCGACGGAAGTCTTAAGTTGTCGCGATCGTGAAGTTAAGCTTGTGAAGTTAGTGTGACCCGTAGAGGCATTTTGGAACAATGACAAAGACAAGGAGTTCATCTCATAACAGGCTTTCGGTCTTTCTCCTATCGGTATTATAGCCAGAGAAAATGTTGACAAAAGCCAAGCTGACAATCCTAATAATAAAACAAATTTACTTTTATTAAAGCGATCCGCCAGAGCTCCCCAAACAGGTGTGAAAACAAATTGAACAAGAGATCGAACAGCCACAAGGATGCCCAGCTGTCTTGGCGATAAAAACAACTGTTTAAAGTACAATGATAGATAAGGCCACAGCGATCCAAAAGCCGAGAAGTAGAACAGGTAAAATAGTTTGGACACCAGTCGGTTTCGGTTAATTTTACAATCGAAGCGATGTTTTGAATTCTCATCTCCTTCTACATCATTGTTGCCACAAAGTCTTTCTTGGGACGCCTTTCTATAGTCGGACATTCTTCCATTGACTCAGTAGGATATTCTTGGGTTTTTCCAGTAGACACGCACCCCAAAACGCATTGACAACCTTCATTGGTGCTTAAGCGTGGATGTTGAGTTACCTACAATGAGTGACATCATCAAGCAAAACAGGACGAGTGTTCAGTTCAGCCAGATTAAATTTTTATGTGCTAAGAAAAATTTACCCCGCGAAACTGGTACTTCCATTGTTCTACTCTCCTTATAAGGATTTTGTTGTGATAATCGTTTTCTCGCTAATGAAAACTTGATAGCCGGCCTGGACTTCCAACAAAATCTTTCCATCAGTATAATGAGTCGGAAAATCTAAAAATTAATGCGACAAAACGAAACGGCATACTTTGTCCTTTAGACTATTAACGTAAACTCCTGGTCCTAGCACAGCAATTTTGTGGTCGTCATTTGAAGCTTACAGTGTGTTACACAGATCTGCATGATGACTTTTTTATTTAGTCCAGTTACATTGCGAATGTTGTTTGATTCCTTTTTTAAACAGCAAACAGCCAACAGACCAGTGCTTTCTTACAGCCCTCCACAAACTCATTCTTGTATGAACAAAAAGGCCATGCTAGTTTGTACAGCTTTCTTCAAATGCTGCACATATTTCATAATTTAGGTGTCCTTCTGCCAAACGTATTTTCTTAACGTTAACGGAGAGTTCTGTACGTATAACGAACCAAGGGTCGTGATCGCGACCTTTTTCTTGCCCAACAGAAAGTAGGAATGGCGTTGCACCCAGGGGATATTTCGGGAACCATAAATGACCTACGCCTCAGAGGACGTGTCGTGACATTCACATGACATCAAATCGTGCAACATTCCGCACAATGTTAGGCGCACCAATGGATGATCAGCCAATCAAATCTCACATTCAATTTTAACCGCTGACACAAATGTCGCTTCGTACATTTGCTCGTAATGTTGCACGAAATGTTGCAACCGTGCAACTACGTCGCGTAAAACATATTGCGTTCATGCGCGCAATGTTGCCCCATGTATCTGGGCCTTTAAGCTGACAACTCACAAAAGCTGCAACATTTCAAGGCGATCGACATGACGACAAGAACATTTAGTACGACTTACAAAAATCATACACTCCATAAGGTAAATTCCATGACGTGCACTTCGAGAGAGACATGATATAAGAATTACATGGCTTGCACAGTACCTTACATAAAGGAGGACATATGGTTACAGAATACATGAATAAACATGTAACACGTAGATGAATACTTCGATGAAAGGCAGAAATTATACTTAAGAAGTAATACAACGACAGAAGACACCAACTGAGCTGTCTCTGTTTATGATGAGAAGCTTTATTTTTGTAAAAATGCTCAAACAACACTTACATAGAGATTACTCCATGGAAAATGCGCGCGAACGATTTTTATTCGCGAGTTGCGTTTTCTGATACAACTCAACGAGTGAATAAAAAATCGTACGAAGCATTTTCCATGGTGTAATTTGTTTATTTTATAGATACTGAGATTGTTGAAGAGCCAATTTTTGTCAATCTTACGCGCGTGTTTAGGGCACCCATTCAACGCAATGTATGCGCGTAAAACTAGAATAACTAAAACATCAGTTTCTCTTTCAAAATCAAATATTTAATGAAGTAACACAAGAAATAAAACGCCAGTTTATACTCTCACAACTTTTATAAACATTTTTCAGTTGAAAAAAAATACCTGACTTGTATGTAGCGGCCAGCTACGCTGGGCCAGGCCAATAACTCGTGTTCATTCAGGTTAAAACACATTTAATTTATACAATTGAAACATCTGAACATTTGAAAGGTCTGAAAGATTCGCTGCAACAAGAAAACGATACGCTAGCTTACAAACTTTGTGTACAATATAGAAATACGAACAAAATAACCAAGCAAAAGCCATACTTACGAGTTATTGTGCCTACATTCCTACGATCGCAGTACAAACCTAGAAATCCGTACGCTCACATGGCGAGAAAATAAAAAGGCATACATATTCTGCTTATAAGTCAATCGAGATCGCGATGATATGTTGTTCACTAGTGAGTTTTCGTCGTTCGCGTTTGTGATTGGACGGACGACGTTTTTTCACTACATGTAGTGAGTTTTCATCGTTCGCGTTTCTTATTCGCTAATGCATTTTACGTATCATTTTTTTCTTGAGGAGATCTTAGTATCTATGATATAAATGCTGTTTAGTGACGCTCGTTTGCTTAGTAGCGATTTCCAGTCATCTCAGCGAAGTGAACCTTAACAATTTGCACCCGACGAGTGATCATTTGAAAGCTGTTATGATATTCTCTTCTGTGCTCAGAGTAGAACTAGTGGAAGCAGTCTAGTCTTCCAACTTAAACGCTAGTCAGTCGGGCAATGTTGCGGCAAGCGGCTGGAAGGCGTAATACTTGTAGTTTCTTTCTAATACAACGCAACATTTCACATTTCCATCCGCAAGTTTTGAGTTTCTTGTTTCGTAATTTCTATTGGAAAATGGTACGTTTTCATGAGCAACAATGCGGCCGGATTCCGCTGGACTATAGAGACCTTTATCTGCCTTTAGATCCTGCCTTTAAATCCCGTTGAAGGCGTCGTTCTTCTCTCGAAATCCACTCGGAACTGATAGCTTTGCTGAAGTCAGTTTCTTATTGACAGCTGTCGTCTCGTTAGCCAGTCAAATTAGATGAACAATTTTAACAAAGATTGTGATTGGCTTATTATAACGTGCTTTATCAGAGAACAGAGCAGGGCTGACGTGACTTCTACTCCTTAGGAAAAAAGTTTTGTTTGAACTTCAGCAGAATGTGTGGGAAAATTATTAGATATTTTATCCTAAAACAAATAAAGAAGCCTCGACTACGTCTCGTGTTTTCCCCTACAGTTCTTTTGTGCTCTACCGCTTCTTGTGTGCTTTACAACAGAACAGAGCACAGTCGAGGTTTCTTTATTTGTTTATTAGTATTATGGGAAATAAAGATATTGTTTTGGCCATGAATATAGGACAGGGTAGACCCTTTGTCGTCGAAAAACGTATTAACATTAATTTATAGAGGGTAAAGGTTAAACCGAATAATTGCATATCAGATATGACACAGAGGGATGTTAAAAATGGCTTAAAAGTTAGCAGAGAGAACTATGCCTTTTCTTCAAAGGTTTTTCTTACTTTTAACACGAAAATATGCGTTTTGAATTATTCCAAAAGTTGCTGCACGTTTTATACCAGCAAATCATAGAATGTACATACTCGCGATTCTTTATTCATTTGAAAACATACATTCTCATTCTGCAAAAAAAAACTGTGGTGGTTCGATCACTTTTCCCACGGCATGAATTGTCCAAAGTCGTCTCTATTTAGACAGGGGATATAAGATTTGCTTTGCCCAGGCAAACTTGCGAACAAACGTTAAAAATCTTCTGGCTTGAAGTGCACTGAACAGATGGCCGAGTTCTTCGAAGGCTTCCACTTCGCTCTCTTTGCTTTACAGTCCACCCACTTTTTTCGTCTTTTTTTTCGCTTGTGGCCGATCGTCACTAAAATATTGAATAGAGTGAAGCGCTATTCCATTTTCTAAGTCTGCAACACACCTCGTAGGCATTTTAGCAGCAAATTCTTCACGAGCAACACAGCCACTATAGTGAAATGACTAGCGGCGAAACACCTTTCGTTCCTGGGTAGACGTCACAACTGCCGCTGGACCCATTCCTCCCAGAACTCGGTCGTGAAACAAAATGGCGCCGATTTCTTGATGGCGATTTTCGCGTTTTCGGCGAGCCATAGAAAATTGAGGATTCAATCAAATTCAAAATTTTTTTCACCGAATTAGTTTAAACAGTAAGTGGATTGTTTTAGCGAAAAAAAATTTAGGGGTTAGGTGCACTTTAAAAAATAATTTCCATGTCCGGAAACTGACATATCAGTGTCTCATTCCAGCATAAATCGTATGAGTAAATGTATGAAAGATCATATATTTGAACGGCGGACAAAGATCTGGAGACATCAATGATAATCACAGTTATATACACAACTTGATTTAAGCCTAAAAAATCAGGTTTGAATGGGATTCGAACTCACAGTGTGACCAGCTCCCAGATGGCTTGATAGCTCAGTTGGTAGAGCACTGCACGGGTATCGCAGAGGTCATGGGTTCAAATCCCTTTCAAGCTTCAATACAAAGTTCCCATGAATAATCTGTGAGTTATTTCATAGCGAAAATGAACTCTCTCTAACTCAACATTGTGTTGGACGTTAAAGTAAGCACTCTAATTTTTATTTCTATTGAATGAGTGAAAACTGGGCCGGGGGTGTGAACTCCTATATAAAAAGGACGGGGGGTACTCGTCGGAAATTTTGAAAAGAACCCCTAAGAGCTATCCAGATCCTGTCTTGTGGGCGTGGCTTGAGAGGTACCAATTCTAAAACAAAGCATTATCTCCTGATAAATTTTTTCGGCTCAATGTCCTAAAATGTACTGCAGAAGCTCCTGCTGTGTGCATTCTGAGGCTTAACATCCTAATAGTTACCACAACTGCTTTTTAATTCCTGAGAGGCAGGACGAGTACACCCGTCCTTTTTATATGGCAGTTCCTACGTCCGGAACATGGACCTCATCAGAAGTTTGGAAAGGCTTGCTTGGCTATTTTTATGCTTACAATGCGAATGAGACAAATTGTAAACAGCAACACAAGAGACCTTACAAACCTTAAATCGACTCTATTTGTAATTTGTTTTGACCCCGCGTATGTCAAAAAAAAGTCGGGGAAATTTTCACACTATCAATGCACGTAAGTAAGGAACAAGGTACGCTTCACTTTCCGTTTGTTTTATTAGTTGTTAACTTCCTTAATAACGTTATTTATCGTATTTCGTTTCTATGAATCATTTAGTTTATGATAAATAAAAATCCGTGAGACTAGCTCGGAAATTTGATAAGGACATGGCGCGGGTGATAACGGGTGGTTAACGACTTTAGGTGTGCAACAAGTCAGAAACTGCGCTAATAAGTTAACTTTACTGCGCTAAGAACTAGTACTTAAAGAAATGAATATCAGAAAAACCCTCAATAGAAGCTTAGAATGGACTGAAGACTCCACGAGCATCAATATCACTGCAGGGCAATAAAAGCTAAAGAGAAGCTCAAGACAAGCGACTTTCAACAGGAAAATCAAGCTTACTGTTTATCCGATATTCCGTTTGCGAAGAAAAGAAGATTGATCAAACTTCAACCAAAATCCAAACAAACTATGAGCTTGGTTGCAAAGGCCGAACTTGGTAAACAAGAGCAACGCAGAGACAAATATGGAGATCCAGTTTTCGATGATAATAAGAAGAAATGCCGCCCAGAAATCGACCGAAAACTTATTCCAGCTAAACTATTTTACTTCTTATATTTTTCTTCTTTGGGTGCACTGTTGCCCTATCTTGCATTGTTCTACAAACAAATGAAACTGACGCCTTCCCAGGTGGGAATACTGATGGGATTAAAGCCCTTTGTCGAGTTTGTTTGTACCCCATTTTGGGGAGCCTTTGTGGATCAATTTAAAAAAGGGAAATCAGTTCTCCTGTTGTCGCTGCTTGTCACAGCATTGTCTCAGTTTTCTCTGTCTTTAGTAGCACCAGCTGAGCGTCTGTGTACATTGAATCTCATATCGCGTTCCGTCCAAGGCGGAGACAATTCATCCAGAATTTCTCTTAAAGATGGGAATTATTCTACGTACTGGAAGAATTTCATTTTTGTCTCCTCCATGGTGAATGGGAAGCCTTGGCCGTTGGTCTATACCACTAAAGAAGAGAATACGTCACGGATTCCCAGTACAAAAGAACTTTTCGCGATATTATTCATCATTATTTTGGTCAGCAACGTCATCTCGTCTCCATCCTTGGCGCTGGCTGACACAGTCACAATGCAAACTTTGAGACCTAACGTGCATCTGTATGGGCAGCAGCGGCTGTGGGGATCCGTTGGATGGGGAATAGCTTCATTCCTAGTCGGTGCACTGGTGACATTAAGTCACCACTGTCCTAATCCTTTTACCAAACCATCCGAAGTCAATTACACGCCTTGTTTTTATACATTCGGAGCCTTAATGCTTCTTGCACTTTTTATATCCACAAGATTTAAGTTTGCCTACGAATCAAAAGACGCTAAAGAGGCTAAAGATGTTGGAATAATTGATAGCTTCAAACAAAGTATCAACATAAAGTACATTATGTTCTTATTCACCGCATTTTATTTTGGAATTTTGAACGCTTTCATGAAAACGTTTTTATTTTGGCATTTAAAAGATCTGGGTGGAACACAGTTACTTTTTAGCATCATTGCAGCTGTAAACTGCATTGCTGAAGTCTCTGTGTATCTTATATCGGACAGAATCATCACACGTATGGGACACACCCGAGTCATATATCTTGCAGCCGCAGGATTTACTATGCGATGTCTCTGGTATTCGTTCTTGTCAAACCCATGGTTTGTTCTGCCCTTGGAATTCATGCCTGGAATAACAAACGCCTTAGCATGGGTAGCTATGCTTTCATACGTAAATGAAATATCGACCAGTGACAATGCCACAACACATCAGGGCATTCTTTATGGGTTTTACAGAGGTCTTGGTTATGGATGCGGTGAAGTGCTTGGAGGTGTAATGATCAACTTTTTAGGCTCAGGAAATGCTTTTAAAGTGTTCGGATTAGGTGCAGTTTGTGTTTTCTTAGCTAATGTTTTCGTAGAAAATTTGAATCAACTAAAACAGATTTTTAATCGGTATACAGGTGATTGACAAAAACAAAAGAAATGGCATTTTTCCTTACGTAAGCAGGCCTTAAAGTCAAAATCAGAGCGCACCTGACGTAGGTCATATGGTATAGACTAATAATGAGTTTAGCTCATATACTAACTGTGCGAATTGCCTAAAAATGATTTCAGTGACTGATTCCAAGTAAAGATATTCCTTGTATTGGCTCTAATTACAAGCTTCATCTCTTGTTTTCATATGTGTGTCTTTAGTTGTAAAATCTAGTAATGCAATTTAGCTAAAATAAAACGAAACAAAGTTCCAGCACTGAATATTCACTATGTGGCTCGTAAAATGCCTATCAGCAAAAAATGTTTATCGAGTGTAAATAATGATATGGAGCTTCGCGAACAGGGAAAATGACAAAAACAAAAGAAACGCCTTCAACCCGACTCGAACGTAAAGTTGACCCAGTCAAAATGAGTGAGGTGAGCTTGTCCTTTCCCGAGCGTATTTGATCCTAAAACAATTATTATAAGGACACAATTGAAAAAAAGCTTGTTAGATCTGACACTGAGTTTGGTGATCGCTTTTTCCCTTCATCGTATTCATTCCAAGAGGATCACTCGACCCAGCGCCGTTACGCTTTTGCTCTGTTTTGCGTTTGCGCGATGGTATAAGAGGATACCATTTTTCCGCGAGTTGTTTTTACCACAGATAGTATTTAGAAATATTCTTTGATGCCGAAATAATGGTAACAGCAAACGCATTTTCGCCATTCGCGTAAAAAAAAACTAAAAACAACTTATGTCACTCTCCCTACACTTCATACAGCATTAGATTGCCTAACTGTGCAATTTTGCGCAAAGTAAACCTGCCAGAGCTTGTATTGCTGTTATGTTACACGTGATAAATTTTGTTTTGGTTTTACGAATCGAGAGCTACTAGGAAACCCTAACCCTAACCCTAAAGACTGAAACAATAGTTTGGGAACGAGTTAAGAACTAGTAAAAGGTATCATGCATTTCACGCCACCAAAAAAGCGTGAAACTACTTGTCATTTTCACACAGTTTTGAACCATCTTTATAATTTTCAATTTTGCTTCAGTCTTCTAAATGATTTAATATGAGCATGTAAGGAGAGATAGCGCAGTCTTCGTCTATCGCTATCCAATGCAAGGCATATATAGTTTATGTCCTAAACAGTTTATCTAAACAATTTATCAAGAGAATAGCGTCATCCACCCTCTGAACAACTGGGCCCTCAGAAGGGTACCTTGGAATACACTTACGTCTCGTTCTGTTTAACTATCACCAGACTCTCACGGTCATGTGATTAAGCATTACGAAAAGGCTTGCGAAAAGACCATTCAATGAAACCACTTATCTTTCGATAATTTTCATAGTAATCTGCATGAATCATGCAACAAAATTGAGAAAGCTTAATACTTCTGGTTTGGGGGGGGTTAATGTTTTTGGTTAATTACTGAAGAGTATTGTTGTAAACCAATAAGCAATGGTAGAGGCGAGTATTTGCTCATAATGAATGCTTCTATCACCAATAATAGTCCAATCAAAATACCAAATGGAAGCTTTGAGGCACGTCAAAGTTTAATTCGTGTTTTGTTATGTATTTTTCTTCCCTACTAAATGGTACTCCAAGTAAGGTAAAAACGTATTCGCCGTAGAACTATAATCTACATTTTCGAGCAAGAAAATAGCCACCTGTTAAATGTTCGGGTGGCCTTGGTCTCAGCAAAGGAATGCTAAACGAATTTTAGTGAATTCAAAGATAAATAAAGATTGATATAGACTAAAACCCTAACAAAAACTTGTAAATAGATCTTAAAATCATAATTTACATTTATTAAACAACTTTACTTATGAACTCTTCCTATTTTCCATGAAGAGAATTGAAAAATTCTCTTCATGGAAGAGAATTTTTCAATTCCCAAGATTACCACATTGTATGAATAAAGCCGTACTGTCTATTTTCTGTCCAATGAATCTAACAAAATTAGAAAGAGTGGTTTTGTCGAGTCCATATTTCAAGAGTGATCGTTTGGGTGATTTCTCACTATGGGTGTGAAGTTCGCACGCTTTCTAAAAACGTCAGAGCGTAAGATGAAAAATACAAACATTTAAGCGAAAATTCCCACGCTTTCAAAGCTTAAAATCAATGTTGGATAAGAGAAATACATTTGAAATTGCTGCAGGCTCCTCATTAGCCTTATTTTCTGTCTTGTCAGTTTTGAAACTACTTAAAGTGGCAAACGCTTTGGATTTTCTTGTTTTCGTTTAAATCAAGGCGGACAGATATTGGCTGATGTAAGAAATGGCTTGTGTTGCTAAACAACACAGCACCTGTTAGGGTGGTGAACATAAAAAATTCACATGTTGTCACTCGAGAGCCACAAACGGACGAATTGACACAAGAAAGACAAATTTGAAAATGTTACGTGCCCAGACAAGAATTCAACTTTTTGGCCTCCTGTGCAGGAAACCTCCATCCATTTATTACTGATTCAAACATCGCATTTTATTGCCCATCAATTAACGAATAATACGTCGATGCGGAACACTTAGCAAGAATGTCCAGTGAAGACAAGGAAGCCATAATTGATCGCGAAAACACGGATGAAGATGAGCGCTGTTGCCCGAATGTAAATCGCAAACTTCTAATCCCAAAAGCCTTCTACTTCTTCTTTTTCTCCGCCTGGGGATCGTTGCTTCCGTACTTGGCTTTATATTTTAAACAGCTGATGCTTTCACCGAGTGAAGTAGGAATTCTCATGGGTTTAAAGCCGTTTGTGAACTTCCTTGTTATTCCAATATGGGGCGCCATAGTGGACAAGTGCCAGAAGAGCAAGGTAGTCATGGTAATTTCTATCATTGCCTTGATTACATCTACTTTCACCCTTAGTTTAGTCCCAGGACCTAAAGAAAACAAGATAGTGGTCAAACGATATTGTAACATGTCTACTCCAAAATACTCTAGCTTAATTGACATACACAGACCGGTGATTGACAGTCCGAACTATGAGTTTCCCGAGCCAGGTATCGACAAGATGGTGGAGCTAGATAAACATCAAGCATCTTATATGCCATACTTTTACAAAGGCCCCAAGCCTTGGTCCCTTGAACTTTTCATCAATCTAGACGAAAAGACCAAGGTCAGGGTGGAACTGGACACAACCCAGTGTTTTATGACTTTATTTTTAATAACTTTCTTCGGTACTTTGATCTCCGCGCCGACGTTAGCTTTGGTGGACACCGCAACGCTACAACTTCTGGGTTCGGAAACCCACAAGTACGGCATGCAGAGACTCACTGGGTCAATCGGCTGGGGGGTTGGTGCTTTCGTTGTCGGCGCTTCCCTGAAAACAACTCACCAGTGCGGCAAAGACAAAGACTACGAGATTGTCGACTACATTCCTTGTTTTTACACTTTCGCTGGGTTAATGTTTCTGGGCTTGTTAACAGCCACGCAATTTAAGTTCGAAGAGAAAACGAAGAAGTCACGTGGTGCAAGTCTCAGTGTTGGGCTACAAGCCTTGAAGAGTCCAACATATCTCATGTTTCTATTCACCGCCTTGTACTTAGGATTTCTCATGGCATTCATAAAGACATTTCTGTTTTGGCATCTCAAGGACCTGGGTGGAAGCCAACTTCTTTTTAGTATAATTTCCGCCGTTAACTGTTTTGCCGAAGTCAGTATGTACTTTCTTTCAGCCAAACTTATAAAACGAATCGGTCACGCAAGAGTCTTATATCTAGGATTAATTTGTTACTCAATAAGACTGTTCTACTACTCAGCTATCCCCATCCCATGGATGGTTCTTGCTGTAGAATTACTTCCCGGAATTACAACAGCGGCAGTATGGGCTGCTTGCCTATCGTACGTCAGCATTAACTCAGGCCCAGGCGCCGCAACAACAATGCAGTGCATTTTGCACGGTGTGCACTGGGGACTCGGTTATGGTGCCGGTGAGGTGATCGGGGGCATTATGGTGCATCATTACGGAGCGCCAACAACATTTATTATTTTCGGTGTCTTGTGCATAGTTATTTTAGGCGTGTACATTTTGATTAATTACCTCTGCAGGTCCAGAGACGGTAAAGCAGGTTGCAGCGCAGACTCCGAGTCCTCAGATATAAGTGATGATGAAGGAAAAAGATAATTTCTTAGAATAGATTAAAGGGATCTGAAGGGAAAGCCTCTTCTCAAATGACAGCTTTAATTTTACCAGTGTCTTAATTCCAAAACCAGAGTGAAAAAATAGTCATTGAGCGTTTTCACAAACAGAGACACTATTAGTTCGTTGTCCCAGCTACTTATAAGGTACTTTTCTAAACTTTCCAACCAAATACCATATCAACAGTAGTTCACAGTAAACTGGTAAGTTTCTCTTCGATTGTTTTGGTTCACAGTGTAGCTGCCATTTCGAGAGGGGTCTTTCTTATGATAGCCGCTGGTGGCTGTTAATTGCTTTTTCGTATTGGGAAATTGTTACCATAAACACTGTGTGTTTTCACAGTATGTCGATTGATGCAAGGCTTTTTGTAAAAACGTTTAATTTTTGTTTAAGAATCGTTCAGATGGCTTCACTTTAAAAAATGTCATTATACTGGATGATTTTAAATAAGAAGTTTGAACTGGGTTGTGCGAGTTCCTTTTGATCTCTTAAATCTTTCTGCATTGTTATGCGAGCTTTGATATACTTGTTTGTCCACACTTCGTATAGCTTGGTATCATGAAAAAAATTTAGTAAATGTGGGAATCAGTAACCAAGTTAGGAATTCTTCAGGACATTGCCGGTACTCTTAACATAAAACCCCCTGGTCTAAAGGCTAACTCACACGAACGGCACAAGCATATACACTCAATTCCATGACTTGAATTTTGATCAGCACTGTGGGGTGTGAACCAATTCTCAGGGGCAGCCGAAAAGCATGAAAGAGAGTTTGCACGTGATGTGACAACACACTGCAAAACCAAAAATAAAAATATTCCTTTTATTTTACACGCTGTGCCTACACCTGCACTTAATTGGCCTCGCAAGTCATACTCAAAAGTTCAAACCCAAATGTAAGCACGGTTTCCACGATCTTTAGCCATTTCTTTCCTTAAGTGGCAACTACTTCCATAAGAACCTTTAGACAAGTAAAACACTTAAATGCACTTTCTAATTACTGATACAGAGTTAGTTATACAGAGGGAAAGCAAAACTAACTATTTCCTAATGGACTCGCAATTAGATGTTTTGGTAAAGTACTAGAGTTTGGGGTTCATATATAGTCATTAACTAGCAAGAGTTGCCCCCAGGTTACAACCAAGATCAATAAACGGAAACTGAAATAATCAGATTAAACCAAAGGAGGGTTTTGTAATGTATTTCATATCAATACCTTCAATGCCAAAATCAGGACTTAAATAAATTAAACCGTGGATAGAAAATGTTTTATTCTCACACACAACACTTGGCTTAAATCGAAAATGACACAAAGTTTACTCACTTAAAATTTACCCCTCTACGCCTCTTTCTTAATGGTCTGTTGTGAATGTTGGGAAAGTATTTTTATTTGATGATCATATAAAATAAATCAGTAGAGAACGTCAAGTCAAAGTAACTTCTAATTAGCAGAGAAAGCGAGCTGAAATTTCTCAATTGAATCCCGGCAAATTTTAGATTTTGCCATTTAGCCAATAAGAAAGCGCGTTTGATTCCACTAAGCTCCATTTTTATATAAGCAAATTAGTTATGAAATGAGGTGGTTTGGGAAAATGAGAGAAGATTTTGTACGAGATGTTTCAGTAAAGAAAAGCATGCGATAGTGAGGACATAAACCTTAAACAGAATTGTTTATACGTACGGATTAACGCAATATCCAACATATAGACACATCCCCCAGTACTCCGAGATCTCGGTGTGATGTAATATTGTAGAAAAACAATTCTCCCTGAAACACTGGTCTTTTCCTTTCATACGCCTCGGGTAATTTCTAAGAGCAATTAAGCAGTTTTAAAACCTTCTATCGTGTAATCGAAGCTTAGCTAAAATGTTTGTGTTCACACCGCCACACCTTCTTGACCTCATGATCCAGTTTTGAAAGTAATAAATTCATAAAATAAACTGAAATGAACAGGGCGATTTAAATCGCTGCAATTTTAAATTTTCAAATCTGAAAGAATGGTTAACTTTAAAAATATCAGGCTGATTGCAAGAAAAGAGGTCTGTCCTCCCGTAGCTTTCACTGGCACCCGCATTAACCAGCAAACCACCCGCAAACAATCATCATTTATCTGATGCGCACTTGAACTTGCACGTGGGCTTAATAACTTATTCATCGCGTTTGACAATAAACAGTTCATGATCCTTGTTCACAGCTAGTCTAAATTACTCCGTTCTATATATCACAGGGAATCTCAAGGTTCGCATCCTAAAAGAAAAGTATGACTGAAAAGGCTCCCGAGGAAACCGAGGACATCAACGATGACACTCAAACCGATCAACAGAACAAAGAAGGTTGTGCTATCAACAAAGTTTATTTGGTATCCAAAGGGTTCTATTTTTTCTTCTTCTCTGCCCAAGGGTCGCTGTTGCCATACCTAGCTCTCTTCTTCAAGCAACTGGAGTTGCCCGCTAGTCAAATCGGTGCCATTACTGGAATGAAGCCTTACATCGCTTTCTTCTTCATTCCATTTTGGGGGTGCGTTGCTGATCGATTCAAGAAGGGAAAACTGTTGTTTGTTGTATCTATGATTGCTGTTATTTCAGGGATGGTTGCCTACGCTCTCGTTCCCATCAATATTTGTGAGACTGAATCGACAGCAAGCGTCAGTCGTCGAGCCATGCCAAAGGAGTTTGATGGTAGCCTATATTCCAAAATCAGCAGAAGCGCCATACAATATGAGTCATTTCCGTTCCGTCAAGCCGACGAAAGGCCAACACGGAAAATGAAAACAATTCCAGAAGTAGACACTCAAATACGTAAAAAATCAAAACTGAAGCAAGGAAAACTATTAAACGAGTGGAGAAATTCCCATATACCTAGATTGAGTGGAAAAGTTTCCTCGATGGAGGAAACCATGAAGTTGGATAGTTTGAACGAGGATTTGAAGTTGAAAGGATTTAACGTGAAAACCGGCCGAAGAGCACAACAAGGCTCAAATAATACAATTTCCTTGGACGGCGTCTCCGAAATGGCAGACGAATCTCTCGAAGAAACTCCATGGTCTCAATCAGATATGATCGCCTTACAGGGTCAGAAATCCAAAAGGACCCCTTCAAGAAAAAACGCTTTTATCTTTCTTTACTTGCTTCTTGCAACAATCTTTACAACCATACTGTCTTGTCCAAGTCTTACACTCGCAGACACTGCTACCGTGAACATGCTGAAGCAGAATGATGATACGCACAAATATGGTAAGCAGCGGATGTGGGGATCCGTCGGCTATGGATCTATGGCGTTCATTGTCGGCTCTGCCGTCAGCCGCACCCACCTTTGTCCTCCAGGAAGCGCCAGGCGGAAAGACGTGAACTACTATCCATGCTTTGCAATGTATGTGGTTTATAACATCATTGCTTTAGTGATAGGATCCAGATTTGAGTTTAACAATAATGGTAAAACTGATACCGAAGAAACTAACGAGGGCGCAACGTCGTTGAAAGATGACAGTCATCAAAGTAAAGAGAAAGCTGAAGGGGGTTCCAGGGGTATAATCGCTGGACTCATCCTCCTTACACGACCAAAACATGCCATGTTTTTAGTAACCGCGTTCTACGTCGGCATAACAATGGGTTTCATCCGAGTGTTTCTCTTTTGGCACTTAAAAGACTTGGGTGGCACCCAGATTCTTTTCAGCATCATGACAGCAATTAACTGCGTTGCTGAAGTAACGCTGTATTTCCTTTCTACCAAGTTGATTTCCTATCTCGGCACCGTAAGAGTGCTCTACCTTGGCTTGACATGCTACTCCATACGATTATTCTACTATGCATCTGTTTCCAACCCTTGGACTGTTCTCCCTGTGGAACTGTTGTCTGGTATCACTACAGCTGCTGTCTGGGCCGCCATGATGTCTTACGTTGGAACTCATTCTGTTAAGGGTGCTTCTGTAACATTGCAAGGTAAGTTTTGTTCAATTTTCTCCTAAGTATGCTATTTCCTGGACAATACAAATTGTGTGCAAAGCTCGAGTATTGCCTCTAGTCATTTTTGCAATCTTTTTCATAGTCATTTCTCTTGTTACGGTACTTCTGGATATAACATATTGCTCCTTCACATTATTTAAATACCATTTCTGAATGCCTTCCTTCATCTAAAAGACAAGCCAAGAGCCCTGTGGTTCGAGCCTGTGTGGACTGATATGAGACGCTAAAAACCAGTTGCACCCTTTTCCCCGGCATTCAATAAAACGATGGTTTTAATGCTATTTAAGGTAGTAATGTGCTAATATATTTTTCTAATAGCTAGGGACAACAACCAAATTTAATTTCCCTATGGATCTTCCGCTTAGGTATTTTACATGGCGTCCACTGGGGTCTTGGTCACGGATCAGGGGAGCTCATTGGTGGTTTTCTAATAAGTACCTTTGGAGCTCCCACGACATTTTCCATATTTGGAACATTTTGCCTCGTGCTGATGGGTGCTTATATTCTAGTAAACATCCTAACAAATGGCTCTGATGACAAAGAGGATTCAACAGGGCCCAATTAAATGGATCACATTGGAACGAGAGGTCGTGAGTGAATGAGGTTCAAATGATAATGATCAATCACAAGCACGGGTACAAAACCCAAATTATAACAAGCGCAAATCAGCAGAACCTTCGTTCTAAAAGAGGAAGGTACTAATAAGAATTGAGTAAATTATTTCAGTTAATACAGAAACTGATTGCAATACAGTTTGTGCTGGTTCTCCTATTCGACTGTTAAGTCAAACGGTTTCACGACCGGCTACGTTCAAGGCTTTTGATAAACGAAGCTAAAAAACGTTTCCTATGGCCAAGCATTTTAGTGATTCACTGATAAGACTCGGGAGGTGCTTAACAAGGGAAAGCCAAAGGGATCATAGGATCAGCTAAAACCTTAATGATTGAAAATTTTTCAATGACACACTGCCCCCGGGGGGTACTCCCCTATATAAGGTGTATAGGTATGTGCCGCCCCAAAGGGTATGGTTTTTGAGCCGTTTTGGTCTGAAAATGGGTATAGATTTTGAACATTTATTAGGTCTGAAATTGGGTATGGTTATCGGGGGAACATTCACGAAAGCTTATAAACTTATTTTTCTTCCCAGCAACCAGGGCGAGTAACTGGTGAGAGAGAAACGGAGAAAGATAGAATATATCATTCCAGCTAAATTTTACCTATTATGCTTAATCACGTACAAGGTCAGGTCTGAAAACGGGTGTGGATTTTTGAAGCCAGGTCTGAAAACGGGTGTGGGAAATGGCATTTCTTGGTCTGAAATTGGGTCTGGATTTGGAGATGTGGGCGGCACACCCCCACCAAAAATTCCAAGGAGTACCCCACCCGGGCACACTGCATCCATGAGAGCCTTACTTGGTCACTTAAGTTGAAATGAAGACGGTTGAGCTCTTGGAATGAAGGAATGGAAAACCTACAAAAGAGCACTGACAAATGATAACTCTTTACAGCTTCTGTGGTGTTCTGTTGATTATAAAAATAGAACTAAACATTAAACAAGTTGGCCCGTTGTAAGGTCTTTCCGAAGGTCTCTTTTAGCTGAACGGATTTACTGTTTAATGACAAAGTTTTGACGACTCTTACTAAACAAAAGAGTATAGCTTCTTTGCTCAGTAGAAGAAGCTTACCTTCATTCTAAGATCCATGGAATTAAAAACAAGGATTACAATTGTTTCACATTTATATCACTTACTTTCACTTTGTAAGTTCTAATAATAACAATAATAAATTGTTATTAAAAGTAAGATAGAATTTTTAAAGGTTTCTAAATTTTGCAGACCACATTGCAAATGATCGGTGTGAATAATTTAAAAGTATACAAAAATGAAAAAAGAAATCAAACTATTCCGCTAGGTAAATACATATATGCTAGTTATAAAATATTTTATGAATATCATGATTTTTCACATACACATGAGCCTTCAAGCAAGTATGTACACAATAACTAGTAAAATCATAGGTGCGATACTCAGTGTTCCACAACAAAACATTGCATTGAAACTACATGTATCTATAACACGCCCAGCTCCGGCTATATACATGTCAAAGATGTGTGAAGGCTTTAGGTCTTTATAAAGCAGAACAACAACTTACAAGTTCCACAATGTGAATGGCTGATCATGAATGTTAAGCTACTAACAATAATGTATTTTGCTATTTGCTGACACTTCTCGTTTCTGTGGACGTTTGCTTTTTACAATGTACTGATGTTCTCCAGCCTGATTTCTGGAGTCCTTGTTTCCCTTACCCAGCAGTTAAGGAACAGGTAACCCTTCAAATATTACACTGCTGGAATTGTGATTGCCTAGGTAGGGTAGGCCATTAGCTGACAAACACACAGCTTAGTGAAGTCCCTGATGGTTTACTTCCAGCCACTATCACTGCATTTAAAACGAATAAACACCAGGCAGTAAGGAATGAAGACTCGAATAACGAGATTGTGCTTTTCTCTTCAATGTGGACAAGACAAGAAATGAGTTACACGTATACAATGTAAATTTATAAAGCTGAAAGAACTATAATTTTATAAAGATTTAACTGCGACTTGGGAATAAAAACAGTAAACCTTACATGCGAGCATTGGTATGTGATTATATGGACGAACAGTCCCTCTTTTTCTGGGCTAGTATTATTTATTTTTGCATTCGCTTCTTTTTCACTTACGTCTCGATCAACTTAGGGAAAGTAGAGACGGTGGTCTAGTCATCTTACCAGTACACCATAAAACAAAAATAAATACATAGATGTCAGCTTCAATCCAACATCCTAATATCCTGTATTCCAAACGACAATTTTAATTGTGAAATTCTTAACAAACAAAGTTTAAAACCTTATAATTAGCAATCTGTTATCAAGAACAACACAATTAAACGGATGATAGCCTCCATTTGGGGCGAAAAGACGATGCATATATTTGTCCTTGAACCCTGTTCCTCAAAGCTCACAGTTTTTACTTCTTGGAACAGATAATATCCTCGGACAAATATTCGAGAATATTTTCAAAACCAGAAGGTGGCGAAGGTTACACGCACAAAATATCCCTACAAGGTATCTTATTCAGTACATAATCTATTGGTGGCTTCATTACGTTTCAGATTACCTGAAGGGGAAGAAGGTTTAAACAGATTTACGGGAATAAAATATAGATTTAATCAAGCCTATAAGCAGAACTCGGTTGCAATAATTAACCATAAAGGAAAAAGAGGGTTTGTTATTCTTGAATAAAAGATTAACAATTTTCAGCATGTACTTGTTCATCTTGTGGTTTGCTTTTCTTTCCAGTTAAATTTTAACATCTAATAAGCTTAACCGAGAATGTAGAAATTGCGTACGCAATATATCGGGGACTTTCCAAAAGGCGATTGTGCAAGGAATATGTCGGAAGAAAAGTCAACAACGCGCCAAGGTTTAATTTGCGTCGAAATTATTTTGCCTTTGCACGTACTCTCTCTTCCCCCAGATATTGTAATTCAAAAATGAGTGTAAAATAAAGTGAAGTTGATTGAACCTGAGCCCGCGATATGGTCACGTGATACTGGTCAGCTGATACCTTGTTTTGACAGCTGTCAGCTAACAATAACGCGAATGTCCAATAACAAAGACATACCTTAGGACATGATGCTACTTTTCAAGGTACAGTGCTTAGCGGTGAGATCGGTGGGTCAGTTCTCGTTTCACAGTTCTCCTAGTACACCCAAAAGTTAAATAAAAGTAATCATTGAATGCGATATTCCCTGACAAAAATGATAATAATGATAAAAAGTTTCTCGCCGCTGTGCGAGAACAACCAAGACATACAATCCTGGTCAAACGGCTTGGGACACTTTGCACTATAGCCAACACATGGTGTTTCTGTCCACCTCTCTCTCCTGACACCCAACACAATGTTGATGTTGATTCATCCAAAGTAGACGCATTATTCCAACATAATTTTGGGGGAGAAGAGTTCGGAAAATTAAACAATGACTTCCCAAAGAAATGCCTCAGCCGTTGGCGCTTGGCAAGTGTCCTAAGGACAGGCTAGTAAGTAGCTCTCTTTTACCAGTGAGGAGAGGAGCAACGTTTAATTCACATTAATTTAATTTGATTTAATGACCCATTTCTAACACACTCAGTTATCTTCAAATCCGGATGTATATTAGAGATGACAGATATATAAGACCTTCACGTATGAGACACACCAGCAACCAAGCAGAACAGATGATAACCCGTCAGTAGGCAACTTGTACGGCAGGTGTTCCAAACATTATCTGTAGTCAAGGTATAGTCCACATGAACTCCCAATCTTAAGTATTAAGTACTATGTATATTTATCGGGGATTCAAGTTGACGCTGCAAGAAGATGAGTGGATGAGGCTTGGATGTAGAGGCTTGAATTAGTAAGTACATGACTTATTGCTTTCCGCCTAGACGGCCTCGGTCATTAATCTTTAAAGGCTTTAAAGCACTTCAAGGAAAAACTTAAATCGAAAGAGGTATCTTCAGGAATATAACCTTGCATGTTAAAGGTAACCGGTTTAGATTATTTAATAGTACCAAGAACATATGATAATCTTTTGATAGTACTCGGCTTAATCTCCTCTCGAACTCAAGGCAAGATACTTTTAAACCGTTAGAGTAAAACATGTTTAAAAAATATATATCAACGAAATTGCTTTGTGTATAATGTGGTCCTGCTGTGACTGATTCCTGGTCTTACGGTTTTTCCTGAAAAAAGAAATCACAATTGGGGATTTTGAATTAAGCTTCTGGATTTGAATTTTATCAACCTTATCTTGACGGGTTACATGTAAGTATGAGTGAACGGGTAACTGAAGGACAGGTTGAATTAAAGACACAATTTCCTCGCTCTGGAGGTGAGTCTTGGAAATAACTAAAACGGTTTCTTCCTGCTCAGAACCGCAAGAATACAATTCATGCGTTAGTTTTCTATCGCTCACGCAATATAGAGTAAACGTTAAAATTATAAGTTTTTGAAGTTTAGAATCTGTTTAACGCTGGTATTCTCTTAATTTGTTTCATATACCCTCGGGGGAATAATAAGAACGGTGAGGAAGGTGGCATTAATACCTTTTGGTTCTACTGGTAAGCGATGCTTGTGATTTAGCCGATGAAGATTTGACTCTTTTGAATATCTTGAATTTAATACTAAAATGTTCAATTTGTCTTAAGCCATGGTTCAGACAACGCTTATATCATTGTATTCACAACAGGCCATTTCAGTGAATTTCAGCACCGCAGGCAACAAACTCAATTTCTTTATGTTTCGTTCGGTTAGAGATTCTTACCATTTTATTTCTTTCTAGGATAAACGTAGATTAACGCTCCGGCAACGTCTTTCAACTGTTCCGATTTAACATTTAGTGATGTAATTTACTCGGAAGGATCTAGGCTACTAAAAGTTGTTGCCTTGACTGACTGAACAACCAACCAAAAGCAAAACGCTTGGAAATCGCTGGGAAAGGAAGTGATTTCATTTTGTTCTTTCTGTGGTAAACAGGTACCAGCTTCGATTAGACAGCTCGGTAAAATAAACTGAAAAGTTCAATATCAAAAGTCTTAGAAAAAACAGAATAGAGTGATAGAGATCTATAGGCGGAGGTTACAACAATATAATTATCTCACTGAACTAAGACTTTGAAAGGCCAATTACACTGTAACTTAATTTTAAAAATTATAAAATAAACTATAACTGGTAACTCCGAATAATAACAAATAAACCGTTTGCACCCAGCCATTTGTAAATAATGGGCTCGCTCTAGACAAAGCTTTCAGTCTACCAGTGGCCTCACATAATCAGGACAAGGGAGAGTACTCTGGACTGATCTTAGCCCCACAGTAAGGGCCATTTCCACACCTCAAAAGGTGATAACATCGTATCATTTAGGCCGTTTTCCTTAATCATCAGTAAAGCTAAAAAAATAGAGTCTAGAGTCGCAACCCTAGGTTTTCCATCGTAATATCTCTGAGTCGTGTGCAAAGTCAGTACGAGAGGGGCAACATAAGTTTCCCATATCTTTCTCCGCAGTTCAAATGTATGATCTTTCATATATTCATTTGCATCCTTCAGCTTCTACGGGTATATTACGAACTCACAAAGTGGCCAACTCCCAGATGGCTTGATAGCCCAGTCGGTAGAGCACTGCACCGGTATCCGATATCGGGATTCGGGATTCGGGATTCGGGATATCGGGATTCCAGCCCATGACCTCTGCTTACGTTGTGTGTAACTGCGATGTTCAATCATAAATTTATGCGCTCTCCTAAAGTTCAGTCAGAGAAGTTAGGATGTAACTATGAGTACCACAAAACTTTGTCTATTTCCCTGTGGGTGTGGTTCTTATCCCTTAACTAAAGCAGGTCTCATTAAAACAAAATAAAGTTAACATCTTAAGAGAAATACAACAGTAATAGTTAGTGGTTACTAAGATCAGTGGCCAGTTCTCTCTATAAGAGGCGACTTGAAGGAATCATGTTAGTTGAATTCATCAAAACAGATACCCAGTCGAAGAATACAATTACCATGATTCCCTGCAGGCGCATATTATAAAGGGAATGGGCCATTGGTTTTTAGCATCGGTATAAATGACCGACACAATTCTGTCTGCTTATTTCATCTACACTAAATTACGTGAGGACCGTGGTATGAAGCCGCCAGTTCTTATGGTTCATATCATAAGTATATTAGCATTCTAAATTTCTTGTAATTTAATGAAGATGTTAAATGTGCAGCTCGGTAATTAATTATGAAAGATAAACGAAATTTCTGAGTCCCGACAGGAATCGAACCCATGACCTCCCGAACACATGGCGGGCGCTCTATCCACTGAGCTACGAGAACTCATGGAGAGCAAGGTCATTTATCTGAGTTCATATGTGACAGGCGTCCGGCCTTCTGCAGGGTCAGCACTGTCGAATTCATCATGAATGCTGTAATTTAATGAAGATGTTAAATGTGCAGCTCGGTAATTAATTATGAAAGATAAACGTGAAATTTCTTGTTTATTCGCATTTTGTTTCTGTCCTTTTCCTAGAAATTGCCGTATAAGGAAAAGAAAGGACACAGATTTTCAAAATCAACAAAGTAAAAATGTCAGAGGAACAGAAGAGCGGCAACCGCAACCTTATTGATGAAGCATCATCTGATAATCACAACAACGATGATGAAAAATACTGCAATTGCTTTAAACAGAACTACTGCATTCCAAAGGTGTTTTATTTCTTTTATTTTGCTGGACTTGGTGCCATGGTACCGTATCTGCCTTTGTTTTACAAACAACTTGGTCTTCCAGCTAAACAGGCGGGGATAATATCTGGCACTCAGCCTTTTATATCATTTTTGTTTACTCCAGTGTGGGGTGCTTTTGCTGACAGGTTTAAAAAGGGAAAGTTGGTGTTTAGTATTTCTTTTATGGCCATGGCAGCGGTAGGAATAGCATTTCTGTTGACTCCAATGCAACCTTGTGAGGACGACCTAGACGGAGAAAGTCGAAGAGAAAGGACAATAACGCGAAATCGTTCTTTTGTTGCCAAGATTTCTCAGATAATAGCGGAATCACAAGAGCTTGATCGCTGGCCAATGGAAATGGAGGATCAGATAAATTTACAAACACTACAGAGTAAGCAACATAGCTATGAAGGTGAATTCAACGTGTTTTTATACTTGCTGCTGGTAAATTTGTTTGGTACACTTTTCTCGTGCCCAGGCCTTGCTCTTGGTGACGCTGCTGCTGTTTGCCTATTACGAAGAAACAATGACGTGCACAAATATGGCAAACAAAAGAGGTGGGCCTCTATAGGTTGGGGCGTGGCGGCTTTTACTTTTGGAGCTATCATAAGTGACCGATACCTCTGTCCATATGTACCAGGTCAGAAAGGAAAAATCAACTACAGCCTGTGTTTTTATGGCGCCATCATCTTGAAGCTCTTAGCCCTGTTCTCCGGGCTTCGTCTAGATTTTGATATGAATGGCAATAAAGATGGCAGTAGAGGTAATGAAAAGGAAAGTGGCATTAAAGCTGCAATCAAAGCAGTAAGTCGACCAAGTTATGTTGCATTTTTTATGGTGGTTCTTTACAGCGGAATGACGTTTGGCATGATCTTGGGATTTCTTTTCTGGCACCTGGAAGATTTTTCAGCTCCTCAGATAATTTTCAGCATAATACCAGTGGTGCGATGTATCGCAGATGTAGTGGTGTACACTGTATCGCCTCACTTAATAACTAAAATAGGCGTTCTTAACCTCATCTATCTCGTCCTGGTGGGTTACGTCACGAGATTGGCCTGTTACGTTTTTATAACCAATACCTGGTGTTTCCTCTTTCTTGAAGTATTGTCAGGCCTGACATCCGCTGGAGGCTGGGCAGGATTTGTCGCATTTATTGCTTATAATTCTGTGGAGGGAGCTCCTGCTACATTACAAGGTAACATCATAATATCAATAACTCCCCCTATATCTGCTTGTCCATGTAACGTGGCTAAGACCAATTCAGGAGAATTTCATATGAACCGTGAAGGTAACAAGGTGGCGAACGACAACGAGTACCAATACCAGGTTTAATAAGTTGTAATTATATATGCATAGAACACTGAACAAGGTTATTTTCAAAGAACCGTGTAGGATAAGAAAACAGCTCATGTAGCTGGAAAAGTAATCTCAAGGGAAGTCTTCAGTTGGGAACATGGATAAAAATTTACTTGTTTCTTCTTTCGACAGGGATGCTTCATGGCGTGTATCACGGTATAGGTCATGGACTGGGCCGAGTAGTTGGAGGCTTTCTATTCAGTACTCTAGGAGCTCAAGCCACGTTTACCATATTTGGTTGTCTTGGGATAACGATGTTGATAATGTTTGCGGCAGTCAATAAAATGTTTCAGGGTGTCAGGACAAAATAATATTTTGGAAAGTTAGCAAGATCGCCTTCTTGTTTTAGTTTTTTGATTAGGGTTTTGTCTTAAGGTTTTTGTTTACTTTACTGAGTTCATCACAAGCGAACGTCTTAAAATCTCTACACCTATTATACTATTTAGCTACAGCTTTTAATTTTCGTGGTCATTTTACGAGTTTATACCCTCGCCGCCATAGATCACTGTATCATATTCAGGCAATAAACTAGCTAACGCGTAGCAGTTGTGTTTTATTTTTTAACACATTTGTTTAAAACAGCAAAAGTTGAAAGGATGCAAAAGCTGGCGAGAGCGTACAAAAGAAAGGAACCCTTCATGCCAGCTACATATACAAGTGACCCTCCTAAAAATCCACCTGCTGCAAAACCTAACCCCATATAAATACCGTTCAAAATCCCTTGAACTGTGTTGGATGCTCCCGGATGTAAACCGACATACGACACACAAGATGACCAGAATGCTGCGGTCGTAATTCCTTGGAGTAATTCTGCTGGTAAAACAACCCAGGGGCTCTCAACGAAATAAAAGTAAATGAAACGAACAGAATAACAAAACAGAGAGACATAAATAACGTTAATATGACCGAGGTAGCATAGGAGTTTGTCCGTGATGAAAAAAACACACACTTCGGCTGCACAGTTGAGTCCGTTAATAACGCTAAATAACAATTGTCCACCTCCTAGCTCATGAAGGTACCAAAACAGAAACGTTTCTATGAAGCCCGTGGCTGAACCACAAAAAAAAGCGATGAAAATGACAAAACAGAACTGAGGACTGCGAAAAACTTTGAGACCTTCAAGTATATTTTTAGTCTTTGAATTATCGGTAGAAGAATCTTTGGTTGAGTGGGCCTGGTCAAATTGAAACTGTGTAGCAAACAGGAAAGCCGCACTCATTCCTGCGACATAAACATAGAAACACGGTCCATAGTCAATTCCAACCTCACCGCAGTGATTCGTGCGATAGTTGGTGCTGACAGCAGCTCCGACGGAAAATCCCCCAACTCCCCACCCTAAGGACCCCCACAGCCTCACTCCACCATACTTATGAGTTTCACTTCCAAGGTTTTGAAGTGTTACTGTATCTGCCAGCGCCTGCGCAGGAGCCGCGACAATCGTTCCAATGATAGTCACAAGAAGTAAAAATAGAAACTCTTTGGAATTGCAACTGACATGCTTGCCACTTGTCACTACTCCACTCGTGGAATCCTGCAGCTGTTTTTGACCGGAAGGTAGTAATTTTGCTATATCCACCTCGGGTTTTTCTTCCCAATGTTCTGGATCTTCTAGGCCTTTATTTCCTTGTGACCTGACACTACAAACATCTCGAAAATCTTGAAACGTAAACGGAATGAATGGCACAGTGCTGTCAAGATAAGGTGATACTCTTGAGTAAAATTCGCGCTCGAGTTTACTTGTACGATGGTCGGAGATGATATTTTGATAGCTTATATTTCGTGTGGGTTTAAATGAAATATCGTCTTCTTTACTATAATTGTAAACGTCGCACAATCTAGGATCATTATTAACAGGAACAAAGTACAATGAGAAGTTTGAGATGAGCCATCCTAAAATGGACAACAGAAAAATAGCCTTGCTCTTACAAAACCTGTCGGCGCATGCACCCCAAAGAGGTGTTACACAAAACTGAATCAGAGGACGAATGCCAATAAGTATTCCATTCTGATGCGAAGATAGCTTCAGTTGCTTGAAATAAACCGGTAAATACGGAAACAGCGCACCAATAGCCACGTAAAATGAAGCATAAAAAGCTTTTGACAGCCACAGTCTCTTATCCACTGTAGGAAAACATCTGTTTACCCCACTTACGTTGTTATCACTGTCGAACATTCTAGAGAGATGAAGCTTTGTCGATTGAGACACCGTGACGGTTCGCTATAGCGGACTGGATTTACCCACTGACCGTCATGTGAAGGTTAACGTGGCTTATTAGGGTTGAAAGCGTTCTTCATTGATACGTGTACTTCATATGTTGACTAGCAGGCCGTTATGTTGTAATTGTCGTTAACGCAATTAAGCACGCGGCTTCTTTGTTGTCTTAATGTTCCAGTACTCAGGAGTTCATCTCAATTCACTCCACCAGAAGAGCGAATTATTTCTTAAAAAGACAGTTCATCTCTTGTTTGACTTCTAACACGATATTACATGTAAGGTTATTCTTTAAACAAACATGACTGGTACTTGGTGACGCTTGACTACGTTTTTCAGAGCTCTGTTACTGAATAAGAAGTATCTAATAAAATATGTGCAAACAAGTCATCCTGTCAAAAGAAAAACAGAACACTAGGAGAAAATAGTCCTTTTGTTGTATCTCAACAGTTTTTATAAGCGATTGATTTGGGAACTAAAACGCAGGTGGCAGACTAATGCAAACTCGATTTAGCTGAATTAGTTGGTAGAACTCAAGTAACGTAAGAACAGAATGATTACTCATTTTTGGTGTTGCATCAGGCAAAAGTAACTTGTAAATAACATAAAAAAATAATCTTTAGCAGAAATCGTTAGAAATATGGCTTTCAAATTAATAAAACTGGGAGGAAGGTGCAACATAAGATTTTTACAAATCTCTCGTTGTCATAAAGAAGCAAATATAATTCTTAAAAATCTCTTCCTACATTCATCCACCGCACTGACCTCCCCTCCCCCCTCCCTACAAAATTGCCCAATAGAATTACTACATTGATGATGGCAAATTTTATTACTGTCGGATATGTCGAATAGTATATATTACAAGCATTATATAAACGTTTTCAAAGCAGCTTTAGTACCTGTATACTACGTTGAGAAAATAAAAGAATGATACACAGTTGCGATCTGATTTTTAAATCAAACTTTAAACAAGTTGCTTGGGCATGTGCGATCATAGTATGAATGTATGAATATTTACATAATGTTAAATGTTAAAGGTGTGTTTTGAAAAAAATACAAAACTACAAAAGAAAAAACAAGAAAAAACGCCTTACATCTTTCAAAAATAAATACGTTTTGACAGATGTTGCAAAAAAACAAAACCTGCTCGATGGATTCCAATGACTTTAATCTAAAACATTATTATTTGTTTGAAATCATTAAATGATATCTTAAATCTTTCTTAGCTATTTAAATAAGGTTTCAGGCATTGGTAGACTATCTCGGCCATTTTGTCATAGCCGTAAGGTGTAAGATGAAGGTGATCACTCCACAAAATTGACTGAGCCTGCAGTGAAAGTGAATGTCTTGGCATCTGGTTGGCCAGGTCACATAGCACTACATTTCCTTGTGACCTACGCGCATAGTCCCTCAAATCTTCGTTGATTCTATTGCGCATAACCCAGAGTGTCTTATAGTTTGGCCAGGCTTCATAAGCCGTTTCTGGAATAGTTAGAAGCACAGTTCGTGCACCGTAACTGTGCGCGATTTCATGGAGCACTTCAATATCACGTACGATTCTTGGCTTCCAAATACTTATTAACTGATTCATGAACGAATCGTCGTCACCAAAGTTCTTTACATGCGCTGCATCATTAGTTCCGCCAAGAATTATCACCCAATCAAATCGCGAGCTGTTTCCAAGTACTTCCGGTAAGCGCCTTGCCATGCTGCCATGCGCCATTTCTCGAACTTTCCCACTGGACTTAACATAATACTTTAGTCTCCCTTCTGAATTTAACAGCTGGCTTAGTCTTTGGCTGTATGGATGGAAATTGTGGCCGTGGTTGTAATATCCGCTGGTCAAACTATCGCCAAAACATAAAATGCTTCGGGAATAAGGATCTGAATGAATTCCCTGAGGGGAAACAGCAGGCTGCAAAGGTGACATCGGAGAGGATATTGTAGAAGATCCTTGTTGTGCTGCCGGTAACTGAACTGATGGAGGTGCAGATAGACGACCAGGTGAAAGCCCCACGGGGGAAATCTGTGAGATTGCTGGTGAAGAGATCGATTGTACCAGCGGTGCATGCGGTTGTGTTGATGATGGGGGAGCCTGGATGGTAGTCACAGGAGGTGTTGGTATGGACCTTGTTATCGGTGGTTGTACAGGAATCTTTGGCAGTAGAGTAGTCTTCAGAGCAATAGTCGATCTTTGCGTAGGTTTTACCACCGGCTTGTTTGTAGCTACTGTTTCCTTTGCAGAGATTGTATTTCTTAGGCTATTTGACGCCAAATTTCCCAGCCCTAAACTCGCCAAAATACTCGTCAGACCAGACTTATCTGTTGTTCTCTTTGGTTGTGATGTTCGTTGTTTTGGTGATATTGGTCGCCTTCGTTTGTGTTCCTTTGGCTCAGACTTCAATCTCACATTTCCTTGTACCTTACCAGCTCTCTTAAGCAGCAATGGAAGGATGTTCTTCATGATGTCCTCCATGTTATTGTCATTTGTTTTAGTCTTCATTGATGGAATTTGGCTGGTGGGCGTGGTTGATGTCGACGTCTTCTGTGTACTTGTGGACTTTGTTGGTTTTGTTGTTACCATGGTGATTGCCGATGCACCAGCGTCACCATTAATGATTCCAACTACTGCAGGAAGTATTTTTGCCAGGAGTTTCTGAATTGTGTTGTTATTGCTCTTCTCTTGCATTCTCTGGGCATGCTTTGGTGAATCTTTCTGACTTGCCTTTTGTTTGGTGTTTTTATTTTTCTTAACATTTAATTCAGTTTTCGTGTGGTTTTTACTTTGCGAAGACCTTTTGGTTTCACTTTGGCTTTGCACAAGGACTGCTTCAAGTGAATCAAACACATCATTGCTCGTTGTTAAGTTAGCTTTTTTCCTGTCGCGCATCTTAGCAAGTTTAAAAACTTTTAAGAGTTTTCGGTAGAATAATTTATCGGAGTCCACAACCGGACCCTTCGTTTTACCATTCGAATCCTTCTTCTTGTTTCCTGAGACTAGTTTTTTCTTCCGATCATGTTTTATGCTTTTGTGGTCATAAGACTTTTTCAACTTATGTTGTTTAATATGTTTATTATCATGATGAGCGGCTTTAGATTCATGATGATGATTTCTTTTGTGGGTTGCCGTTTTATGCGTGTGATGACCTCCCCTCCGCTTGTTGTTCATGACGCCTGTTTCCCTTTCCTTTACTTTGTTCTTTCTCTTGTGATGAATCAACTTGCCCTCCCTGTACTTTGAAGACATCTTAACATTAAATTTCTTGGCATCCTCTTTCTCCATTTTGCGTACAAACTGTTTAGATATGCTCCAAACCTTGGTATCTTTGCCCTCAGTCGGGACAAGTTTCATGGCATGTGCATAAGAAGGTTCACAGATACCCACGCTGTATCGCGGAATCTCATCTTGATCGTTTGAAGTTTTGTGAACGTAAATAACTCCTTTCGTTACATACCACTTTTTGTTACACAGTTGCGCATACTTTAAAGAATACCTCCGTTGATGTTGTCCCCGCCTTACTCTTAACCTTACAGGCCGGCAGATCAGTAATGTGTGCAAAAACCGCCTGTTATGTCCAGAAGCCCGAGTAATTTTGACTGTTCCACCTGTTGAAAACTGAGAAATAAGTTTACAAGTTCTAACGCGATGCCGGCTTATTTTCCATCTACCATGAATTTCGTCATTCACAGTGTGGTGCTTTCTATAACGACGGTAGAGCCTGAAGTTAAAGAAGTTATGATGACGCCTATGCGGAACGTGGTGCGCGCCAAAGTGTTTCTGATGACGAAAGTGCTGTATCTGGTGTTTCTGAAACGATGGTTTTAAGTAACTAGCTTGTGTTGTTTTCTGTCGATGTGGAATATTTGTCCGTTTGTACTTTTGTGATATAAAAGGAATCTTTTTATGTACCTTGAGATTGTTTCTCGCCTGATGCTGCGCATGTGCGTTTTTTGAGATGTGCGTTCTTTTGTATTTTCTCAGATGTAATCTGAGCTTCGTGTTGCCTGTTGTTTTATCATAATGATGATCATGACTTATTTTATTCTCGTGATATTTCTTTCTGAGATGCTTAAACGCTTTCCTGTTACCGTTTACTTTGCGATGTCTCGTTGACTTCCCATTCCTATTATTTTTCTTTTCGATATTCTCGATATATTCGTATTCAATGGGCTTTCTGAAGTGATTCCGTTTCTTTTTGCCGTGTTTCGTGACCTTTCTTCCGGACTTCTTTCTTTTTCTTCCACTCTGCTTAAAATGGTGCCTCGACTTTCTAGCATCATGAGAACTCTCTGTAAGAAAGGAGATGAGGGGAGAAGGAGAGGTCTTGGCACCAGCATCTGCATTCTGAAAAGCGTTGTCTCCATAGTAAGCATTGTTGTAGAAACTTTGAGGAAACGTGTTCTTGTTCGTAGGGAAATTATAGGGAGCTCTGTAAGAAATGTTTTCCATAGAAGATGACGAAGGGGATTCATTTTCGTTAAAAATTCCCATGGAATTACCGTTGTAAGGAAGAAGATTAGAAGCCTCAGCTCCAGATGGCAACCTTTGGTTGCTATTTACTCCGCCTGGAAATGGAAGCCTAAGGTAAGGGTTAAAAGCCGTGGGGTAGGGTAATGTGGAGGACCGAACCGGCCCTCTTGGATACGGCTCTCTTGGAAACGACAGATAAGTTACTGGTGGTTGAACAGTATTAAACGATCCTGGATAATAGTTATAAAAACCTTTCGTCGCTCCACCACTCGATGGCCAAGTAGGGGATGGGTTTTCTCTTGTCGGAAAATCGACGTTGTTGTGAACGGAAGAAATTTTGACACGCTTCGTATTCTCTGAAGGATAGTAAACTGTAGGTGATGGCTTCCTTTGAGGAAAAGGACGGAGATTCTTTACACTTTGGTGAAAATGATCAAGGATATTTTCTGTTTTAATCCACTCGCGACCACTGGAATAACCAGTCGGAGTATGCGACACTGTTGGTGAAGTCGAGTTACTAGACCCGGGCCTCCTTGCGGAGCGAGTGTGTGCACTGACAATTTTCCAAATGGTATAGAGAAATGTCAGGATGAACAAAGAGAAAACGGCATAAAACGCCACAGAACCGTAACCACGGTGACAAGACACAAGCGAGCTGAATTTTTCTGCGCAATTAAGGCTACCGCTGACCTCTTGCAGTCTTGATCGCGCATTCATATTTTGAATTCTTTTCCACCGATAACTCTGAGGTACAGAAGCGGTTCCAGATCCCCCAGTTCCGGATTTCCGACTTTCCTGCTCTCCAACCATTGACAGTTACATCTAATCTACTGAAGAAACATATAAGATCAGTTCTTACTGTAGTACAGCAAACTAGCAACTGACTAGAAAGGTTAGCTGCTGATGATTAAATTAACTTCACATAACACCGTACATTCCATTGCAACTTTCTTTAAGAGTCAGTTGTTTCAACGTATTCAATGTATTAAGCCTTATAAGTTTCTCTTCAGCTATATGTTCTCTGTTTTAATACATTACATTTATCGCAACGGCTTTCATAAAAAGTTATTAGGGGCGTGGTGAAAGACCCTAATATAGCAAACAAAATTCAACTGGAGAACTTTACAACGGTATGGCCAGAAACTGAAGAGGTAAGGGGCAAAAGGAAATATCTTTATCTTCGGATAATTGGAAGGATTTTCGCTCTTAGACCAGCAATACAAATTCCGTCGTTTTTAAGGCTCTAATGACCCAAACTGCAGCTCAAGCATTGCACGAGATCGGTGCTAGGTACACATAATGTGAAGGCGGTTTATTTCATCTGTTTCGCTTCAATGGGCAAGCAAGTTCGTTAAGCATTCATTTGACTGATAGCCTCAACAGGTGAGCAAATTGTGAAACAAACGAGACTGTTCGGTCAAACAAGTGGCATGAATCAATACCTGACAAATGCAACGCAAAAGATCTACATCCACTACACCGGCTGATGTGCGCCTCAGACGCCTTGTTCAACAAAACAAGATATTTACACTTACTTCAATCAGGAGACCGCACTGAATCAGGAGAGCTTCTTGGGCGTATCCACCCTGCCATCTTGTAGAGTCTGACGTCTGTCAAATATCACATTTTTGCGATTCTACGAAACAAGCTAATGGTTTGCCCATTCGGCGATGGATTTGTTCTCCGTTGAAGCTGTTCTCGTTGAATTTCAGCAACAAAAGTTAGATGAGCTTAATGCCCATGATGGAAAACCTGTTTTCGCACTTGAAAGCGAATTATGGCAAACGTCTTCAGGAGAAAACTAAAAATATAAATTTGGAAATGATGAAGGACAAAAGTTGTCAAAAATGAGGTCATGTTGTCAGTATAAACGTTTTGCGAGCTTTTTCTTTTCCACTCCAATTTTTCATTTAATCGTATGTGCTTGGAGTTTACTTTTATTCTAAAAACCCAATGGACTTTTATCATCATAACAAAAACAATTTAGATTATCGAGACATGATAAAACTAACACCAATCCAAACAATAGATAGCTGTGAATGCAAAATCTCTAAAAACCTCTCCCGCAGTGAAACGAAGTGAGATGCAATATAAAATTCATTTATTTCATTTTCTATATCATTTGACTCAGAAGTGTACTCTCTTGGTGATATGAAAGCTGAACACAAACTGCACGAAATCAATTGATTATATGAGAGATGTATTACCTTATAGGGAAAAAATAAGGTCATATATTATGAAACTGGGTAAAGCGGGGTAATGTTTAGAAAAGACTGGTTTGTTTGTTTCTAATAATTTTCTGATAGTTTATATATGAAACACATTAGTAAGTAATTGAAGTGAATAAAACCAGCTCGGCAATGGTAACAGATCATTATACAGTTCTGTAAAATGTATTAAGGGTGAAAGTTTCTAAAGAAACTGTGGTGCTGCGTCGGTGGGGGTAACAAGGTAATTTGGTTATATCAACTAAGTTGAAAATGTAAATTGGCCACCGTAACGAGTTGAGAAGCTGACGTTTCGAGAGTTAGCCCTTCGTCAGAGCGAAAGGGCTAACGAAGGGCTAACGCTCGAAACGTCAGCTTCTCAACTCGTTACGGTGGCCAATTTACATTTTCAACTTAGTTGATATATAACCAAATTACCTCTGTAAAATGTAACCGAGTCTTCGCATGGAAGGTTTGGATTCAACCGGATTGTAAAGATAGATATTATAAATTATAGCAGGATCATTTACATCTGAAAACAGCAAAGTTTCACTCATTGTTAAGTCACCTTGTAGCCACGCTTGGGCGCTAAGCAAGGAACTGTAAAACTTTTATTTCTTATTGTCTTGTGAAATCTAGATAACTTTCGACATAATGGTAAGACACACACTACTTCTGTCGAATGATTTGGAAAATGCTTTCTCGCTGTCCCGGTAGTTCAGGAGCCTTAAAAACCATAAGC
>Ga0126337_10000057_pt1 | contig 35750 bp, 17 predicted proteins | sample DipCmetagenome_FD_92527 | JGI IMG/M metagenome (GOLD analysis project Ga0126337, IMG submission 92527) | Coral microbial communities from La Bocana,Puerto Morelos, Mexico - Diploria C A metagenome | ecosystem: Host-associated > Invertebrates > Cnidaria > Coral | place: La Bocana,Puerto Morelos...
ACCCAGGATTGTGAGCGTAATTTGTCACCCATGATATTAAAAGGTAACCAAATGGTATACTCGTGAAATTAGGAAATAATTTCACTTGCGTTTTGTCAAAATTCTAATAATTTCCCTCGCCTATTTAAAGGTTCGGGAAATTATTAGAATTTTGACAAAACGCGCGTGAAATTATTTCCTAATTTCACTCGTCACCATTTGATTACCCATACAAATTTTAAAGACGTATCAGTATTTAGTTTTTCTAGGAAAAAATCAAAGTGGCATCAATATGTTTTTAAGCAGGAATTATACACAGCCTGGGACTAAATTGATTGAAAATGAAATACTAAATCGTTCATGACTGAACACAGATAAGAAAAAAAAAACAAGGCTAAACAAGCAATAATAAGCAATTATACGAGAGTGGAGGATTCTCTCAGCTTGCATATCAGTATCGAGAAATATTTACATTTCGAAGAAGGGTTTAAACGTTTCTTTTAAACTGTTTCCTTTACAGTTAATTTTAAGCGGCCATACATTTCTAGTATATCTGCATTTTCTACTTTAAAGGTTGCGCCGAACATCCATCTCAAGGCAAGGGGTGAATGTAGCTACTCTTACGACATCTCCATCCAAACAGGGATCTGGAGAAACTGCGGAACTACAGCGAACGTGACTATCATCCTCTTTGGCGAGAACGGGTGTACGCCTCCCATTCTGTTAACACAAAGTCAACTGCAAAAGAAGTTCTTCGCGCGAGGGAGTGTAAACACATTCACCCTTCACCTTTCAGAATCGCTAGGCTCGTTATTCAAAATCAAAATCTGGCACGATAACTCTGGTGAAAGTCCGGCGTGGTTTTTTCATCAGATATTGGTCACCTGTAATGCAACTGACGATAAGTGGTATTTCCTTGGCAACAGATGGCTTGCTCTTGAGAAAGGCGATGGCAAAATAGAGGTTGATATCAGATGTGCGGGAAAAAAGGAATCCTTATCTTTCAGCAATCTGTTCCATTTTCGGGGGGCCAAAACCCTTGGCGAGAAGCACCTTTGGTTGTCGTTGTTCACTAAAGCTCCTCACAACACTTTCACGCGATGCCAACGGCTCTCGTGCTGCCTGTCAATCCTGTTCGCAGCTATGGTTACCAACGCGATGTTCTACAAACAGGGCATTGAACCCGAAGACACGTTCAGACTTGGCCCTATTAGGCTATCGTGGACTCAGATCAAAATAGGACTTCAGAGTGGGCTTGTTTCAATTCCTGTCAACGCCCTAGTTGTTGCAATATTTAGGAACATAAAACCACCCGACTCCAAAGAAGGTGACTGCCATGAAGACAAGGGTGATGGAGATAAATCGACTGGCTGCTTCCCTCGTTTCTGTATTTCCGTTGGCTGGGCACTCTGTCTTATGACATCATTGGTGTCCGCCACCTTCGTTGTTTTCTACAGCCTCATGTGGGGAAAGGAAGTAGCCAATCAGTGGCTTGCCTCTGTCATGATCTCGTTTTTCCAGGACATTATATTGATTCAGCCAGTTAAAGTAGTGATTGTGGTATCGCTCTTGTCACTCATCATCAAAAAGCCTATCGAAAACGACGAAGTTTATGGGCAAGGGCACTCCAATCACAATATGGAGAAGAAAATCATATCCTGTCCTCTAAGAGAGGAAGAACTGCACAAAGTGCGCTCTGTGAGCGTTTTAAAGAGAAGATTTATCAAGGCAGTAACAGAAATAGTCATCTTTGGTTTGTTCATATTTCTTCTAATGATGGTGTGTTATGGCAACCGTGACAGGAAAAGATATACACTCACGGAGACAGTAAAGCGCGTCTTTATTGACTTTGACAAGGTTTGTTTTTGTTTATTGTTTCACTTTATATTTTGTTTCATTTCAGGGTATCAATTTCGGGGGAAAATGCTTGTTATCAAATTACAATTAATATAATAAATAAATTAATCAAAGTTTAGTGAGAGCGTAAAGTCACTACCCTACTAAATTGCATGGAGAATATCTGGCGTGACGATATCAACCTCTACGAACAACGTATCTTTACTTAAGTTCAGTCCCTGTTTTGGCAGAATTGGCGAAGAAAGTACATTGTTAGTCCCCCTGATTGGCCCACTCTCATGGTACATTTATTTTCATTTAGAATCACTCTTTGAGAAATATCTTAAAAGACGCCGGGACGACGTCTTAAGTTTTCTTAAGGAGGTCAGTTCTTTGCCGGGGATGTATAAATGTCGTAAAATCTTCCGATATTATCGTTTTAGGAGAGTTGTGTGATAAACCTGTTTACTATAATGATTTTCGTATTTCTGGAACTGAGTTACGTTTTTTGGAAGTTAGCCCTCTATATTTGAAGAACTTTAATTATTAATTTATGACTACACTGAGCTATGGATGCTACTTACGTCTAACAGGTAGATAGCATAGAGTCCTTTTGGACCTGGACAAGAGAAAATCTTGTACCAGGTCTTTACGACGTCAAGTGGTACAATGGAAAGCCTTTTTCGTACAAGGAGGGGTTTATCCGCAACAGAGAGGCTTTTATGGTGGGGATGCCGAGACTTAGGCAAAAGAGATTTAAAAAGCGTAAGTAACTCATGTATATTTTTAGGTATGTTCTGCTCTGGAGATGTCTAGTCTATTGTTCAGAGTTTCCGCTAGCGACATTCTGTTGTGTTGGTCGATAATAATACCAAGCATTGTTAGAAAATTGTTAGGCCGCACAAATATTTCAATAATGAGAGGGTAGCGGACAGCGCGGTCACGTAGTTTTTCAGCATAAACAAAACGTGGCTTGCACACCTGTAAATAATAATTCCTAGGAATTGACTCAAATCACTCTTATAGATAGTCATATTATTAAATGGGAGGTGGTTTTCATGCTTCTGTTCAAATAGCTTTCTTTTCGTCATCGATATTTTCTCTTACTTTTTATCTCTTTATTCTTAGAATCCAACTGTAAGATAATTCGCATCGAGCCACAAGTTGCCCAGAAGTTTCCTCGATGCATACCACACTTCAGCTCAAGCACCGAGGACAGAACTAAATATCACTTGCGAAAATGGATTCCAGTCCACAATCAAAGTGAATTCGAACAACAGTTCAAATTACTCTTTCTCTGCTCCAGGCCCTGGCGTTACGAAACTGCCGAAGAGTTAAACACGTTGTCTTTCCAAGGTTTGATGTCAACTTATTCGGGCGGCGGTTTTATTGCTGACCTTGGTTACAACACGGAAGATGCGCTGCGAGTGATTGACAACTTAGAAATTAATGATTGGATCGATAATATGACGGCTGCTGTCTTCGTAGAATTCACCATTTATCAGCCAGCCAGTTCTTTATTCAGTTCTGTTAAGTTTGTGTTTGAGAGGTTCCCAACCGGAGGGACAAACACCGTAACACAGGTAAAGACGTTAACAGTTTACTCGCCCAAGGATCCAAGTTTCCGTGGCTTTTACGAGACTTGCCATTTATTGTTTATGTTACTTATTCTTGTTTGTGTGGCCACTGAAGTTGGCAAAGTATACCAGTATGGTTGCACGTATTTCAAAAACCCCTTGAGTTGGCTCGAAATGGTACTTTTAACAAGCTCATTCGTTTCTTTAGCCATGTTTTTCTTAAAGGAATCATACACAAGTGAATTCGTTGCCAAGGTACAGGATAACCCATTTCAAAGTTGGAGTATGGACAACATTGCATTGTGGTCAGATCTCGAAGTGACGCTGTTGGCATTTGTTGTGTTTTTAGTGACGATGAAACTTTTGAGGATTATTCGCTTCAACCCACACATTATTCAAATGAGAATGACTCTAGCTATAGCTTCGAAGCACTTTTTGTCGTTTACCTTGGCCTTTATGACAATAATTACTGCATACGTCTCGCTTACAGTATTAACGTTCGGGAGTAATGTTTATGAATACCGTTCATTTGCACGATCATTCAACTCTATACTGTTGATGCTAATTGGCGCCAAAGCACCTTTCCAAGAACTGCAAGAAGTCAGTATTGTTATTGGACCATTTTTCGTCTTTGCATACATGGTGACCATAGTCATGATCTTTCTGAACATGTTTTTGGCTATACTTAACGACGCTTACACGGAGTCTCGTGAAACTGGACAAAAAGGGCTTGAAGACTTAGAGCTTTCGAAATACATCAAATTGAAAACTAAGAAAGTTGCCAAGAAGACCAAAGTGGAAGTTGTTAAAGTCCTTCAGGCGCTTCCTCAACTAGTATGGCAAAGGCAGCAGGCAACGGCCGTGGCATTTGAGGACGAGGTCACGAATGTCAATTCTTCCGATGAAAAGGAAGAGGATTCTGTATTTCGAGAAGAAGATAACCCGTCTCTCACCGACATAATAAGACTGCTCAGTGACATAAGAGACGATATTGACAACTCTGTACTATCCATCGATGATGTCGTTCCCATGGTAACGATCCATGACCCTGACAAGAGATGGTATCGAACAGATGGTTCTATGGACGAGTTTCGATTCTATTCATCTTCCTCTTTGTTCAGTAGTGACTCAGACAACGCAATTTCAAATTCGAACAATTCCATTGACCATGGAGACAAACACATCAATCTGATTGATGAATGGAATCGTAAAAATAATGAAATGGGCGAAACATTCGTTTAGTGACTTTATTTCAAGGCGAAATTGAACTTTTTTCTTGATGAATAATAAGATCACTTTTATGGTCACACGTGTAAGACAAAAGCTTAAACTAAAAACTTGTAGTCAATAAAGGAAATATGGACGCTCAAAATGCCTAGATTAATGATATGGTTAAATTTCCATAAACACGCAATATCTTCACGAATCAAGCTTGCTCATTAAAGGATATTATTACATACGGGACACAGTGGTTAATCCCTAGCGGGCAAGATAGTTCATCTTGCCCGCTGGGTTAGCCAATGACAGTACAGGATTCGGTTCATCTTACCTGCTCAAGGCCGGGTTAGCCCTTTTCAATGTTCTTAGCCGGCAGGGCCTTGGCACGAGAAACGAAAGGCTCTGCGGACCCAGTATTTTGGAATTAATTAAATTTTTTAGATTGGCCGTCTGAAAACAAAGAAATCTTAAACCGAAGTCAAAATGTTCTCGTGGATTGCTGGCGCGTAAATATGAAAAAGCTTTGACCAGCCGCGCTTAATGGAGGACAAGGAGATTTGGGGGAAAATTCTACCGCTGGCAACGATATCGAAGCGGCACTGCACTGGTTACATAAGCTTACATAGAAACCATTTATAAAAGAGTGGAATGCGAGTGGCGTCACGTCTTATAACACAGAGAACAATACGTCCAACACATTACCACTTTTAATCGCATTTTTTCTTACTTATTATGCCAGAAATTAGGAAAGTAATTCGGAGAATATCGACTTAGCTGGAAAGGTAAGTGTTTCATTATCCGGTTTTTTAAGTTAATGTGAAAGTTTATACAGAGTGTTGACAATCTAACAGCACATATAGATAATATAATTAGCTCGGAAAATGTCAGCTCACACTCCAGCTCAGTGTGAGCGATACATGGCGGAGATCTCCCGTCCGTCCTGTGTATTGAATAGATCATCTATTGAAACACGGAAGTTTGTTACAGCTCCCGATATCCAATCAAATGTTTGAGAAAGATAATAAAACTGCGCTGGGACGCGCAATTGTTGGATGATATGCAGAATCCTACCGTTTCATGGAACCGTAATAGACGAAGGATGAATATAAATTTAGCTTTACATTAGTCAGTTTGAGACCACATACATAATAACTAACTATGCTTTCTGCTCTGAAGCGGCTTCGATCAAGGACTACAAATCAAGATGAAAAAAAAAAAATGGTAAATGCGCCCTGAAAAAGAAAAAATATTTTACAGAATTGTGTTTGGTTGGTATTCCAATGTATTCACAAAATAATATCATATGTCGTTTAATTTTGTATTTATCGTTTTTATCATATTAAAGGAGACGCCGGTCTATACAGCCCTATTACTAATTTCCGGAATGATAGTATCTTTTCCCTTCCTCCTGGTTAAATTTTGGATGAGCCATCTGTTATTCTCCACAGAATATCTTTTATAATCTGTCAAACGAATCGGATCAGATTTCGAACTATGCAAACCCTGGATGGATACAATAGTTCAGCCAGTTTTAAAACCTTTAAAATTACAAATAATGATCGAATTTAGTTTGTACCTTCTTCTAAAATTCCCTCCTTAAAATTGTTTATTTATAAGGAAAACTTCGTGTCGTGGTTACATTACTCTTGATAAATATAATATTCACATCTGGAGCGTTATCACGCGACGTCACGGCAGCAAAAGAATGGAACATGATGGCGAGATACGCTTCTTTTGTTCCAATAAATTTGCACGGGCTGCTTGCCACGTGATTGAAAACGTCCTCTTATAGTATCCTTTGCTCAAACATCAAACAGCCAGGGATCAATCAGCCAGGGATCAATTTGTATGGAATCTACATATTATATTACTGTTCAGTACGCAGAAAGTTCTAGCTGCGTACTAGAAGAACATATTTTAATATTTGCTATACTTTCTTTCAAAGATGATAATTTTCCAGGTTTGTAACTTTTTCTTTCTCACTCAGTTTGTAAATAAGAAGACATTAATAAGGTATTTTTTACACACACAAGCAGGGCCACTCGGACGAGATCGGACGGTTATTTTTTGAAAATGTGATTTTGGCTTCAACCGAGTGCATGGTTATCATTGCTCATTTAAATATATTTGAAAGTGCTGGAAAGTGATTTGAGCTACCTTAACTTAAAGCGTGTAAATGGGTAAATTTTGTTCCAGACTCTCCATACAATCCTATATCTTAAGTATTGAACGAAGCCTCAATTTCAGTTTATGATCAGTCAGTGTAAAGGGAAAGTCACTTGCCGGCCGAAACATTAATCATTTGGCTGAACACAAAATATAACACGATTTTTGAGGATCCATTCACTACAGTATAAAATGACTTAAAATTGACTTCGGAGAAACGGAATTGTAATTTCGAAAGTCCAGACTTCGTGCACTGCCTTATGGAGGTATTTATATGAGAAATACGGTACGTAATGTAATTTTAATATACATTTAACGATACAGAGCAAAACTAAGACACATTATATTGGACACATTATTTACAGTAAAATCCAAAACAAATTTATTTCAGCACGTCGCTAGCCTTTTTATCAGATAACCACGTTGTTCCACCCGTATTTGTATGGGGTTTTTTCAGTGTCATTCATGATACTTTCAATCTTCAATTTCAAATTGCGTAATTCCTCCAACACAAGTCGTTTAGTAATTTTATTCATTTTGTGTGTGTTTTCGTTTTTCTCTACTCCAGGGCATAGAAACATATCCAATTAACAATGGTTTAAAGGTATGTGGTCATTTAAATATCTTTTTTGTGAAAAGCAAGAACACATTTTGCATTTCAAGAGCCGTTTGAGTAATTTGGAGCTCTTTTAGTCTATAGAGACCTTAAAGCGTCAAAAACGTCTGAAAACGCGTTTTGGGGGTAAAAACTTCGGGTGCCAATGGGTTAAGAAGACTGACCTTAGAGTCCAGTTAAGATGTTTGTCTATTTTTGCGCCAAGCAGCTTTTCGTTGAAGACCTCTTCGATTTCAGTACCACAAAACTTGTGCAATGGGTTTGTGCAATGAGGAAGCTTTTGCTTGGTTCCAATAAGTAGTTATTTCCTTTTCTCAACGTTTGGGACTATCCCGCTTAGTGAAGACCAGCGATTCGCTTTGAGACTTCACGGAAGTCCATGTTGGATATGCAAAGGGCATACAAAGCTCCCTTCTGATGCTCCAGAAGCAACAAAGCAGGTGTTGGTATTGTTTTCAATAATTATTTTAATTTTCAGATCGATCGAGGATTGCTCGAAAACCCACCATTTGTGCTTTTAGCTTAGTTCGCATCGTCATAAGGTTTAACACTGTCGTCACTTTTAGCATGATTTTGGATATCTCAAAAACAAGTCGATCATTGAAAGCTGAACAACAATAGTTTTATTTTTAGAGCAGTACTTGACAAACGATTAAAATCTGTTAGGAAGTGATAATTGCTCACGATGGCGAAAATGGCCACGGAAATGCTCCCAATCGGCTCAGTTGGTAGAGCACTGCACCAGTATCGCATAGGTCATGGGTTCGAATCCCGTTCAGGCCTGAATTTTTTTCAGGTTTTAATTTCACAGCTGCTTAAGTTGATCATCTCTTCATAAAGGTATCTTTCTCTGCAGTTCAGATATGTGATCTTCCATATATTAACTTGAATATTGTGTTGATTTCATGGATTCGAGTTCTCGCTTTTGTACGCACTTCTCGCGTTGTATTCAATTTATGTTTGGTCCAACTGTTACTGTGCTAAGCGTAATAGTAATTTGCTATTCATAGTTTAATCCTCCCACTAAAATCAAGGCAGGGATTTCTAATTTTTAATTTTAAAAGCATTAAGCTCTATGTTGTGTTTTGTAATATTCATGCAATAGCAAAGTTCGCTCACACTGGGTGAAATTTTAAATTTCATTACCTTTAGAGGTTAGAACTTGATCGACGACTGAGCTATTCCCAAACTTATAAAGTAATTATTCAAGTTTTGGCCCAACAATATAAAACTAATTAATTAATTTATGTAAATGAGTCAGCTTCGTTCTCAGTCCTTTCCTTTTCAAGACGCTCTGTATGCAGTCAAAAATTTATATAAGTTTAAGGGTTGCTCGACGAGGAAGAAGATCTCCAATGCTAGGTGTTCAATTTTCTGGCTGTAGTCTACAGGCAAAGAGTAAAAACGTAATAAAAGAGTAAAAAACAAATAATAATGAAAGCCACGCAATAACATCACGTATATCTCCTGCAACAAGTTTTATTTACCGGTCATTACCACACCTTTTTCTTGTATGATTGCAACAAATAGCAGGGGATAGTAGTTTAAATTTAAACAATTAACCACTAGCACACGGCAGTTATTGTCTACGTCTACAAGGAAGTCAAACCCCCAGGAAACCGTCCTCGATACTTCCATATCTTAAAGATATTCAGTGGATAAGGTAAACTTTGAGGCAGGTACGAGATACATTACATTTTTGTCCGGTTAATCCCTAATTTATTCCAGGAGAAGACACGAACATTATAACTCCAAAGAAATCGATGCCATACAATGTATTTAATAACGTCCCAAAAGGCCTACATTCATACAATTAGGAATTCATATGGCATAGACAACAAAACAGTCGTCGAAGTGTATGTTTGGTTCACGGAATACCGTTCAACCAGCCTCAAAAAACACGCCGAAGACTTTATTATATAAAGGCCACTGAAAGCCTTAGATTGTGCAATTTGTTCAAAAGCCTATAATAATATTTTCCTTGATTGCGTTCGTTTATTTTACGTTAATCCTTATGGCAACAATTACATGACTGAGTTATTTTAATTTTTGGAGTTTCACTTGCTTTACTTACATGTATTTCGGCGGAGCTCCGGCTGCCAAAGGGTCGCCAATTGGAGCCCAATAACTATATGAACAGAACCACATAAATGCATAGAAATAGAAAACCATGCAACTCTTTTTTCATGGTCAACATGACTAGTGGCATGGGTCGCTGCCGCGTGTGCCCTATACGAAAAACAACTACGTCGCACAACACGGCGTTCATACTCCAGCTACATTGTAATAGGGGGAAAGGAACTGTGGTGCTGCGTCAGTGGGGATAACGGGTGGGGACTACAGTGGCCAATTTACTTTTTCAACTTAGTTGATATAACCAAATTACATTGTAATACGTCGAGCGAGGCATGCAGCCTTGGTCTACAGCGTACATATTTCATATTTGACATCCTTCGTAGGCTCGTAGATCAAACCGTTCCGAAAGCAATCGACATCTTTGTATGTGAGATGAATGTGTAAGGCGTGATTCTTTCCAAAACTTTCTACACAAAACTCAGCATTCAGTACAGTTGTGTATTTAAGAAATGGAAAGCATGAAGCGTGCAACTTACGAGTTTTATATAATAGCCCAAGTTATTCTTGCATTTTAATTGGTTCTCGCCTGTGATCTATTAGAGGACATCATCATTACAAAGTTTTTCCTTTTGCATTTTAAAGTGGTGGAAGGTTTTGAGAATTTATTGGGGTAATATTTCACGTGATTGGGCTAAGATAAAGTACAAAAAAGTCTTGTCGAGGCATTGAACAAGTGCGAGAATCAGGAAGAAGTAAGAAGAAGCCGTTTCTTTTTTAGAAAATGACTCAGAAAAAATACTCGAGCAATCTCAGTCGGCAGTTCAGCAAGACTAAACCAAACACAAAATTGGTCTTTCCTTGTCTTGAATTTAAGAAACCTAACTAACAAAATGTTTTGCCACATTATTTACCACATAATTAGCCACATTATTTCATTATTTATTTAAAAAAAAATCAACTTTTCTCAGTCTCAAAATAATTGTTGACACATATTGATGTCAGGAATGAAACATCAGATTATCACTTCTAAAAATCAGTTAACCTTGCTTTCCGACGCCAATGTTCCAGTCTGTTTCAGGGCACAACAGCAAGCTCACTACAGCTCACGGCCAACTGTATTGTAGCTATAAGAATCACCAACCACAAAGGCCACAAATTTCCACCGTCGGTAACGCTCCTTTTATTCAAAGCTCGAATTAAATGGCCTCTACTGTTGACCGCCGTAACCGCAAGTTTTCTGAGCGTATTCTTTCAACTTCTGTAATATTCAAGGCAACATACAAGCTTTTCGGCTCACAAGGCTGCTCTGATGACAAAAATTGATATGATTTTTTTTTCTTTAAGATTTGTAGTTTTCGCAGTTCAATTCTGCTTTCGTTCCGTTTTCATTCCACGAGAAAGGTTGACAGTGGCGTGATTTTTTTGGACCTGTCACAAGTCCTTGCTACGCATAGCAACCAATAAGATTGCTTTCATAAACAACAGATTACGTCAAACGGCTTTTCTCGTGTTCGTGGCAAAGGCCGGCTTTCGAGTAACTGAGAAAGATTTTGAAATAAATGAGCTGTAGAAGTTTGTTTCTTTATTATATAAAACGAATGCATTCCATGTTGCCATGCATCTGTTCAGTAATAGATCACGGAGGACGTCAAAATATGGTAAGAACATCACTGGCACACTTTTTGACGTTATCTGTGATCTATTACTGAACAGACGCACGGCAATATGGAATTTATTGGTTAAATGCATGCGGGAGGCTGCTAAGCACGAAAGAAGCGTAATGTCTGTTGACACAAGTAAAGATTCCCCATTTTGAAGATTCCCACTTCCCCATTCCCCAATTCCTTGTTCCTTGTTTTAAAGTTACCCAACTGACGTTGGCGTGCACCCACAGGAAAATGGATCGAGTGTATTAGCCAATCAGAACGCGCGCTTCCCTAAGGCTATGTTATAATAAGTAATGCACAAGAAAGCAATTTGTCGCGTTCTCATCTCCAGTTTCCACGCTCTGGTACCACGACACTCCTTTTGGCAGCCGAGGCAAAGCGGCTTACATTCCTATGGAAACCCGCGTAGTAATGTTAAAAGGAAGCAATGGGAAATAGATTTCAGTTAGACCTAGTGAAAAAGTTAAGTCCGCGAAATATTGCGTCCGCGATAATTAACATTAGGATGTGTGACATTTTTGCCTCTCGACAAGTCTGAATATAAATAAATAAATATTTTACTGTTTATTGACATCACAAAATCGCCCCAAACATCAAAAAAATCCTTGCACTAAGCACGCTTTGATTGGTCAACAAAATTACGTCGTTTGTGTCAACAGACCGGACGGGACCATCCAACAAACTCAACGCAGCATTCCCTAGCTGGCCTCAGTAAAACGACGAAATAACTATTTGAGATGTTGTTTAAGTGTTCTTATCTTTTTTTCCAATCATTGGTAAACTCATACAATTTCTTAAAGTTTAACACAATTGCCTTGAGCATGATAAAAAGGAAGTCCAATTTAAAAAGTTGTTTTTCTAATAGGCTCATTGAAGGACGCTCCCGGCAGAATAGGGATGTGACTACATGCACATGCAGAGGTTGGCTCAACTTTTTACTCGTGTGGACACGTGCACAGTATTTTAATTTTATGTTTTCTTATGATTATTATTATTATTTCTTCAAGTAGCCAAACAGACGAAAAACTGACTGATAAGCTTGTAAACAATGTTTGCTACTCGTTCTCCCTGTGTGGTTGGTATATTACAGAACCAATCAGCCAATCACCATCATTGTTTGTTTGGAGTTCCTACATATGAAGTTAGTAAATTGATGGTATCAAAAGAAAAGAATAAAAATATTGATAAACAGCATTTTACCCCCGCGGCTTTATTTTCTATCATTAATTTATATTTCAATTTTTCATATGTCAAGCTTGCCTGAAAAGCTTTCATACAACGGTTGATGTCAACTGTACCTGTAGCCCACTTAACTAGAACATTTCAAGTATGATGTATGTATGTAATATTTTTTTTTCTTATTTTTATTTATTTCAAAATTAAATTTGTAAAAGCAATATCATACCACTTTTTTTAAGGAATAAGGCAAATGATTTACTCCTCTAATTAAAATTGAAACAAGTAAAGCATAAATAATAAATGAATAACGAGCCAAGACATTATAATCCACAGTCCCGTCGCGGGTTTTATAGTTTTTATTCGATTTCAATACTTTGCACTTTTACATTGACAATGCTTCTCTCGTCCAATCAAGAACGATAATATTGAATCCGTGAAACAAGAAGTTTGTGTTACTAGCAATAACTCATAATGAAATGTCTTGTAATAATCACTTTTCACGTTATTGACACTATTGTTGTGATAATAAGTTCCACGTTTTACACCATGTCTATATGTAGGGATTCATAAGCGAAGCGACATATGTGAATGCTCTTTAGCATACAACATATTTAACGAAAAAATGTTCAACAGTCGTATGGCATGAAAGTGAAAAGCTGAAACAGACAATAAAGGTTAAATACCTCAGTGCTGCGACTTACCATGAATTCATTTAAATTTTAAATAACATGTACTTGGCATTGAAAGACGTCGAAAGATTATTATCAACTTATAAGAAGCCAAGGAAGACAGCTGTCAGTTGAAACCAGGTATGTTTTAACTAAAATCCTTACAGCGCAAAGCTACATTATAAAACCACGTTTTAGTAGTTACTTGTAATACGAAATAGGACATTTTGCGATTTGCAGGAAATTTATTTGTTCTTAATTTCACCACCTAGTCGCGTTTTTCTGATGGGTAATGTATGTAAATGGTTTAGATCCGCGAGGTATCATCAAGAACGTGTATGCATACTTAAGCCTAAAAGCCTAAAAGCCTAAAAGACAAAATACTTGACGAAAGATTCCTTCAAATTCTACCGCAATGGATCAGTGGTTTAGGTTGGAGTTCGAGTAATTTAGTTAAAGAAGCTCAAAAATAAATGCAGAAACGTATGTTGAAATTTAGAGTTTCAAATTGGAAAACAATCATAAATAATTGCGAGTTTGCATGGTTACGACGAGTTCCTCTCCGCAAAATTCAGATCACAGTCAATTAAAAGCATACAAGATGTCTTATAGAACAGTCAGTCAAAATAATTTAGACAGCTTTATTGGGATAATCTGGGTGTTTTACTTTAGCAGTTTATTGTAAGTTTTAAAATTTTGTTTCAGATTCGTAAAGAATTCACATAAACTATCAGGTATGCATGGCTTATCACTGATTTGGTGATAAGAGAACCAATATCACAGCTACCGGCGCTGGTTCTCTGCAAAAGTTATGATATTGTTTTCCAAGTGTGTTTTAGGTGTGCCTTAAGAAATTTCTTAGGCTGTAAGCGCCAAGGGAAGCCCTAGGTCTAAATTTCGATAATTTATGACTTTTTTAATTTTTTTAGCTTTGTTTATTCGATGGTTAAAACATGTAAAATTATTCCAACAAAACACTGGTTGTAATTACAAAACACTTAAAGAGATTAGAGTCGTGGGAAGATATTGTGTTTGACAGCTTGAAGGAGGCTTTGCTAGCTTGTACCTTGTGTCTAGCTAGAAAAGTCAAACAGTTTCTACCATTTATCCACGTTTTTTTGTTATTGTTATACATCCAGGTAGTTTCTCTAAACGGAATTGCTTAAATAGATTGTCGAAATCAGACAATGAAAACATTGCTAGATTTTTTAAACTTTTAATAAATAAACTGAACAAACGTGGCTTTAAAATATAAAAGAAAAAAATCTTGACGAGCATCACGACTTTGCTCATTAGTTGTCCCCAGTGACTATAGTTTTGAGCCAGACATGATTTTGATGGCGGGATCTTAACAACATAGCTTATATTACCCACAAAACAGCGGGGGCTGTTTCGGCGGCTTCGGTTGGTGTGCGCCGTTCATTTGTGTTGTGTAACTCTAGAGGGAACCTACCAGAAGCTTTACTGGTTATGACATTTCTGCCATAATAGTATGCAGGGGTTGTGCATGGATTAGTACTAAGAGCCAGCGAAGCCTCCAGATTTCCTTTTCGTGCTTCATGTGTTGGCATGGCAAATAAGTCGTGACGGAATTAACCAAGTGCCCATCTGTAAACTGCTTCAGTAGACCACTATATGAAGAGATCCTGTAACACAGTAACGAAGTGCGAAATACTCCAAGTATATAAAAATAATTCATGTCCAGCAGATGTGAATACTGACAGCATAAATTAAGGAGTCAGCACTTATGAATTCTATTCGAAATCTGAGAAAGGGAACACGCGAAAGGGTAAGCCAATGTCAGTTGAATGTCAAGGGTATTGACCTGATTGTTCAATAGAGAGAAACATACGTATACAGTGCAAATAACCAACTGATCCATGTAATTCCAGGGGATATTTTCGCATATTTTATACCGTATTAGTCACACGAAGTTATTAATTCACTTTTAACAGCCCAAGGGAAAGTACCGAAGAAAATCATCAGTCTCGACTACATTCATGAAACACTGAAAACTCGAGAAACAAAATTTGTGGCTAACAGGTCAGTGCTTTGCTGTTTTTGCTGTGTTTTGCTCTTCAACAAATTAACATATGTTTGATATTCATAGCACAGGTATTGTCTTCAAAACGAAATGATAACAAATTGGGTTAACGGCTACATTTATCTCGATCTGCAAGAAGTCTAAGACTTTATCGTAGGTGGTAAAAAAATATGGAAAGCGCCCTCAGTAGATGTATAAATCGAATTTTTTTACACTTATCCTCTAGGACACTTCTTCCTAAAAAAAATTCAAGCCAATTATTCCAATTCATTCTTGGCATACGATAAAGGTTTCAAGTTTATGGTTTTCAAAGCAGTCCTGTTTAGAAGGAGCACATAGCTTACACAAGTTTTTGTGATGTTCAACCACAAAATAAATGTATTTTTTCAAATTATTTTCTGTTTTTTCCCATTGAAACAAGTCAAAAAAAGATACCTTAAGTTCCCTACAGCTGATAACACATTGTTGTAGTTATTTTCTTACAACGCCTCGATCAGTTTTGGTTTTCACAAATCGACTTTGCCGGGACGAAACTGTCTTCCGCGAAGTACACCCATTCTCATTTAATCGAATCTATTAATTCGATAAAACGATAACAACTCAAATAACTCAAATAGTTTTAATAGAAACTACTATAGCGTATAACTTTTTTCGAGCATTCGAACTTTTTTGGCAAGTAATCCCACAAAAGTGTTGCAAAAAACCTCATATAAGCAACATTTTGTTGACAAACGGATCCACTGTTTAATATTTTATCGGTTTGATAATAATATTTTGTCTACGACAGGCAACACTCACGACTACTCCTAAACTTACGTGAACTCTAAGCCTATTTTTTTATGAAGCTAAAATGCACCCTTAAATTACTTAAGCTTCTGACTAATCTCCCTGTACTTGCACATGTTTACATGTTTGATAAGCACAAGGTACCATGCGACACCTGCGATATCTATTACAATTTCTCATGATATATGCTTTAAGGGGGCCTCTTTCATCCAAGTCTGGGAAGCATGCAGTATTACAGAATGGTATTTAGTCCTCTTATGTGAAATGTTTGAATGAATTCTTTTTTAAGATATGCATTAAGAATTGCAACCAGCCATAGCTAGGCTGGAATGTCAACATTTAATAATATGATATTATGCCACTTTTTTTGACATACTCACACAGTGAGTGTTTCAATTTTGTGTATGTGCGCAAACATCCCTGCTCAATTTCGGACAACCAGACAGATGTAACAAGTTGTTACCTAACATATTTCCTGACCTACGCATAATAAACCGAAGAAGCCAATTTATCCCAAGGAAATGTGGTTAAATGCATTTTAAAATCTTGCTCCATTCAATAGAGGACCATAGAGATCCAAAGTCGGTCACTGTTTTTGTTTTACCTGGTATATTAGTATGACGTCAACATTTAATTTCAGTCCGCAAGTTAATCGTTTCAAAAACGAGCAAAGCAATCATGATCAAAAAGAAAGCTTTGATATCCCTGTTAAGGCCGCATTAGACGGTACAACTTAACGTAAGTTGAAACGCCTGCTGTCAGTGTCATGCAAAAATTGGATACAAGCTAAGTTTTATAGAAGACCGTACAGCATTTTCGTATAATTTGCGAGAACTGTAAGCAAGTTTTACGCAGGATTTGCACGATTTGTCGTAATATTGGCATTAGTACTGCTATTTACTCTAACATTCAGGTTACTTGTTATCAATTGGAAGTTTTTAAAAGTTAAAGATCTCAAGCCAGTTCAGGCTAAGTTTGTTTCTCTCGTTTAGAACTGCTTCATCAGCTTATGAACAATGATCAAGCTCCGCTCACCCCGCGACCGTTATGGTAGAGATCTACGTGATTTTTCTCGAATCTCACGTTTCAAAGTTTGTTCACTTTGTTAATGTTAAACATTGACGAGTGTTTGTTTCAAGTCAAATTAACCACCCAATCAAAAATTGTTCCTCTATGTGTTAATGTTTCCTGAATTATAAATAGAGCTTCTAGACAAGCTAAACAGAAGGCTTGAAATTATTTTTCATGTCACGTCAACTAAATTACATTGCTTTCGATTCACAGTCCCACCAAGTGGAAAGAAAGAAGATCTTGTCATCTCGCCCAAATGATGTACATTGTCTGTTTACTGATTCTGGTAGCCACTTGTCACAGTCAGGGACAACAGAACTGCTCAGGTTAGTTTAGAATTTAACAAAACTATTGCAGCATGTAGAGCAAAACAAAATTTGTTGAGACTGAGAAGAGTTTCCATATGTAGCCAGTAAAATGGCCACATACCCGCCATGTATATATTTACATGTAGTTTGCCAATATAGAAATGACCACATCAAATTTACTTCAAAACCAAAACGAAAAACTGGCCGGGAGACTTAATAAAACTTACACTCACGTTGACTTGCAATAAGATATTTTAAAGTTATATTTTATATCAACAGATGACTGTAGCAAAGCACTTGGTATGGAAGACAACAGAATTAACAACTCACAAGTTACTGGAGGATTTGCGTACAACGGCGACAATGCGAACTTCGGCTCCCAGAATGCTCGCCTACATCATCCTCGTGGCTTCAGAGCAGAACCAGAAACGTTTCCTCCATCGGCTAACACGATAGGAATTCACTTTGCAGAGGAAAAGGTTATCACTGCGATAGCGACTCAAGGATATGGTGGTGAATGGGTTACCAGTTTCAATGTGTTTTACACCGATTTTCTTGGAAACCAGCAGTCTGTGAAAGATATTGAAGGAAATCTGCTGGTAAGAAAGAAAAATCGAGCATCAGCATTCTAATTAGCAATATTCTTTATTAGAGGTTAGTGATTGCGTTGCCCAAGTTGAAATTAAGTCGGTCAGTCACTGCCAGTGACCAGAAAGAAATAGGATGTTCGATAAGTTAAGAAAATTTGTTTCCAGGTTTGCAACCCCCGATGAAATATCATTTTGTTATATAAATGTAAGCTTGATGCAGAATATTATCTTAGCCTAAAATGACATGACCGCTAATAAAGTAAGTCATTTTGTTGAGAGGTCTAGTATCTTATCGAGGAAATATAAGAAATATTTCGTACTTGATCCTAAATAAGACAAGAGCCTCGGCTCGCCTGTTTATTGGCAGAGGCTCTGGTTAAGATCTCAGGGCAGATGTGGTCACCAGAAAAGAGCTAAAAAGAAACTTATCATGGGCGTGAATGATTAAATAACCAGCAATTACATACTTATATCGAAATAAAAAAAAATGCTGAACAAACTAAGGTATAAAATAAATAAAAGCATTCATAAAAAACGTATTGAATTGTATTATTTGTTTCATGTGACTGTTTTATTTTTCAGGGTTTTCCCGGTAATACAGATAGTGACACGGTTAAACGAAACTCTCTACCAATTCCTGTCTTCGCATCCTCTCTGTTCATATTACCTCTGACTGTGCATAAAAACGTTGGCCTTAGGTTGGAGCTTTACGGCTGCAAAGAAGGTACATATTCCGACCCGTTTGATTGTTTTGATTGTAACATCGTTAATCAAGGTAGCCTACAAGCAACATTTTAGTCTTCTTTAGTTTCTAGTGTGATTAATAAATAGCCGATCTAATATCTAGATTTGACCAAACGTAAAAGCGGAGATCCTGGTTTAATAAAATAAGTTAACTGGGTTTGAGCCTGCGATACAATCGACAATCAGAACCCGAGCAGTGGTCAACTTCAAAAACACGAGACCTCGATGAGCTCTAAGCCTGAAATCACGAATGGTCACGTAGTACTGTTCAGTAGATACTTCAACTTTTGTCAGTTGACTACAATATATAACGATATATATGTTCCATATCAAAGATGTACGCTGAAAAACAAGGCTGTATGTCTCAGTCGACATACTATTTGGTGAATTACCGCCATGTTCCGCGACGTCGTTGTCGTGGTAGGCGAACATGCACGCACGCGATCTACTGGCAGCCATCTTCACCAAGTGTTGAAAAAAGAGTTGCATGCTTTTCTGTGCATGTATGTGGTTGTGATCCTAAAGTTATGCTCCCTTTGGATGCCCGTAGGAGCTCCGCTAGTATTTACGCAGGTCTCATTTTGGTCATTTCCCAACAATCACCCCCACCTTTTTCATTTTAACAAAGGGGCTACTGACATGTCAAGTGTTAGACCTTTATAACAACAAATTGATCTCGGTTTTTATTTTTGTTTCTTTTTCACTAAGTTTTGGTTTTATTCCTTTCAGATCATTATTTCATTGTCTGGCTGATGCTGAAAGAGACTTTCTTCACCGTCACATACACAGATCCATCAAGTTGGGAATATCAAGATGCCGTGACTTATTCCTTGGACGAGGTGAGTCCCTAATCACGGACTTTACAGTTACGTTCATTATACAAAACATCAGAATCTGGGTTGAAATTAAAATAACGCATTCGGTTCGAGTTGTTGAGGTAAAACTAAAGAATCTGTGAATGCAATTCCACCTACCTCTTGGTCAATCGATAAAACCTGCACTGTTGTCTATTTCTCCCTCGGAAAAACACGACTTTCGCTTGTCCCGAACCCGTTTTGATTTACTGCATGAAGTCCTCGATTATTTAAAGGCTAATATATGTTCTTTCCTTGTACATTCAGGTCAATACAATTCTCGGTACTACTTGGGGATTTTTGTATGCTCATGTACGCGAGCTAAGGTATGAACGTGTTAGAAAAAGACCCAGTGTCGTTATATATAAGACATCTCATGAGCTGAACACTCCTACGCCAGACAACCCCGTGTCTAAACGGGTGTTTTAGGCTGCTTAAACTTAGCCGGAGATTCTTAATTTAACACATTTAGTTTTCTCCAGTAGGGCAGATTCCTTAGTTTTGCTGTTTCGTACATTTTACGTCCATTGGGCTTTCTTTCATGATTTGCATTATGATTTCATCCCTGACTTTTATGTAGCATGCAAATACAGCCACCTTAAATAGTAATGAATGTATAGCCATGCAATAACCTGTTATTGCTCAGTTTACGTATTTCCGTGTGCTTGCTTCGTTGCTAATCACTTGTTACTAAGTGCAGAGGACACGATTTCTGTACGTGTCAGTGCAGTTACTAAATGCCACAAAATTCTTTCAAAAACTATTAATAAAGAACATGGTTATTTTTAATGTTGGTGGTGGGACGCGTCAGTTGGTATACGTATATTTGGATTTGGCTGTGAAAAATCTCCGCTAAACCAGCCCAAAATTAGGGGAAAACATTACGTCGGAAGCTAGCCTAATCGCTTAACTCATATTATTTTTTATCTTTTTGATTTACATGTAGATAAATCCCTTCTATAATTTACACTGATGGACGATTCCTTTTTTTGCAGTCCACAAGAGTCACCATCCTTTTCTACAGCAGTAACTGCAATAGTGGAGATTCATTGCTTGCGATCCAGCGAACAGGCCCTGCTGACGAAGCTCGAGTCTGTGATTGGAAATAACTATGAAGGAGTATTCGTCCCAGGGTTTATTAAATCTCAGTACCCAAGTAAGTAAACGTTGTCAATCTAACAACCAAAAATGTCTGCACAACCACAAATAAAAAAAGCAAGAACTGAAAGGATGATTGTGTATTATGATCAAATGAACAACCGAGGAAAATTATCACTTGAACTGTCGGAAGCAAAGGAAAAACTCAATGGGTCCGAGCATCTAGCAGGGGCCTTACTGGCTAATGGCTAAAATACCTTTTAAATACAATTTATGTGACAAATATGTCTCAATGATATCTATTTATTCCAACTGTTCAAGGTGGCTCTTACATCCTAGCCTAGATGTAGTGTTCAATCTGGCCCAGATGGACAACTTTCTGATAAGAATAATTTCAAACAAGAGATTAATCTCTTGTTTCAAAAAAATATTTTTTTATGAAAATCATGATCAGTTGTCTTTAAAAACCCGGGTATATTTTTCCAACAGGAGCAATAATCTAGAAGAAACTCCTTAAAATGCAAAAAAATGTTAAATCCCCTTTCTTTTCGCAGAACGATGTGGATGTGCACCGCCCAAGGCGAGCTTAAGTCTCGGGAAAATGATGAAAGACGCCAAGGAAATTTTCCTTTCTAAGACGTTTATGATACTCCCACTTAAACTAGAGCACTCATGTCAACCAACGTCAACCATACTCTACTCCTGGAAACTCTCAAAAATAGACCAGGAGACAGGTTTGTTTGGACCATTACAGCTATTTGGCCGAAAGAAAACATTCATGTTACCTTTACGTATATTTGGATTTGGCTATGCTTACGTTCAGTGTGAAGTACAACTTTCAGGCGATGCTGGCTCTATGACGCTTGTCGATGGCTATATGAGGATTGTTCGAGATCCGCTTGTAGCCGTTATTACGAAGATAAACGAAGCGAGAACTAAGATCATGCTAAGTGCGGCAAAATCGTTTGATGCTGGGAGAAGGGGATCTGGCACAAAAGGGTTACAATTTACCTGGTTTTGTAGACTAGCAGGTGAATCGTTCTTAAATGTAACTGCGCGTTACGCAGTCGACGATTCATTTGGGAGAGTTAAGACAAACACAGGGTGCTTTGGGTATGGACCTGGTAGACTCACTTCAAGGAAAGAAATATTGGTATTGGAAATGCAGGAGATGGTAGAAAGCAGGAAATATATTTTCAAGCTTGTTGTCAAAAAAGACGATAGAAATGCAAGTGCTGTGTACGAGTTCACAGTAAAACCACCCGCGTCGATTTTTGTAAGGTGAGAATATAAAGTTTCAGTCCTTAACTTACTTTTTTTCAACAATACCTAAGAACTTAATGCTGATCATGAGGCACGTTTACAAGCTTAAAACAAAAAGAGGATTTCGTGGTATAATATCGCTCAAGTCTCACCAGACGCATATTATACTGTTGCTTTAATCAGCGCCAAACATCTAATAGTACCCCGAAATTGTATTTTATTAGGCCTACTGAAGTAATACAAATAAACGCGAGATAAAAGCGCCGCTTAGGGGAGGAGAGGGTGGGATTCAAGATGAAAAGGTTAGGGATGCTCAGGGGTGTAAATCAAGGTTTTTGGTCTCGCTTAGGGACCCTTAGGGTGCTCAGGATGCGAGTATTTGTATCTTTAAGGGTTGCAATCGACGAAATTAAAACAGATCTCTGTCTGTCCGCGTGGAAGTGATATCTTTTACGGGTTAACTCGTGCTCGAGCAACGTCCAGATTGGTCTTTTTGCGGGAAGACAAATGGACTGAATGTAAATTTTCCAGGTTTCCCCGCTTCCGTCTGCAGTTCATGAGCACAACAAAGAAAAAAGAAAAGAAAGTTACGGCACATATTACACAAAGCTGTTTTTTTTTTTTTCTTTTCTTTCAACATTATTTTATCTCATCAAACTAGTTACTGTAGTTTCTACTGTATTTTTGTATTCAGTTGCCTGTCAAACTGTGGTGAAAAGGTTAGTCCTCAAGATGGATTACTCCTGGAGGCGACGTGCCAAGGAGAGGCGTGCAGTAAGATTTCGAGCTACACTTGGAGTTTGTATGTCGTTAATCAATCAGTTGACGGCTTTTCTGTTTCACAAGTTCATCACGTTAATATTTATCTGCAAATGAACACCCGACGTCTGCTCATTGACGAAATTTTCAAATTACAAGATGACACGAGAAAGCACTTTCGCTATGCTGTCAAAGCTTCGGTTAAACTAGACAGTGGTAAGGAGTTCCATGGTAACTTTTCGTTCATTGTCAACTCGCCTCCAAAACGTTTCTCTGTAGGCGCTAGTTGCCACGTTGTACCAGTAGAAGGCGAAGCTATATCAACAGACTTCTCGATCACTTGTTCGGGATGGCATGATGTTGACAAACCGCTGACCTATGAGTTCACATATCAAGATGAGTATGGCATGGTAATGATTCAAGCTGGGAGTTTGAACAAAGTGACTACAAAACTTCCGGTAGGAGATGCCTCTAAGGAGTATGCGCTGATATTGGAAGCGTTTGTGGGAGACTCGTACAAAGATTTCAATCCACCAGGCTGTTAGTCAAGGTATCAGTATCGTAAGAAGTAAAACCAATATCAATATAAAGAACTCTATTCTTGGCATTTAGTTTATTACGCGTTTTTAGCCTGCATGTACATGCATCTAGGCTGGGTGAAACCATCAAGTGACCTAATCCTGCTTTTCTGTTACTTCGGTTTCATTTCATTTTCATATTCATCTTCATGGAACTTGTTTGTATGAAGGACACCAAGTCGGAAAAAGCTGGTTCATATTCAAAATTGAGCTTCCATCAGGACAGGACGTCCAACGTTTTATAGAAAATCATATTACTACTCCCACAAAAAGCCTGGTAACCTTTTAACGAAGACGCTTCTAATTTCTTTTCTAGGTACGCCCTCCAAAACAGTCCGATTTTAGCGATGAATTTGTAAACAAGCAACTCAACGTCATTCGGGAGTTCGTGCAAGCTGGAAATGCTGACCGAGCCACAGAACTTGCTTTTATGTTGATGTCCACTGTAAAGGACGTTCGTGACGAGACCTTCGAGAAAAAGTCGGTATGTGCATCAGTCATCGCGGTATATGTACATCATTTCGTATCCATCAATCAGTACTGTTTATTTATTGTACTTTGTAGAGCTCCATCTTGCGTGACATGAAAGGTCTTAAAGTCAAAAGTGTAGTTCATGTGACGAAAGTTGCCGCTGTTGTTGTTTGGGCGACAGATAACAGCCAAACGGTTTCCCCTTCCTTGCAGGTAAGTTGACAGCTTTATTAGCTAGTTAGAAATGTAAAGGGCTTTGTAATCTGCAGTCTGATTTTACAAGCTTCCCCATTTATTGTTCATCTGATTGTACCCTAGTCATTAAAACAATTGCTCGCTTTTCATATAATTTTCTTTTGTTTTTCTATGGCTGTTGTGGTTTTGTTTGCAAAGTGAGACTGTTAATCCTTAAACTGACCCCCCTAAAAACATCTATATTTGTTTCGGTTGATTTTCCTTGCACATCTTCCTTCATTTTCATAAGGTGCAATCATTTGAACGTAAACAATAATCTAAAAGTCGTGGATTCACAATTAATGGACTTAGGCAGTATTCAATAATGATTACAATGCTCGTCTTTCTAGGCAGACGCCTTGGGACTGTTAAGTGAGGCAACAAACTTCATGGCTTCCCAGTTCTCTTCAAACAGTACCCACGATTCCAAGGTTGCTAAGAATGCCAGCTCCGTTCTCCTTAACAGTATTGGAAGTCTTTTGCGAATCTCTTCCAGGGACGCTAGGATAGAGACAAAAGATAATTTTACAAAAGAAACCGTGAGTAGAATTTCTATTAGGCTCGAAAAGGAGGCTGAGATCGGCACCATATTTCAATTCTCAAATACAGCGGGTTTTGTGCTAGGGTCATGATCCAACTAGACCAAGTTAAGCTTGCTTTATGGTTCCATTTTTTTTGGTTAGCTTTTCGAGCAGGTAAGGTAAAGCTAATGCTAGGTGTGATCGGCGTCCAGGATGGGCCAGATCCAGGCTTATCATAAGAGCACGGGAAGTCCCGCTGTTTCCCGGGCATTCAGTCAAGCAGTGACTCTTCATTTGGAATAATTTTCTTTCAATTTATCTAAAGAAATCATGTGTTCTTAACTTCGTTTCGCAGGGAAAAGAAAACAGCAAAAGAACTCTTGAATTAGTCAGAAAGGTCGGAGAAGTTCTCTCATCAACTAGTCATTCAAGCCAAGGGAAAACTGTCGTGAAGTCCAACTTTGTGGATATTTTGATCTACAAGGAGAAACCAGAAGGTCTCTCTAGACAAAATATCAGCGAGGGAGGTGCAAACATTGTTATACCTGATTCCAAAAATATGTTTCCAAAAATCAATGACACTGTTACGCTGCAGGTAAATCTTCTTTTTGTTGTTGTTTTACTTTCCGAAAATCACAGTTGCGTAATACTGTGAGCATTAGAAAGTTGGGACGTCGGCGTTACATTTGATGATTACAACAAGTTTTCTCTGTATGTTTGTAAAGATCGTCTGTATTCATTCCACTGTGCTCGGACTGCAAGCAGTTATAAACCGTATAGTACAGTTTGTAAAGATGGTATCAAATTCACCATAAGTCTTGCAAAGAATTGAGGTGGGCAACAGATAGTCTTGTCAGTACCAAAGGATGATTTAGCTGAAAACCCACTTTTGAATTTCAGCTAATGGCATTCAAAGAAAATCCTTACACATGGGATAGGACTGCATCAAGCATCCGTTCCACTGTAATTGACGTCACTCTGACAACCAGCAAGGGTATGGAAGTAGAGGTCAACAACCTCAGCAGCCCTTTAGGACTGCACATTCCAAACAGACGCACAGAAAAAGACTTGGACCCCAGGAAACAGTCACGTCACTTGTTCCTGCAACCAGGAGTCATTCGGTATCACGCCCTTGTTATCCCGTCAAGTGAGCACCTTGTGTCTTTGAGAATAGCGAACGTCGCAAGTCAAAAGATGGCGGTTTATATTGGACAAGGATTTAAACCGAATGCTGACAACTACAGTTCCGTCGTCAACTTACCAGATTTGTCATCTTGTCAAAGCTTTAAAACTAATGAATCTCTCCACTGTACCGAGAATGCTTATTCTGTCAAACTTTTTGGTTATGATGCAGGCCTTTATTACGTGGGAATAGTATTGGTCGTTCAAGAGACTAGACTGCGAAGATCGTGTACTGATAATGGCAGACGGAAAAAGAGATCTTGTGTCAAAGTCAAAGATCCCCCGACAACCCCAGCCCCAACTCCTATGATTGTAACACCGCATTATAATGCGAAAACAGACATTAACTACTCGTTTTCTGTAACCATGGGAACGTGCCTTTACTGGTCGGAGGAGGAAGAGAAATGGTCGAGCAGAGGATGCAAGGTTGGAAAAACTTTAGAAACATTATTTGATGCTCTAATTTACATTTCGATTTCGTCGTATCTTAGTTTTGCAACACCTTTTCGTGAAGCTATGTGCTGAAATTCATAAATAAATGAACGAAGATTGGATGAGGGGAACCAATAATGTATAGCAAACAAGGAAACAATTTATCGAAATGTTTGAAGGCCGTTCTTCATGATAAATGTCAATTTCAGGAATCTCTATTATCTATGTTTCTTCTTGAAAGTTCTACATTACAAAATAACTCTTATGAGGTTCTCTTCAGCCTTGAAAGCCATTTTATACAATTAAAGAGTAACATTTTATTGTGACTGATGTAGCTACTTTCGACAGTCACTCGATTGATTAAGAATATGTATTTGCCATATGTAAAATGCGGATTTCAAACATTAATCTTAGTATGTATGACTTTCCTAAAGGTTGACTCAGGATCTGACCCGGTGAAAGTGAACTGCCTTTGTACGCATTTGACATCGTTTGGTGGAGATTTCTTCGTGGCACCAAATCCCATCGACTTTGATAAGGTCTGGGCCGAATTTGGCCGACTGGGAGAGACTGGAAATTATGTTGTGTTAGCGACCGTCTGCAGTATGTTAGGGCTTTATGTAGTGGGCTTAGTCTTTGCCCGACGAGCCGACAAGAAAGACTTATCAAAGGTAAATAAAGTTCTTATTCGGCTCTAATTTGCCTTTTGAAGAAATCGCGAACCAAAAGTGTGGACGAAAAGTAATTGGTGGCCGAAAAGACTTCTTTAGGTTTGTAATCGAGTGAAGAACGCAAAGAGACAAAATGAAACTTTAAGTATAATCGGAAAAGCATTGTAATTTCCGAGAATTTTAGATTTTGGTAACGTTTTAATTGTATTTTCACCTTTTGTATGTAACGTTAATTTTTTTGGTATTTCAATTGTAATGAGCATTTGCACATATATAATTTTTATTATTAAGTGAGACGAGAAGGTTTGCTTTGTTTTACTTGCCTTTTGATTGAATATTTAACTGAAGAGCTCTTCTTGGGGAGGAGGGGGCTCAGACTTTTGACTGAAAAATGAAATCGATAAATCACAACATCTGACAAGAGGGTATCTAAGTGACATCCAGAAATCCTCTGCCTATTCATTGCCCTTCTTTTGTGGTTTTGCAAATAAATATCCGTCCTACAGTCACTCACGGGAATTTTCCCTACTTCTATTCATAGGTCGTTGCAGAATATCACCTCTCAGATCCACAGAGCGGGGAACATACTTACTCCATTTCCATACAAACTGGCGCGTGGAGGAATTCTGGTACCACTGCCAATGTAGGCCTGGTACTATATGGTGAAGAAGGGGTCTCAAAGCCAATAATCTTTGCATGTAAACAACTGCAAAGGATATTCTTTGCCAGAGGCAGTGTAAACACTTTCACTCTGTCTCTACAAAAATCATTAGGATCACTTTTTAAATTAAATGTATGGCATGACAATTCTGGAAAAAGTCCATCGTGGTTCCTTCTTGAAATTGTCGTGGAAGATTCCCAGACAAGAGAAAAGTGGCATTTTATAGCGAATCGATGGCTTGCTGTTGAAAAGGGCCTTGGGGAGATAGAGCTCGAGCTAAGAGCTGCGTCAAAAGCAGATCTATTCGATTTTAAAAACGTCCTTCACTCTCGGGCGCAAAAAGCTGTCGGAGAGTCGCATCTCTGGATTTCAATGTTCACCAAACCTCCGCACAATCAGTTTACCAGATGTCAAAGACTTTCTTGCTGCTTGTCAATCGTCTTCTGTGCCATGGTAATGGGTGCTTTGTTTTATCGCTTTGGCGCCAAAGCCACAGATGTCTTTTACATTGGACCACTAAGATTTAGTTGGACAGAAATAAAGATAGGTGTTCAGAGTGGCCTCGCTGCTATACCGGTCAATTTTCTGATTGTAACCATATTCAAGAATACCAAACAAAGTAATGTCTCTTCAGGATGTCTCCCGCATATCTTTATATACTTGGGCTGGGGCCTTTGTATCTCTACCATGTCAGCCAGTGCTGTGTTTACCGTCTTTTACAGCTTATCTTGGGGCGCTGAGATCTCAAATCAATGGCTTGTGTCTATGGCCTTTTCATTCTTTGAAGACGTCTTGCTAATTCAACCAATCAAAGTGTTCTTTATCGTTTGCCTTCTGACAATAATTATTAGAAAGCCACTGGACCCTGACTCAGTGTATCATCCCCAATACCTCCCTGAACATCAGACCCCACGTACAGGAGATGCTGGAAAGGAAGCAAGAATTCTCGAAATAGAGGAGCTAGAGAATGCACGCTCTCAACGCAAGAAAGAAATAAAAGCGTTTCGTGCAATTGTTGAGATTTGTTTCTTTGCCGCATTCCTCCTTCTATTTATGGTTGTGTGTTATGGGAATCGAGATTCCGCGAGATACGGTCTGACACAATCAGTGCAGGCTCTTTTCAAGAACTTTTCGAAGGTGAGTCCAAAATGTTTGTTTTTTAATAGCCAGAATAAATTTTGTCCCTTAAGTTCCTAACTTGTATCATCTGGCTGATTAGGCAGTCGGGAAGGGTTCCTCGTTAAAAATATCCTAACGCTTTTTATTAATCGCCATAACACACTATTCTTTCAAAACAAGAGTCAGCCTTTCATTGAGTTCTCTGTCTACAGACCTTCAGCCTTGTTTGCTTTTCGACTGCTCTGGCGCTCTGCGCTCGATCTTGCGCGCTCAAATAAACAGATAAATGCGGACGTGAAATATTAGTCATCTAGAGCTTCCGAGATTTGCACATAATATTATTTATACCTTGACATACTAACTCTTGCAGCTAGGTGATACACCATCTCTATGGAATTGGGTGAGGAATACGTTTGTTCCTGGTCTGTTCAACACAGCCTGGTATAACGGAAAACAATTTGAGTATGACGAAGGATTCATCAGCAACAGAGAAAATTTCCTAGTTGGAATGCCAAGACTTCGACAAATACGTGTACTTTCAGGTTGGCGTAAAAATCAAATTGAGAATTTCAGTATTGCGATTTTAATGGTGTGGTCTCAAAAAATAAAAAAAAAAAATTATAAATGTTTTACCTGTAGTGGGGTACTACCAGAAACACATAGAGTTTCTGGCCTGGTTTTAATATGTCGTTTCTGCCCATATAGTTACCGAACTCCTCACAAGCAGACGCTTGCGAGGAGTTCGGTAATAAAATAACCGAGCGTTAAGTTGTTCTGGATTCATGTCAGTCATAATTTAGAGAAGATAACCCAGTAAAAATAGCTCAACTTTTTGTCTTAACAGAAGCCCAGTGTAATTCAAAAAGCCATTCCGTAGGACTTGTCTTCCCGCGATGCTTGCCTTTCTACAGCGAAAGCAACGAAGACACCACACCTTTTCACAAACCGGGTTGGATACCTGTCAGGAATGCCAGTTTGTTTTTTAGTAATACCGACGAGTTGGATTCGCTATGTCCAAAGCCATGGCAATACATAACTGCGAGTGGACTAAAGACAGAGCCAATTCAGGGCGCAACGACTGTGTACCATGGCGGAGGGTATGTAGCAAAGCTTGGTTACAACACCGAATCAGCATTTGAAGTCATTGAAAACTTGGAAGACAACCGCTGGGTCGACGAAAGGACAGTAGCTGTTCTAATTGAATGTACATTGTTTGAACCTGCGACTTCATTCTTTAGCTTTATGAGATATCTGTACGAGAGATTCCCAACTGGAGGCATCATAACAAGTGAAACAGTGAAAACAGTTACGGTTTATTTACCCTATGGGTCCGAAAGCTACCGATCATTTTACCAAGCTTCGCAGGTGCTTCTCATGTTGGTAATTCTCGGATTTATAATAATCGAGATCGCAAAAGCGTTTCGAGGAGGACGCATTTACTTCCAGCGGTTTTGGAGCTGGATTGACATAATGCTTATCTGCTTTGCTGCCTCCGGAATTGGAATAATGCTTCACAAAGAGGGTTGTGCGCGTGAATACGTGAACAATGTTCGAGCAAATCCATTCGATAACTGGAACGCTGATCAGATTATGTTCTGGGCCGAGATTGAAGACTACGTGCTGTCCGTAGTTATGTTTGTGGTCACCATTAAATCCTTGCGACTTTTTCGATTCAATCCTCACATCTATCAAATGAGGACAACCCTTAGAGATTCTTTAACTCCACTTTCTTCTTTTGCAGTGGTATTCCTCGTCGTTATAATGGCATTTGCTTTGTTTGGGTTTCTGTCTTTTGGATCTTCGGTGCTCAAATATTCCACTTTACCCCAAGCAGTTCGTACATTGCTTCAGATGGTCATTGGCGGCAAGTCTTGGTATTATCAGCTTAAATTTGCCACTGATAGTTTTCTTGGGCCATTATTTCTCTTCGTATATTTAATAACTGCAATGGCAATTCTAGTTAATACGTTTATAGCCATTTTAAACGAATCTTATACAACGTCACGAGAAGAAAAAGAAAGAACGAAAGATGCTGATGACATTGACTATGTTGAATTGTTTCAATACTTACAGTCTTGTGTGAAAGCCTTAATACGTTCTTGTTACAACTTCGGTGAGTTCGTTCGACTTAGCTTCTGTAATAGGAAACAAAGCCTTAAATATCAGGTTAATGAAAATCAAATAACCCACGCTCCTAAGTATAACGTTCCTAGACTAGCCTCTATGGATAGCCTGGATGAGATCCACTATCCTATTTTGTCTCATGCGGAGGAATTGCTTTCCAAAGTGCAATTACACGTAAGGAAGCTTTCCGAGGGAACAATTCAAGAAAAGTCTGACAGTGACCAGGAAACAGATCAAGATGGTGGCTATTCCGATTCTGAGCTTGAGTTTAACAGTGATTGCGGTAGTATTCTTGAAGGAAATTTTTGTAATTCCTCGACTCCTTCTACCTTGAATTTTGATGGTTATGTCTTGTATAATCGTTTGTCAGCGAGTGATATCTCTGACACTCCAGTTTAGCTTCTTACCAAAGTAATCTAGTCTCAAGTTTTATTCTTGAGGACCCTCAGCCGTCGTTTTTCTACATGGCCAGAGGAAATTATAATCAGAGAAAAAAAAGTTAGAATATGATTTTGCTTTAAAGCAACCCCTACTACATTTATATATAGTGCCGATCTTTTCGATCGTTTAGATCGTTTAAATATCATATCCGAGCCCCCTTGGGGACCTGCCATATTGTTTCTATACAATCGTTTCCCATAGTAAGTATAACGATCTCCAGGATGCCCCCTTACTCTCTCTGTTCGTTCGTTTACGTTTAACATTTGGCTGTTTAATTTGCCCTACCATTAATAAAAAAAATTAAAATGTCTGCAATTTTCGAAATTCTTTGTCATTTTGTCTTTCCCGTCATTTTGTTCGAAGAACGACATTTCGCATGGGCCGAGTAAGAGAAGCAAGGTGTAGAGGTAGTCGACCGAAAGATACCATTGCTTCTTTTATGGTTGCAAACTTCTCTTGCAAAATTCGCAGCCAACAGTATCGAATATAATTGATATTTTATAATAGCAGATTGTTGTCAAGACAAGTTTGATGGTTTGTTTATAACTGGTGAAAAACATCTTGTCAATCATAAAAATTAATGAAACAGCCAAAATCATTCACTTGTGCTTTCTTGACACTTAAAAATTGGTATCAACGAATAGACAATTATGATACTAGCTAGATGAACTTGGAATAACAATGTTTAATAAATCTACTAAGATGCGGAGTTAACATATCATTATGTAAAAGGCCAGGTGGCATTTAATTGCAAGTTTCAATAAAAGCCATTAGCAGGCGAGTGATGAAAGAACTGAAATTAGACATTAATAAACTACCTTTATTTGTCACAATTTTAACTGTTATCACCGACTAAGCTCAAAGAACTGAATAGGAATTCTTGCTCTGAATAATTATACTACATTTTATTCTGATTAAAATAGTATCTTGCAGGGGTTTCTGCCTTTTTTCTCAATTAGTCTGTGTTTTCTTCCTTTCTGAAGTCATCAATTAAAATCCATTAATAAACATACACGAAAACATCTCAAGACAGGAATTTTTCGTGTATCTCTCACTCTGCAGTAGCTGCCGTACTAGACACTTTCCACTTATGCCAGTTGGCAAACTCTTCTGACCTTTTTTCAAATTCGTTTAACAGAAGAAACGTGACTTTACTGTAATTAGTTTCATTGATGTTGGTTACGAATGGCGTCGTCTAGTTTATTCAATATCCAAGGTTTTAAAATGGTAACTAATTAAAACACATCATGATGAAAAAGCAGTTGAAAAGTTCATGATCACCTATTGGCACTTTTTTGCTGACTTTTATTTTTGACAAAACTACCTTTTTGAATAAAAATATACGAGTGTTACACAAGAAAGTGGTCTTGCTCAAAGCAGCGACCACCTAAAATGATGGCCCACGAATTAATGTGTCTGCTAATAAATAATTTACAATCCCTACCAGAGTCTTTCGCTTCAGTTTTGAATTAAAAACTACTTTATAATGATAATGGAAGAAAGACAGAACATATTTCTGTTGGTGGCGCTGTTTCATCTATTCCATTTGATGCATGGGGAATTTCGTAAGTTAACTTTAGTTCATTGTTAACTTTACTGGGTACTTTCTCGGTCTGTTGGTTAAATAATGTTAACATCGTAAACCCAAGGGTACAACAATGTTAAATGACGCTAATGCTCACAACAGAATCGAGAATCGTTTTAAGGACTTTAGTATCGTCCTCCGTAAGCCTCTTATGATCGTTGTATTGATGTAGATACTAGACAAAAAGTGACGGTTCTATTGAGACCTTCGTTCACCAGTCGAGCAATCATACATAACCATTTCCTTTATTCGACACATTTCATGTACAACTGAGTCAAAAATAGAAATATAGTGGCAAAACTTTTGTATTATCCTCGGCACAGTGTTAAAAAAGGAAGTTAGAGGTTATTACAACTTTTCTGAGAGGCTCGATGGTTTTTCATCTACAAAAAGATCTGTCCATTCGAGGACAATAAACGGTAAAGCAACTTATCGTTATACCTCCCAGCTCAAATACGTTCCCGATTGGAGAAGAACGTGTCACGTCTTATGGTTTAAAAGTCGAACAAAACGCACCCCAGGGAAACAGCAACTTGAAATTACGACTCACGCATGATCAGGTCGTGAACCTTGAAACCGCGGCAAATTTGTGTGCCAGTCGGCCTGATGTAAAAAAGTAGAGGCGGCATTCATCAGTCAAGAAAAGAGATTTGAAAACGCAAAGGATATTACATTAATAAAAGGGAAAATTTGAACGTTTGGGTCTCCAAGCTTTTAACTTGACGCAAAAAGTTGGGTTCTCGGCGTTCGGTAACTCGCTATTCGATATCTGTCGATAGGTAGGAAAATAGTTGTGCAATTTGCACCAACATATGCTGCTCCTGAATTCTCGAGTTAAGACAAGAAGAACAAGAAGAAGCCAAATCAACTTACTGTATTTATTTTTTGTTAGCTGCGAAGAACAAGTCTATTATTTTGTTGTTTCGATATGATAACTCGGTTTTGACTTTCGCTCGTTTTGCGAGCGCAGCCAATGTATGTATCATTTTTCGCAGGTTTTTTTTTCTACTTTTGATTCCGGAGGCATACCAAAAGACGTTATGACTGGCCCCTCGGAAAACAGTGAGTTTTGCTTCCCTAGATCCTCAATTAATGTTCTCCTCTAAGGATCTTAGAGAAACAAAGCTCAGTGTTAGCCTTGTGCCAGTCATTAAGTGCTTTCATTTACATTTTAATTATTTCCTCTCATCTCGCACTTGGGCCGCCTGTGTTCAAACTTATCAGAAACAGAGCTTTCAGAACATAGTTTACGATTATTTAATTATCCAAGTAAACAGTAATCCCATTTGAAAACTTTTTGGTTTTATCCTTCTCCTGTAGAAAGACACGTCAAAATGACTAACAATTCCGCTACCACTGCTCGCCCAATTACAGCACTGCGTGTTAGCGTTTGTTGTGCACGTAATGCTATTTTCCTACTTAGGTGACTGTCACAATCCACTTGGCATGGAAACTGGCGACATCCCAGATAGCTTCATAACTGCCACTGTGCCTGGCTATGGCGGCGATCTGACATTGTTCGGAGCTCATCGGGCAAGACTGAACTCCGCGTCGGGATATCGCGCCGATCCGAAAGCCCTTAGCCGGGCACGTAAAGAGTCCTTTTCTCCTACCCTTTTGGTCAAGCTACCAAAAGAAATGGTCGTAACTGGAATTGCTACCCAGGGCCTAGGAAGAGAGTGGATCACCAAGTATGAAATGTTCGCTTCTGATGATGATGGAACTTTTACAGCTATTGAGGTGAGAAGACCGGATCATTGAAATTCTTTCAACCCCCATAATTATGTGATAGGGTACAAAATAAACTAAACTCTTAATTGTTTATATTTAAAAATTTGTATTAATTATTATTATTGTGTGAGTTAAAATGAAAATTAACTTGAATTGACTTGACTGGGTGGCTTCAGGGTAACGTCTTAAGTCACTATTCCCCAGGAATGAGAAGCATGGTTTTAATTCCTAACGATCGACTTCCACTTGCTTTCGCCTACATTTTTATTTTAATCAGATCAGTTACAGGGATCAGTACAGTATAGCATCACATCAGACCATTTTTATTATCCTAACAATGAAGCAAGGCTGGTTGCTAGAGAACGACATGAAAGAGCCCAAGCTGAAGCCAAGGTTTTCAATGTGGACTCTATATCATGTCATGGTCCCGTTAACCTTTCTCCGTAGCAACCAGCCTTACTTCATTGTTATGTTTCTGTTTTTGGCTGATCAGATCTTTCACAGATCCTACTTAGACCGGCATCATTTTGGTTTTTTCATTCTAATTATAAGTAACTCACATCACTTGTTTCCAATCTTGTGCTACTTGCGGCTATGTCAATTACGTAGAGGTAATGGCTTAAACGAACTGAACAGTTTTACTGAATGGGGATATTTTAAAAGTTGTTTAAAAGTTGTGAGATGAAAGAGAACCCTTTACTGTCCAAATAAAGCTTACCGACTTTCTGCACTTGTAATGTTTCTTAACACTTGTAGTGTTTCTGTTAAACGCATGAGTCTTCTATCAAGTGGAAAACTATACGTCGACCATGGCTTGTTAGGCTGAAATTCAGAAACAGAAAGTGATTATTTTAGGACCAATCTGCAGATTGTTTTAACATGACTAAGTTGCAAATGTGGTCATTTTAAAGTAATCATTTTACTCTGTTTTCGTATAATTTAATTATTTTTTATTTTATTTTATTTTTGCTAGGAATTTGATGGAAATATTGATGGTGAGACCGTAAAGTTCAACACAGTAACATTCCCGGTAATAACCGGCCAAGTGCTCCTGGTCCCCACAGATTGGCATGAAAATATCGCTTTAAGACTTGAGCTGTACGGCTGTGAACCAGGTAAGAACCTCATTTGTATTCTTATCACACATCGATAGGCGACGAAAGAGCATCTCACATCGTTGCTTACCACTTCGTAACACTAGCATTTCTAGTATTGTAATCGTCTTAAAAATGTAATTTTCAATAAAAGAAAAACAAATTTGAGAAAAAGAGGGAATGAATTTCGTTTGGTTTTTGATTAATTGAATTACTCGTACTTTTCGTTATGCTACTGTAGTTATAGAGGATATATAGATTATTACATGTTAGGAGCCTGAAAGAGAGGCCTACTCTGGGACCTTAAGTCGCCGTAACTTTTGGCGACTTTGTGCGATTTAAGGCGACTTTAGCAAAATTGGCAGAGAAAACATGGCGATTTTAGGCGACTTTGTGCGATTTAAGGC
>Ga0126337_10000061_pt1 | contig 35208 bp, 20 predicted proteins | sample DipCmetagenome_FD_92527 | JGI IMG/M metagenome (GOLD analysis project Ga0126337, IMG submission 92527) | Coral microbial communities from La Bocana,Puerto Morelos, Mexico - Diploria C A metagenome | ecosystem: Host-associated > Invertebrates > Cnidaria > Coral | place: La Bocana,Puerto Morelos...
ATAATAATAATAATAATAATAATAATAATAATAATAATAATAATATTAAACAATGCAGCTCTTTACAAAATTTAATCTGTGACTTGTTTAAATTTCTACAGAAAAAGGCCAAAGGACAGGAACTCCTTGACCTCGTTTTCAAGAACCTTGATCTGGTCGAAAAAGACTATTTTGGTCTTCAGTTTATGGACACACATCAAGTTTCGGTATGGGAATGAAAATAATGTTCAGTGAATGAGCAGCCATCATGATCTGTAACATAAATATTATGACCAGCTCTGTGGGCGGCCAATATGAACCAGGTCCTGAACTGATTGGCTACTGGAGTGGACATGATAACCCTATCTTGCCTGCTTGATTACCCGCTGTGTCCCACAATCAATCAATTCAATCAATCAATCGATCAAGTTCTACTGCACACCATTTGCAGACTGAATTAATTTACGTCATAGCCAGAAAAGGGTATTCTTTTTTCCATATATCTATGTGTGTTATTTGCCAGCCGGGAGGTCCATACTGGGAAAAACTGTGCATGAGGTCTTGAGTACGGCTCGAGAATGCAGGCTGAGGGCCGTGCTCAATACCGAGGGCACAGTTTTTCTCAATACGGACCGACCTAGGCCAGCAAATAATGGAAAATCACTTTAGAAATATTTGTGTTGATTTTTTACTGAAGCAGTTTCACACCGTGTGCGTGCGTTTCATGTTTCAGTCAAGCAAACTCATGTTGCTTACAGAAGTATTTAAAAGAAGAGAATCTGTCAGTTTTCGCTGATTTTAGAACTGAGCAATAAAGGATTTACATTTCATGGAGATTTTTAGTGTAACAAAAAGCTGCTAAAATAGCTGCAATGTTGGAAAACTCTGAGTGGTCCGTACGAGTGGTCTGGATGGAAAAATCTGGACCGCTGGAGCATGCAGAATTAGCCAATCAGATTCAAGGATTTAGGATTCCTGACCACTGAGATTCATCAGAAAAAAATAAATTATAATACCAGTAAATCCTAAATATCGCCAATTCTGTTTGGTCTAGATGTTGCATATTAGCTCTGTCCTTTTTTTGTGACTGTTTGATTAAACCTCGACTCTCTCCTACCGTTAACACATCAAAAAGTATCCAGCCATCTTGACATTACCCTTGGTCAATAATAACTCAATCACCTACATGTACGTTTCATAAATAACAAAAACTGACAATCCTCAAACTCAGTTCATTAGAACTTTTTGATATACTCTCACATGAGTTTTTAAGGTCTCAACAATGAAAACAAGGATTTACAGTTATTTGTACGTTTTACTTTGTACGTTTATCACAGCACATTGACAAATGCAAACAAATTCTTTTTCCCTGCAGCACTGGCTAAATCCATTGAAGAAAATCAAGAAACAAGTTAAAAGTAAGGAAATCTACCATTATGTGAAACTTTTATTATTAATTTTCTTCCTAAATAAGAACAAATAAAAAGGTTGATTGTAGTAAAGGCAGTGGTTATTCATTTGGTATCATTATAACGATTATGTTCTTATGAAAATTTGTGTTAATAACATGCACTTACGGCCTCGTCGGCTAAGTATCAGGCAATATGCCGCACGATTTCGCAGGATAATTGTTAAATATCGTCTGTTAATGATTTTTGTTTCCAGTTGGTCCCCCTTTCACATTACACTTCAGAGTAAGGTTTTATGCTGCAGAACCACAAGACCTGACTGAGGAACTTACCAGGTAAGAGCAAATGACAGTTTGAAGATTTGTTAATAAGTTAAGTCATTGATTCTATTAAAAATGTTTAATGTACTTGTTTGATAAAGATAACTACTGTAAATGAATGATCTAACTATTAAAAACTGATAAAATATTTCTTAAAGTATATTAAAAAAGTTTGTCAAAAAACAAAGACATTTTCAGGTTGAGCTAATGCCATTATCAGGTCAAAATGATGTCAGTCACAAGATTGGCACTACCCTACAACCAGTAATTGTTATCAGGAAATTGGAACAAGATCTTAATCCCAAAGAAATCAAGCCTCCGATCGCAAATCAACGATGCGTGGTTTCTTTATTTTCATGTGATCTTTGTGATGCAGATTATCTTGGCTACCCAGCCTGACACCTTCACCAACATATTGTTGAACATGAAAACTCAGCTATTGGAAAACACCTTTTGGAAGCTCACAGGGACATGAGCCTCCTCAACGAAAGCCAGTTTCAAATTTCCTGAAAGTGCCAATGGAAATTTGATTGCCTTGTCTATGAGATGCTTTTGTAAAGGATCGTAATCCAAGCTTAAACACACAAACGGACTCCATTTGTGAAAAACTCTTTTTTGACTTAAACATTCTAACACATGTATTGTTTTTACTTACTATCTATACTTTTTTATCAACCATTTTTTTGACTTGATAATGACGTTAGCTCAACATTGAAACTTTCTTGATGCGCTTTTAAGAAATGTTTTATTGCAGTTTTTTTGTAGTGAAATGTTCCACTTCTTATTTGCAAAATGATAATGTACACAACGTAAGCATTTGTGAAAATAATCCCAGGCTTGAAAGTGACTCAAAGCCATAACCTGTAGAACACGTGTATCACTGACAGTTACTGTTTTTGTATTTTGTAGATACCATTTCTTTCTACAAATCAAACAAGACATATCCAAAGGAAAGTAAGTGAAATAATTTTTTTACGCCAAAATGTGACTTTGCAAGACATTGGCACTAAATTTTCTTTTTGTAAGCCACCAATTTATTTTCTTCAAATCTCAGGTTTTTTGGGCATGGAAAAAATGAAGAAGACAACAAGATGTGTGAAATTGGAGTAAAATTAAATTTCTTTATGTTAGCTGATGCCAGTATTGTGTAATGAAGATGTCTATATCAATTCCGTGCTTCCTATCAGTATTTAGCAAATTTCACTTTTCAGTTATTTTTTCCAAACAATCCCAGTTGGTGATGTGATTTGCGATTAACTCACTGAAACTAGTACCAGTAAACTGTAAATATTCAGAGTTGATGCCCAGCTTGAAGAAGCGCTGCGATGTTAATATTACCTGACTGTTTAATATTGCTATTGATATTATAGCATTTGATGAATGGAATATTTTAGCATTTGTTAATAATGAGATGGATGATTCTGGAAAGAAATGCACCAGCAGCTTGGGTTATTGCTTTTGCAGATCTTCTACAAAGTGTTTTAGAGGGACAGTCATATGTCATGTGTGGAGTCATATATCTGATAATTACATTTTAGTTGACTGTTTTTGTGATTCATGGGTTTTATTTTCTGGAGGAGTATAGTGAATGTCATTATTAAAGTGTATATGACAAAACAAAATGACAACTGTTGTGTTGTTACCACAACAACACTTTTGCCGCTAGTCCTGTCTTACTTAAAACTGAAATTCCCAGGTTTTGTCTTAATCAAGGATTATTTACTCCATGATTAGAGTTAAGACAATATGGTAATGTAACCATGTCAGTTCTGAGGAGGACCCTCTCTCCTACTTAAAGGGGTTGAAAATGAGGATATTTGGTTTTTGACAGAAAGAGACTGGAGCCAAGAGAGTTTCTATGGTATCATTTGGTTTCTTTTGTAATGCACATGTGTGGTACCAAGTTTGAAGAACACTGCTTCAATATTCCAGACATATTGTTTATTCAGTATTTTACCATTTTAGTTGTAAACCTCATTATGTCATCACTTTCCTAATTTCCATAATACAAAAATGTTAGTACCTCTAAATTGAAAAAAATATTCCAAAAAGGAAGGTGCCATTCTTTTGTATTTTAAAAATCCTTCCAAGTACATAGTAATTATTTTCATGTTTTATACAATTAAAGTTTGTTTGTATTTTACTCAGTACAGAATCAAGATGCATCACATTTACAGTGTCTATCATTGTACCTCTTTTGATACCGTAGTTATTTATTTTTTATGCTTTTTTCACAGGCTACAAGTGCCATTAAAGATTGGTGTTGACTTGACTGGTTACAGTTTGCAGTGTAAGTTGATAAATACTAAAGAGTTCATGTAGTCACTTTGAAAACTTTTATCACCCTTAGTTATTACATGTAAGTTGTAGATTTATATTTTATCTCCATTTTGTAGTTTTATATAAAAGCTTTATTGGCTTTTAGTTTCAGAAGTTAATCTCCTGTAATGCCTATGGGCCGATTACATACATGCAAAAGCAAAGCAAGAGTTTTTTCTCAAACATTTGGTCTTTATGGGAAAACCTGAAACCTTGGCCTTGCTCTGTCAACCTCATTATTTAACACTAAGTTAACATGGCAAAGTCTTGGAGTGATGTTTTCCCCTTAAGAACCTAACTCAGAAGCTAGACTATGGTCTAGGGTATGTTAATGAGTAAAAGTGTATGTTGATGTCTTCATTGATCTCCATCCATGCAGCTCACCTTGGTGATTTTGATCCAGAACTACATGACAAAACAACAGAATACATAACAGAGTTTAAGTTTATTCCAAATCAGGTATGTGCACTGAAATTATAAGATATAATTATATATTTTTCACATTTACCACCTTATGATGAAACATAGAAACAATGTGGTTCACATTTATATCAGTTGTCATTTATGTTGTTGTTGTTTTTTCTTTATTTAAGACCAAAGAGCTGGAAAAAGAGATACAAAAGAAACATAAAGCTCTGATGTAAGTGTGTTATTTAAAAGCAGGTACACCTAAAACGCTTCTCAATCTGTGGAAAGTTTTGTATCCTAAAATGGTCGGCCAACATGCTCACAGGACAGCAAAGTCCGAGTGTATAATAACAGTAGATTTAAAGGACATTCACACAAAAATGTTATACTCAATAGATTGTCTTCAGACTTTTATGTCAAACAGATAATGAATCACTTATCTCAGAGTAAAAATAAGGGTCACAGACTTCGTTTCAGAGATAAGGTGTGTGGAGAACTAGTCTGATATTAAAAACTTGACACAAAAATCAGCATGGTCTTTAGGGGTTTTAGCTTAAATATCAAAGATGAATTGACGGAGACAAACTATCCTAGTAATATTTTGTATAATTGAATCTACTGCATTAACAATTCCAATTATTACCAATGTTCTCACAATGTAACACTTCAAGAGGCATTTGTAACCACTGTACAGATAGACAAACCTAAAAAGAAAGCAATTTGATGGTGTATTTTTAAATAAATTCAAACTTCTAATAAATAGATTAGCTTCATTTGTTCACTAGAGGAAGAAAATTGGTAGAGAAAATGATCCATCAAAAGAAAAATAAGGGTTACATCCAAGATCGTTAAATCCAAGCAAAGCTATAGCAGTGGCCATCTGCCCTATCATTGTTCATTTTATTGCTCAGGGCATGCTTGATGCTTGATGCTTGACATTGCGAGTGCATTTGCGTGTGCAGCAAAGATGTGCAAAAAGATTTAATGCAAATGTCCTTAAGGTAGCAGATATTTGATTATTGTTTGATTGTAGAGGCTTAAACCCAGCTGAGTGTGAGGTCAACTTTCTCAAGATTGTGAAGAACATGGATTTTTATGGTGTTGACATGCATTCTGTTGTGGTAAGCAATCTGTCGTCAGGCACTTTAATCATTCTAATTCCAACACTTAGCAAAAACAGATATCATTGTTCTATTATGAAATGTCACATGCTCTTAAATTGAACTTGGTAACCTCCCCAAAGATAAGGTAAACTCGCCTCTAATTTATTTGTTAGTCTCTTTGTTATACTTGAAATTGAATTATCTGTGTTGATAAACAATTATTATTATTTGAACTTTGAATATTCTTTTCAGGGGGAAAATAAAGTAGAGTGTCAGCTAGGTCTAACTCCCCGTGGTGTTTTGCTCATCAAGGACAAGGAGAGGAGAAACATTTTTCCTTGGTAAGTATGTACAGTACATACAATGTATTAATATGGCAATTACCAGTATACCGGTTAAAATAATGTTAATATTCAACAATTAAACTTAAAACCCAAGATTACTGTAGAGGCTGAATTTAAATCCTGGGCATTGTGTTTTGTTCTTGGACAAGACGCTTTACTCTGACTCGCATTGTCGTTCTCCACCCAGGTGTATAAATAGGAAACCCTCTGATGGACTCAAACCCAGACTGCTTGATCCAGAGTCAAGCACAATAACCATGAGGCCGCAGCACCTTGCTTTCTTCCATGTGCCAGTTCAAAAATCATATTGAATTATTTGCAACTTCTAAGATGATAGTCGTAACAGCCAAATTTACAATTTGAAAAAGAAAACAGACAAAAACCCACTTCATACAATTTTAATTGTTTATTTTTTTACAAGCCTGCTTGTTTGCAGAAAATTTTCATGCATGACGACTATCCATCTGGGTTTTTGTGATCAATTTAAACCAATAAGAATCAGAGAAAATTTAGTTACACACTATCACACAAAAAAATCAAGAGGGAATAATCCTACTGTTTTACCGATAGTATAAATCTACTAGTTGCTCAAAACTCTATGTAACTCTTCACAGACACTAAAAATGCAAAGAAACAGCTGTTATTTTCTTAACAAGCGAGCACTGCTATGGTACTCACTATCTATAACAGAATAGATATCCGTGATAAAACACTAATAGATTTATACTAATGAAAGATGCATAATGTTGATGAATTTAAGATCAAGTTAACATTTTTTTTTCAATCCTCCAGGCAAAAGATAACCAAAATATCATTTAAGAAAAACAGGTTTCTTTTGGACTACCAAGAGGTATGAGGTTGTTAGGGCTGCATTTATAAAGTTAACATTATGTTGAATATTAATTTATTACTGTTACTGATTGTCACACTGAGCAATGAAGAGCTGCAGAAATAGCAAAATCGTCTCTCAAATTATAGGAAATAGGAGACCTTTTCTCAAGAGTAATACCCACGTGTATGATTTATTTTCCACTATGTGGCCTTTTGCTTGTGGGCTGGTAATCTTTCTTATGCTTTTCTGGGGGATTCGCCATTGTGTGGTTAAGTTGGTCATATTTTACCCACTTTTTGTTACCATTGTGTACGCCTTACGGACCTATTTTCTTCCAGAATTCAAAGCACACAGAAAGCTATACATTCACCTGTAACAGTTCCCATGATTCTAAGCACCTATGGAAGAGCGCCATTGAACACCATACATTCTTCAGGTAATGCCATTAGAACTTAATTGAACGCATTTTTGGTATATACTCTGAGATTTCCAACAGCAGAAAAAGCAAGCAAGCAATTTTACCTTAACATTGTTTCTTTTGGGTGCATGTAAACAATATACAGATAAAATAAATGAGTTAAACATTTTTACAAAACCTAACATTGTGTTAGGAAGGTGTTCTAAATCCAGATTTAATTAACGTGCGGGAATCGCAAAAATTTGATCCATCAAAAACTCAAAAAACTGCTATTCTGCAAAATTTAATTTTCGCCAATTAATTGCTAACAACCTCTGTTTATGGTCTTTTGCTATAGACTAGTGAAACCAACCAATAAACCAACGAGAACTGCGAGTTTCTTGAGGTTTGGCTCTCGCTACAGATTCAGGTTTGTGAACCAACACTACAATGACTGTATGACGTTACTGTTTGTTTGTACTAGCGTTACACTGTTTGCATAATCGTGACAGTGTTTTTGTTGGCGTTATAATACAAGCGTTACATTCATTGTTTATCCTAACAGTGTTGTTATACAGTGTATTAGTGTTGATGCTACAGTGTCGTGGTTGTTCGTTTAAACCAGCCACCTCTAACAGGCTGATCCATACATTTCACTTTGTTCAAATCCTCTCATAATGACCACCTCTTTACAACGGCAGTGTAACTTAGGGGAGAAGAGATGGTTAACTAGCTTTGTACTTAACCTCTGTTACAGTGGAAGAACAGAAATTCAAGCTCAAAGAGATGCGAGAATGAGCGCCAGGAAATCTCTTAAGATTCAGAGGTAATTTACTCTGTGTAACAGTAGAGTGTAAGAGTAGCATGTCTAAGCACTTCTTATTTATTGTTATGAACATTAAAACTACTTTGTCTTCAATGCACACATTGATTGGCTTGTATCCGGCTAGTTGTGAATTTGAGTTCCAATACAAGTACAACGAAATTAGAGTTTATGTTATTTTCCTTCTTTCTAATAGTAGAGAGTATTATTTCGTACCCGCTGTCGTTTGGTTTTGTTCTCCAATGATTAAAGGTAACTTGCATGACATTTTAACCTCGCCACTCTTGTTGATTTCTGGCAGCAGCTTTTTCATAGCTTGGCGATTGGTGGAAAACTTTCCAAGTTTGTGCTAATTGTGCACTATTGTTTGTGACAGCACGCGAAAAGGTGTCAAAAGCGCGTTGTTCTTTGGGAAGAGGTGTTGAGTTGCAATAGCGTTTTAACAGGTGGATTACAAGACGCATTTTAAACCCCGCGAGTGGCTGTTTAGAGTACGACTTATTTACGTGAATTTTTTTTCAGGGCAACAAGCGAACGATTTTCAAGAAGGCCAACAGTGGGTAAGCTATCTTGTTTGATTGAGTTAAAGATTGATGTTATACTTAACTTTTTATCTAGAATTCTTTTCGAAATCAGATCTCACTAAATAAAGGCAGAAGTTTATGTCAAAGACTGATGTGCGAATAAAATCTTAATTTCTTCGTCACGTTAATTAAAACGTTTTGAGACTTGAAAAAGCTCTTTGTTCATGATTGTAACACTGTTTACGCTTTTTCGTTTCGCTTTCAAAGTTTTCGCAGTTTCATGATAAAATTATTGACAGACCGCACTTTTATTCATTAAATTGGCACTTGTTCCATTCATCATTGTGATGTACGATGCTTCGTCCAGACAGTTCTGTCAAAGTTGGTGAGTTACTATAATTGTAAGCCGGCCCTCCTTACCGTTCTTAATTCGGCTTCGTTCACGCACTGTAGGGGATTATCAAACGTTATCTTGCCTCCAGGTGTTCGAGGAAGTAAAAAAAGCTAAGAAAACAATAACTCATACCATCGTTTGTCCTGTTCGTCCTCTTTGTCCATGTCCTGTTCGACTGATACTGTACTGTGGAGGCAAACAGCTAGGAAGACAAAAAGCTGTGTTACAGACATGAATGCATTATTAAGGGTCAAAGCAGACGTCAAGAGAATCTTCTTGACAAGTTACGGGAACTGATTTTGTTTGTACTGAATGCGTGTCTTTTGTCAATTCCTTATCTAAAAACGGCTTTGAACTTCGCAAGACAGCTTTATCCGCGCGGCACTTTTTTATCTGTCGATATCTTTGAGATAAAAATAATGAACTGAACTGTACAAGAAGACATTGACATCATTCATTGCAGAACAAGCTGAATACAGCTGAACACGGAGTAAATAACTCATTACAATTTGAAATGTGCGAGAAATCCGAGCGCTAAAAAATAATTGAATGTGAAAGTTGCAAAATCATAATTTCTGGTGCTAGATTTCTCGTACGTCTTTAAAAAATACTATTCTGCCTTCACGTAGCTTTTAGTTGCGTACCTCGTCTTTGAGAAAGATTTTTTTCACATCAGTTTCTACGTACGTTTATGTTGTTGATTTCACTGAAATAGTAAGTAAATAAGACAGATCAGATGCTGATTTCAAAGTGCGTTTTGTTTTAGGTTTTATTCGTGTTGGTTCTCGAGTGTGGGGCAAAGCGTTGAATGGCGACTTCTACAAAGGAGTGGTGACGGGTCTAGGGGAAATGTTGCACATCAAGTTTGATAATGGAGACACTATTGCGCATGACCGTACTGACACCGAGTGTGTAGTGTTTGATCAAGTGCCTGAAATAAATGACTTAGAAGTTGGTAAGAAGACTTAAAGTAACGCCACCTAAAATTTACAAGTTATACACTGTTTTCAGATGGTGTGCCATGGACCCCACGAGTCCCTTGTATTGACTTGGTATACTCACGAGCCTTTGTGTGTGTATATAAAGGAAACACAAGTGACAATTGGATATACCATAAGGTCGAGCGTTGTACAACTATTCTTTAAGTAACATGAAATCACAGTTTAGACTATGTTACGTGATCGGAAATGAAGAATTTCATTTAACTTATTTTTGTAAAAAATCGCAAGTGACTATCAACTAGGTGTTTATTATGTCAGGGGCTCGACCTTATTGGATAACTCCTCGGCAGTAATCTATTGCGGATTTCCACTATTTCTCCAGGTAGTCGAGTGATCGCTCATTGGCCGAGTCTTCCCGCCAAGCTGTCAGGTAAAGTGATTGGCGTTGAACATGGCAAGTACTATGTGGAGTATGACGATGGAGATAAACACCACAACTCAATTGACCAGATCCGGATCCTAAAACCGCCATTGTATTTTGGTAAGCAGATGCTGTGCTATGTCTAAATAAATAGCCTTTATTTACCCTCGGTCATTGTGCGAAGCTGCAGGCTAATGGGGCCACGAATTACATTTCAGAAAAAATAATTCAAAACCTTAACTCGTAGGAGGCAGACCAGTTGGTTATTTACAAGCGTGGTCGAGGAGTTAAACTGTTGTCTAACAAAACCAGACAGCGGTAACAATGCGTCATAAACCCGTGGTCTCTGGATTTCAAGACCACCGCCATCACCCGGCACATCAGCACTTAAATAAAATTATTAATATTATTGTTATTTCATCGTAATGACAGTTGGCAACTAAAAGGTTAGATTGCTACAATATGCCAAACTTGAAACGCACAATGAATGAATAAGGCCTTTAAGTCTCTAGAAATATAGACTCGGTTCAGTCTGTTCTACGCTAACTATCCAAAAAAAAGTCTGCATACGAGCCAAGTAGCCCATCAGGCCGGAGCTTATCCCCGTTTTCGTTACCCGTTTATACTCCTGGGTGGAGAGAGGCACCGTGAGAGTAAAGTGGCTTGCCCCAAAAAAAGAATCTCCCTGGCCAGGGCTCGAACCCAGACCACTATATCCGGAGACGAACGCACTAACCATGAGGCCCCGCGCCTCATGGCTCTACTTCTAACTATTCAAGGTTTATAATTAGTGAGTCTCTGGAGACCGGAAAAGATGTTGCAAGTTGCTGAGGAAAAGCACAAAGAAACTCATTTTCTGTTTTTTTTTTCTATTTTGATATCTTTTTGTTAAGAAAAACGTATACAGTATACTTTGTAAATAACGTTCGGGAAGCGATTAAAAACACAGAAGCTCAAGGAAACTCAGGCGGGTTGCCATCAGAATGGCATCTACATGATTGGAACAAACTGGAAAAATTATAACTACTTATCTCTCAAACTTAGTTTAGTTTTTGAGTTCATGGTCTTATCTGATACTCTAAGTTAGTATTACTCTGAAAGGGAACAGAGGATAGGATCTAGTTTAGCCAAGGTCTTTCAATCTATGGTTTTCAAGTTATTTCCTATTTTTTTCGTCAGACATTTCATTATATTTTTAACAAAGACCTTTCTAGCAAGTCTTATTTGAAGCTGTCCTGCTGTGTTCAGTTGTATTTTCAGGGGAGGATTTTAAGTAAATAATAACTTTTGAGGTTTTATAGTTTGTATTTTAACGCGACTCCACGTGTTTACTTGAAAAATTGTTCGCTTTAAAAAATTACAGTTTAGAAGCTTTCTTCAGTTCAACTGATATTTTATTGCCCACGCTGTGGAGAATTATTGTTATGTATTTGAGGTTGAAGAAAGGCGTTAGCAAATGATAAAGTTGTTGCTTTTCATTTGTAGAATTTGCATCTAGTAAGAAGTAACGCGAAGACTTAGGGTTAGAAAAATGTTTAGTCTTGCATGTCAATTAACCAGTTGTAGGTGTAACACGAGGTTAGTGTTAGCAAAACGTCACCAAACTCAGCCTAAATGTGGCTTTATTCCAAATATAAGTGTTACCTGTAATTTGAATTTTTCTAGAATTTTCGTTGGTGTTTTGAATTATTCACCTTTTGCCTGAGGGGTTTCGACTTCAATTGCTGTCTTAACATCAGTGATACGTTTTTACGTTTTTTTTTTACATGCGAAGAGTTCCGAACACGGTGGCTTTATATAGCCTTCATGTTAGAAATTCAAGATTTTACGCCAAAATGTGACTTGTGTTCCATTCGTCGTTTAGTCGAGTATATTCATGTGGCCCGATGTTTTCGCTTTATCAACTCGTGGAAAGATCTTGAACGTAAAAGCGTTTTTTGTTTATGTTATGTCATGTTGTTAATTCAAATTTGGCAAATTATAAACTTGATAAGGGCACGCGCTGGCAAAGATACACTTGTATACTGCTGCAGGGCAAAGTTGTGTTCCCATTTTCTTGGAAGAACGGAAGGATACCTTGGTTATTGCTGCCGCCTAAGTGCAAGACATTCAAAGATGAAATTTTCATATTCGAAGAAAGTAGATTTTCAGCGATCTGTTCGGCACTTAATAAAAGGTTTGTCTTTGTCTTGTGTCATTGCCGTTTTCAGTTTCCCTAGTTAATAGAAGTAAACGAATAGGTTCATCCGGTACAACATGTAATTCAGTCATTCAAGTCATTTGCAAGACAAGAAGTTACTTTCATTTGGGAAAGGTAAATTTTAACGGATGTTTTATTCACAAAATCGTCATTTAATACATTACAATGCTCATGAGATACCACAACAATTACCTAGGAACTGTATTTCAAAATAATCTTGTTTGAAGACATTTTTTGAAAGACAATTTGAACTTGGCTACCTTTGTTGCTTTGGAAGTTATGTGGTTTCTCACTCATTTTGTTTTACTCCTGTTATAATCTCACAACAGTAGTTACGTTATGCTATCATGGTAATATATCATAGCTAATACTTGATAATTATACAGTAACAAGTCATTTTGAGGATAGACGATGAGTTTAAGGCCGCTTTAGTCAGTATTATTTACTCGTACGCCAAGATACCTTAAGGAATCTAAGCTTCGTAACTTTTGTCGACTGAGTCTAGAATGGACGCAGTTATGGAGCTTGAACAATCTAGATTTATAAACAACATGGATAATTTATGAATTCGTGTACACATATGCTTTCAAGAATTCATTAACATTCAATTTCTTCTATAGAAACGTCTGGATTTTTTATTAATTTCATTCAGTGTGTGGTTAAAAGTTGTTCTCTGTTCCTTTCGATGTTTTATGCGTGGATTGCCCTCCAAGGCGAGCAGCCCATGTTAATAAATCTTGTTAACCTATTACGAGGGACACTTGGGAGAATTTCTGCCCTAGCCTTTGATACTTATCGAATGCTACGAGGTCCGTAATGAACACAGCAATGTCCGATGGGTAAAAAAGAATTTATTGCGCGACTTCTGATTGAATATTGCACTGAGAATAGAGCATTCTGATTGGCTGATTTTAGTTATTGGAACTCTCAGCTGTATTTGCCGTTAAATATTTGTTTACGTTTGAAAGAAGTAGTTCAGGAGGCAAAGGCTATTTTCTGCCTTGATAACGTAGTAGCAGCTGAAACAAGTTAAATTTGTATCATTTTTCTTCCCCATATTTGAGACATCCGCCAGGTTTGCTAACAAAGGGGTTTGAATGAAAACTCTGTTATTTTACCCCGTTCGGTATATTCCTACTGACTCATTCGTTTGTCTGGCAGGGGGATATTTGGCGGCAGTTCACATTGTTAAACATTTCTAAAATGTGAGTGAACTTTAACACCAATTTGTTTTCCTTGAAGGGCCTGGAGCTAAAACGCGTCGAGGAGTGAGAAAAGCAGAATCCATGAAAGTGACGAGTCTCACCGGACGAACTGTGATAACCACCGAGCTTCCCACAAGATCTAACTCCAATGGCTATGCTTATAAACCCGACAGAGAATTGAAACATGACGAACAAGCTACTGTTGATGGGGCTATCTCGTTACCGTCAACCTCAGAGGTCACGACGTTCGACGACAAGTCTTCGGAGTCGGAGTCAGTCAAAAGCGTTCCGGTGAAAACGAGCATTTCTGGCGGCCTTCCTGACAATAGACCTAAGAACATTCACGCAAGATCAGCATCGCTTCCGGCAAATGTTCGAGTCCGACATGCGGACGCCAATGCAAAAGATGTCGCCGCCGGCTCATCGTCGTCCTCTGTTTCTCCAAAAGCAGACAAGAAAGCCACACGTAACAAGTCTTTCGCTGGCATGACTAAAACTTCCCACGCCAAGAAACCTCCCATTGACATTTTTTCCCTGCCTGAAACGGATGTGGATTCGGGTATCTCGGTAGCTTGTGAAAGATCAACGTCTGGAAGAAATTCTAAACGCAACCTTCGAATTATGGATCTGATGAGGAATTCGAAAGAAGCTGAAAAGAAAAGAGAACAGCCAAAAAAAGACAAAACGCGTGGCCAGTTAAAGAGCGAGAAAACATCCGGAAAGTCTGCGAGTCCCATGCCCTCCCGCCCAGACATCCGGGTCCCACCAAATGCACCTTACGCGCCAAATTTCCTGGAAACAGATCTTGATGATGATTCAGGCAAATCTGGCAATTATCTTGTGGACGACCAAAGAAGCTTTCACGTATTTATCCCAACCAATAGAAACAAGTGGGAACAACGAAAGCGCTTCACCTATCTTGATGGGATCTCAGCTTCCGATGAAAAATTGCTTCGAGGAAAAGATGATTCGAGACAAAAAAGGTATAAAATCTCATTATTGATGAACCAACATTAGTTTTCATCAAGTTCTGAGAATTTGGTAACAGATGTAAACGACCTTTTGGGTTGACTGATCATTGTTGTAATTCTCCTTGGCTGTCTACTTAACAAAAAAACTGATACTATATGAGAAATAAGATTTTGGTCACCAGTGAGACATGAGCATAGTAGTTTTTATCTTGATGTTAAGTTTTTGTCAATTTTCTAGGCCTTATGTGTGGAGATGAATATTATAATTTTGATTTTAGTTATTTCAGTTTTGTTGGATGTTTGATACCTGTAAACTAGCTGGTGAGCTCTCGCAGCTCTTCATCCTTTACAAGTAGTTCTTTAATTCCTGTGGGTGCCTTTTGTTGTCTTATAACTTTTACTTTAGTTTCCGTTTCTTTACCATAATTTTGTGTGCTGTTTGTTTTATTTCAGGAGGCGAAGTTCACTGCCCGATTTGCGCACCTTTTTTAATCAAAAACAAGAAATTAATCAACTGCAAGGGTAAGAGCATTTGCATGTCTGACTTGAGCCTGCGTGTTGGTCTGTCTTTATATAAACAAACTGATTGTTCTTTTCTTTTCCAGAAATGAAAATAAATTGTCTTTCAGAAGAAACAGAACGCATTCTTTGAATGACCTTGCAAAGATGTAAGTTTACACGCTGTTTATTTCATCCTTTTATTCTCAGCAGTAACACTGGTGAAGAATTTGTGGAAACTTTCTTGTTGCATTGCTTGTCCTCATTTAACTCCACGTATGCCCCGTCCTCTCCATTTTATTTTTTGGTATTGTTTTTTTTTTATTTGATTGCAAAATAAGATATATTATATTGTTCTCTTTCCAGGTCACCCTTAAACAGCAAGCCCGCTCCGCTCCATATTGACAACCTCTTCAGTGCAACAGAAAATCGGGTGAGTAACAACGTGTCAGTGCCGCTGCTTGCTGATTTCACTCTGTTTTCTCCTTAGCTGTTTGACAACAAACTCAAGGCAGTAGTTTGTAAATCAACGTACTGAGCATTTCCAACGAATTTTCTGCTGGGTCTAATCTTGTGCGTTGCCTTTCTTTACAGGCTGATTCGCCACTGTTCTCGCCAAGCATGGAACAGAGTGCCTCCAGCAACAAACTGTTGCTTGTTACTGACTTATAAGGGCAGCATTGATACGTCACACACGTTACTGATCTGCCACGCAAGCTTCAGTCACGTTGCACAACGGACGTTATTGACTTAAACCAAAGGCATAACACGTCACGCGAGTCGCTGTTTCGTGACTATGAAACAGTGATAGTGATAGCAAGAGATTTTGATAACTGATTATCATAGCCATGATACGCCCGCCTTCCACAAATAAGTTAGGGGAAAGAACCTATTTTTAGCGCTTAACCAGGTTCTTTTTTTTTATTTGTACAGGGAAATAATTGTAATTATTGTTAGTTACATGTGTTAAATTGAGGGCGTTCAACGTGAAAGTATTCATTTGATTCTCAGTATAATTTTGTGTTTAAGATGGGTTGACTTAACTAGATGCCTTTAATTAGTATCTTATGGTTAATTTCCTCGAGACTTGATATCTTATCTGTTGAGAGATATTTTTGACGAACGTTTGTAAAATTGTCGGTATTACAAATTGAAATGGAATATTTTCTCGAAAATGACAACGGTCTTATTGCAATCGAAACAATACTGAACTAAATTGACATTAGCATAGCAAAGTATATTTGAGGACAAAGTTCGTTTATATGCAAATGGAAGGTTCAAGTTCGTTCCTCCATGAGCTGAATTATCATGAGGTTGATTTTCTTGGGGTGATGGTTGGTAACAAGGAAGAGGTAGATTCTTTACTTGACGCATGCAGTCTTTTTCGTTGTCATGAAACCAAACCTGGTCTCGGTAAATAAGAAATAGAAAAGAGACAAGCTATGGAACCAAGGTCAAATACCAGTAGTCCGTTAAACCTGGTTCACACTAGCAGCATAACGACATCACTGCCGTTAAACCTGGTTCACACTAGCAGCATAACGACATAACTGCCGTTAAACCTGGTTCACACTAGCAGCATAACGACATAACTGCCGTTAAACCTGGTTCACACTAGCAGCATAACGACATAACTGCCTGCATGTTTGCAGTGTGAACTTCCTGACATACTGACATAATAGCAGTCATGTCATTGTGTCGTTGTGCAGCTAGACCGTGAAGCAGGCCAAACAAAATTCAATCGCAGTGTAGGTGATCGCTTGCTATACCTCGCTATGTAGAGACGACAAGCCTCTTGTCTAAATTGTAGCATTAAAATTAATTACATGAGAAGAGTTATACAACTCTTTCGTTGATAGGCTAAGATATTAAGGCTGATTTTGCTCTTCTCAACATCCCAATTGTCGATTTCCACAATAATGACAAACGTTTTTCAGTGAGCTGTAGTAAGGAAGTCTACAGCCATACTGCAGCTCTCAAGAGCAAGAGTTGCGAGGTATTTTTGTAAAGTAACATTTGCGGCAAACTGCTCGCCATGATTTTAACGGTAATTAAATTGCCAGTTTTTATTTAGCTTAAGACAAAATTAAAAGCTTTTTAAACTGTGTGAAATGTATGTATTTAAACGACGAAAACTTAGGTTCCTTAGCACCACCCTCCCTTCCCCTGCTAGCTCTCATGCAAAAGCGAAAAGCCAGAAAGTAGCGCTTAAGAGCGAAACCCTAGAGCCTGCTTAAAGTTCAATTTGTTTACACTTGGCTAGCAGAGAATCGGCGTCTTGCTTCTTAGACGATGACATTCTCAGAGACAGTAGATTTGTAGCAGGGTTTGACTACCTCCTGACCCGACTAGTCTCCGAGGAGGACACGGTGCACGCTTGGCTGAGTACTGAACTTGACAAGAACTTTCGGATGGACTGTCTGGTATCTCGTTATTTTTAGTGAGGGTGCACAGCATTATGATTCGTAGATGAAAAGCTTGTCATGATTATTGAAAGGCTCAAGCAATTATAAAGAAGTCAAAGAACCTTGTAAACGGTGCAGGTCGGGTCTAAGGCTTAAGAGGGTAGCCTGCTGTCAATGGTCGAGTACGGCATACTATGCAAGCAGTTGGCTACTCCAACGTCGAACGAAATCAACTGCTCGCAGTTTAACCAGCGCACAGCACTGCTCCGAGAATGATCTTTGCCCCCCTAGTTTACTATCTAGTTGTCAATGGCCGAGCATGCCGAACTAGCCTGCATAAGGAGTTGTTTCCTTTCCTTTTCCAGGCGGAGGAGATCGAACAAGAGCCAAGGAGCCCGCCTGGAGTGAGCAAAAAATGGGGAGAAAGTGGGAGAGGTGAGCAAGAAGGGGGAGGGGTGAAGAGAAAAAGAAACGCTTGCCTCACCCCCCACCCGTCTCCTTATTTTTCGCATTTGCTCGCAGTTATGTTCTCCGCGCGTGCTCTTTTGGTAACGCCGGCTACCCAGGCTAACGCCGAATGAAACCAACTGCTCGCAGTGTAAGCACCGCACAGGTCTGCTGCGAGAATTTACCCGCCAGGTTTGTTATCCAAGTAGATCGTTCCGTTCCACAGAATTGTTAGATTGTTTCACAACATGGCCAGTTCGTTCCATTAATAAATAGTTAAAAAAAAGGAAGCCTTGGAGCCGACTGGCTTATAGCGCCGGAGCTTATCCCCGGTTTCTGTAGCATGAAGCGGCTAGGAGAATTTCGGGATGCTAGTCCATCGCAGGCCATTCCCCCGCAATTTGTTAGAACACAACAGTGTCCCTGGCCAGGGCTCGATCCCGGACCGCTCGCTTCGGGGATGAGCGCACTAACAATCAGGCCACCGCGCCTCCCACCTCCCAGTTTTAAAAGAGTAAGTAAAATGTGAGTTGCTGCGCACGAGGGAAGTTAGGATGTTACTGCAAATCCCGAGTACTGCTTGTAAGAACAGGAAACTGTATTCAGGATCGTTTAATTTTATTCAGGTATCCAACATATTCAGAAACTTTTTTCCTTTTCAGAAAGTTGAGATTAAAAGAATTGCCAGCCTACGAAGATCAATATTGCGTTCCATCTGAAAACGTTAATGAAACTAATTTAATCTTAAACAGTCGATAAAGAAAGCAGTTTAATTTCAAACAATTGGCCACACAGATAGACTTAAGGTAGCGAGCAGGAAAAGTGAGTAAAACTCTATCGTAACCCTTTTCAAATTATTTTCTTTCGTGAACTCTTCTCGTGTGCACACTGCAAACCAGTCCATATTAGCGGAAGGGCTGGGCAAAACACGATGTACCAATAAAGATATGGAACGAATGTACGAATATCAAGTGCGATACTCCTTGATAGTTCACTACTTGGATAGCGTGCATTTGCTTGACTAGGAAGACTGTTTCGCAGTGTGCTCTGAAAGAGTTACTTTTCTTTGATTAAGATTTGAAGCTTCCCCACTTTACACTATAAATATATTACGGTCCATCATAAGAAATTCTAACTGAACAAGTGAGAGTGGCCCTCTGCTCATGGTCCTGACGGTGCTCACACTTAAACTTCGTAGTATAACCCCAAAAGAAACTGATAAAAGATCAAAAGACTGTAGGTTGAAATCTAAACACGAAGAAAGACTGCTTCCCGCGTTTTGCTAGTCATTTTTGTCAGGATTTATTTCGCCGGAATTTTTCATTTTGTAAATTAACACAACAGAACCCTTTATTTTGTTGTCGAGTGTAATTCAGGTTTATAGCAAAACTTGCTCCCAATGTTAGAGGACCATGTGTAGAGCATCTGCATACAAAGACAAATATTTCAGACAAATTCTCAATAGACCATTTTTGACAGAAATTTATCAAATTTACAATTGATTAGTAAGAAGAAAGCTTTCTACAGCCCAAAGAATTACAGTCAATTGGAGATACTTCTAAATTACAATAATTTCTATTAGCAGCTAAAGTTTATTTACAACGGCTTGAAAGCAAAGTTTCTATTTTTTAATCAATGTTAAAATTAAACGAAAATGAATTATATCCCTTAGATTGCTTGTCAGAAAAAAAAGCTTTTTGCAAATGCATTACTAACAATAACTGTCAAAATTAATCACTAAAAGCTTCAAAACATTACTAAAATTTGATTTCACACAAATTTTAATAAAGACAGAAGAAAAAGAACTGACTACAGAACTTAAATATCAAGAGTAACTGTATAACTGCCAAGAAAACAGAGGAAAATTTGTCAAATGTACATGGACAAATAAATGACAGTTTGTTATTGTACATTCATTTCTGTAAAAAAATTTAACTGTTTTTATATAAAATAAATTTGGAGCTTTGCATTAAATATTTAATTCCAGTTTACTTCCTAATATGATTTGTAATCCATTCTAGTCCCTGGTACAATCTGCAGAATAAACAAATGATTATGTCAGAGTATTGCTGCTTACAATGCTTTCAGTCTGTTTTTTGCATGACAACAACTACTATTATAGTTGTCAACATTTGTCCATCTTAATCATTGTTTTACAACACTTTCCTCCTCAAAGTATTTTCTCAGAACCAACAAATCTCCCCAAAACTATTTTGAGCATTGAATATACTGGTAATTCTGTTCAAGAAAGTTTAGAATTGGACTTACCCTTCCCCTGTAAGGGCACAACACGCCTAAAAAAGAGAAATATAAACTTAGCCATGTTGCAAGAAAAGTGCTTATCAGCTAACATGGAACAATTCTGATATTTAGCCTTGGGACCTTAAAAACGTACAGGGTTGGATGACAAAATGATGGACTGCCATTCAGTCTTGCTCTGACATGCACTCTTCCTATGATTCTTTTTCCTTTCTCCTCAAACCCTTCCATTTCCCATGGAGCTCAGTTTATCAAAATGTCCTCTCAATGAAATACACCTGCATTGTGGGCTAGATATTCAATTTATGTAAGTTAATTCTTGTCTAATACACTTAAAAAGGTAAAGATCAAAATAAAAAGTTCTCTTCAAAATAAAGGGAAAAGGAAAATACTTGTTATGAAACAATGCAATTATATTCTACCTGTATATGCCATCCATGGTCCTTAATTGAAGTAAGATTTAATTGTTCTGATATTTCTGTCACACTCATAGAACCCTGGAAAGATTAAGAAATAACCAGTATTAAGCTACTGTTAAAAAGCCTCATGCAGCTGTTTTCACTGTTGTTTTATGTTCTGAAATTTTTGCACGACTTCACTGAAAGTACTTAATCACATCTTGAGTGAGCCATAACTTGTCATACGCCACATGAAACAGTGAATTTGTTACCGGTACTCCTAGGTTCAATACAGTAACCTATGTGAAACACACTATCAGATATGGAATATTAGAAGTTGAAGAACTTTCCCAGCTTTGACTTGGATATTTTGACTGATAGTTGTGGTAATAATTGCATTTTATGTGGTTCTTAATGTCTTTTATGTACTTGTGACATAACTAAATATAATGTTGTAAACTTTGATCTCATTTATATTTAAATATTGTAAATACTTTTAATTAGCTTATAAACATAATATATTACTACTACTATTTTAGCCTGACACATAAAGGCACAGTAGAACTGCAGCTACTCAAACTCTGAAGGGAAATGAAAACAACTTGAGTTATTGGGTATTCGAGTTATCCGAGTTTGAGTTCCACTGTACCTACTTACTTCACTAATGTGAAGACTGAGAAATGAACACCAAAGAAATTCATAAACACAAAAAAGAAATAAAAGCAAACCTTAATATCTTGCTTGTTGGCAAATATAAGCACTCCAGCTTGTCTTAAATCCTAAAGTAGTACATAAGAGCCAAAATAATTCAGGGATTTTTAATCTGACAGGTTAATGTAGGGTTGGATTTTGCAGATTACTGATAGATAATGACAAAAAAACAGGGAAGAGATAAGACTCAGTAGAAAAAAAGCACCATCAATTACATGCACTGCCATCCATTCTTACTGGTACCCTGGGTCTTTGTTTCTCGTGGTTAAATAAAATCAACATGGTGTTCTCAAACTGGTACACTATGATTCTTCAGGTTTGTTTTTATAATGAAAGATTGGAAAGTTACTTGCTCGGAAGGAAAATCTCAAAACATAAGTGGACTTTCCCCAAGCATATTTTCCACGCAATGTTGAGACGTTTTTCTCTACTTCTTACCTCATGATTCAGCATGTTGTAAAGTTCGGCTTTTGTTACAGCAAGTCTTTCTCTATCTGTGCTATCTACAACTACAATTAAAAACTGAAAGAGAAAATGCAATAATATGCTGGTTTGAACAAAAATCCCTATTTCTTTAGTCTGTAACCTAATTCCACCTAATTACCCTGCATGAAGAAAAAGGATTATTTACTGCACAGTTTCTGCTAATAGGGATTGTCTACAAACTGCAGCAAAAACTATTCCTGGGTTCTACAGTATTAATGTAAGAACAATGACCAAAAAAATATTCAAAGACACATCAAACACCAATGTCTCAAGTAGTGCTGCTACCAAATATTCAGGACCTTAGTCAGCCTCCGCCATTTTTGATGCCATTGAAATTATTGATATTGCATGGTGAAGCTTAATCTTACTGCTTTACTATAAGTTGTAGTAGCTTTGTCCTCCCTCCAGATTTTTGTCACCTTGTTACAATTCAAGATGGTGACAGCTACCAAAGAAAACCAGCTTTTGGCAAGCAGTAACTATCATGTTCTACCCCTAAAGTCATTCTCACTAGAATACAATAACAATTGCTTATTTCCTTAAACATTGTTCCAAAAAACTTGCACTTGCCTGGCAGACAAGCAAAGGATGGATTCAGCAAAATCTACCAACCTCAATGATTATCGGATGTGTATGATTAACTTTGCACACAGAGCTACATACCAGTAATCATGTAGCTACAGACTGTTTCTAGTGCAAAAACTTAAGGGCTGGATGAATGGCTAAAGTTTGAGGCATCTTAGGGAAGAGAACAGTGGGCAAAAAAGTACCACTTGTTAAACTATTAGTTTCCATAGTTTCTCTTCTTTGTACATGAAGGATATCTTATGCTCAAATGATTTAAGTAACCACAGTATATTTACGTCTCATACCTCGGTATTTGTGTAGTATGTATTCCACGCTGATCTTAAGGACTCTTGACCACCTATGTCCCACATTAAAAAATGAATATTTTTCCATACTACCTATAAACAAACAAACAGCAGAAATCCTTCAATTTTTATCTCCAGCCATCCATCATTAGCCATTAGTGTTAAGAATCTCCCGTAATAACATCAGCCTTGGAATTCAGGGCAGGAAAAACGCTTGTACCAATTATACATTTCAGTTGTCAGTTGCCCCCACTTAAATATTAAATATTTTCCAGTAGACAAGCAATGTTTTTGGCTTGTCAACTACATGATTTACTTATGACTTTATAAATAAATGAAGTTTTCATGAACAAAACAAATTATTCACATCACATCATTCTCACAGCCGACTGAAAAAATACACTTCCTTTGAAATGCTGACGGGTAAAGTGACAATGATTGCATAAAATTCCACACCAACAATTCAGTCGTGAATTCTATATTTCATGTTCAAGTAGGAATGCCTTTTTACCAGATAAGCATTAGGAAAAAATTCATGAAACAAAAACTATCCCTGCGTATGACTTCTAACTGGTACATTTGTTTCTCAGAAAAATATTTAACAATTAAGTGCTGTCACAGGTTTTCACATCTAGAACAGCAATATATCGTGTACGACTTTCAGGGTAATGACAGATACTGTCATCTATACAAGCAGATACCTACATGTATGTTAATATATTACACTGAGGAATGCGAGGGATCTGTGAAGAGTTGAGTCAGAAAGCAACATGAGAGAACCAAGAGACAAAAACCAATTCATCAAGTGTTCTTACCTCTTCTACATTGCTGCCTATTGTTGGCGATGTATGAACTACTTCACTCATTAAACTGTATCACAAAAAGTAGCATATATCTTAAGTCAGTATTAAATTAAAAGTGAATTACTTCTTCATAATTAATAAAAACAATCTCATAGCAAATATGAAAGGCCAAATAACAATATACTCACAACTGATATAAAATTGTTGTTTTTCCTGCATTATCTAAGCCTACAATTATCACCTTGTGCTCTGCAAATGAAATAATAAAAATCACATTAGAACCATACTGCTATTGAATCTTTTTATCAGATGGAAGGTTGTACTACTGCAAAACTTCTGATGATGAGACCCATCACTGACAACTCTCATACCTTGCAAAAAAAATCCTCCTTATGGCTGTAGAATGTCTTTAATTTGTTTGGAGAGTTCAACCAAGTGTTTTTTTTATTAACAATTATTAGGCTACCAAAACAACAGACAGTAGTGGCAACCTTCTTTCTCAGCGGGGTCAGATGAAAAACAGCACAGCCATGTACTAACAACTAGGCAGACATGAGTGTATTTTGAATATAGTTCCTCATTTTATGTGGGGTTTCCCCTTTAAAGGTATTTCTTCCTTTCATTGCACATGAAATAATGGAAAGAGGTACATGCATCTGAACACAACTGCATAATTTTGGAATCTACATGTAACTTGCACTGTAAAAATGATTAATAAACTGTGGATTTGATATTTTATAAGTTCAACACCAAAGAACTGCTTCAGGTGTGTTCAAGCAACAAAAATCCTAACCTGATGAAATATTGGGGTGTACTTATTCTTAGACATTAGACAATATGGTCGTCATAAGAATGATAATCTTACTCTCTTATTCTGAAAATGACAAGAGATTAATACACGATACCCTCCTTTAAAACAGAAATGGACAATAAAGATCTACATGATTATGCCACTATTATCGGAATCTTGCTCACACATCCAAATTAATTTTAAGAATTTTAAACGTGTCCAAATGAATATAGAATACTGGTCGGCTTGTGATCTTGTTCAATACCCAACGAAGAGCGGGTAAATACATTCTCAAGTTTCACACCCCATAATTCCTGTTTTCTTTTTGTAGCTAACAACCTTCTTTTTATATTAACCATGTTACCAGAGCAAATAAAAATGAAGGATATAGCAATGTCCATGCAAAAATATTTTTCTGGATACGATACACAAAAGATGGAGTGCAACACTTACCTTCATTGCTAAACCAACTAAACAATTTCGCGAACAGCAGTCCCATCTCATGCCGATAAAAGTTACGTAATTGTTAGGCAAATCGGAATAAAATCCTTGCGCTTAGAGAAAGACCTTCCTACCAGTATTCGTATCCTCGTCCACTTCCGAATCTTCTTATCGTGAAGATTCGTTGTACGCATGCGCTAAGCCTCGCATGGATGCAATGAGACGTCATCAAGGGAAGAGAGTACGTACATGAAGTACGTATAGATCAAAAGGGAAATAGCCTGTGTCACAGCCGCCTCTCCCCGCAGAAAAAATCGATATTTTCTCCGGGGAGAGGCGGCTGTGACACAGGCTAAAGGGAAAAGAATTAATTCTAAACGAGATGCGGCGTGGTGGTGGGTACTTAGATATATTGGCTTAAGTGCCACGGGATAGGGTATGGTTGGTGGCATGCCTTAGATGGGGTTCCTAAATTAATTGTATTAGCCAAAATTCCAGTACGTAAATGCCAGTTGAAAGAACAAATTATATGCTTGATGTTGCAGCTGAAATAAAGCCAACACGTTCATGTTATTCTAAATATCTGTTTTTCCCTTGAACGATTTGCATTTGCTTGATGTTCATTTGGGGTAAGCTGATAGGAGCATTCGCGGCACACACCTATGACCCCCCTATCCGAATTAACAGGAGTATTCCCCCCGGGCAGATGTGTTGAAAGAAAAGTTCGGTTTTCTTGATCAACTATGCTAACGTTGTTGATAAGCATAAGCTGACAATCGGAATTCCATCTTTCAGACGTCTCGATACAAGAGATAAATCTAAAATATGTTTATATCATAAAAAGGTCTGATCAATCTCAGTGTAGACAGGATTCAATTCACACATTAAATAGTTCCTTTGTCTCTCGAGGAAACAGTTCAGTAAAGACCGGAAGATGGGTGTTGCGTGGAGTTTTCCGGAAGAGGGCTTTTTCGACTTTCCTTTTTTTCAAAGATAACAAATTCCCTTTTCTTTTTCCTGTTACTAGAGTCTATTTGCGTAACCGGAAAGGTCTAAAAGTACCGTCTAAACACGAGGCAGAACTAAAATGCAGTATACCCGGCTGTCGGCTGTGCTTTGAAGAACGAGGTATATAACAACAGTTGGTGTTCTTATTCAGTATGATGCATGCCGGGTATTCTTCCATTTAGCATATAGATTCCTCTTTAGACTTGCAAGACGATGAACTTAATTACATGTAGAGAAAAAAATAACACAGAAGTTAAAACACGCACTCTTTATTAAACAATCACCACTTGGACAGAAGCTGTACAAAAAAATGTAGAAGTGAGTTAACAGCCAGCTGTTTGAAACAGAGAAAGATACTGGACTCGGCCTAACTAAAAGAGACGTCCGTTGCTGTTCGTAGATTACCTTTTCAGTCTTATAAATCGGCAAAGTTTGCACCTAACTGTAAACGTACAACAAACAAGTCAATCGATATTGAAAGTCAATCGACATTGAAAGACTGTACAAGAGAAGAGGTCCATTTCCACACAAAAAGCCAGTTTAGTTTCTGGTACAAGCTTTCATGTACACAATTTAATCAGCGCGAGGATGGAAAGTCACAAAAACTGAAAACAACATGTCAAGTACGTACTACGCGTATATATAAAAGATTATTAAATAAATGCAAGAGGCTATGTTGCTACAAACAATTTCGAGCTATTCTTCAATAAACAAAGTGTCTTCAAAGGGAAACATCAAAATAAAATGTTTTACAATACAATAATATAAAACAGAAATTCAATAGCACGCAGCTTGTAAGGTCAGAATCAATTTCCATGATGATCTACCCTAACCAACCTAAAATTTTTCCGGCTACTACTTTTGTGTTTTACTTATATTACCTGTAGCCTCACGCGCATACATTCTGAGGGTTTCGTCACGCAGTCCTCCCCCAAGAGCGCAACCCTACGAAGAATGCCTGCGTGCGAGGTTACAATACACGTTAACAATTCCCAATTGAAGACCACGCCATCTTCGTAATGAATGCCGTGAAATAGTTGCAGCAACTTATGGTAACTGGCGAGAGAAGCTATAGATTAACAATGATGCTTGGTGCAGATGCAAGACGGGAAAATTCCCTGTAACTTTCCCTCATCAGCCACGTGCCTTGACTTGTTTGACTTTGAATGGATTTCTCTTCTTCATTTCCTTCTTGTGCTCTCTCTCCTACAGAGATAAGTATCATAAAACGTTAGTGACCTAGTCTGTCCACAGACGTTTATTTTTTGTACTACGAGTTACGTTTCTCCGAGCATTGCGAGCGCGGAGCGGAATAACCTGCAATCAGATGTAAAGTAGGTTAGGAGCGTCGAGGCCGCGACGCGGGGGCACCAAAAAATTAAACTCACGCTTTTCCCAGCCCCACCCCTTGCGTTTTAGCGCGTTTTACCTACGCGCTGGTTCAAAATTTCATTAAGTTTGCGATATTAACTGCCAAAAGGCGAAGCGTAGCTTTCCAACACCACGAATAATAAAAAAAATTATTAGGAAACTGATGAGGGTTGAAACTGAAAAGACAAGATTAAAAAATACAAAATTACTACAATATAAGCACTGATGAGCGAAGATGATGGAAAAGAAATAAAATAACCTGAAAACGACGATACTTATATTGTTACGACACGTAAGACCGTCCGAGGACGAAACGACTAAAGAAATTAATACTTACAGACCCCACCCCACTTCATCAGGAACGCCCACCCCCAGGATATCCCCAACCCACTCTCCTATCCTTTGGGACATCAATACTATGATACAAGTTACTGACCTCAAGCCGGCGCTGTCTCTCGGGATCATCTTCTTGCATAATGCGTTCTTTCTCAGCCCTTATCTTGTCTTCACGACGCTGTTGTGCAGCCTTGAATTACAAACGAGAAATAAGCATTAAATAGCAACAAAGCAGTGAATAACTGAGTATTGAAAGTATGTGTCTGTCTGTCTGTCTTTCTGTCTGTCTGTCTTTCTGTCTGTCCATCAGTCAGTAAGTTGGTCAGTCCGTCATCATTTCTTCTTCAGTAGACTTTTCTTATAACGCCTTAAGCGTCCGCTGGCGCGATGAGGACTGACGAGACTTTTCATAAACTATACTCACTTCTTGTCTTTGGGCGTGAGATTGTTTGAGAAGGTTTTCTTCAAGTTCCCGTCGGTTCTTCTCTGCTTTCGCTTTTGCCTGGAAGAAAACAGACAATCTTTTTTTCCTAGTACTGTAAGAGCACCATGCACAGCACAGTATTACTTTGCACTATATTCATCACATGCACCAGCACATTGTGGCGGGATGGGCAACCTTTTCCATGCAAAAATGTAGATGTAGATGTAAACATACAGCACAGTCTGTTTATGTACGTCAGCTATTCGACCTGAAACACCCATAATGATTAACGTAGCTCCAGTGAGAGCTATTCAATCACTTGATTGGCTGTTAGTTGTGTACAAAAAAAAAAAGACATTCCTGTGCCATTTCACTCGTATGAATTGATGGATGACTTGAGGATAACAATGAAGTTTGTTTACATAACATAGTGTGGTAATCTGTGAAGAAACATCTCTCTTCAGAGAGAGAAAGAGAGAGAGAGACAGAGACTGTACAGGAAGCATAACACAGCTCCTCAGAAACAGTTTACAAAAATAATATTTGTTTATTAGTCATAATAACAACCCACCTCTTTTCCCAGCTTGAAACGACGAACCCTGTCAATGCAGTGAAGCACAAGCTTCATCATGGGTTCCAATTTGACCATATCAGCTGACTTGGTACTGCTGCCTTTGGAGGGCACTAAAAATTTGAACACCATCAATTACATGGAAATTTCAATAACCATCTCCATATGATAGAAATGGCTTAAAATAAAATATCATTAAATGAAGTCATATTGGGAAAGGGGCTTCTTAAATGTACCTTGATGCAGACATTTTGCTAAGTGAGACTGGAATATTTTTGTTAGTCAAGTCACCAAATTGTGCCCCACTCTTACTCTTTAAGGCATTTTTTTTTTCCGGTTGGCCTTCACCCAAGTCTATAAACACACCAGCATTGTATACTAACTTCAAGCTTTTTCTCAGATCGGTTTAATTTTAGAGAAATCAGTTTGTCTGTAGGTGCTGATAATTGAAGAACGAACCCATTTATCAACTTGGGAGAAGGAATAAAACAAGCATATAGGTCAATATGCCATCACATAATCAATTAGCGGGATCAACTTATGTAATGGAAGGGAAGAAAGAGCCACAACCACATCATAGTGGCCATTATTAAGGAACCACTTGTTTTTATAACAAAGGCTGTTGCTCTCAGACCTGAGGAAATTTTTAATCAAGGGTCCATTTCAGTCAACACACCCACATTAAATCCAACTTACCATTGAAATTAAATAGCAAAACTTTCTTTGGTTTGACGGGTTTTCCACTGGCTGCCTGATCACTGAAAAAAAAAATATTTCAACAAATCAAATGTGGGATACAAAAGGCCTCACTTTGCTGACTATACCTTGATTCAACAAACACTTTAGTCCATATAGAAAAATAAGCCTGTGTATAAGCAGAAACTTACTCATCATCTGGTTGTTTAGGGCCTACATACTGATCAGAAAATATCAAAGAGTCAAACATTTCTTCACCACCTGAAATAGCTCTAGTGATCTGTAAATTCAAAAGAAAATAAAATAAATTTTATAGGAGACAAGTATCAAACTTGGGCATGAAAGGTCAAAAGCAACAAATTGAACTAAGCGGTACCTGGGATGATAAAATAGCACTAGCAGCCTCAGTTGATTCAGTTAACACTACATATGAGGCAGGAAGATCATACTTAGCACCACTACGTTTATCAGGGCAGAAGAAGGTCTACAACAGAAGGAATAAAATGTGATTAAACGAATATTGAAACATTGCATGACAAAATATTCAAATAATTGTTTTGCACAAGAGAAGATTGTCTACCAAATCTTGCAGCTCTTTTTGCATCTTGTTTGCAGTCTTCTTTGGCAACACAGCAAAAACAAAGTTGTCCATTTCTTCTTCAGTCATGTGTACTGTAACTGTCTGAAAAACATTTTAAAGTTACAGCAGAATCAGAGACATTTATTGTCTTATCTTATTCTCATAAATCAATTTCAAATCAATGCCTTGCTAGGAATAAATAACAGTACTGTCATTTTTTAATATAACAGGATTAAGTATAATCTGACAAGAGAGTAAACAAACCCAAGCATGTCATTTATATCACCAAATATTAAAGTTCAATGTATTAGCTTTAGCATATTTTTTCAATTACTATTACCATTGGTTAATACTGCAAAAGCAATAGCTAGTCACACAGTCTTCAAGAATTACCTGTACTAAATCTGCCAGCTGTTTGATGCAAAATAACCATGCATGCCAATTTAATTTAACCCAATAAAGAATGCACCTGTTGGTGAAGTAAATCTTCCAGTCTTCTTAAATTACCTCTGCTAATAGATAGTCTTTCAAAGCTCTGCCTCTCTTCTGGACTAACATATCTGTAGACAATCTCTCAGGTATTGTTCTTTCACATGCAACACCAGTCTTCAGTAACATACATAAGTTTGGAGAAAAATACTATTTGCACTTACTATGGTATCTCTTGCTGGTTTGACTAAATATGACATCACACTAACTAGGTCATGGCGCTTCTGCAGCTGCAGTATAGAGAAAAGACCACGATCAATTTTCAATTAACTAACAAGCAATTATTATTTTAAAAGGAGAGACATCTCTTTGCAAATACTGAAAGCTATTTAGAATTGATTGATCAACAGAGTGACTGAACGACAAACTGACCGATGATTGGTTGGTTGTTGATTGACTAACCAATCAATATTGAATTTCTTATAAAAGTGAAAACAATTATTATGTGACACTTAATACCCTGTACTGCACCAAAACAGCATGATTTTACTTCTTACATTGTACAGAGAAACCCTGTCTTGATTAGACATGACAAAGTATGCAGTAATAACTTCGCTATTTGCTACTTTTAAGAGCTTTTCAGCCTTGATACTACATGTTTTGCTTGTAAAAGATTTTCATATAGTCATCATTTTCTTATATAAGAAAGGTGAATTGATCAACATGACACAAGTGTGGGACAAGAATTTAACCCATGACCTGCCAAAGACTGGCAGATGCTCTATCCACTGAGCTACATGTATGAGAACTAATAAGTTCATATGAGATAGGCATCCTACATACTGCTAGGATCAGCACTCTCAAAGTCACAGCTTCAATTCCTGTTAGGGACTCGGATGGTTTTTGTTGCCTCATAATCATGTCTTGTTGATCAATTCACATTTCACGTTAATTTTCATTTCAATGTACCAAACTTAAATTCACAATCTTTAATATTTATTATCACATTTTCTTATACTTTAAAGAATCATTTAATACGGCCAACCTTTCAATATTATCACAATTTAATGGCCCAAATGTGGCCATATCAATAGAGTTCCATAGTACTCAGGCTAACCTTTATTTCAACAAGAAGTCCTTCACATCCCACTCTCCCTGTACACCATAGAGTGTAAAGACTTTCACTCTCTTTCACAAGTACTCCTTGCTGAGGTTCTTCACTGGAACCATCGTCACCTGTTCAGTAGAAATACAAATGTTGGGAACATGGTCAATCTGGACAGTCAGAAATGTTCAGAAAAAAAGCAGATAAACATGCACAGTGGTGCTGTTATAAACCAAAGAAAATTAAATTTTTATTTATTTATAACATACCCACTATGCTGAAATTACTTTCTAGAAGTTCTTTGTTGGATTTCAACCTACAATTGCAAAAAAAAGGGCTGAATTGCACTTCTTTAGTAAACTGAAATTAAAATGGGTACCTTTGCAAAGCAAACTTTCTGTTTTGATTTCAAGTTTTGCTATACATTAATGTCACTGTTCCACCCATTCATCTTAAGTAATGCAATATTCAGTAATGCAATAATAAAGAAAGCAACAACAAGATGCCGTAATAGGGGGAACACAGTTCTGTGGCAGGTTAGTTTGCGACTTCTGGCTGTGTGCGGAAAATTAAAGCCTCACTTATCTCCCCACAAACTTGGAGATTAGGATAAGAGTATTGGCAGAGCCTTACTTATCTCCCCAGCGCTGCACGGGCTGGATCGGACAAGATTCAGGCAAAGGTATAGAATTGCAAGGCAAAATAATGCCAAAAGCTTGGGGGAATTCGCTATGCAGACTTAACCGAAGCACAAACTGCGACCCATATTTATTTATAGCTTAAAACCCTTTTCCAAAGGGAGAGAGGGTGGGAAAAATACAAAAACAGCTCTAGGAGCAAAACGATTGTTTATGCAAAGACTGCTAGAAAAATGAACTTGGATAGCGATCAGCCGCTTTTAGGGCAAGACACTGTCTGCAAACACTACCAATAGGTGAGCTTGTACTATGAACTACTTAGACATTGCATGCTGAACTACCAGCCATGAATGAGAGCTTCAATACTTTAACCCAATCCCAGAAGTGCTTACATTGCTACTATGGTTGTATGTGCTACATATATACTGTAGATAAAGTTCCTGACATGAAAGACGTCTGTTCCGAGTTCTATGACTAGAAAGCATTCACCATTCATTATTACAAGAAAAACAACATTGCACGCAAGCACCCCTGTGGCGTTGCACTCCATTAACTGTATTTTACTTATGTTTGTAAATGCTTGCCTACGCATTTTCACTGATATCAACAGCTCCCTCACCAAATGCACTTACCATGCAGTTGCAAGCCTGGAATTCTTGCTGCGTCCAGCAAAGAAATTAAGAGCATAAGCTGCAAGTCCCGCAAGAGTCAGAATTTCAGCATAAAATCCTTCCCAGCTTGCTCTTAAATGAACAGGAATCTGAAAATTAATGTCATACCATGAGCAAATCATGAGCTATCATAAATGTTACCATGACAACACCAACAGCTGTAAAAGGTCAAATTTCCTCTTTACATACTTTTTTAATCTTTAAGTCTGGTTGTGGACCTGATTTTCCTTTTGGTATCTTTTCTTTATTGTAACCCTTGTAGTGAAAAGGAAGAGAATAAAAATAATGTTTATCCTACTTTTTTAATGAAATAATTATGCTCCTAAACAATCAGAACAGCAAATTTCTACAGTGACCTATCTGTATCTATCTGTATCACATGAGCAAATATTTAAGTAATTGAACTAGTGAATAGAAAAAATATTAAAAAGAAACCTCAAATTCTTCTTCGTCTGTAAAGTGATCAAATTCTTCTTGGTCCTCATCTGGCTGAAAGGATAAAGGAAAATCAGACAACATTACAAAAATTATCAATTCCAAAATACATGTATAACCAACATCTTAAGTCTCTTTACAGTATCATTTATTAAGTTGACAGTTGATGAGAATTAACATGATTATCAGCTATAGAATGACTTGTTCTCATGCAGTTAATAATGCATGACTAATAAGGAGAATAGACATTTGGACCTGGGGTTACCTCTTCAACTGTGGCCTCTGATTCATCTGTCTCTTCTTGAACATCAGCTACAACAACAAAAAGGGAGAAAGTGTATCTCAATGACAAAATATTCCCATTGCTAAATTAAAATTCAATACAATGTACAACATCACAATCAAAAATACTCTGATTGATACATGGAACTTCCCAGGCAAACAGTTGACAGTTTCAGAACACTACTTCATAATTGAAACTACTGTGACAAGCGTAACAGTAACATTAGGGTTTGCGGTTTTGATGGACGTGTGCATGTAGATCACTAATACAAATAGCAATATTGCTACACCTCCTGAATTGGATGCTAGTGCATGGGAGGTTGATTGGCTACCCACTTTTCAGCATTTTCTCTGACTGGTCTAAGAGTTCACTGGTACCTATGTTAATTAAGTTTAGTATTGAGATTGGTACTGTGAGAGCAACATCTTGTCCTATAACTCAACACTAACAATGTCCAGTATTCAATTAAATCGAGTCCAATGCACTAATCACAATGCCACTGTGCCTCCTACAACAATATTTAAGACTGCATGATTGCTACAGGTTAATACACGAATTCTATAAAATGCAGATTGTTATTGATTAACATCGTGTCACATGGCAGGTTCCTGTTTCCACGTGAATTGATTAAAACTTAATCAATATCTTCTACTCCAAGGAAAAACTAAAATCAGAAAATGGGTTATCAAAATGGATCGACAAAAATTCCATCAGAAATTTTGAAAAAAAAAGAAACAATGAAAGGGAGAAGTAAAACCTACAGAAATCTTGCAAACATAAGGACAACATTCATCAGTAAACTCATTTAGAAGCATGTCACATGTCCCAACATGCGAAAGAAAAACTTCAAGTGCTCATGGTTCACGCTCTTAGATGCAGTTTCTCGAAGTGCAATTCATTCTCTACAGCAACGTTTTTGTTGAAAATGTTTCGTCATTTTGGATAACAACAAATAAAGAAATCTACTTAGGGTTTGATCAAACCTTCTTCGTCGTCCTCATCTTGATCACTACTTGCTCCGTGCGTCTCCGTTTCTTCTTCCTCTTCTTCGTCTCCTTCCGTTTCAAATTCAGCAAAATCGTTAACCCCCTCATCAGGTTCGTCCGTCGCAGTAACATACGTTAAGAATCCGACTAGCAACAGAAAAATCATGATCAAAATGGGCCTAAAAGGCTTCAAGTATGTACGAATGGACGCCATTTTATCCCCTGGCTTCAATATTTCCCAGAGGTCTCTATGGTCCCTTTTCGCCAAGTTTGCAGTGAATGTAGGGAAAAGGCGGCCATATTGAACGTTTAGTAATCCTTTTCTCATTCCATCAACTATCAAATTTACTTAAAAATGGGAAGCGAGGGTAAAATTGAGGTTGAAATAAATGGCAAGTCAGCATTACGAGATGAGAAAGAGAATACGGAAAGAGACAAAGACAGGGATAAAGAACGACACCGGCATAAAGACAGACATCGAGACAAAGATTCCCACGACAGAGATAAAGAACGGAAGAGAGAAAAGGACAAAGACAAGCATCGAGACAAACGCGACAAAGACAGGGACAGAAGGAAGGATAAAGACAGAGACAGGGATAGAAAACACCGGAAAAGATCAAGGTAGCTAAAAAGACTAATAAGTGATGCATGTACCGTGTGCATGTGTATCACAGTGCAGTATAATATAATACATGTCCAGGGTGCATATGTATCACAGTGCAGTGTAATATAATACATGTCCAGGGTGCATGTGTATCACAGTGCAGTGTAATATAATACATGTCCAGGGTGCATATGTATCACAGTGCAGTGTTATATAATACATGTCCAGAGTGCATATGTACCACAGTGCGTATGGGTTATTGACCAAGCGTGAGGTCAAGATGGCTGGATATTGGCCAAGTTCTTTTTTTGCGTGTTTATGGACCGAGACGAAGTCGAGGTCCATAAACACGCAAAAAAAGAACGAGGCCA
>Ga0126337_10000064_pt1 | contig 34531 bp, 18 predicted proteins | sample DipCmetagenome_FD_92527 | JGI IMG/M metagenome (GOLD analysis project Ga0126337, IMG submission 92527) | Coral microbial communities from La Bocana,Puerto Morelos, Mexico - Diploria C A metagenome | ecosystem: Host-associated > Invertebrates > Cnidaria > Coral | place: La Bocana,Puerto Morelos...
CATAAAAAATGGTTTTTGTTTATTTAAAAAAAAAATCCAGTCGATAGATTTTTTCCTTCATTTTCCCACTACGAATTGACATTAAATCCCTTCTGTCAACACTGTTTTAATAAAATTTTGACATAGGCAATTTTCGTAATTCTTCGTACATCGTTTTCACTGTTTGTTAAAAATTCCCTATGTCAAAATTCAGATTTTTTGCGATAGATCATTTACGGGGTTTCTGAACTATTGTTTTGCCAAATTTCTTGAAATTCTAACGACTGGATCCTTAGAAATCGGCAGGTTTCTGCAAAAGCAATCGGTCTCAATTTTTCGAGCAACTGCGCATGCGCTGTATTTAACTGGGTTCTTTCGGTAACAAAGAAAAGCTAAGAATTTCTGGGTAGTTTGCGTCGTTACCTTTCCTAACATTTCTTTATAATAACAGAATAAAGGCATCAAAACACTGCGTTTAATAATAGAGAAAATAACGCAGAAAGTGCGGGTTTTGAATAAATAAAATGATCGCTCTATTGACGACATTTTTGTTTTTGCAATCCTTGTGCGCACTCTGAATCAGATCAGCAAAAGCGCGCGCGAAAACTGTGTTCAGCTGCCTTAAAGTGACACATGAAATTGCCAAACCCTGTGTCCTGATCATAATTACAAACCCAAATCTTGTCTCCATTTTCCTTCAAAGTCCTGAATCCTGACGTTCAAATGAACAAAATTCCAGCTGATCCCGGAAAACATATTGTGGACCCTCAACAAGTACATTAAGCAAATGTAAGAATTTGAAATGGAATAAGCTTCACCATTAACAACTGAAAAACATACTTTCAACCTCTAAAAGGTACAGTAGTCCACCACATCTGTACCAGAGTCTCCCGACCACTGACATACTGTACAGTTTGTGCTACTCATGCAGTAATGTATGCTTCTATAATTCTATTCTGATGAAAGTTGCTTTTATTTTAATGTTTCAGAAACCCTGATCAGATGATAGAAGTAGTGGCAAAACAATATTACTAGCCTACTCTTAATTTTAATTTAAAATTCTTTTTCATTGTAGATTATCGTCCAATAAACATAAGTCTGGATACCAATTTGACAAACAGCACTGTTACTGTAAATACAACCATCCAAATCACCTGCAAGGCACAAGCCAACCCACCTGCAAAGTATCATTTCTTCAAAAACCTGGTCAGTATCAGAAATGACACAAGTGGTAGTAATGTCTCAGTGATTACAATCCAGGTCAAAGAAAGAATAAAGCAAGTGAATTACGGCTGCACTCCTTGTAATGACTTTGGTTGTGGACCTACACAAGTGGCAAAAGTAACAGTGTTATGTAAGTATTTTCACACTACTATTTCTACAGCATTGCACCATGGAAGGGATGTCTCTAATGTGATCTTACTTCCTGGAAGTCACCCTGAGAGAAACCCCTGTTCAACAAAGAACACAGGTTTGGGATCAATAGCAAAAACAACCCTTTGAAAGCCATTTGTTACTCTGATTGAAATGAAAATATTAAGCTAATAACTACATTGTCCAGAATAATCAACTTGTTTGAATTTTCTAGCATTAAAACTAACTATGTTACAATTTACATGTACATGTAACAAATAAAAAAGCAAGAGTGCAGATAAGCATCTAGTTAGTGTAAATGAAAATGTTGCAATTGAAGAGGTGTGTAGAAAAAAAAGCCCCAAGTGACTGTACTCTTGATCTCATGTCAAATTCTCCATTTTTATAGAAGGAAGTGAAAATCAGTATTCTAGAAGAATCTAGGAGTTTTTTGTGATGTCTGTTAGGGTCCACACACCCCTTGAATTGATGTAATGTACAACCAAAAATGGTGCTAATAATTCTTTGAGAAGTCACCTGCTGCCCCTTCTTTCTTAAAAAAAGAATTTAAAGAATGTCACAACACTTGCTGTAACAAAGGTTGCAGAAAGGGGAGTTGTACTGTTTCACAGGTACAGCTATTGGATGCTAGTGCTACTAAAAAGAAACAAAATGGAATGACAAGTTTTACCTGTGTACATGTAGGCTTGAAGTCAACTTTTCAAATGGCAGTCAGCAAAACTTATTCTGTGACATACCGGTATGGCCTTCCATTGGTTCTCGAGGGGCAAACAGTAAACTTGCCTGCCACTAAAATCCCACTTTGCACAAAATATTGTGTTAAAAAGGATGTCCCACTTTTTTGTACTGAAAGAGATTACCTTGTCCACATCTTTAGAGGAGTTGTTGCATCAATTTGTGCAAGACAAAAATGATGCAAATTCGGTGAAAGCAGAGGGTATGGATTCCTCTCAAAATTAAACAAGCAAATGTCCAGAATAAATGAATGGCTGTTACAATTCCAGATGGGTATCTTTTTACCGATGAATACCAACTTCAAGGTGAATGCAAGAGATTTTTTTGTTGCCTTTTAATCTCTCTTTCTTCCATGACCACAACGATGTGTCCATAATGCCTGATGATCATCATTTCATAAAGTTTTCAACAAGTCATTGAAACATGGACCCTTTTGGATAGCCAATTTTCTGCCCTTGACTACACAAGGTCTTTTGTCAAATCCAACCTCCATACCGACCTTATTATCAAACCAGCAAACAAGGGGCTGCAGTCGTTTTCTGGTGTTATGATCTTTGCATTCAGAAGGTGCACTGCCCACTGCCAGACAAACCGTTCCACAGCATCCTGGGCATCCTGTTGAGTGTGCATGTTGTTGCCCTACAGAGACCACCTCAGCTTATTTTAATGAAGTAATCCCTCCATTAGTTGGATGTCTTCCCACTTACATGTATGTAAAGATACCAACAATACTCTCAGAATCTTTGACACGTTTACATTTCACAGCTGTGATGCTAATCCCTGCTACTAGTGACATTGTTGGGTAAGCACATGTACAGTGCAGTCACCCAGTACAGTTGCAGTCAACACATACCTTTATGCCATGCTGGTTGTGGCATTATTAAGCTGTGTTCCATGACAACTTTGAAACTTTCTATAATTCCAGACATGGGGACATTCAATAACTGTTTACTAATGTGATAGTTTTGTGGCCTTAGGTAGTACATATAGGTGTACCAAAGAAGTGAACACAGCCATACTCATTCAACAAAGCCAATGAACGCGTGACTGTTGTGGAGATGATTGCAAAATGAAGATTGATGCTTTCTTACAGACAATAGGAAATTAAATGAAATTCTAATGTAAAGGGTTGATTTAATTTATTAAATCAAGATAGCATGGCAAAAATATTAACAAAATTTCCCAGTACTTTAAGTTTAATAAGGTTTATATGATTGATCACTGTACCTATATTGACTGCAGTCTAAACATTAACAGTACTGTACTTTTGATTTAAACAAGGAGGACTACACTGTACATTTCAGGTTTAATAACTTTCAAGAATTCTCCCAGCCCCTAAGTGTTAAGATGAGGCTATGTGAACACAGAAAAAGTGCTCTTGCTTTTATAAAATAATTCTCAAAAATATGCGCAAATCTAAAATTCGCAGCCGTTTCATATACTCTAATCTAAACACGCCTATTGACCAATGAAGCACATGTAGTAGCTCAGTTATTTTATAATTAGTTTAAACATATAATACAGTGGGTGTATATGCATCCTTATGCAAAATTTCAAGCAATAATTTGTTCCTCCCGAAAATTCTCTGCAATTTTTGAAAGATATAATTCACTGTTTCCAAAAATTTGCTGCAGTTTTTCTAAGAATCTTCCATTCATCAATAGGCTTGAAGCTATGAGTCAAATATATATTAAATGACCAGCTCTCTGAAGATCAGAAGCTGTTAATCTGCCAAAATAACATCACAACTCTGCAAACTATTAGCTATGAAAATCAATTGCGACTTAATAAAAAATCCCAAACTTCCACAGTTCCAATAACTACATACACTTTAAACACCATTTTACAGCATGTAGAACCACACGATTTTCCTGCGAACCCCAGTCTTCGCCTTGCATATTTGCTGCTATAGCTTGTATGAAATGTATTGCTGCCACTTTGCAAACAAGGGAATCATTGATTGAAATGCAAGGTGAATCCAGCTTGAAGGTCTGTTTTGATTGAAAGTTCCTCAGGAGTTGTTTTGTGCTGTTTTCTTTAGCGGCTTAAATATTACTCACAACTGAAGGTGTTTTTGTTTTGTTTGTGGAACAATCTGAGGTCACCGTTTTTATAATACGGTAAGCACATTCTAATTCTCTTCTAAAATATTTTGTGTATACATGTAGGCTGGCTAACAATTATCATATTGATAATGTGCTTGTGATTGTGTAGTTCTAGCAAATTTCCATACCCCCCACAGAAGGTTTTTTCATTTTAACCCCCCCCCCCAAACCCTCCATTCCAAATGGATTTGTGAAGACCCTCCCACCTCCCCTTGGAAATTTCCATTTTTTCTTTACCCTCATTTCAGACCTCAGAAGTTCCAAGTCCTTTTCTACATAGAAAATTGACGGCTCGCACAGTTATGATCAATATAACTTGTGGAGACGCGTAGTGTTGAAACAGGTTTTTACAGGGACTCCGACATGCAAATGTGTCACTCACTCACTCACTCACTCACTCCCGTGTAGACACTCTTCGTAATTAGTCGGGCCGAACGAGACTGTCCGAGCCTGACATTGGAAAAGCAACCACCGCACATCAGTACAATTGACGAGATCTCACAAAAACAAAGAACTTTTGTGGCTATTCAAATACCTGGTGTCACAGAACATTTATCTGTTCAAGTAATGCAACTCGTGACATGTTACCTTAACCCTTTTAGTCTTGATAAGGGTTCTCCCTTTGATGAGTAAAATCGTCTGCCATTGGACAGCATAAAACCTATAAGACACTCTTAGGGCTTAAAGGGTTAAACAAAAATAGCATGCATGTAAATCCAGTTAACCAAAACATATGTATTGTAAACAAGAACCGGATGAGGCATTGATTATTATCAAAAGTGAATGGACACAACAACTTAGACAACCGAAAGGAGATTATGTAACAGTAATAGCCTGACACAAGTGCACTAAAGAGATGAAAAAGTGTCCAAACGGTCAAGAAGTAAGTCAAAGTTTACCTGTAAATATACTTGCCATGACAGAGAACCATTGAGATTAGGATTGTAGGAAAATTGTTGAAATGTTCACTGAAAAACAGTAAGTCGAGTGGAAAATTAAGCTGTCTATTATGTAAAATACACCACATTCGTCTGGAATGAAAAACTTCCTATCACTGATTTTTGATTGACCCGTTGTAAAAAATTCTTGTTCAGCTAATTACCATTGTATGACTCCATGATATTTATATTGTAAAGACAAGAACAAATAAGCGTACACAGATGTACTACTTTACGTCAATGATGGCTGTGGCTTGAATAACTGTTATTCAATAAAGTGTAATAAACAACAAGAAAGGTATTGTGTTTCAAGCGCAAAGACCTGTACTTTTGATGGCTTTGACAAAATCAGGATCGGACCAGATTGGACTGGACGGGATCACAGATGGGATCACAGAAAAAGAATTTTAAAGAAAACAAAATCCAAAAAAATCAAATCATTTATGAGTGGAAAACTAAAGTTTGTTAAACGAAAGTAAGAAATGTTGCATTACAAGCCAAATCTCTCTCAAGTAAGAAGTTTAAATAGGAAGGAATTTTTAAAAACAAAAGAAAACAACTTTGAGAATGTCAGAGAGCTGAACAAAAATGCACAAATTAGAAAGAGATTTCAGAGTTCACAGCCACACACAACTGACCATGAGCTATTAAAGCCAGGTAGGAAATAAACAAAATTTCACTGTAGCAGATGGAACACATGAAATGAATATGGCAAAATAATGTCATTCAGTCTTTTCATGATAGCTTTGCATGTACACTGTACTAAGTGTGGCCTTGAATATATATGTACTTGCTGTGATCAATATAATTGTGGTACTGACCATCAGTTACAAAGTGCAATGATAATAAATACTGTACACCAAGTGCACAAAATCTAATTGATGTATGTATAACTGGTAAAGCTAGTGTAGACAAAACGGAATGGGTTAGCTCAACCTGCCATTCAAACCTAAGTGATGAGAAGTTACCAGTCTACTTTAAGGCTAACAATATGAATTTTTCTGTGAAACCAGAATGCCTAAACTTTACACCTTTGAAGAAAGATTAAAATCCCTATGTATCCCATTCATGCAAATAGAATAATGCGAACTCCCTAGAGGTGGACAATTACATGTATCTATTCATGGCAATGTTGTTAATGTATAGTTAGCTGATGTTACTGTGGCATTGAATGGGCAAGTACTCAATTAACAGTTTCTGAAACATTCCTCTAAAAGTGCTTAGTTATTTGCTGGTTGTATAAAGTGTCAAGCGAAATGTAACATTTGCAGGAAGACATTTGATTTCTCAAACAATGTTTAATTTGCAGTGAAAGGCCACGGTGGAGGGGGGGGGGGGAGGAAGCGTGTAGTGTATAAATATAGCATATTATATTTGTGTCAGAAGAGAAGTTTCTTTCAAGTGGGAGGAGTGGCCCAAACTCTGTGGAGATTTATTAGTGAATCGACTGTCAGTTAAATAATGAAGAACAGACAAGAGGAGCAACAGCAAAATATCATGTCTTTACCCTGGAAGTCTTCTCCACCATTTAGCATGACAGCTCTTCATATTTTTGTCCTTCGTGGTTTTAAAAATGTTATATACCATTAGTAATCATTAAGACTTTGGATCAGATTTTGGCTATGACCTTAAAGGTATGGTTGAATAATTTTTATTTACCTTGGTAGTGTTTCTGCAACATCTTTCTTTACCTATTGTTATTTATTAGCACACTCTAATTTGATTGATCTTTAAAGGAGCTATGTCGTAGACTGCGTACCTTGAAAAAATTGGTCAAGTATGTGTCAAGTTTGTTGTTTGTAATCTGTCTAAATCTTTCTTAAACATGGCAATCCTTATTTATTTTTGGTGTAATTCTTAGGAGATAATTACAGTGTATATGCACTGTATTATTTTAAGATTTCCTTCAATTTAAAAGCAATCAGAAAATGATGGAAAAAGTTGTAACTTCTTAATATATCTCTTCGGATATTGCACACTGCATGAGCACTTACATAACTGTGCTTACAGTAATTTTGCTTCTTACTATTACTAAAGCATTTTTTTAGATTTTTTTTTGCTTATTTACTTGTGTAATCTTCCCCACACACCAGCAGTATACAGTATGAAAACATTAATGCTTATTTAATTTTCATCATAACAAGTTAACAATGTTAACCTTGTAATAATTAATATACATTGTATAACATGTGCTTGCAAAAAAGGCATATGCGGACTAAATCAACAGTTATTATTTTGGTGCAATTTATTGCTAAAAATGCATTATCAGGGAGCTTTAATGTATTTACATAGATCACATGCACATTTATATGTCCCGTCCATTTAATTAAATATCTTTATTTGCAGTAGCCTTTCTCAAAACATTATGTACTTAATTGACATGACTTTTAAATAGATGCCGTTAGGATGTTTTCTTTTATTATGTAATGGAATTACTTTTCTGTAACCTACTTGTAGATGCACCAAGCAGCACAAACTTGACAAGTTCTCCACATAATACCACTTTGCTACGTGGTAGTAGCCTGTCATTAAAGTGCAGTACAGATGCCAACCCTGAAGATCTTGAGTATCAATTATACTTTAAAGGACACTTTATTGAAAACAACAGCTCTGGTTTATTTAACGTCAACGCGACGGAAGATGGAGTGTACACTTGTGTTCCTATAAACAAAGTTGGTACAGGAGACAATGCTACAATCAGCATCAGTGTCGTTGGTAAGTTGCACTGCCTAAGCTTGTATTCTTTCTGCATCTGACTACATTGTCTATGAGACATTGTTTCAATTATGTCACAGTATGGTATTATCACTATGCACCCATAATTAAGGAACCCAGGTATAGCCTTCCAAAGTTTATAAGCTCTCTCATCCACAGAACAGGTCTTCATAGAATAGTTTAACAAACAAAACAGGCTATTTTGAACCTGCAGTTCATTACTTGTTTTCTAAAATACTAAATGTTTGTCAATTTAAGATAGAAGATAATGCTTGGTTTTACAACTCTTAATAATATTTATGCACTACAATATTATTAGTATGGGTAATTATACATTTTTGAGTTCAATTTTAAATTCATTTACATTAATAATGTAAAGATGAAAACATTTCTGTGGGAGAAGCTAGTGCCAGAAGATATTTCTTAAAAGCCTTCTTTTCCATATGAGAGAACATTTTTCAAAGTTTCCGCGCAAAATTTTTGTCACGTTTTACATAATACAATTGGGTTAGAAAAAATAATATTGTCTGAAAGCCGATCATTATCCAGAATTATGATATGTAATTTTGATGGGTGTTACACTTTTTGCACTAGTGTTACACTTTATACACTTGAACTGCACTGCTTTCACTCAATCAGAATCAGGTAATTTTTCATGTATATTATTAATTACATGTAGTATGTCACAACTGCCAGTATGACGTTTGAAAACTGTCATTACATATGTCCACTTGCTAAAGAATACAAGACAGTATATTTTCGTAATTATAACTTTATTAAAACACAAGCAAGCGGATATTAACGTTAAAAGCCGACGTTTCGGCATCATCGTGACGCCATTTTCAAGGCATAGTGAATAATTAATGCGATGTCAATTTCTATAGTCTCTGACTTTATTCTTTGCTATTTACTTTTAATGACAGTCCCTCCATCAATAACAATCCACATACTTAAAGAGACGGTAAAGGAAGGTGACAACATCACCTTGACTTGTAATATATTAGATGGAATCCCTGACCCTGCCATCACATGGAGAGAAGTTGGCAGTACAAGTTCTAAGGTGCTCTCTAATACATCATCACTCACCATTGTGAATGTAAGCAGACCTGGCACACCTGATCACATGATCCAGTATCAGTGTACAGCTAGTAATGGAGTGGAAACACCTGCTACAGCTACAGTCAATGTCACTGTTCACTGTAAGTAACTATTGTCTTCTTCAGATATGTTTTCATATCTTTCTCTGCAGTTCAAAATTATGATACTTCATTCATTCAACAACAAGAAGCTTTATTACCAAATTAAAAAATTGAACTTACTTAAATTATAATATAATATATAATATATTAGTACAAAAAAGGTAACATTTACTCATGTACACAACTTAAGCATGCAGTGCTCTATCAACTGAGCTATAAAGCCAACGGGGAACTGGTCATGTTGTGTGTCATTTGGTGTGTTTGTAGCGTTTGATACAGTTTATGACCAGGAGGTAGTCTGGTCAGTAGCATTTTTGGTGGTGTTTTGATAGTGTCAGGACCCTGGGGCTGAGATTGTCCAGCAGTATTCTGGGTTCTGGGCAACATTTAGCACCACCATGTTTTCAGTGGTTTCAATTGCCCGCCATACCGTGGGCACGTGTCAGAAACACATGCTTTCCCTCTAAGCAACATGGCAGCTTGATTCATGCGTGGCTCTGGATGGCTTTTTACAGTTGGCATGTGTTAAAGAATAGTATGTTATGTTCAGTCCGCAAACTACGAGAGCTATCTATTTTATGAAATTGCATAAATTGTAAGTAAAAGGTAAAGTCTGTATACGGGCCTAAGTGGCCCATCAGGCCGGAGCTTATCCCGGTCTCTATCGCATTAAAACAACTAGGAATATTGCTACACCCCCTGGATGGGATGCTAGTCCATTGCAGGGTTACCCCCAGCATTAAAATTTGCCGGTACCCATTTATACACCTGGGTGGAGAGAGGCGCTGGGAGAGGTAAATGTTTTGCCCAAGAACACAACACAATGTCCCCGGCCAGGGCTCAAACCCAGGCCGCTTGATCCGGAGTCGAGCGCACTAACCATGAGGCCACCGTGCCTAAGTACATGATATTTTAATGCCTGGAAAATTGATTGGAAAAATGCAGGTGTTTAGGTAAATAAGTGCGATGGTAGTTTTGCTATAATTACAATACATATCATGAAAAGCCTAATATAAACAATTGGTAATCAAAGTTAATTTCAATTTTTTCCTATGGCAGATAATCTAATATACAGCAACATTTCTGTTACATGTTAATGAAGAACTTGTGTAATATAGACTAGTGAGAAATGAGGCTTACTTATGTCCTTAATTCTTTTTTGGTGATGTGAATGTTCTTTTTGAAATGTTCAGCCAGTTTCCTGTATTTGAAATTTCTAGGTATAGCCCTAGGTGTAGCTATGATGGAAGAATGATTGTTATATAAATCTCCGCTACATGTATCTACTGTTCTCAACATAAAATTATGCAGCTGGAAAAATTACTTAAGTGATGTAATGCAACTGTTAGTTTTTTAATCTGTTTCATAGTTCCCCCAGCGATCAGCCATGCTCCATCAGCTTATCAAGTTGTAGAAGGCAGTGGACTTAGTCTGTTTTGTAATGCCACTGGTAATCCACAGCCCAACATTACATGGACCAAACAAGGAAACAACAGCAAACTGTCTACATCAGAGACTCTTAGTCTGACAAAGATGACGAGAGAAGATGATGGATCAGTGTACAAATGTACAGTGACAAATGAAGTGGGAACAACAGAAACTACAGCAATGATTACTGTGTTCTGTAAGTTCTCAAGATGACTATGTTTAAAACCATAAGTTTGTTATTTTGACATAAGCTCGCCTGAAAATTGCTAGGAAAAGAATTGCTTAAAATTTAGTATGGCCCTTGTACCTCATTTGCATTAATTCTGTTGATTAGGAAGCAATTTTTCCTTCAATTTGCGTTAATTTAAGTCATGCTAATTTCCTTCAATTTCCTTCAATTTGCTAATTTCCAATGCCTTAATTAACCCAAGCGATTCAAGTAATTTCTTATAATAAGTTAATCATTTGTATGATTGCAGTGCTTAGTAAAAGGCACCTTGCATCAACGATTCATGTGACCTATCTACCTTTCAGCGCTTTGTTTTACTGATGAGTTACGACTTTAAGAAAGACCAGAAATGTAAAAGGGATGATAAAGTTAGCAAGATGGCCAAATTTGAGGCCTCTGGACCTGTACTGTCAAAAATGTTTTGGAGGAATTGCATATTTGAAAATTTGTTTAAGAGATTAGTGGGAAGAAATATCACTTGAGAGAGAGGTGTCTGGTATTCATAAAGTAATAGCTCTTGATGAAAACCCTTTTTGAAAAAAGAAGGGCTCAAAATAAATTCCACCTGAAAGGGAGCCTGTTATGAAGATCCCAAGAAAACTGATCATTTAAATCCTGCATATATAAAGCTTTGAGATGGGTATGCAGAAGAAAACACTGTACACACATTACAACAACGATTTTCGGGGCTAAACTTACACAAAGACAACATCAGTTATTCAATTTACTTGTTGATGTTTGTTGCGATAAGGATTGCGGGTAGTTACTGGCCTCTGGCATAGAATTTTACTCTTTTAATATTCTTTGGGTGATTATTCAGATCCCATTTACTCTTCTGAAGACTGAGACAAGTGGAAGTTGATTACATTGCCAATTATTAGATATGAGGACAGGACTTAAATTACTACTTTTCATGTATTACAGGTCCTTCACACATTTAGCTTCTGTATAGTACATTCATTCCTTCCTTCCAAATAACAATTTACTGAACTAAAAAACAGCACAGAAACTTTCAAACGTTTTTTAAAGTATAAAGAAAACAAATGGCATCTTGCAAAAATATAAATCAGTATCTCTCCCACTACATCTCTTGATACCAAAACTCCGTATATTTAATGTCATACATAACAGTACTTTTCATTTAGAGCTTTTCTTCATTATTTGAAAACTGTATAATTATGTGTTTTCTGCAGTTCCACCAAAGGCTTTAATACATAAATGCCCAACTGAAGTCATTGAAGAAAACAGTGTGACATTCAACTGCAGTGCAACTGGTAATCCTCCACCAAAAATAGCCTGGATAACGTCTAGAGAGGTTGTGGTGGAAGACAGTGCTTATGTGGTATCGGCTATCAATAGAAGTCAGGGGGGACCATATGAGTGTACTGCATGGAATGGTATTGGCAGCAACTCTACAGCCAATTGTGAAGTTGATGTTCTGTGTAAGTAAAGTAATGGCAGGTCAATGTCCACTGAACAATTTCTTTTGTATATCTTATTAGGATCACCATTAATGTCTTCATCTTTATTAGGCTTGCCTCCTCGCCTGCTTCGTGCCGCCTTGCCCACTTCTTTCACATGCGTTGCAAAATAGAAAGGCTGTGATCAGTCTAAGCAAATATATGTGTTCAGCTCAATTGTAAAATGGGATTATTGTCATCCAACAGATCTGCCAACTTCAATCACCATTACAACACTACCCAGTAACAATACGATACTGCGTGGTGCTGCTGTGTCGCTAAAGTGCACAACAGATGCCAACCCTGATGCTGATAATTATCGCTTCTACTTAAATGACAATCTTATTGGTAACAGAAGTTCAGGTGTATTTAACACCACTGTTATGGCAGATGGAGTGTACACTTGTGTTCCTGTAAACAAAGTTGGTGCAAGGGACAATGCTACTGTCAAAGTCACTGCTGTTGGTAAGTACAATGCAATTGGTAGTGTATTTCAGTGTTACCATTTACTGCGACTATGATATCACTGATAGATTAACATTGCTCTATATTCACTTAACAGTAGAACGCCTGATTGAAACATGATACCAAAAATGTGCCTGTTTCAATTTAAAAAGTAACTGTTGTTTTAACAAATGAGTCTTCTTCCTCTATTATATCTAAATTGATATATGATCCATCATTGTGTCATCGACTTCGAGCAATGTTTCAATTCTCCAGAGCATGCTGTAAGTTTTTTATAGACCCCTTTTCCAATGGCCCACATTCATTATAAAATAATGAAACAAGGTGGCACTGTATCACTACAATACATCTTTTCATCATCATCATCTCACAGGGTAGCAAGTGTCAAATGTGGTAGGAAATATAAGAACGTTCTTGTGACCTAGGCGGCTTTAATGATTGATACCTTTGTGTCTTTTACTAAAATTTGTATTAACTATTCTTTTTTAGTTGCTCCACTTGCCAAGGTATCTGCCCAAAATGACACCGTTATTGAAGGTGGAAATGTCACTCTAACCTGTAATGTCAGTGGTGTTCCTTTTCCCTCTGTAATCTTAACTCAGCTTGGCAGTTTTGAGGTGCTCTCTAATACATCATCACACACTATTGTGAATGTAAGCAGACCTGGCACACCTGATAACATGATCCAGTATCAGTGTACAGCTAGTAATGGAGTGGAAACACCTGCTACAGCTACAGTCAATGTCACTGTGCATTGTGAGTCAGTGTTTGTATAAGTAACCTAATTTACACAACAAACTTGATTCTATTTTATGAACCTGTTCTGTAAAAATAGGGATTTTTCTCTGTATAGAAAGTGAATTTTGTAAGTTTTGAATACAATGTGTTATAATTGAGAGCTTTTTAAAGAAATTTCAAAGTGATGTTGCATACCAAATGTAGACGAAAATACAATAAAGCACTTATTCGTAAAGCAGCGTAATGAACCTGTCACCTTTACAGTGCAGGAAGGAATTAACCCTAGAAGAGGACTTCATATATAGTAAATAGGGACTTTAAGATACACTACGGCGAGCAACAAATATGGGTACCTTACTGTGAGGTACTAGGCTGACAACACGATTTTCTCCGCAAAATTCATATATATTATTTGCCGGCTTTGCAGTCCGTATTGGGAAAAACTGTGCCCGAGGTCCAGAGCATGGCCTGAGGCCACAGACTGTGGGCATGCTCAAGACCAAGGGTACAGTTTTTCCCAGTATGGACCAACCTAGGCCAGCAAATAACGTGTTTATTTTTTTCTGTGGGAAATTACTTTATAAGAAATATTTGTGTTGATTTTTTACTGAAGCAGTTTCACACCATGTGCGTGCATTTGAAGTTTGTTTTCTCCGTCTGGATAATAAAACTCACTTTCGCTATGATAGCTGTCATTATCCGAATCCATAATGGTATAACATTCTGTCCAATGGTTTCATTTCATGTAGATTTTCAGTGTTACAAAAAGCTGCTAAAATAGCTGCAATCCTGGAATACTCAAAACGGTACGTACCCAGGGTCCGGATGGGAAAATCCGGACCGCTGGAGTGCGCATGATTAGCCAATCAGATTCAAGGATTTGGGATTCCGGACCACTGAGATGCTTCAGAAAAAGATAAAAAAGGATTACGATTTCGCTGTGCAGTATTGGCATGTGCAGCCTCTACATGTCTTTACAAACTTATGTTTCTTCTTCTATGGGTTGAGGTCCTCAGTCATTGTTCTTTTGTACGAATCACATCTAATAGTAATACTCCGTACTGGTGTAGATTATGGTTTAGAATGTGACAGTCGGATTATGTTCCTCTTTGCTCACATGTCTGTAAAATGGATTTGTAAATTTTAAGGAATTCTTTATGTTTATTTAAAAATTAGGTTGCCAATAGAATAGTATGTATGCCTGTGGATGTTTGTAGTTGTTAGTATGCCATGTCACTAATTGAATGTTCACTATATGCATGGAAGGTGTGTATTGTAATGCCCAACTTTTATTACTGTGACGTTTGCTTCTTCACTTGTTGTAAAGAAGGCTGTACGTTGAAAATGTTTAAAAAGCAAAATTCAAGAATGTATTATGTATTCCTGGAATCTAAAGCATGTCAAGGGTCTGTTAATTACAAAGCTGTAAAGTTGTTATCATTTGGCAAAAGTGAGTGATGTAACATTGATTAACACATATTTACATACACTGTAATCACGTTGTCTTAAAATGTGCACTGTAGGTGTAAACTCTGTATTTCTTTCTTTTTACAGGGACCAAAGTGTGTTATGATTCAAGAAATTAAAATTATTAGCATTCTAAGCATGTAATACTAAGTGCAACATATTTTATTGTTTAAATGTAAACCACATTTCATTTCACACACTTGTAGTTTTGGTTTTTCGTTACTTTGTAGATAATAAGATTGTGCCATTGTCAAAACTTGAGTGAGCATTGGTTTGTCATTTTACTAAAGTAATATTTTTACTAAGGCCTGTAAAAAATGTAGATTTACAGTAGTTTTGCAGTTTCTGCTCTTGATAACCAATGTCACTAACTAATGGGAGCTATTTAATCTCCAGACCAACTCAAAAAAGTAGCCACTCATTGGCTCAAGTATCCTTTACTCTAATTTGATCCACATGTAATCACACAGACCAAAAAATGTGTTAAATTTACAGCTTTAGCACACATATTTCATGAATTGGTAATTATCATGAATAATAGTTAAATAGTGATAAGTATTAAGCAGTACCACATTAATGAACTTGCAGATCAGCTGTTGTGATAAAATAAACACCACCCTTTATAAATATTTTGCTTTGGAGACTATTGAATATTCTTATTAATCATTATTGCTGTTACTTGCTGAAATATCAATTGCATTTTATTTTTATGTTCAAATTGCTCCTGCATTTTCCAGTGAAAATACCCTGGTTTCTAACAATTAGTGCATAAAATATTAACAGTCATTTATGCGATGTCAATTTTTCCTTTTTTTGAAGATGCACCTGGTAGAGCAAACCTTACAACAGTCCCTAGTAACACGACATTACTTCGTGACAGCAATATGACTTTGAATTGCGGAACAGATGCCAGTCCTGAAGCTGAGTATCATTTCTATTTTAATGGCAAGTCTATTGGTAACAGAACCTCAGGTGTGCTTAATGTTACAGTAGTAACAGATGGAGAGTATGCCTGTGTTCCTGCAAACAAATTTGGCAGAGGAGAAAATGCTACCATCAGCATCTCTGCAGTTGGTAAGTTGATACATATACCCTTTTCATGTATATTGCTGCAAATTTTAAATTCTTTTGTGTTCATTTAAAGTAGCTTTGCTGGCTAACCTCATTTAAGAGTGAAAATTTTTAGAATACAAAGAGAGTCATTTCCTTTTTTTATAAGAGTGTACAGTTTTTTAAATAGAAGTATAATATTATTATTAACTGTGTGACGTCTTTGTGCTCTCGTGTGTGCTGAATAAAAGTACCATAAACACTCATGTATAAGCAACACTTTTTTTGCTGAAGTTTTGGGCCAAAAATCGCAGGTGCTGCTTATACACGAGACCATTGCTTTCAGAGGGAGAAAAAGGGTTTGTAGGGGTCATAAATTGAACTTAATACCTTAAGTGAATGAAGATTAAACATATTGAAACCTTTTGTTAATCATTACTTTTGGTAGAAATGATGGCTCCTCAAGGAGCTGTTTGTTTGGATCTTCAGGTTCTAAACCCGAATCTTGTTTGCCAGTAGTTCTTTCAAGCAGTTCATTTGCAGTATGTTTGAGCAGGTAAACTCTATCTGGCATGGAATTCCTCCTCCTCCTTTTTTTCAAATTCCATCGTTTTCATTTCAACTGTGCCGCGGCCTTGCAGGATTCGACAAGAAAACTGAGATGGCGAATTAAAAGCCAAGAAGATGCACCCGTTTGGGCACAGCGGCTAGCTACTTTAGAGTAGGGACGTTGGAGTAGTTTTAATGGTCAACCTAACACCCCAGCATTTTGCTTGTTCAAATGAATAAAAAACATGTTATCGAAAGATCCAGTCTTTAATGTTATTGCCATTAATTTTGTTGTTCCCACGCACGTGGTGAAGATTGGTGTATGCATGGTTATCGAATAGTAAACACCTTGTATGCCATATTGGATCAGGTAGGTAATTCATGTAACAGACCATTTGGAGTAACATTGTCCCCCTAATGTTCTCACGGGGCCCCTATTTCTCAGCAGAGGGGGCCCTGGGACTCCCCAAGGCAAAATCCTGGTGAGAACACTGACTGTGGGCTTCAGCAATAAAAACCACTGTTGTCAGTCAGAGGGAATAGGAAATTGATTAAAAAATGCTTTTAAAAGGTATTTTGAGAGTTGATTAACATATTAATGTCGCTGCAAGAACGACCAGCTTTTTTTTACAAGTTAGAGTGCTTTTTCGGAAGTTTTTTTCAAAAATCATGCCTGAAAGTTGGGGGTGTGGCTTATACCCGAGTGCTGCTTATACACAAGTGTTTACAGTACTACATATTTATAAGTTACTGCCAGTAACAATTGTTTTGTAACTACTCCTTTTTTTTACCAAATTATAAGTAAGTAATTTTTTTTTTTTCATTTAGCTGGTGCAGAATCATTCAGTTAGTACAGTGTTAACCAATTAGGAGCTAACTCAATAACGGATACAGGGGGATATGCCAACTATGCAGATCTTGCTATATCTTCTCTTTGCATTAGTATCAGGGACATTCTGTTATGCTCTTGGGCAAGACGCTTAACTCTCACCATGCCTCTCTCCACCCTGATGTATAAAATGGGTACTGACAAACTTAATTCAGGGGGTATACCCTGCGATGGACTAGCATCCCATCCAGGACGGAGTAGAAATACTCCTAGTCTCTCTATTCCACAGAAACCGAGATAAGCTCTGACAGAATGGGCCTTTTGGCTCATATACTGAGTTTTACCTAGAAATGTCCAAAACAACCCTGCTATTGTGGACTGATAAGACACCGTTAACTTGAACCACGTAACTTAATAGAGTGCTGACTTAATGTTTACTGACATATATGACCTAAAGAAAAGAAAAAATAACTAGGAAACAAATCTTTGATTATGTGTAAGTTAGTTTTTCTTAAAGCTTCCAAGAAAACGTTGGTTCACCCGGAACACTGCCCGGGCCAACAACTTGTAAAATAGTGGACGACAATATTAGCAATCTGATAGTTATTTTCCTCGTTAGTGTGTGGCACATTCCCTGTCTACGAGCGTTTGCCTCAATGAGGTATTCACAAAGTGCCCAGCAAATACATATGGAAACAAGCTGTGAATGGGAATCACTGATATCTTAAGTGTATAACATTAAGGCTACTTCTTTTCATTATCAAATTAAAGAAAAAGTTCTGTTTTCCACTTCTTAGCTTCATCTACAAGGCTAAAAGTTTTTAACATAATTCTTTCTCGTTTGGTATTATCAGTAGTCTTTTATCTGTGTAAATGACATTGTTTCACTAAGGAGATTTTTCCCAGCTTGTTCCCAATGTGTTGTCTCTGGCACCTGTTTATGTCTTCTACATGTCAGTAGCAGTGCATAGCATAGGAAAAATGAAAGTTCACATTTGCCCAAGATTTTCTAATGCTTTGTGGTATAGAAACTCGTCCAGTGTTTCTGCCAAGCTTACAACTGTAATAGTGACTTAAAGCCACCTTGATGCGTCGAACACTCGAACCTCTGCATAATGGCCACCGAGAGGACCGTGGAAGGCAGCCATTGTAGAGAGGTGTCCATTATGGGGTAAAAGGGGTGTAATATGACACTTTTTCAGGGGTGTAACATTTTTTTATTTTAAAAAGTGCTTATTGTAGCATATAAATAAATACCTAACACAATAAAGATATATCTATGAAACAGAAACAGACCATTGGTGCCGCTTCTGATAAAGTTGCATAACCTTTAAGTGATTGACTGGCTGTTTTCAAGAGGTTATTTTGGCAGTCGGTACGTACTCTAGTAGCACCGGCTGCCATTGTAGAGAGGTGCCTGTTACTGGAGGTTCGGCTGTAGTTCTTGGTCAAGTGGCACTCCTTGCTGGTTTATTAATTAAGTAAAGAGATATGTAACTTACATATCTCTTTAATTAAGAAAACTTTTCTTTAATTTTTCGATATTTGTTGTAATGGGTTTTATTGTTGAGAGCAAAGCAGCTACTGTGATAAGATGTTTTATTGTGTTCCTACAGGAGGGAAGGTTTTTTCGTAAAATATAACAGGTGTAAATGTATTAAGGTAGAATGCTCTCATTCCATGCAGTTTAATACTTTACTCAGTCTGTAATAAAAGTATTGTTTTATTGAGGTCATTTTACTTCTGGCAAATCTTATTGAAATCGCTTGTCATTTAATTTGCTTGTAGTGGCTCCATCAGTAGAAATTTCAAATAAAACAGTCACTGTTGTCGAAGGAGGGCGCTTGGTACTGACAGGCAATCCATCTGGAAAACCTCAACCTAGTCTAACATGGACTAAGCGTGGCAGTTCTGAGGTGCTCTCTAATACATCATCACTCACCATTGTGAATGTAATCAGACCTGGGACACCTGATAACATGATCCAGTATCAGTGTACAGCTAGTAATGGAGTGGAAACACCTGCCACAGCTACAGTCAATGTCACTGTTAACTGTAAGTATTCAGAAAATAATATCTAACTTTGGTCATATGGATGAAAAAATTGTAAATACATGATGGCTTTTCAGCCTACTGATTGGCTGCATTTAAGGGACAAGAGGAAATGAATACTGGTATAAAGATGAACTTTTTTGCTCATAAATGTGAACTAATTTGCACATACACCGTTTAATACCGGTAGTTTTCTTCAAATTCATTGAAAGCTATGTAAGCAAAATATAAAAAGTTCTAAATAAATAAGAAGTAAAAAAAGAAATACGTTAAAAAAAAAAACATTCAAATATCAAATCCAAAGTTTAACCGACCAATGTGTTTTTCACTATCATTAATCAAACGTTTGGCAGCTCCTTCCAGTTTCCGCCTACTGCCAAGCATGTGGTAATTAAATGGAATTGTTGAGCACTATCAGACAACATAGTTGGAAGCTGGGAGGAGCTGCCAAACCATTGATTGAAGTTAGCAAAAAATGTATTTTTTGGTTGAGCTTTGAATTTAGAGTCTATAGCTTATTGAAAGGTGCAGTTAAATGGCAACTTAAAAAACATCTTAAGCTGTTCCTAAGTTGAAATATTTTTCACAAAACCCTTACAGACTTCTTGCTTATTTTAAAGATGCCCCATCAGTCAGTGACCCAGTAAATGAAACAGTTAGCAAGACACCTGGAGAGGCGGCGAACTTTAAATGCCTCAGAATCGGTAATCCACTGCCAACAGTAAAGTGGACATCTCCAGATAACAATATAACATGGATATCAAATCTGACAAATGTCACTTTTATCACAGAACCTAGTAGTTCTGGGTTATATCTATGTACATTGACAAATGACATAAGGAAGGTTGTCAAGCGATATCAACTTGGTAAGTAAATGTATGAATGTTGCTGAATGCTGAATGTTTTTTGGCTTGTTGAGCAGTTTTCTTTTTGTGGCTGCCGAAGGGAATTATGTCATTCCTTTGGTTTTGTACATTTTAACAACTGTATTGCAGGAGTTCTGTTGGTTGGGCTGTTCTTCCAGTCAGTCATTTACTCTCTCCTTCCTTCCCTCCACACCCCCTCCCTCTGTTTGTTCCTTTTTTTCATTGGTCAAGTGTTTAGTACTGTTGAATACTTTTACGTGATATTAAAGTTTCTTTTTTCCATTAAGTCATGAAAGCTCTAAAGATCCTAATAAAGGTAACCATCACAAACAAGAACTGTGACAATAACCCTTCAGAAATCTGCGAAAACACAAGGAAAAAGGTGAGTTAAATTAAATCGTTTTTACTAACCAATTAACTACTACTTTGGCATTTGTTTGATAAATCAGTACTCTTTATTATTCTTAATTCACTTGTACTTAATAACTATTAATTTTATTGTTCAACATTATGGTCTGGCAGCACTAAACAACATAAGGAGACTCCAACTGGTTCTGACTTTCATGGTATTTTTACTCATGCGAGAAAGTACGATCATAATCTCACCAGCTACCAGTGAAGGTTCTCTTCATACATTGTGCCCTTGTTATGATGTTCAAATCCCTAAATGGTGCAGTTCCTAACTACCTTAAAGTATAAATATCATCACTGACAAGCAATCTCAAATTTTTGGTGTTTCCACTAGGTAGTCCAATGGCATAAACCTAAGCAAGTATATTAGAACACCTCTGGCTCGACGCTCGTTTTTATATTATACTGTAAAATGTTGTTTTAGGTTGAGCCACCATATAAAAAATTCTCCATCATCAAGCTTGCTCAAGAAGACCTTGAAAACCCTCCTGTTTTCATGATGTGTATATTGCTTTCTCTTTGTATTGCGCCATTTTAAACCTTGTCATTTTTCCTTTTCAATTACATAGCTTCAATGTCTATTTTCTTGAACATTTCAAATGTTTTAATGCAAGAAATTACAGAAAATATAGTTCCCTTTCCTGAGAACAGAGTTCCTAAGGAAAAGCCTTGAAGGTCAAATTGTTACTAAAATAGCCACCCATAACACACTGATGACCCTCAATTTTAATTATTTGTTTTTGTAATAGAAAATACAATTAAGATATGATCTTTCATGCATGCACTGCATCGGTATCGCAGAGGTCATGGGTTCAAATCCTGTTCAAACCTGAATTTTTATCAGGCTTTAATTTCACAACTGCTTAAGCGAGAATATTATAGTACTAACAGTCACTTAGTACCTGGGTAGCTATAATGAATAATTACCAAAGTTAATTAACAATTATTGGATGAGGTTGAGCATGATAGTGATAATTTTCAAGGGCAAAGATAATCCAAACTGAGACCATGGTAATTATCGCTATCATGCAAAAACCGAATCCAATAATTGTTTTATTACGCATATTCCTGAGCTGCACTTGCAAAGACAAGAGCGTGCACGAAAAAGTGACCAATGCACCACAGGCAACTTGTAACTAAAAAAATTACTTGTTATAAACTTTTGAAAGCTTACAACCTTTCGTGCGCTCTAAAGCATCCAGTATAAAGTTTTTCTGAGGCCTAAAACAAATAACCTGTTATGGAAAGTCAATATCGTAAAGAGAAAGTTCTTGGAAAGCTCTCACTGGAAAGTAATCGAAAACATTGAAAATATTTTACAAATTCTTTTAAAAGGTCACGTTTATTGAAATTCTTCATAATCTCCGAACAAGAGCTTGCAGACAAACCCCTGGATTTTCAAAACCTTGTGATTGGCTGGGCTAGTCGAATATTATTGACATGTGTCGATCAAACAACTTAAACTTCTGAGGCGTTCGAAGGTTGTTTACATAAAGCTTTAACTTTTCTTATCGAACGAGGATTGATTGACAAAATCTTCCGTAATACAGCTCTTCACTTGCTTGCTGTGTGTGTAAACCATATATTTTGGAGACACGGCGACTCCTAAGCGATTCAGTCTGTGGAACAGTGCTGCAGAAATCTTGTGGTGCAAAGCCAATGCTTTGGGATTTTGAAGCCTGCACATTATTTCAGAAGGAAGTTTCCATTCGGGAAGATTATCTATATTCAGATACTTTTCAAGACCGATTATCGTTTTTTTTACTTCTGAGATGTTGGAAGCCAATCCCACCCAAATTCCAATGCTTTCTGAGAAAACTTTCCGTCGTTTGATTTTGTCACAGGCCATAACACTCAAATCTATTTGCGGATCAGACTTTTTCCCTCTGACGTGTCCAGCAAATGCTCCGTAACTGGATTGTAGGAGTTAACTTGTTAATTTCTGCTTGCTGGTATCGATATACGGCGATCCAAGATTTCGAATGTTACAATTACAAGGATTTCAAATGCCAATCAAATACTTGTCACATATTACCACTCTGGGAGATTAGTGCTAAAACTTCACCCTTGCAGTTCTTTTTCTAGACAGATTGAAAAGATTTTCTTTAAAATTACCAAATTTAATTGTGAAATTGCAATTTCAAAAACTTCAGTGGTCGATCAGATTCAGTGAGATTTCTCCATTCTGTGAGCTCATTGTTTTGGACACATTTTGACAATGACAAGGGGGCGGTTTTCAAAATCCAGGGGTTTGTCTGCAAGGGTTTCCTTCCTTTCCCCTCCCCCTTCCCCTCCCATTCTTTCCTCTTCTTGGCTCTCTTACCATTTTTCACGCAGACAAAACACCGAAAATCCTGTTCGATTGACTTTCTCTGCTCTCCAACCCCACAGAAACGCTTGCTACGCAGGCTAGTACATGTAAGATGAAAGGCAATGGAGTTTGCATGTCCAAAGAAACCATAGTTTTGCAACAATTGTGTCTGAAGGTAGAAAAATGTAATAAGGGAGTTGTTTACTACTCCTAAAGCTTACAGGAAGCCCGATATTTGAGCTACAACAAAGAGAAATATGCTGTCAGCCACATTTCTATTGGTTAACATTTGAACACACTTGCTGGATGCCGATTACTCCAAGTACTAGTATATGCCTTTCAACTCAATGTCAAATGTTTTTACTTGAATAGGTCGAAGAAATTATCAGAGGTGATGATGGATTTAAAGAAAAGCTGGAAGATGTGACAGAGAAAAACTGCGGGTATGATCTTCTCCACTTTAACTTTTTTTTGTTAATCTTAAGCTTTCCAATTTGAGTGTGGATTGTCCTTTAAAATTACTTAAAGAAAAATGAGAAGAAATAAGGACACTGAATGATGGAAAACCCCGAAAAATCCAGGTACAAGGTATAATTCTTAATTTGACCACCTGAATCAAAAGGTAAAAACTCTAGGACTAGGCTAGCTAAATTAGACTTTGAACACTTAAGCTGAGGCCTATCGCTATGGCAATAAATAGAACAATTGATAGAGTGTGCTGAGAAAATCTTGCTTAAAACTACGAAGTGTGATTACCATTATTATACTATAGACTAAGGAATGTCTGAAATGTGATTGGCTAAGACCAGTAGTATTTAAAATTTGATATTTTGGTGAATTTTGAAATATCACTCACAGTATTTATCCCAAATACCCCTAGAAACCATGCTATTTCCTATACAAATACACATTGATTAATGAAGGTAAGGATAGCTGTCATTGAGCTATGTCGTCAATCAAATGTCAATCAATTAACTAATTAGTTGATCAATTAAATAATTCGTTAGTCAATATCAGAAGCATATCATCTAAAAAGGTCTGCAATGATTCTGATTGGCTCATTTAGAGGTCGGAATTTTATTTTGCAACACGGGCCGCTAAGTTAGACTACTCACAAATTAATTTCAGCAAATTGCAATTGCTTTTTCAAGTCATTGCACAAAATAAATAATTATTTGTTGGATCAAAATCTTTCTTACCTTCATGTGTGGAGGTGGACTATTTCAGTTGTTCACAAAAGTGGCGTGAGAAATGCAAAATTAATATATGCTAGCCTTTCCTGCATGAGGAAATCAAGGAGACACATCAATACATCAAGAGATAAAAAAGAGCCATTGTAATAGATACTTAATGGAACTGTAGCTTGTTCGGTCCATATTGGAGGATATTGGTCTCGTTCTTTTCCTTTTTTGGCAGGCTTGTGGACCAAACAGCACCTTTAGCTCAGTCCATAAACCTACAGCAAACCAAAAGAACAAAACTAATTTTTCTCTGACACAGACCTCAGGATTATTAAATAACATATATTTATAAGATACATTTATTGATGGATTGATTTTTTTTTGGCAGAGGCAAATTCAAATTTTAATTATTAGTTTTCATTGCTTTCAGATATAAGGTTGTAAGGTTCTTAGTACAGACTACATGTAACTGCAGATGATTTGAGTTACCAGCATATGATGAATTGAAAAATATTTGTTTGTTGTTTCCAGTTGTATTTTGAGATTTTTTTTAGCGAAACAGACCTTTTTGGGTTATACTTGGGACTAGACAAGTGTATTTTGACGTTTTTTGTGTTGGGTCATCCTCTTGTGACAACCTTTCTTGTGTCATAAACATGTTTATTTTGTGTTGGCAACCTTGGTCAAGATATCTTTCTATGATGTTCAAGTATTTTAAAAAACGTGATATTATCAACTTAATTCACCTTTATCAGCTTCAAGGTAATAAATAATGGTGAAATGTTTGTTTTTAAATGCCGCTGCAGCCCAGCACATTCTTTAAAATATACTTCCTTCGTTCATTGTTCATGTAAAGCATAGTCAAAGCATTGTAATGCTCTCATTTATTTTGTTATTAGGTGTGGCAGCGTAACTGCTTATTTATCCTTGGATTTCAAACAAAGTGTAGAAATTCCCGACGTTATCTCTGTTCTTAAAGAAGCAGCAGAAGGCGATGGTTTTGGTGACTTCAAAGTTGACTCGGGATCCATACAAGCAATTTCTGATGATCAGCTACCTTCCAGCACGCAGGGCCCCTCTAGTACAGAAGAATCCACCCCATCAGGTACAGTAGCAGAGTCTTTTGTATCACCCATGTTATTGTTGTTGTTGTTTAATGCTTTTGTTTTTATTTTTTTATCACTTCTAATCAGGTTTCATAAATGTTCAAATGATACTTAATTATCTTTAGAAAGGAAACAATCATTTCTTAGACCAAAATTATTTATTCCATTCGTAAATATTAAATTACCTGACATTTTAAAAAGGGGTATTTTATGGTAATTCACACTAGAGATGAACCTCTTTCTGACCTGTGCACTTGAAGCATAATAAATCACAGGCAGCCCAGACGTTGAATACAATTGTAACAATATTTCAGCCGTTTATAAGACAGTGTATGAGAATGCTTCGAAAATTACTGTAAATGTTATGTATAGAAAATAATTTGAATAAAATGGCTTACATTATGTTTGCATTGTCTTATTTTGATGTCTCTGGGTTCCTGGAGGTGGTTTAGAGCCATTTTGGTGAGTTTTACTTTCTGGCGGTTGGCTTCCCCTAACGATGTATAAAGAGCAATGAAAGGCAGGCAACCCACTGGCCCGGCGGCCCGCACTTAAAGCTCCGTAAATTCCAGAAAAATTGACTAATCTCATCAAAATTGCCTCATGGCAGCCATTGATAACTCTTCTTCCCATTCGCTTTCTCCCAAGGTTCCAAAGTTTATCTGCCCAAGAATAGCTGCTTTCCACCATTTTTTGCCATTTGCCATCTCCATCCGTAACCAATTATCTTGGCCACAGGATTTGAATTTCTAGCTTAGCAACCGCGCCATCGAGACAAAGTCACCCCTTACCATCGAGAGGCACGGGTCATTTTTTGATCATGCAAATTGCACTGTGCCACGGTCCCTGGGGACATTTAATGGGAAACAGCATGAAATTAACCGCCTATATTTAACCTATTACCATTTTAGTGGATATTTAACTACTGTTTCCAGTTATTATTTATTATTTCACATCTTTGATGACTGTGTATTTTTTTCAAAGCATGGCCAGTACAAACACCAATCTTTTGAATCTAAAAGAAGAGCAACAATTATTTATACTTAACATTTCAGGTGACGATAAAAAACTGTGGATTATCATTGGTGCATCAATAGGAGGAGCTATTGTACTTGTTGTAATCGTGGTTGTGGCATGGTGTGTGCACCATAAGAGAAAGTGTAGGAGAAAGGGCAGTAAAGGTGGGTATTCTTTTCTAGTAAACGAATTTACAGAAGTGGAACATCGGGAATCATAGAATCCAAATGCAGTTGTGATAAGTTAAAAAAATGGCAAACTGATTCTCATGGCAATGAGAAGAGAATGAAAGAGTTGAATATATTTGTCTGATATTGATAAAACAAGGCAAAAAGCCAAAAAAATATGAAATCATTGCATTCTTGGAACATCTGTTGCTTTTAGTCCCATTATATAGGTATAGTGATTAATGGTTATACCTTATATAATTATTTGGTCGTTTGTATTCATAATTACTTGGAATTTCAAAATAAAGCACAAAGCGCTTGTTGTGTTCATGTAAGCGGGAAGCGCTAAATAGAATAAGGTCTTTTTCATGATCTCAGATGATCTTCCTTCAACTTAAAAGGTTTTTTTGAAACTCGCGGAATTCTTTCACATTCTCTGATGGAAAGCCGTAGTTGAGAAAATGAAAAGACAATTGTTGAACAATGAACGGAACTTTTCACCGTTTTTGCCTATGACAAATCAGTGTGGCAAAACTTAAACATAATTTTGGAAAACTTTTTGGAGAAATCTGCTGAGGTCAGTAACTTCATATTGTAGGGTGACCAAACTACATATAGAGCTTCACATTGTTTGACTGCACCAAGTAAGAGTGTGCCAAGCATTGACAGTGATTACTTATTAGTCTGTAAGGATTACATCATTCCTGTTGGCTGCTAATCTGCATTTTCTCGTCTCTCCTTATCAACATGTGTATTGAAATAATAAGTCCGCTGTTCAGAGTCGGAAGAACAAGCATTGTAAGTATTGTTATCTTTTTCTATAAATTAGAATGCTACTTAGTATATGTACTATTACAATAGGAAATGCATAATGATGTTGTACATGTAACAGAAAGCATACAAATCACATTCCATTTTCTCTTACATATAAAATCAGCATTTGCCATAATTGCATTCTACATTACCTTGAGAGTCCCTCAGCTGTAGTCAATTCTAGGTAGAAAATAATTTAGATTGGTGTAATTGTTTTGTTGTTGTTTGTTGTTTGCTGACAGCATACCGGGGGTATTGTGTAAATTTTGCCTCATTAACATAGGACTTTGCATAGTGCAATATATCGCACTAGATAAAAATTGACTCAAACATTTGAGGAGGCTCAAAGACCTTTCGCCATGCGTACATGACCAACCTACATGATGCTCACAATGTCTTGCATGAACAAAGTGGAGTCATGTTTCATAAAGTAGAGTGTGTTTGCAGAGACTGAAAAGCTTATGCTAATGAGGCAATTATTGTAAACAACCGTTTTCCTATATGCCAAAATTTCTTGAATGTATATAAATTCGTAAAGCAAAACAAGATAAAAAGAAAAAATTAAAGTTCAAATGTTGTAGATCATTGGTTGTAAAGAATAACAATTTTAACATTGGTGTAATGTGATAGTACTCCAAGAGAAGACAATGACCATGGGCATGTCAACAACGGTTATGCAGAGGCAGGACCTCGACCCACAGCAATGGTTGACATGAGCCAACACCAGGGAGCTTCAGGTCCTGCAGCTTTTGTTTGTTTTATTTTCACCTATCATAAATAATTATGTTTGCAAAATATTTTTGTGTAAGGCACAGTAGCACAGGTAAGCCAATAAGGCTGAGGACTACCTTAAAGATACTTAAGATCTAACAAAAGGATAAAAATGCTGTCATTGGAATCCAAAATGATCATAATTTAAGATAAAAAGTAGTTAAGCAAATTAAAGCTTAATCCACAAATGGACAAAAGCGAAGGACGAGAAAACAATAGTGGGGCAAAAAAACAAAAACACCACGCACACAAGCACATGAAGAGAAGTAAATTATATTCATGCCAAAAAAGATAAGTGGAGTTTAGAGGTGATCATGGCAATACTAGCAGTAAGAGGCATTTTGAATGTCAATGCTGAGAGGATTAAATAATTAGAGGTCTTGAAAACAGAGTGAGAACTTCCTTACATTTGTTCGATTCTACAGTAGGGCAAACAGAAGGAATTCTTAGTGTGCTTTCTTGCAGCTGCACCTACCTATGCTGTTGTTGACAAGTCTGCAAAGAAAGGAAGCATGAAAGACAAGAAAGATGAAGAGCAAAAGCCACAAACTGAACCTCCTCAGTATTCTGTCGTGGATAAATCTAAGAAGAAGAAAAAGAAGAAGGAAGAAGAACCAGAGGCTACTTATTCACAAGTCGACATGTCAAAGAAATCAAAGAAGGTATGACAAAGACTGCCTTTTAACTTCTTATACGTTATTGCAGATACATAACAGATACCGGTACATAATATGGTAATTCAGTGTGCTGTCAATGCATGTATGTTGACACCAGGAAGCAAGATCAGTGATTGAGTGTCTGCACCACATTAACTGAGATAACAGCTGCCCATATCATGGATACATGAATAAACATTTCTTGGTATATAACAGTATATGATAAATATTTTTTTCATTGTAATGACAGAAACCTAAGGTGACACTCAAGAGTCATTATTAACTCCAATTTGTTTGTTTCGAGGTTTCAGTTCTCTGACTTCTCCTACTTGCCCTACCCATGGTCACTGAATTGTAGTAACTTAAACTGATTTGTTTTGAAATAATGTACTTGTATTGTCATGTGCCCATTCCATCCTGCCAACCGATGCACTTGAGATTAGAGCTGAAAATTCCTTATTGGGAAGTTAGCAAGTACAGCCTCCCTTATTGGTTGAATTAAAGAAACAGTCAATCAGAACTGCTATTTCTCCGGCTCACGCCGTGTATAGGGTGGCAGTGTGTTGGAAGCCATGTAATTAGATGATTTGTTTCATATTTACTCGTAACAGAAAGCCAAGCCTAATGAGGTTCTCTATGCTGACTTGGGCGACTTCCATCAAATGCAAGAACTGCCAAACGTGTCCACCTCACCTAAGGCTCTGCCCCCAATCAAAAAGCCCACACCTTATGTTGAAACTCAATATGCCGACATCACTCAATTTTTGAAGGGGGATGTTACATTGCCTGACAGTAACAACAGTCAGGGACCAGCTACTGGCACCCAGGCTGCTGCAGTGGCAGAAAATCAAGAGAGTCAAGAACCAGGTACCAGCGCTAAGGAGACATCCCAAGCTAGTAACCCTGGAGGGGATGCTGGACCAGGCCATGAAACTAATTTCTAAAGCTTAGAGGGACTCATTACTGCCCCAAGTGAGTCAGTTGCAGTTTCTTTCTCAAGAGCTGTTTGTCATGCAAAGTAGTTAATAGTTAAGACACAGACTTGACTTGTTTTGTTTATTTTCTTAGTCATTCACTACAAAGTTATAGACAATCATGAGGTGCTTTGCTTGAGATATTTTTTGCAACAGTACAGGCTTTTGTTTTTGTACTTAATTTTTAGAAATGTTTTGTATTATTTTTACTTTAATTAATTAAATGCCTTGATATTTTTGTAGTTATAAAGAGCATGACGTAAATATTTCTGCATGCAAGTCTAGGTGTCATTTGAACTAACCTGTATGCGAGTAAACCGTGAAACAGGTCCTCGACTTAGAATATCACGATAACTTAATGAATTAGGCAGCGTTCTTTTTAAGTAAATGAATGTTCTTCATAGTACATGTAGGTTAATTTCCAACCTCACCATCTGCAACCCCATCTTGAACTTGCATCATTTTCCCATGCATACATTCCTCAACCATTAACTATCAGCAAACTCGCAGCCCACCATCACCAACGTCTTTGTTTCATTTTCATTTCCGTCGAGCCGTCAAAACAACAGGATTCAATTGCAATCACAATGTAATGATAAATGAACAACAGAAATAGGTTGTCTTTCTTTCACATAAATCAAGATTGCAATTGAAAATAAATTGTCACAGAATAATATAGATTGAACATAACACTTCCCTGGCTGCTTGGTACTGAATATCTGCTAGCCAAATTGTCAAAGAATAATGGAGACTAGGTAGTCTAGAACCCAAATCTTATACAATCTGTCAAGAAGGGATTGTAACATTTGATTATTGATCAGTGGTAGTTTTGCTGTATATATCTATATGCTAACTTTGATGTGTTTAATTAACCTAAGTTGGTAATTTTGAATAAATGTTTGTAGAAGTTGCTAACCACACAAGTCGTTTGTGCTATAAGTTACGTTGTAGTTTATCTAAAATCTTGTGTTTTAGTGTACATGGACTGTCGGTTTCTTTTTTCAACCCGTTTTTGGAAAATAATGTAATGAGATCATTTGATTTTGTCTGCCAAATAGTCTTACAAAACTAAAATCCTTTACTTGTTGTGTTTATCTGGGTTTGTTTTAGTCCACTTATACAGTGAAGCACCCTAGAAGTATTATGTTTTGTCAGTCATTGCTAACAGTATATTTTTCCAATATTGTAGACTGTAACAGTGGCTAGTTTCAGTTTGTCTTAAAACCTTTTCACACTAATTTGAACTTCACCACATGGTTTCTGTAGATTTTAGCTTTTAGCCATATTTGGGTTCAAGCTGTACATATAAATAGATAAATTGATAAACGTAATCCAGTTTTGTAGATAGACGGATGTTCTAAAAGACGTCCAGTGTGTTGTAATGAAAACTTAGAAGGCGTCAAACGTCAATAAATGCAATTAAATATTGTGTAATAGAAAAGTTAGTTTCCTTGGTAAGAAAGGTGTCCAAGCGTTGTTAACAAAAAATAAATTGCTTCACACTTTGTTGATTTGGAGCGAATTTGTTTCTTTTGAGATCAGATACCTTATTTTCATTGTTTAATGATTTTGCAATGAGTACATTTCTGAAGAAAACCTTATTGATTGTCAAATGGTTTTCAGTTATAAGTAGAAAAGTTTATACATTGCTGCCTTTCTTCCACATGAATCTGACTTCACTCAAAAATAATGTTAATACCATTTTTTCATACAGTTTTTGATTATTTACCCATTATGCTATATTAACCAAGTAACCATGGTAACCTATATTGCAATAATATTTGTGGATTGACAGCTTTGTTCCAACAGAGTTATCATGTGGTAGTTGCCTTTGGATGAATGTTTCTCCCTCAAGGGTGTGGGAAACCACTTGGCATTTTTGCCAATGTGCAAATACAGGTGGAGAGCAGTTTTCAAAAGAAATTTGTCCAATCAATCACAAAATATGAAGGGAGTGAGCCTAGTACAAAAACAACAAGTAACAAAATCAATAGCTGGTGCTTAGAGAGGGACAATTTCACATCATAACTGATTGTAAGAACAACACGTTTGCTTTTGGAATATGAAGGTCTTCCGCCACACCATGTCAATCTTTGTTTCTTTGGCTAATTTTAATACTGTTTGCACAACACTTTGATAGTGTCAATTAAATGCTTATACATTTAAACCATATAACCTTACCTACCATATCCAGTGTGTTGCTTAGCAGCTCTGTTGTTTAGTCAACAGGGTGAAGATGTGTGGTAGTTCTACCAACACTTTTTTTGTCTTTTGTTCTTTGGCTTATAATTGTTTTCATTAGACAGTTAATACTTAAGCCAGTTTTAATATTCTAATCATGTAACCTTATTTACAATATCCAGTATGTGGATTAAGAGCTCTGTTGTGTAGTCAACAGGGTGGAGACGTGTGGTAGTTACCTTTGGAAGCGATTAGTCAAAACCATCTCTGTTCTCGGTGTTTGGTTATTTTGCAAATACTGTTGGTAAATGTCGAGAAGTTTTCAATCAGTATCTCAGAGTTACAAAAACCAAAGTTTGTAACCTAACCATCATCAGCAAACGGAAGTAAATGGAACGGACACAGCCACTATCACCAGAATCAAGCAAGTGCAATTACATCCGGACATATGACATGTATTCTCTTGGTCCTGGGTTTTGCCATCGCTGTTCAAGGGTCTTCTGCCTTACTTGTTTTTATTTTTAGTTCTGGCTTGTAATGCTTTTTAATAGTCTAACATGTAACCAACTGTAGTGCTTATTAAATGCTGGTAAATTCACATCATTGTGTCATGTTGTTTCAGTGTTTCTGTTTTCCCCTCTTCTTGATGTTGATTTAATGCATAGTTCCTTAAAAAGAACTGTTAAGCCCACCAACAAGAAATGAAAGGATGAGGGATTCTTTTCATCGTTCTTTGGCTTAGCCACACTAAGAACTCAAAACGCTGACAATTTAGAGGTTTTTGGAAAGCATTTCACAGCTAGCCCGCAGTTAGTGGAAGGGGCTAGTCCAGTTCTGGCCCTTCTCTGTCACTCAATCCTACTCTTTCAGGAAAGAGGGTTATAGTGTGGAGCGTTGTGTGACAGAGAGAAGACCTTAACTGGACTTTTGAAAGAGCTGCCCTAAGGTCCTCAAAGTTTTATTTCATTTTATCAGTTTTGAAGTAATTGACAAACATAAAGCGACATTGATATGACGGCATATTTTCTGAGAACCAGTGTTACAAATGTATTACAAATAGAAAATATCACAAATTAGGCCCACTCTGGGACCTTAAGTTGCCGTAATTTAAGGTGACTTTGGGCAATTTAAGGCAACTTTATGTGACTAAAGCAAAATTGGCAAGAAAAACATTGTGACTTTCGGCAATTTAGGGAGACTTTAGGCAACTTGAGGTGACTTAATTTCACTCAAGTGATACAAACTCTTGCAATAAACCAATACTGTACCAATCATTTATTTATTTTTGTATTCACATAAGTCACGATAGTCTAAAATATCAAGATTTGAAACCATTGAAAAAAATACTATTTAAGATTGCATTACAACAATGAACAGTAACCATTATAAGAATAATCATAATAAATACCAGCAAGGTATGAATATAAAAGCCAACATCAAACAAAACTTAAAATATAATATATTTTAAATATATTATATTCACAGTGACAAAAATATAAAATTTAAGAAAAGAAACCTGATTTAGCTTGATAAAGATTTACATATTTTCCATAATTGAAAGAATAAGGAGATTAAAATACATGCATTTATTTCACAGTACTTCCCAAATAAAAAAAGGTTATCTTGATAGACTTAGCTGCCATATTATTGGCATCTCCACTGTCAAGGTTTGGCATGCCTTTAATTTCCCATGTTGCTCAGTCCTTTTCAGGGACCCAATCTATTTTCTGTTCTCCTGGAGTCAGACAAAACATTCCGATACCATAATGAATACTGCCAGAAGCTTCTGATACTGCATGCATGCAAATTTCACTAACTTGTTTGGCTCTAGAAAACTTTTTACAAGGCTTTTTACCACGGTCGATCAGACCAGCAGGAAATATGCCTTCCAAGTTTTCACTAGTTTCCACCTGGCACATTACAAATGTCCAGAACAGCATTTTCACAAAGGAATACGAGAAATTGATGCGTTGATACCAGACGATATTTAATTCTCCCAGTAATCCTTGCGCCGCTGACTGGTTTCTATGCTACGAAGAGACGAGACATCTCGCGTGTTTTTCGATGCTTTGTCACAAAAATCCGAGGTCTCGAGCTACGTGTTCCCAATAGTAGATTTATTTCAAATCACCCAATTCAATTTTCAAAGAGGATTACTAATGGCGATCTGATTTTTTTCTTGTTTTTGCAAAGAAATCACGCTTGCGTGAGCGCGAGTAACTTGCGTGAGCTCACGCGAAGTCACGTGTTTTAAAGATATTGGTATGTTTACTGAGAGTTGATCACAAGGAATTTTCTCCACCTTAGCTATCGATATTAACAGTAGCGCAGTCTACTAAGTGTATAAGATGATGTGAACACCTGGATTCATCAAATGTAAGAAAATAATTGAATGGTCAAGACAGGTAAGCATTACCGGTATGCTGCAAGTTGGTTCTTCCAGTTACGAAATTCAAACGTTTACAGTTGGTCGAATGCAAATAATGATTTACGCTGAAGAAATAGCCCACTTTTGTCACTCTTTTACACTGGGCATTTAGTCTCAGTTCGGTTCACCTGACTTTGGATCAGCATATTTTTACCTCTCAGTGTAAAAGAGACTCGAAAGAATTGACCCTGAGATAACCCAGAATATCATTTTGTTTTGTCTTTCTTTTTATCTTGATGATCACAGTTGTTGCTTGTACACTGTCTTCGAAAGATTTGATTCAGTAATATCTTACAAAAACTAATAAATGAAATTATTGCATCTCTTTCCATATTTA
>Ga0126337_10000065_pt1 | contig 34505 bp, 11 predicted proteins | sample DipCmetagenome_FD_92527 | JGI IMG/M metagenome (GOLD analysis project Ga0126337, IMG submission 92527) | Coral microbial communities from La Bocana,Puerto Morelos, Mexico - Diploria C A metagenome | ecosystem: Host-associated > Invertebrates > Cnidaria > Coral | place: La Bocana,Puerto Morelos...
CAGTAACAACATTCTCATTTTCCTCGTACTTGTACTTTTGTTGTATAACTCTCTGTTGTCCTTGCTAATCTAAATCTTCGTGTTAGGCCTAGTTCACACTAGCGACATGACGACAAAAAAGGGGCGCTTTCTCGTTCTGTTTGCAGTGTGAACATCCTCACTGACATAATAGTGACATCATAGAAACATAACAGCATAAACATAACGACACAAAAAACTGATCTTTTCCTTATACTTGTATGTAGATGTCAGCTCACATTGCGACATAAGCTGTTATTAAAAACTGGATCGTTGGATATTGCAATTCGAGAGGTTTCATTGGCTAAGTCTTTAGGGGTTATGAGCCTTTTACCATGCTCTACAAATAAGGTATACCTTTTTTGCTTTTAGTTTAGTTTAGTTTTCTATATTTTGCTGACGTTTTTGATAAAAGCATTATTCCATTATTCGCGCTTGTTGGACATGAGATGATTGTATTTTGTGTGCAGTGTAACTGGTGTACTCATACCGCGAAAACAAACCGAGCTATACAAATAAAACGTGGTCGTTATTACCATGCTTTTTGCTACTGATGATAACCATCCGGATGTCAATGATAAATTCCATAAAATTAGCCTATCAGGAGAAAATCTCAAAATTAAATGAATTTTTGCTATCATTTATTTACCTTCCTTCGCTAATTGGAACTGTTCAAGCAGCAAATATTTATATATTCGTTTCGTAAATGACACTTATTATTGACTATTAATACCGTATTTGAACAGGGATTGCACGTTTTAACGCTTAAAAGGTCCCGAATCGTGACCCATTAAGATTAGTTTCAAATCGATTAAAGAAATTAGCAACGACAGTACTAGCCCCGTTCAAGAAGCAAACCTTTCGTATAGCTTTTCTTGCGGAAAGTTCTAGAGTTTTTCTCGCTACTGAAACATCAACCAAATGCTACGTGATATAAAGAAACTGCGCGTTATGAAAAGGGCTTCATTTTTCCATTCCATTGAAAGTAATAGAGGCAAAGATCATTGGAAACTTGGACTGCAAGGTAAAAAAAAAAAAGAAATCTACAGGATATTATTACATTTTTTTTTATATAAGCTAAATAGATGTATGCGTCTTATACATGAGACATTTGAAAGCTGTTCTTAACGACCAACATGAAGTGCAGCCTTTGGAAGAGAGAATTTTAACCTATCAGTTCTTAAGTCACATTATAAGTCGCAAAGACCCTTCTCAAAACTGAATGCCAATTGTAAATTCTTTTGTACGCATTAAAATTAGCCCCTATTAACTCGTTTGAGAATCAACGTCATTTTGAACTGTCAACTCAAAAACAAGGTTATTAAGGTTCATTTCTTCCTCTGGGTTCTTTCATAGAAGAACTTGTGACTAAGTTAACAATGGAAATCTTTGAACAATCTCATGGTTTACTCTCCGACAATGCCTTATCAAGTTATCACACAGTTTTATATTTTAGAGGCAAATATATCTTTAGCAGAACTCCGCCTTACAATCAACCCGCAAAACCGCCTCGTTATTACTGCCCCTTGTCTTGGCTTGAAGAAAAGTCTTTGTCAGTGATTTATACTACCATACCTGTTAAGTCCAAAGGCGGTGGTTTTTGAAAGAGTTCAACCCATTTCTGAAGTTTTTTTTAAATTTCTCCCACCTTGAGCAGCTGAGGCCACAAACGAAACCAAATGATGTTTTTAAATACAGTGTAAATAGTTGATACTACAATTACTGATGCAAATATGTACAAGCTAGTAAAGTAAACGAGAACGCGACAAAACACGAATCGCATCTTTAATCATGGATCCTGTTGAGAAGCATCTTATTTTAAATCTGTAAGTCCACAATGGGAGAGCGAACGATTTGAAAATACGGAGGAAAATGTATTTAATAAGACACAGAAAATTTGCTAGAGTGCGAATTTTAGTCAAGAAGTGACAGTAAGAGTCAATACCAAGGTTGAAAAAAAGGGGTGAAAAACTGAACACCGGCTTTAAATATGATAGATAAATATAACTTAATTATCCTACGATATGCTTCGACATTTCATCATCAGCATTTTCCTCTAGCTCATTCTATGCCTGCACTGTTCAAGCCAACACTTATTACTGTAAGCTAGTAGACTGTTTAGACAACGCCATGCAGAAAAGCCTTCGCTTTCTCAATCTCCTAGCGTCAAGGCTTGGTTCAATATATATCTAAAAATTGTCTAGCCGGCTGCTATCGGTTAAATTGAATTGGTAAATATTAACTCAGTAAATGGGCCCAGCCATTTTAACATTCCTTCCTGTGTTTATCTAAGGATTTCAAATGCATGTAATACGACCTTCTGCAAATCGCTACCAAGCAGTTGATTTTCCTTAAGATAGAGTTGTCCGGCAATAAGGCGTAAAGAAATTATTCATGTATCTACCAATCTTTTCTCTTTTAAAGGAGCGGTCTTGCCGATGTTAAAGTGATTCGGTTTTTACAATTATTAGCGCATACTATTAACTATTTTCTGTGATAATTATGCAATAATTTAAAATTCTCATAACCTTGTACTTAATTTAATTATTACTTGAATAATTCGACATAAGCTGCGGATGAAACATGAAACTAAAATCTGCGGTAAATCTGGCGGAGAATAAAAATCTTTTAAACATTTTAAGTGCTCTCGGTTATCCACGCAAATATGCATTTGTGTAATTAGCTGTTCGTGACAGGTGTCACATGTCCACTCAATTCAAAGAAGCGCATTACTGATGTACGGAAACTACATGTAGTTTGGTTACTTTCACGCTAAAAGGCACTTAAAAGTCTTGGTAATAACATCATATACGGTGACTTGAAGAAGAGATGAGAAGAGGAGGTAGGAACTAGGTCTTTGTTTGAGAACTGCTTTATTCAAGGGCAGAACTTAATAATAAAATTTAAAAAGGGGTTTTACAACGTCATAACTATTTTACGTTGTTATGTTTTGCATTACGAATTTGTACTTTAAACTTGATTCTTTTCGCGATCTTTCAACACAGCTAACACAGTTAGACAGATAACTAAGAAATGTTATTAATATAAAAGTAGCTTTTTTACAGGAACAGCAAGGAATCTTTCAGTTGCATTATGTAAATAGCCCAATTTCCTATTTTGATTTTTTGTTTATAGTGTTGGCAACATTATTCATTTACCCTTTCGCAATATCTTATAGATCACGTTTCAGCACAAGCACTGACTCTAATTTATTTCTCGTAAATTCGTACAACTAGAGGTAACTAACCCAACTCTCCTTAATTTACAGAAAAAGGAAAACTGTAATCCTCTCTTTTGTAAGCCGACGTTTCAAAACATTGAAAAACATAATGCATTCGAGACTGCTTACGTATACATGTAATTTAAAGGTTCTAACTGAAGTAGTCAATTTCTATTAAGTTTTGTTTTTCATTCTTTGCACGTTTTTTTATCATGCAGGATTATAGAGATGTCAGCTCCCGTGAACATGGCTAACGACTCTGTTGCAGCAACAGAAAATGGTAACACTGTTACTAAAATAAATCGTGCCGTTTCCAAGTGTTAAATGTTTCGCTGAAAGAATGTCCTTCATTTGTTTTATACAAGTTTTCTGATTGGTGGCATTTACATTGCAAAAGGAGAGCAATTTATCCGATGTAGAGCCGTTTGCTCAAAAGATCTTTTTGTTGTTTAATTGGGCTCATAAATCTTATCTATGATTTCGCTGAAGCTTTTGTCGGTCGCCTCCGATCAACCGTCAGAGTAAACTATCAAATTATTTAGCTACTAACTAATCACACTTTAGCGTGATGAGTTACCGCGAACTGATACGTGTAACAAGCTTTAGTGCACTCTAATTAAGAAGGACAGAGAAAACCAAAAATCTGCGTGGAGAAGATGGATGGTATTATACATCATCGCTCACTAAGATATTTAGTGTCTAACCTATTTAGAAATTTATATTTCTCTCTTTTTTATTTTAGCAACAAACGTCACTCCTGGCCCGAAAAGCCCTGTTCCACAGTTTACTAGCCCATTTCCATCAGATTATGTGACCAGCATGACCGCCGCATACGCCTTGATTTTCATTATTGCCCTGTCTGGCAATTCCGTTGGTTTGTTCGTGGCTCTAAAGAAGTCTACAGCTACCAATGTCACGAATCTATTCATCGCCAACATGGCTGTTGCAGATCTCTTATTGACTGTTACAGCTATGCCGTTTTCTGTTGCATTTTTTTACCGTGATCTCCGATGGTTTGGCGGAACAATGGGTACTGTCACGTGCAAAGCCGTGTTCTACGTCATACCCGTTTCCATAGCTGCGACTGTTCTAACAATGTTGATCATTTCAATCGACAGATTTTACGCCGTTTTCTATCCCTTGAGAGACAAGTTATTCCGACAGCCAAGAGTCTTCTCGGCAATCGTTTGGATTTTATCTATTGCGTTAATGATCCCTTATGTTCTCATTTTTCAAGTTCAGTTCAGTCCACATCTTAATGCGGATGCCTGTGTACAGGCCTGGCCCTGGGGAGATCCAAATGATAGTACAGAAACTTATCGAGTGCTCAAGATCTTTCACATCTGTGTGTTCGTCGTATTATACGTGTTCCCTCTTTCCATTATGGGTGTTGTTTACTTTTTAATTTGTTGTAAGTTATGGCATCGTATTATCCCAGGGAACGTGACACAAAATAATCGGGTCGCTGCTGAAATATCTAAACGCAAAGTCGTGCGACAACTTGTCATCCTCATCGTTGTATTTGCGCTTTGTTGGTTTCCGACATACGTCAATCACTACTTTTGGTTCGTGCGACCTGAACATTATGACAAAGTACGGATTGAAGTTTATTTTGTGTTCACCTGGCTAGCGCATGCAAACAGCGCTATAAACCCGTGTCTTTACGTCATTCTAAGTGGTAATTTTCGAAGGGAGCTGGCCTCAGTGCTTGCCTGGTGTCCTTGTTTAAGCTGTTGCAGTTGCCTATCAAACTGCCGAAACAGGCGTCGAGCAACCGTGGTCAGGATAACCGCTCCGCGGGCGGGTCCAAGTGGACTTTGAAGTCGTTTTCTGAGCAACAGGATATTTGTAAAGTGTTGAGGTAAACTGACACACAAAGCTCTTTGTTTGCAGAAACATTTTATCGGTCAAGAAATTATTTCTATGGAGATTTTGATTAAGAGTAATGACTCAACACTTGACTCAACACAGGGTTTTTTTTTTAAGGCCACACAACCTAGTCGGTTGGCGTTCCCTCTTGTGTGACAACTGTCTATCATGAAGCTATATTTTTTACTTTAAATTTTACTGAAACTTTGCCTAACGGTTTCACTTTAAGTCTACCTGGACTTTTCTGGGGCTCGTGGTGCTGCGGGGAAGAAAGAAAGGACGCAAATAAAGGCCCTACCCCAATTGCCGGTATGTATAATTAACAATAGAACTACGAAGCCGAATTTTTATAAGCAAACAGTCAATACTCGTCCGTGAAAATTGTGAATTGATCTGCATGTAATAGGTTATTGTCTGTTTTTTTCTAATTTTACATTCGCCTTCGAAATAAATTCAATTCAATTTTGGAGCCGGTGGTTAACAATGAAGAAAATAGAGTGTTGATGTCTCGGAACTATCGATCTGATATTTGAAGATTTGCCCTCCGTGGGGCAGCTATCCGCAGCCGTTAGTTCCGCGAATTTGAATACGGCTGAGTGTTATACTTACAGTATTATTTACAGTATTTATAGCTACTTATAGTATTTATGTACCCGGTTATGTACAGAGTATGTAAAAAGTATCAGTTTGTTTCTTATAGGGATGGTGTTGTATACGTCGTCAAACTATGTTGATGTAACTTACTGCAGGCACGGTGACCTCACGGTTAGTGACCACGCCTCGGAATCGGCCGGGCGGTCTGGGTTCGAGCCCTGACCAGGTAGTCTAGCTAAAGCTATGAATAAAAGTAGCATCCGTTGTAACCGAAGTCGAAGTAACAGGAAATTTTCTCGTACAAAATCATTTATTTACCAAATATCATTAAAATTCTGTAATCGTTAAGTAAGGTAGACATGTCACGTATATGTAAATAATATTTCAATGTTTGAGGTTAACGTTACTATGTGCATTATTTATGTCTTTCAGAAGATTTAAGTGAGTTTTGTTACAACAACTTAGTTTCATAGTTTAAAGTGATGTTATAACCTGATAACAGAAGAAGAGGCTTGGTGACACTTAAACATGTAAAAAATAAAGAACTATAAAATGATACGACATTTTGGAGTCGTCATGACGTCATTAACAAGTTCAAAAAGAATCATAAATAATTCGCTGAATGTGAACGTAATCAGATTTGATTATGCAATGTTACGCAAATAGTTTGGTTGGAATTGATTGCGATTAAACTTGGAATTCTTTAATTGGCAACATCTCTTACACTACTCGGGAAGTTGCTACAGTTGTTACGAACAGAAAAACTAAGCTGGTTGTCGTGGTCTTTTGGGGCAAATCAAACTCCTCTTCGTAGTAAAGGTTTTTGGCGTAAACTCGTTTTGAAACAGAGGCACAAGGTAACTCGGAAATGGCTTATTACTTGTTGTTATTGCTGTTGTTGCGGCTGTTTTTTTTTTTTTGGTGTTATTCTGAATATGATGTGACCAACAGAAGACCAATTCACACTGTTCTAGATAGTACGTTGGAGAGGCGGGGACTAGTGTTTAATATGTTAGACTCCGGATCAAGCGGACTACGGCCGAGCCATCGTGTTGTATTCTTGGACAAGACACTAAACTACTGCGGTGACTCTTGCCATCTAGTAATATAAATCGGTGACGATGAACATCTACAGGAACCTTCCAAAGCGCCTAGGATAATCTGGCATTACATTAACCTAATCCAGCGTTCGCTAGTTGGAGAGCAGCGCGAAAAACGGAGGAAAAAAGGGAAGGGATGGGACTTGCGGGCCAACCTAGGAAAATACTACTACTTTTAAGTAGTATTACTATTTGTGTTTGTAGTATTAAAATACTACTTACACAATCAGGGATAAGCTCTGGCAATTGTGACGCGAGTGCAACTTTTCCTAGACCGAATTATGTTACTTCACTGAGTATGACAATAGTGGTGTGTAGTGTAAATCCCTTCGTCTTCTCTCCATTCCGTGGAAATATCACTATCCTTGTGCTGCCTTGCCAGTGGAGCTTCCTCTACTTGGTAACTACGAGAAAACGAAACATTGGACCAATCTGGCATTGGGCTTAACCTTATATCCCGTTTATTTTCAAAGATAACAACCACCGGAAAAAAAATTAATATAAAGTTTGGCCTAGTAAAGATGCAGGTGTAGATGGGGAGGTGTAGGGCTGAAAAAGAAAACGCCGTTAGCCCACAGACGAATCGAGACCAATGAAGCGCACATACTTGATTGATCAATCCCGCGCTTGTACCTTAGAGGAGGGTTTAACAGTGGGTTATTTCCAATCTCACACCCCTTATTTAGAAGTAACTGAATAAATTAGGTATTAATTGAAAAGTGGAAAGGACTATAAAAAAGTCCATTTTTCAATATTATTCTGATCAAGGGTAGGCCTGAAAATAAGCAGACTAATTTAGCTTATAATATCGATCACGTTTGTTTCTCCCTGCTACCGTTGTAGTTCCTTATAAAATAATTACATTCGTTCATGATGCAATGGGTGTCACGTTCACTACAGAACTGCGTGCACTTTGTTACAGCGAGGAATACGGAGTGCGATGGTTTTACGACGAGAAGCTGCGAGTCTTGGACGAGGCAATAGTGCGACAAGGCGTTTCTCGTCCATACCGCCCTTTTTAAAGTTTGGCGTTTAATATGACTCGTCGAACCCTAAGAGAAAAGACTGGTTGCAAGCAGTCAAACTTCCACTGTTCTTGATGATATTTACACGAGCAACTTGAACGTGAACCCACTTTGTCTTTGGTTACAGGTTTGATACAGCACAATTATCCATTATGATCCACTGTTTTCAAGTTGTGATGCATTGGAAACCAGGCTGGGAGCATTTTTTGAAAAGATAAATAAATGATTTAAAGCTCATTGGGAACAATTCACTACTAGAAATGATTTATGTTACAGAGACAACCTATCATCTGTCTGAAATCATGGCTCTACCTTCCAACATTCAATTAATCCCTCGGCATTATGAAGTCGTCTTTTGATAACCCGACTTGTCGTACCTAGAGTCTTGTTTCATGGCCTCGCCTTACATTATCCCCATCACCCTCTATTGCAGGGGCCACACGATAAGCGCTGTGCTGTCTTTGTCTAACAGGGTGGTCACTGTTAAAATGTGACTCCACTGTCGACTGTCTTTCCATGAAGTAAGTCGTGCACGCGCTTACTGCACGGAAAGGACAAGTGGATAGAGCGACTGCTGCATCCAGAAACGCGTAGCGAAAATTCTTGTTGAAGGCAATGTACAGCATAGGGTTTATTGCGCTGTTTGCATGGGACATCCACAGCATGAAATACATCACGACGAGGGGGATTTTTTCCAAGATGGCTTGGTTGAAATATACGAAGTAATGAAACAAATGTGTGGGTGCCCAACAAAGCGCGAAAACAGCTACAAGGACGACTAACATTTTGACAACTTTTCTCCTGGAGGCTTCAACAGCTGCCCTGTTTACACTTGTTGTGCTTCCCGGTGTCCTGTGGAGCCACAACCGACGACCAACCAGAGAGTTAATCACGGCTATTATCAACAGCGGAAGAGGGTAGAGGAGGAAAAACAATATGACGTGGAATATCCCTAGGGTGAGGAATATTTCTTGCTGGTCGTCAGCCCAAGGCCAAACTTGGTAGCAATAATATATATCGCCTTCCTTGAAAACTTGGTAGATGAGTAAGTAAGGCGTCATGGAGATAAAAGAAAAAAGCCATATGACGGTTGTGACGGTTCTATGCTTCTTGAACAAGGCTTGATTTAGCGGGAAATAGACGGCACAAAATCGATCCAAAGAAATAACCACCATCGTTGTCACGGACGCAGCAATAGACACGGGGATAACGTAGAATACCACTTTACACGTAATTTGGCCCATGATCCCTCCCAACCACTGATTCTGCTCTACGAACACGAGCAACACTGAATATGGCATTACAGTGATGGTGAAAATAAGATCGGCGATTGCCAAGTTCTTGATTAAGAGATTGGTGATTCGACGCGACGTTGCTTTGGCACAAACCACGTACAATCCAATGGAATTTCCAAACAGTGCTATAGTAAAGATGATGACATAAGCTGTGACTATGGCAATCTTTGAAGAGATTGAGAGAACGTCTGAAGCCGCGGTGGCGTTGGTGGCATTCATTCCTTATAATTTAAGAAAATAAAAATTATGTAAGCGCTTTTCTTATTTCGCATAATACCATGCGTTTTGTCAGGTTTATTCCTTACTTAAACATCGTGCGATACTTCGAGTAGGTCATTCAACACAGACAGTCCGCAGAAACCTTCTCCACAACTCCAATGGATCGACCCATTTTGTCTTCGTCAAGTCAAGTTGTGCATTGGTCAGCGGAAATACAAACAAAAGTTTACAACCCAAGGAAGGATCGACCGACCGATCGACCAAGCAAGTGAATTCGCGCTCGCTCACTAAACTCCTATTTCGCATTCTGCAAAATAGTCGTAAAAAAGGCTACTCCAGGCTTCACAGGATGACTCAACAGAGTCACTCCACAGGGTAATCATTACAGTATTGCACGCAGTAGTATCATATTTTGGATGCTGGATATTTTGTGGTGTTTTTTTTGTTTGTGTTTTGATGATGGATATTTTGTGGCGTCCGTCTTTACACCCAGTTAACTAAAACCTATGAAAACCTAAGCAATGTTGAAATTGTGTTCTAAAACCGTCTGTTGCTAAAATAATGGGTTTTAATTGGTCTTGAATTAAAAATGTCCGAACGAATGAGGTTGTCAGTGATCATTTCAGGCTGATTTTCTCAGTGATTTTCCAGTTTGAGAAAGTTTTTCAGATTCTCACAGTTAATCGAATCAGCCCAAAATCTTGTTTTTCTGATTTCACCGACGGAAATAGGAGAAAACTCACTGCCAATTTTGCTTTTTGCGGTCATGCAGACGTCATAAACATTCGCAAAACCCTGGCGGTGTCCTTGCAGCTCGCACAGATTACTAAAATAAAGCGTTAACCATTTTTGAAACTATTATGAGCCATCCTTTACTAACAGAATGATATTGAGTCCTCAGGAGTGTTAAACCTACTTTTCGCTTCGTTTGTAAAACTTATAGAGAAGCATTATTTTATATTTTTAGTAGAATGAAAATTACTCAAGAGTAATTGCCACTGACAATCAGAGAAATCGTGGCTAAGGTCGAAAAATCGATTTCGCTCATACTTTGTCAGTTTGAAGGCTTAGGCAAGAAGGTGAAGAAAATCAATTTAGTTTTTTTGAAACATCCAATATAATGGCAGAAATTCACGAAAAACTGTAATCGCATCGAAAGCTCATATTTCACAACGCGACAATCCGAAATCTTTGCACTTTTCAGCTTGTTGCTGCACAAACGTTTACCTCGTTGTGAAACGTTTTTATCTTTTAAAGTGTACATTGATTCTTCCTTAATAGAGACATGGTGATTGTTTTCATTTCTTGTATTTTCCGAATAAACTGAGCCCCGATCAAAGTAGACACACTTTTCTTATTAAAACAAAACTCAAAAATTATGCAAGATCAGTGAGGAAGAAGGCTGATCTGTAGTGCTTCAAATCATCGAAGCTGGCAATTACACTTCGAAGCGAAGTTGGCTCGCAGTCGGTGCAATCTTAAGTGCGGACGGATATGATGAATTTGCTAATGTTTTCATTCAGCTCAACGGCTGAAATATATATAACTTTCCTGTCTCAGTCCTTCGTTTTCAAAAATCTTTCAATCAATCTTACCTCGTTCATTCTTTTAAGCTGTATTTTTGTTTTTTGTTCCAAAGTAAATTCTTCAACTGGGCAAACAGAAGCAAACCTTCCGTCGGCCATTTTTCAAAGAGTGCGAGTTTATGTGCAACGACTATTAGACGACGTTCTCTTCAGTACGTTCATTCCGATTAGTGAAGTTTCATCGCTTGTGTTGCTCATTGGACGAACGATATTTTTTCACGGGAAATTTTGCCGTTCGTGCTCCTGATTGGTTTCATTTGAAATCAGTACACAATGATTTTCTCGGGAAAATCTCAGTACCTATACTAATATAAATATGCGGCATATCCTGCCAATGAGGTTGAGTTATAGGACACTTTTAACCATTGACTGTTCGTCTGGCAAAAGGTCCGGATGGAAAAGTTTTGGAAACACTGGGAAATTAAAACGCGAAAGAGAATGGTACTCAACAGAATCTATCTAAACGCTCAAGTCCTAAAATGAACTTGCATTGGGTTTGTCATAATCATCTGCGAAATGTTTATCGCCAGGTTAGCTTAATTTATTTATGCAGTGTCAAAATGCGTAACCATTTCTTTTAACCGCAAAGAAGGCACGAAAGTAAAATGCAAATATGAATGAAGACAACTATATTTTTTTTTTCCTTTCTGCTACTCTTCGTAGCATGCCAAAACAATTAGACTATCTAGATTTGGACTATTTTAATTACTGCGTTTTTTCTGCAAGCAAAATTAAAGTTTTACCAAGAAGATTTGTTGTAAAAACAAACAGAAAAGTCATTCGTAACAGACTATCAGTCTATTATTTAATTTTTAAAAAAGATGAATTGTTAAGGAGATAATTTTATCATTCTTATTCACAGTTTATGATATAAGAGACAGAATTGTGTCTGTTAAATATAGCATATACATGAATTCAATTTCACATGAGTAACAATGGAAAATGCGAAGTAAACGTCATTAAAAGGTGTCGCTGTCTGCGGAACATTACCCCAGTTAACACTAAAGAACTCCATTGATAAATAATAAATGCTAAAGTTGAGAAGAAATTGTACATGTGTGATTTTGCTTCTGTCACTTAATATAAAAACTGCAGTATAAAACTCAAGAATCCCAAGCTACCCTTCAAGTAAATGGTCAAAAGTAGAAGCGGTGCAACAGAGAAGAGAGAAACAGAGAGAAAGAGAGGGGGTAAACATTTAGCAGAAAAAAAACACACACACAAGAAGTTATCCTTACCAAAAAAAGGGAAGCCGAAGCGAAGGTTTCTTCGACTCTTTCGTTGAGAAGTGGAAACAAAGATGATTTTATATAAACTTTCCGTAAACTCGTGACATCATAACGCGAACAACGTACATAAAACGTAGGATTCAGACAATTTATGCAGTTAAGCCAGCCGACTTTGTATGAAATAGCACTAATGAAGGCTGGCTGTCTGCTCAAGTGATGACATTCGCAGTAGTTTGCGACTTCTTAAATATTAAACTGGCGCCAGTGTCAATCAATGTGAGTAATCAAACATGACAAACACGAAGAAAGAAAGCACGAAATGGCCTTTTAGACAAACATTTTTTACGCAAAATTTGCAAATTGCTTTGGAAATCGGAAACAGAGAAATTAAAACACAGCGGTAAAACGTCTTCCTTTCTATACAGGGAAAAGATTCGAGGGAGCGGTCAGACCAGACGCGCACATAAAATCTTTATTCCTCCAATTCCGCCAGGATTATCTGATTTTTAGAGAACGCCGAAGCCTGGATGCTATTTGGTTAAACTAGCTAAAAATGATTTTTTATTACATATGTAACTGATGAAGGCCCAACAATGAGCAACAAGAAGATAATTCCATTTCCCTGGCAGGATGTAATTCGAAACTGCACTCAAAATCTTAATTAAGCTGGATGGACAAAATGAGACAAAAACGAAAACCATTTGGTACATCAATTTTCTCTTAAGGCAATTTGTATCCATACATTAACTTGTGAAAAATGTATTTTGGTCTTGTTTTCTACTGCTTCCGAGGTAACGCGATTAACTTTTTCTTTCGTTTGTTTAAGAAATAGGACTTTTGTTCTCGTTGTAAAAGCTATTAGCTACGGAGTTCCTTTTTTTATCATCGGTCTTTTTATTTATTTGTTTTATCTTTGCATACAAAACACGTACGGCAGGGAAATGAGAAAGTTATATCCAACACCATTTTGACAGCTCCCCCACATATGGAAACTCACAAGTCTACTGAACAGAAAACTAAGAATATTCGTTTTAATGTTCATCACAGCTTCAAACACACATTTATTTTGTTTCTCATCAGTCGAAAACTCGCATTTATTTCCATCTATGAAAATTTCAAAACCGTTGTGGTGACAGGCATCTGTTTTACTTTATGGGAGATCTGTTTAAATTATTTCCAACTTTGAAGAACCACCCCTTTATATCACTTTCTAGGTTTTCTTTTTGACTATCTATTTTTCCTCGCAATCATTATTGTGTAGTTTAGAAAAGATCAAAACAATCATTATCGCGTGCATATGTAACCTAATCACCCACATAATGATCGTGACCCATTGCAGTCCCTTCGCCGCTGTTTATCAAAACATATTTACTCAAAAGAAAAAACTGAGAAAACCGAAGTCAATCTGAATCCAAATCATTCGCAAACAAGACAAACAAATAAAAAAGAACGAAACAAAGAAAAAAAACACGAAACATGTAGCAGGTAATATAGGGAAATAGTTATGAAGCTCGGCAAACATCAAAGGAGCAATCAAAGATACCAGAATTAATGTTGGAAAGTCCACGACCGCGTACAATCTTTTGTTTTCCGCTCATACTCTATGCATGAATTACGTAATTAAAAAGTTTCTCTAGATAAGTTTCTCAGTACAGAGTGAACAATTATTGCGTTTTGTTCGATGCAAGGTCAAAGCAAAACAAAATGTGAACAGAAACCTACAGCAAAGAAATTTTTCCGGTTTCATAACCATTCCCCTACAGTCTCAATGTTTTTATATATTTTAAAGGTTCCTAAGTTGCTGTGAAAATTCTATTTTATATGGATTAATTATATGAACTCAGTATATTAAGAATGAAACGGCTACGAAAAATGCTAGTCCAGAGCCTTCGTCTGTATACGTAACTCGCTGGCGACCGCGTCACTGGCGTAATCAGAGAATCGAGCCAACTACAGTTAAGGCTTATTTGTTAGTGCAAAACAAGCCAAAGGTATGTAAGTCGTGTATGAGCTATTCCAATAGGTAATTATTACAACCTAACCTCAACAATGCAACATCAATTTTATTCGCAATACGCAACTGTTTTGAGCGATGTTTTTGTTTTCTAACGGCAATGTTAACTGATTCGAATCTTAAAATGAAAACCCAGAAATCATTTCCCCAACAAAAGAAAGTAAGAAAGAATAAAATAAAATAAATAATTAAATGAATGAATAAACTGCAAAGAGAAAATAGAAATTGAGAAACGAGGAAACACAATGTAACTTACTCCTTTTGGCCTGGAGAATTAGAGGCTTCACAGAAACTGCGTAACAAATCTGCACGGAAACTATTCGGCACGTCGCAGGAAATCCTTCTTAAAAGTCAATCCTTTCCATACTAACTAATAACGACCGGTTTGCTTTATTTAAAGTGTTAATGTACAAAAGATATATGCAATATACTTAATTGCTAATAAAAGAATAATAAATCAAATACATTCATTCATTTAGAAGAAGAATTGAAAGGCTAAATGGACGAAACAGGATGTTGATTCGACGTCCCCGCGTCTTCTTCATCAAATTACTGCTACAGCAAAAGCTTCTTATAAGTTAAAACTTATCAATCATTTCAGGCAAAAATTAGCCCTGTCGCTAATGACAAAGAAGCCAGAGAATATATCTTTAAGAGTCCTTATGCATATGTCTGTCACTGTAAAAGACAATTTTAAGAGTTTAATAGCTTTAATAAAATTACCAAAGCTAAGATAGACTTACTTTTAATTTTAACGTGGAAATACGTGCGTATGATTAAGAGTGTAATGTTTCACGGAAACGCGAGGAAGAGTCGTTCTTAATAATAGACCATTCTCCGAAAAAAACTGTTAGATTTCGCAATGAATAAACATTTCCTTAAGTGTTTTATGATGTTTTTTTCAGCCTCAAGAAATGAAAAAGCTGAAAAAAAAATCGAGATTCGACGAGTTAGATATCGTGATAAAAAGTTCCCTTGTGCCCTATTTGAAATATCCTCCTGAGCAAACACGTCTTAACGTGCGAAAAAACGCCGGAATAAAATCATCAAAATGGGCTTATTAAGGCTAAGTTTCCAAATTGCTGACAAAGAGATAATTGCTTTGTGTTGGCTTGATAATTTTTGCAGAACTTACACGTACATGCAGGAAATTTGGAAAACGTCGTTAAACGAGTATTAATTGTTTTAAAACACTAAAAACCTTTTGAAACTGCAAAAACTATATGCATATAATATATATCAGTTCATTTTTAGTTGTGAGTGAAATTTATAAACTGATAAGATGGAGGAAGACAAAGCATACTTAAGTCTGAAATAAAAAATATTCTACTAAATGCATATTTTTCGTCTGCGGTACTGAATTGTTTCGTCGGCCAGGGTCACTAGAATGGCGACCAAACCGGCTAGTTCTCAAGCTTTAAACTCAAATACGTAATGAAAGTGCCACTTACCAAAATCAATTTTCATTAGCTTGCTTTTTTTTTTTAAATGGCCTTCATTGATGCGAATACCAGACCAAGGAAACGGATATGCCGAGGTTTGACTCTCCAGAGTAAGATACTTACGAAGCACTTAAGTTTCAAAAGCACTAAACTGAAAAAGATGAGTCCAGTTCTCTTAGCTATTGGGCAATAAAGTTATTGCCTTATCCTTATTGAGGCAGGCTAAATAGTTAAGCTCTCGAGAGCAAATATGGCAAACTCGTAATACTGCAAATTACTCTTCATAATAATAATAATAATAATAATAATAATAATAATAATAATAATAATAATAAGATCCTGGTGGAAAGAAGGATTGGTTCCCCGCGGTCCATATTTTGCAAGACGGATCACTAAGGTGATCCGCTCTCGAGTAAGTTTCGGTAGCTCTTCGTTTAGAAAATACATCTTTCATCATTTCTGGTGGACGATTCTAGTTACTCTTTCACGAATGTCACTCAAACAATGCCACCCCCAAAAACGAAATAATTGCTTACCATTGGCGCGTCTTTACTAGCTGAGAATACAACTGTATTTATCATCAGAGTTTAAAAAAAACATAAATGCTAAGTAGAACCAGCTCGTTTCCTCTGCATTGGCGAATATTGGTTTCATTCTCGTCCGTTTTTTAATTTTATAAGAGAGATTATCGCCAAGGTCGAATCAGCCGTCAGACAACTCGACGCTGAGCGCGCCGACACTGTCAGAAGAGCTGTCAACAGTATCCTTCAACAGGCGAAACTACCAGAGCCCAACATCACGAAGGAAATGTGAGACGCGCTAAAACGCCTAAAAGAGGACGACTCCATTTTGGTCCTCCCAGCAGACATAGGCCTTGCCAGCGCAGTCATGGATGTCAACAATTACCACGCTAGGACGTCTTCCCTGATCTAGACGGACCGTACCAGCTCCTCAATAAAGATCCGACAGACCGCCTGACTCGTAAGCTGTCTGAGAAGCTGCTAACGTTAAGCTGCTATAAATTTAGTTTCTAATAAGAGTCAAGAGTCTAGATCTTCTCGGTGGTAATAAATGTAAGCCTTACGGACAAAGTTGTTATTCTGCAACTCTTCACGCTAAGTTATTTTTGGAAAGTCGATCAAAGAATTTAAAAGACCGTCTTTCGGACAATTTTCTTCAACCTCTAAAAGCGCCAGTTGGGGGGTTTATTTTAGATTTCCTAACGCGTTTGAGAGGTACTTTAGTTCTCCGAGAGACACGGTGGCTCACACCCTCGTTCCAGGTCCACCCTCGTTCTCAGGCCCAAATGGCTCGTACACTGGACATCGGATAGAGCGGCCTTGGGAAGCCCTGGCCGTGGTCATTATATTGTGTTCTTAAACAAGACACTTTACTCTTACAGGGCCTCGCTCGGACCAAGAGGATATATTTGTACAGATGAACCTGGGGTTAGTCTGCAATGCTATTCCATCCTGGGGAAGGCAATAATACTCCTAGGCGCTTCAAAAACAATAGATAAGATCAGAAGGCTATGAGCCAGTCGGGCGTTAGAGTCCTTGCTTTTTTCCTATTTCAGAACCCAGCGTAAAAATGGTTACATCACATCGGTTCCTTATATAATTCCAACACAAACAAAAAAATATATATCATTTTAACATCAGTCAGATTTAAAATAAATTTTCCAATTCTTCACAAATCAAGGCCGACCTTACTTGCCATTCGGCTCAAAAAATTACGAATCCGATTTAGATATAATATTTACCCGTGAAAATCGCTCAAGAAATCTTGTAACCATTTGACGAATAGTTGAGCTTGCGTCAAAAAAGGTACACGCTCACGTCAGTATTATCGTAAAGGATATAAACTACCTTTGAATTACGGCAAACATAACTTTGAGGGAAGAAAAACAGTCACGATAACTAACTCTTTTATCCTATGATGCCACGGCAAGAGACCTAGCTAAATTATTAACAAATATATGGCGCACATTACGCCAAAATTGTTTTGTAAAACCCGAAACTTTTATCCCTACAGAAGAATTTCTTACCTTACCTACTGGAAAAAAGGTTACCAATGCTGTCATAGGTTTCGTGATTTTAAACTGAGGTTGAGCTAAGATTAGAGAGGTACTCGAGTTATCAAGATAAACCAAGACAGCAGACGGTTAAACCGGAATTCAATTCGACAACAAAATTTGCATTTAAAAGGCAATATTTATTTGCAACATTGTATTCCAAAGCTATAACTCCATATCGACCAATTTTATGAAGGTGCCTTATCAACATTGTAAATCAAAACCCTGATACAGTGTCATTACAGAGCCCATAAAAGGACTACATTTGTCTTAACTTGGCCAATTAAAAAAAATTAAGTGATTTGTTGCTTTCCCTGGAGGTTGAATTAAATTGAACTTTTAAAAAAAACTTCGGACTAGGTTTTTAAAAATATATTGCGACTAGATAACATCTTTCGTCATCTATACTTTTTAAAACGTTAACATACTTGTAATCCTCTTAACGCACCAAATATGTTGTTGAAAATGGATTTGTACGGCGGTTTGTTTGGTGTGGAACAATTCAGTTACCGCAAGTTTTCGCCAAGAATGAGTAGTCAAACATAAAAGATTACGTTAACGAAGCAGGTGTGGAAACATCTGAGAGTGGTAGCAATGAAAAGTACTTTCACTATCAGATACGGACAACAAACATTTACGAGTCACGATCTGACTGCGATTCCAAACACTTACCATGCATGTTGCCGAGGAAATTAATGACAGAATATACAATTTCGGCCTCCTTACCTATCTCTTGATACACTTTCATGTTTTTTTTTCACAGTGTTGATGTTAATTCAACGGCTTAGAATACATTTCTTTTAAGTGTAGTTTGTTGTCATTTAACACCGCCTCACTTTGACCTTGACTTATTGCTACCACTTTTCTCAGAAGCAAATTCAGATCCTGTTTCGAAGCCCAACAGAAAAATAAAAACTGACCAAAAAGCATCAGTTAGATTCAACGCTTACTAGATCGGAGCAGAATGGGTTTGTCACCCAGTTCTCTGTTTTGCGGGGTAGTTACACTCCACACCTCACCAGTAAAAACGACGAGAACTGAAATTGGTTAAGAAAAGTATGAGATTTGGCAAGCATAGAAAAAATAAAATCTGTAAAAAAACGATTGTGTAAATGTTGGGTGCATCAAGAAAAAATACTGTTTGAGCATTTGGGCAAATCATCGCAGTATGATTCTTGAGTATTAGACAGTAGTGAATCTTGTTCACATAATTAAGACGCCGTTGAACTATTCAACTCAAGGATATAATGTTACTTGCTTGTCCCAACCGCTGGGAACATATCGAAATAATCCTCAGTTAAAAGCTTACAGAGCCTCCTATATCAAACGAAAAGAACCTAGTGCACTGAATTTATGCAGGGCACGATTGTAAATTAAGTTGTGAGATTAAAACGCTAAGGTAGAAACGACAAAAATTGAACTCACTTATGAGTGACGTTTACGTTGCTTTTCGGCGGTGAACATACTTACCAAAATAGAGTACTTGCTACCTGGATGGTCGAAATTCTCGATCAATGTCCTATCCTTCGAAATTTCTGTACGATGCAGCTATCACTATGAGCAGCTTTATTAGTCCTCTACTGCCTCTCGACAGTCAAGTATTTCAGTACCTATATATATGCAAATAGTTTTCTATAGACGACCACCTGTCAGTTGACATTAACTCCGTCAATAGCTAAGGAAACAGTTAGTCTTTCTTTTTTAATTGGACCATGGAATATGATCGACGTATCCTGAAATTACTCTTAACCTAAGGGATACGTGATGCTGCCAAAACTAAGATTTTGACAGCTCGAAAGGCACTACTGTGCCAGAGAAGACATATCAGTCTTTGCTATCGTTGTTTTCCAAACTTACAAAAGATACCTACTGAAATTTTTTAAAAAAAAGCTGTCCACGTGGAATATAATAGTTCTATTTTTCTGATTTCTTAAGCAGATATGCTGCGTTTTTCTCGATCATGATATCGAAGCCACGTTTGGCGTTCTGTGAGCCTTCAGTACATTTACACAAAGCTCTATCATATCACACAACTTCGAACATCCATAACTCGTGGCAATTAGTTTGCAGACCGGTTTGTTTTAGAGAGAATATTGCACACATGCAAAAAGATAATTCAAATCTGGGTCTTAAGAGGAAATGGAATCGTCACAATCTATAATATTACAGAACTTGTCTTTTGAACGCAAATAGAATGGATTTCAAGAACAATTAACATTAATTTCGTGTTTTGTCGCGACAAAACAAAAATGGCTTTGTAAGTTTTTGTATTAATTATTTAAGCTCCCAATCTTAACCACGATGTTTTTTTTACTTAACCACTGTCATAAGCTTATAAAGGTTTTTTTTAGGATTCTTTGAAGTCCGGAGAAATTTCTGAACTAACAAAATGACTTGCACGATGGTTATGTCACATGCCTACAGCAAATATTATTGCGTTCATGTTTCAAATATATTAGATGTTACGTAATGCACTACTAGAATTGTTACCTTAGACACTAGGATTTGGAATCGTGCTCGGAAAAAGCTTCGTCTAAATCACCTGACCCCTCAATCATCCCCCAACGATCGCAGAATTGCTAATAAACGCAAGTTGGACATAATTAAAAAAAGATGGAAGTAGACTTTCCCGCATGGGAAGCGGATGTGATAAATAAATTGGCTTGCACTGACTTTGAAAATCAAAACGGCAAAGCGGGGGACATACTTTAAATTGATGAGGCACTTCTGAAATATTGGTCATATCAGGGTACAATTTTTCAAAATGTTTGTTGATGTTTATAGACGTCACAGTCGTTTTATCTACCTTTGGTGAGACCACTGGAAAGCTGCTGATATGCATTTTAAAATTAAATCCATAGCAAGACCGGTGTAAGCGTAGTTCTTGCCAGCTGAAAAAGTTAATTGTTTACAACTCATTTCCTTAATTTGAGCAAAATTGCATCGAAGAACAAAAGGCAGACCAAATATCTAGAGCACGTTTATGAAAAATTGCCAGCTTGATGAAATACATACACCACGCTATTGGTGAGTAATTTTTAACAACAAAAAAGGGAAAAAACAGAAAAACGGATATCGAAGACGCTCAATATGTACAGCCATTGTTCGACATTAAATCAATTTATAACTCTTGACTCTAACAAAAAAAAAGAACAAAAATTTCTTTTAGTGTCTAGTTACATCTTACAATGCATTTTAACAGATTCCGTGAGATAGTTAAATATCATTTTTTTTAAACGAACTTATATGAGACCTAATTGACATCAAGAAGAGGTCACTTTCAAGTTCGGGAATGAGGCCTCGTCCCACTACGCCAGCGAAATCTGAAAACAGCGGTTTTACTCTGAAAACGCATCGAATATTTTCCGTCCACACTACAGCAGAGGAATTTGAAAACGGAACAATAACCGGTCATTTTGGGATTGTGGATGAGGAAAACTCGCACAGGGGAAAATCCTGATTGCCGTAACGTTATCATTTTCGAAAAGCTTAGTTTTTAAAGTGTTTTTTTTTTCGTTCACACCAACACTAACAAGCAAAGCCGGTGTTGAAGGGAGTTCAATTTTTCGAAAAGTTCCATTTTAGTGACGTATTAGGAAGGCCTAACCAGAGAAATAAAGCTGCTAAAGGCGTGACGTGGACGGATCCTGAATCATAGCCCTTGATACAGGATACAGGCAGACTTACAATCAGACAAACTCACATGAGGCTCATCCAGGTACGGTAGCTCAAAGTGTGAACAAAGCTATCCACCGGATAAATCACCACCTAGTTGGTAGGGTAGTTTGCTTTGTCTTAACTTATCTTTCAATCGTGAGCAAGTTAAAATAAGTCTTCTGCACCAATGTTATCATTTCGTGGAGAAGGAATAACTAAAGAACTACATTTGGCATAAATTAACTTCCTGACTACTCTCCCGTCCCCTCCCCCATCGCCACAACGCCTTCTCTTCCGAACCCTCTACCCTAAACTAAAAAAAAATATAAGATGCTTTAAGAATGTAATTTTCAATCACAGCTCGTCGAGGATTTCGCTTAAAAAAAAAAAAAACACCAGTAGGGTGATATTTAGTGGAACCTGTAACTTGTTACTAGCGTTTGAATACACCACACGTAAAACAACGCCTCTTTGATCTATAATTATTTATCAGTTGACTAATATAGGTTTCTCGAGGAAACAATATCGTGTGACTACAAGAACCTCTCCCTTGTTCCATCCATGAAACAGTGAATGTTCTAATAATTGGTTAGTCATTTTATTTCCTCAGTTTACCGCCCTAACACGTAAGTATCACATCCAGTACTTGCGTTTTAACCATAGTGTACTTGCATTACTAGCAAGCAATTTAAATCTACAAAGACACTGTACACTTGACTGAAACATAGTGTTTAAATTGCATGTGAAGAATAACATAAACAGCATATAGTTGTAATGACTTCGGTTTAACGATGTACACAATTGTGTAATCAGCTTATTTCTGTGTCTTGTAGTTTTTGCTTATAAAGACGTGATCCTGTGGTCTGAATGGTCTGAATTCATGAATCGAAACAAAAAATGCTCAGAAAGGCTTTGTTTTCTCAATTCTACCTCGCTTCAGTTCCTGAAGATACATCGTTACATTACACTTGATCGAATCGGTCGATTTTTTTCATCCTTTTATGTACATAGATTTTCCACAATGACAACTTTCATCTACGTTGGAAGTCTCATCCTGCAGATTTTAACAATCTTCCTTAAAGGTAAGAATTTCTTTTAAATGCAGGAGTAGAAACGACTTCAAAAAAAAACGAAAATTAATTTTAAAATTAGCATTATTTTCTCTTCTTATTTTCTTGTATCCATTGCTCAGGTCTACTGCTCCACGACACGATTCCAGCTCGTTATTTAGATTGGATTGCGTGAATGTTCTTTTTATTACGATTTTCTAGACGCTGCCTCGAGCAACTGGAACATAGCTGATTCAGGAACTGCAAGGAAAAGCGACATGATAACGAACGGGAACAGGAATCCAGCACAAATAAACCCTGGCTTACATACTCCGGCTGTACACAGGAGCCTAAATACGCAAAGTAAGATTCTTGAGCAGGAGTCAGTTTAAAATTACTGTAAGCTTACTAACAATACGTGAAAAATATGTGGAGTTTATAAACTCGTAATATGTGCTAGGTATTTTGCTCTCTTTTTCTCTGAAGCAAACTAAAACAGAGCCTCAAATGTGCGATTTCTTTGATGGAATATTAGTTAGTTTTGTCTCTTCGGTTATCCCTCTCTCTTGTGGGCACCAGAATTGTGAAAACAAAAAGCTTGATTAAGCGGAAAACACACGACCTCGACTCTTTCAAGTAGCCCATAAGGGCGGTCACAAGACGATTCTCATATCCCCGACTCAGTGAACACAAAAGCCTTCTGAGAGGGCAAGTGGTTACTGCATGAATAAGCTCAATGGTGAAAAAAAAAAGAGATGCAAAGTCAAGATTACTTTTATTGCAAAGTATTGTGTAAAATTTGAGTGCTCGACATATATGTTCTCTGCAACATTGGGTGCAACAACCCTGCAACTTATGCGCAATGCTGCTCAAAAACGTTGCGCCATTGTAAGTGCTTGTTCAGTTTAAATGTGGCTATTTTTTGCTATGATTTTGTTATGTCAGACCTTTGACTATACCAGAAATCACGAATTCTCTACTTTTCCCTATACAACTGGTCTAGACCTCTCAGCTCCTTGTAGTGATTATATGGCCAACTATGTTAATTACAAGTATTTCAAGGTTTGGTTCTCATTAAGTCCGTTGCAATCTTATTCATGGACAACAAATTATCAACCGAAGGATTGTGTTGTTAATGTTCCTTTACAGTCTGTCACTTCAAAAGCACTGTAAAATTGAACATTTTTTTTGGATTTTTGCTTTACCCACCTTTTTTGACTTTGGGTTCGCAAATATGTTTTCCTATGCCTCCTCCTCAGGTTTTTCTTATTCTCCCCTCGCTAGTTAACTATTTGGTCTTTAATTACCGTCGCGCGGGCGACTGGGGACGAGGCAGTGTTTTCCTCCTTTTTGGCGTCCTTCTTCTTAGATGTCTTTTTCAAAGTCAAACGAACTACGACGTTGCACAGAACTGATGGGATACTTTCCAACAATATGACTATATTAATGTGCTTATTATTTAAGATTTCAGTTTAACGTCTTTCTGCATCTTTCTGACCTATGCAACAAACTTTAAGAAGAATTAAAGGGGGAAAAAAGAGTACGTTCGACCTGGTAATGACAATTACAGCTAAAGCTTACACGCAAAGATCAGGCTGATATACAAACTATAAAATTTAAACATTTATGACGATTCAAAAATGTGCCCAACAAAGGAAGTAACATTGACAAGGCCACATGGTCGTAGGATGGCCATAACTGAACAATTCTAAGGGCGACATTCTATCTGTTGAGATAGTAAAAGGTCAAATTCAGAGCCTAACTTCAGCTCTATTTGTACAAAGAGGTGGGCTTCAATGTTCACAGATACAAAACGTCTGTTTTGTCACGTAGCTGTAAGATACTGAAATTGAAACCTCGACATTTTGATCGGTTCGTTTTTTTTAGTTTTATATATATTTCTTCTTTCTACCGGTGTCTTTTCAGATGAAACTTGCAGGGATGGCAAAGCATATGAGCCCTTCTGCAAAACGTACCGAACAAACGACTTTTGCAAACTGTATCCTTACGGAATGGGCAAGCACTGCGCTCTCACTTGTGGTTTTTGCAGTAAGTACATAACGTTTTAAACAGCTCAGTACACCTATTCTTGTTAGAACCTTCTTGATGAAGAGACCGATCAGGGGCACTTCAACATCAGTTCTAAGCTTGCAAACGCATTCCCATAAGCAGGCCAAAATCAGCCTATATTCCAACATCCTGGACTGCTTGACAACGATGAAACCGAAGGAGGTGAAGCCCGTTTAGAAGGGTGCCGAAGGGACTTCACGAAGTTTCCGTTTAAAACGGGCCATTTGCTAGAAAAACCACTGTTCGTGAAATATACATATATAAAAACAATTCGAAACAAAAAGAAACCGGCAGCAAAATCAGAAGGTAGCTACCCCGTTACCATGCGCTGTTGCGTTTCTCGCTGAAAAGCCGAAAGCTGGGCAAGGGGAGCATTGTTTGATGGTTAGACGGCGAAATCGACTGATTTTGCTGGATAAAAACAGTGTAAAGTTCGCTCTGATTGGTGGAGAATGTGAAAGGAATTTTAGAAATCAATTGCAGGTTTTGGTGAGTTGATGGTCCAGAGTTGTATCCCTCGCGGCATTTGAAAACAAGACAAAACTCTGGGATGAGGTTAAGTTGCAAACGTCTTAAAAAAGTTTGAAGCAAGGCAAAATGTTAAGTTTTGGTAGAGTTTCTTTGCCGTCCTCTGCAAAACAACTAAGTGAAATGACACTAAGTGAAATTCTGCGTTGCGTTGGGAACGTAAATCACGACGGATAGTTTTTAGAATTCATGCTATGACTTGTTTCTCGACGCCATCGTCGTAGCTCTTAAAATCCCCTATTAAGCCTTTTTTTTAACTCCCTTTTTACTTAACATGTTATTTTCGTTTTCTATCATTTAGAATGCAAGGCCAAGATAGATATTGGATTTCTCGTGGACAGTTCGGGTAGCATTGAGAAATCTGGTAAAGGAAACTACAAAAAGTGCCTGGATTTCATTAAAACTGCGGTCAATGGTTCTTTTATATCGGAGACCTTCACACACGTTGGATTTGTTGTGTTTTCTTCTAAGGTTTGTGCTTTTATAAAAGTTCATTGAAATGGTTCTCAAGCCTTCGACTGCCTATACTGTTGTAAAGTGAGCGTTCTTGTTTTATGTTGTTTACTTTTTTGATATCCCGCATATGACAGAACTAACAAAAAAGCGCGAAGCTGGGTATGAAATAAGCTAGGCCTACCGCTGTAACCATGCATGGAGGCTACTACAGAATATAGCTCTCGTTTTCCATCCATATTTTTTTCGTGAACTTTTTTAAAAAGGCCTTTTGATCAAACATGACCGGAGCAGCACATTCTTTGTGTCCAGGTGCCGACGAACACACGTGATAGCTTTGAAGGAATTTCTAATCCCAAAAGTCAAATGTGCAGCTGCGCATAGCGCGGGAGAAAGTCTGCGTGAATTTTACGTTTAGTTTCGGTTTTACTTCTGATTGGTTGATTGGCGCGACTTTTTTAAGCCAATCGATTTACGCGGTAATACAAAATCAAAGCAAATGCGAATTACTAACGACACTCGGGTGAAAAGTGCTTCACATACTGATAGACCGTCGTCTCTATCTTTATTCCACAATCTACGTTTCAGCGCCGCACAGTCTTTACATTAACACAGTTCTATGATGTAGAGCCAATGATGGAAGCAATAGACAACGCCACCTACCTCAGGGGAGGGACCCTGACAGGAAAAGCGTTAAATTACGCCAAGGTAGAGCTATTCGATAAAACAGGACGTCAAGGCGTTCCCAAGGTTCTTATTGTTATGACAGATGGAAAATCAACTGACGATGTCGTAGCGCCTGCCAAAGCACTGAGTGATGCAAACGTCACGGTGTTTGCTATCGGAGTTGGAAGAAACTATGACATGCAGCAACTGCAACAGATCGCTTCTAAGCCGGAAATAAAGTACGCTCTCACGTCAGACTTCAATAGACTCGGCGATTTATACACCAGCATCAGAGATGATGCGTGCAGAGGTAGGGCAACTGATCATGACACTGTGTGGACTGCCGGCGTGCAGTCCAATTCTGGTTTGCAATCATGCGGATGACTAGTAAAATCTTCGACTGATTGTTTTACTGATTCTAAACTCAAACAAGTTCAAAGATCAAACGACTCATTCCAACCTTTTTGGTGGCTAAAGGAGTATATTTGAGTTTGTTTTCAACTACCAATGATATTTACTAAATTAGAGATCTAATGCTGCTTACCTTATATTTCCCACCATGCAACTGACGAGAACGAGACGACTCACATTTCTTCAATCAATCCAGTGCTGAACTATACCCAGTCTCTGTTAGTTACGTAACAAGCGCAACTTCTTTACATTTGCATCCAGTTTTAACTAGAGCATTGCATTGCCTATTTTTCTTTTTACAATATAAACGGCAAAAAATCCTCGTGCGCTCCTTGTTTAATTTCTATTGTAAATAACACGAATAACATGATTTTAATATATATATGATGGGTCAACGAGCGAGAGCGAGTGTGAGAGCGGGCAATTTGTTACTGCAAATAACAAAATTGATCGGCGATAAGGTTTGCTATCGTCTCTTGGATCCATAGCTACTTTGACAATATTATGACGACATTCGTGGTAAATAACAGGACAGACGCATGAAAAACTAACATAACTTGGCCGTAGTAAGGGCTTTGGTTTGGTTGTAGCCCGACACTCAGCAGAGAATCTCTCTTAGCAACGCTTTAGATTCCGTCTCTAGTGATTAACGTTTAAGCTCTACTCAGATTTTTTCTATTTTTGTTTTTCAGTGAATTCAACTTTGTCTGATCAAGATGTGCTACCGACCACTCCAGCACACACTCCGGCACATGACCACGCGGCGTTTGCGCCACACGGTAGTCACACTATGGTGCCACAGATAGCTGTGCTTAAGTCCAAATCCCGGATAGAAGAACACCCACATAAGCACATGCGTGGCTAATCAAATGTTATAAAATAACCAAGTTCAGTAAAGCGAATAGACACTTAAATTCTTCATCTCTAATTGATGGTCGGTTCAGCATTAAACGGTAAACGTTGATACCAAGAAAACGTTGCACGGATCTCTAACAGTAATACAGTGTTCTGCTTTATAAATGTAAGATAAGTAACATGTGAAAAACAAAAGTAATAAATTGATTCTTACTTCATGAGGAAGACAATCCCTCTTCCTTCCAATCTACTGACATGTACTGAGTGATGCTTGGTTCATGTATTCTGTTTTGTGCAAGCTATAACAAATTATAACAAACATTCCGGCTCCCCTGTTTCACTGAACTCTTATTTCTAATCCTCTATCAACTTTCGCTCTCAATCACCTGCCTTGATCGTTCCCAGGAGCGGCTCGCAGGGGATTGATCGTTACGCATCACGCCGCGCTCCTGCAGCGCGTACGATATCGCATGAGGATGAGGTAGTTCTATCTTAAAATCAAAATGCTAATTTCTCAGTACACATTGGTGTCCTTTTCTTTTTGAAAATGTTTTGAGAATTTGCCATTACATCAAGAAAATACCCCACACTTAACTTTCTGTCTGTCTGTCACTGTGCCTGAGAACATATACATGTATGATATTGTAGTGGAAAGTTATAACGTGCCCTTCTTTTAAGAGGGTAAGGCTGGATCTTTACATTCATAACCACAACAGCGTTCCAAAGGATATTTTTGTCCAAAAAAATAAATTAATCGAAACTAAATGCAATTCCAAAATGAATGTCTGTCACTCTGTCTGAGGAAACATACATGCATGATATTGTAGCGGAAATTTATGACGAGCCCTTCTTTTAAGAGGGTGAGGTTAGCCCTTTACAGTCATAACCACAACTGCGTTCGACAATGATATTTTAAATCAAATAAATAAATCGAAACTAAATACAATTCTAAAATAAAAAAGAGATTCATATGAATATCAGTTCATTTCTCCTTTACTTCAGTTAACAAAAATAGATTTTAAACTCTTTACTTATGAGCCACTAGGCATGGAAGCTGTTTACCCCTGTGAGGTAATCACGGTATTATAAAGGAAAAGGTCGAGAACACCAACAAGTACAAAGACCACGAACAAATGGTCCATTAAGATCACCACCGTAAGAGTACAGGTCCTACAGAACGCCCGTAAACCGAGACACCAAGGATACCCTTACTCGGCAAACCAAGCATTAGCATAAATGATTCAAGTCACCAGCACGAACAGTGTCTTCATATACCAAACAATTGCGTATAGACCATGGTGGATTTGCTTCATATTTTCTACATTACCTATTTTTAAAATACATGCGTTATCTAATAACAAATAAATTTGTTTCCATTTGAAACGATAAATATTTACCTACTGTAGATAGTAAATTATTTGTGCATATTATCCCTATATATCCACCATGTAACACAAACAATTGTTAGAGTATCAAGCCATGTCGTCATGGATAAGGGGGTTACATGCGTCACCGGGGAGGAGAGACTAGAAAGTCCAGCCAACGTTTTAAGCTTGGGTCGAACAAATTTGAAGAGATAAAAACTAACATCTGCAGCACAGCATAGGAATATTCACACCTGCCAGTCCATCTAGCCATTGAATTAACACCAGTTTGTTGAAAATTGTAACTAACGTTTCTAGCGTTAGCTATTTGCCCGAGAAAATTGAGGGAGCACAAGTCGAGAGTGAGTTTATGTACACCGGTTCACAGCTAAAATGGTTAGAATAAAAAGCAAGAAGTTAAAAGGAAGGCAAAATGCGATGGTCTTTTAAAAATAATCTGCCTGGTCCCTTAGTTAGGGACCTTGTCAGGAGAGAGCTGGTGAACATTAGTCAGTAAGGCTATGGGAGCAGTTGAGTGTACAAATGCGATTGAAGACCAGTTTAAAAGTCAGATTGGGCTTTAGACCTCCATAGACAGGTCAGGTTCACGCCCGGCTTTCTTCATATTATCTTCTTGTTTCATTTTAGGCTCGGCTGTTTGTGTGTGCCACACAAGAATCTGTGTTGAAACAAACAAGGGAATAAAATATTTAATTTAAGAAACTTGAGTTCTGGGATAATCGAATGCATTAAAACACCCGAGATGCCCCACAAGACCTGATAGAAAGATAGCCTTTATTTTAAAACGATGAGGATTAAGGCTAAATGTAAGAAGCTTGTGAGGTATAAATGTAGTTTATACTAAAAAAAATGTGTATAAAACTAAAACACGAAAACTTAAATGTCAATATTAAAATCAATTATTTCCTCATTGGAATATGATAACTGCCATGACTTAACCTATGCGCCAATGCTGATGCAATGTTTTATTCATGTAAAAGTCAATTTCGAGAAAGAAATCCGATTCTTCCCTTTGAGAAATTTCCGTTTCTTGTACTAGCCAGAAATGCGATAATGTTACCACACCTTATTATCAATTCTTCGCTCCATTATTTGTCAACTGGTCGCTTACGGGAAGTTAAGAACAAAGGAAAATTTCAAACTTTTAGCTATAAAGGTGGACGCGGTGTCATACGAGAGGTGGTCGCTTAAAAACTTTACAAACTTTTGGTATTTTGGAAAATTGGTCGCTGAGGAGAGGTGGTCGCTTACGAGAGGTGGTCGCAACAGGAGGGTCGACTGTAGCAGATGTAAAATGAAAAAAAAAGAAAAATAGGGTGGACCATTGCGCTCGTTCTAGGACTTCTGCGGATGCTATGTCCTTAGACAAGTTCTAAATGAGTCTCGCAGCCCTACGGTGAAGCCGAAACAGAGACCGTTGGAATATGCCGGAGTTGCAACTGATGGGCTGCGTCACCGCCGGGGCATGTGAAACACTTACTAAATAGCTATTTATCAACTTGAAGTTAATGACAATAGCCGTAGCGAGTTTACAAAGCTGACATTTCGAGTGAACAGCCCTTCGTCTGAACAAAGACAAACACCTTGTTACTGTGGTAACGCTAATTTGCCCTTCACGGTTGTGGCATACGATATTACCTAGTAAATGGCCAGGATATCACACAGTAGAGGCGAGAATGGCGGAAAATATTTCTCCGTCTGTATTTTTACGCAAAAAGTTTATATTTGCCGCCAGAAAAAAAAAAAAAAGCGACATCTTGCCAGCCGCGATGGAATCTGCCCTCGTTGAGAGACAAGAGCAACTTCTTAAACGAAGTATTGACAGCGTTTAAGAAAGTTGTGGTCGGTAGCCAGAGTTGTTAAACCATAGTTATTCCCTCGAATAACTATGGTTAAACTGTACCTTGACACGGTCAAGAGATGAAACGCAACCGACTTCCCTTGTAAATGAATAAATTCAGGCTCCGCTATGTCGGAACAAACACATATTTTGTACAAACCTCAGTTCGGCTATAAATCACCTCTAAATTAACTGGAACTATAAGTGAAGTGTTGAACTTTGCTTCGCATACCTGTTTACAATCATCTGTCAGTGGTTCAAACTCATCCCTATTGGCCAGTTTGCTGACGATGGAGGACTCCAGATAGCCTCTGTGAGCAAACGGATCCATTTCTACCTCTGGATTATCGATGAGTAGTTTGGCGTTTATAGCAAAGCCCGCCATGTCTACAGGCATGGGGCGTTCAGGTCTCCAGGCAACGTAAAATTCAACCACAGCACCATTTACGCAGATTGGCCCTTCCCACCTCAAGCCTCCCACCAATCCAACGGGCCACACAGATACCTTCTTTGTGTAACGCATCTACTTAGCACCAAAAAATGATGTTAATGTTTGAAATAATAACAAGAAATACTAGAGAGCTTGAGCAATGGCGACGAAAACCCAGAGGACAACGCATAGTAAAAAAATGAATTTGCATCGTCGTTCATGTTCTGCTTTCACGTTGTTGTTGTCGTGCAGAGGACGGCAAAGATATTTACAAAGATTTACAACGCACGTGCGCAGCTATTGTTTTGCTCATCAAACCTTTTGTTCGGTGGCGTTCTCGTTGCAGTTGACGTCGTGGTTTGCTTAAGCTCTCTGGAGTCATAGTTAGTAGTCCCCTCTAATATGCTGTAGTTGAGGGTACGCTGCTTAGCGTTAAAAGATTAAATTTGTTGCATGCAACAAAACAAAATCATGCAAGGACTGCCAGAATGCGTTGGGAATGTAGAGCGTGAAACAAACCGACAACACGGAAAAGAAACAGACTGACCTCGCCTCTACTTAATAAATGCCAATTTTGTTCACGTTGTTAAATTGAATGACAGTGTATACATGTATGTCAATTTTAGCCCAAGGTTGTTGTGCAAGATATAATGATACGTAGGTACGTAGTAGATCAGCCCTTTTTCATACTGTATAGACATGATAATCTCGCCCAGCTACTAAGAGGCTTACAAGTGAGTGAAAATATTTGATAGGATCTGGCTGGGACCATATTGCCATTCTACTTCAAGCCTGTTATCCATTGCAACTGAATTAAAGTGGAAAGCATCTATGGCGAAGGCTGGGAGGAGATGGCCTTAGAAGTCTCTTCTTGGTGCATGTCGAAGGACGATGTACATTTTAGCAACTGACAACCAAAATTTACTGAGTACATTACCTGTTCAAATATTCTGATATCATAGGTGTTATCATCATCTCCAAAATACACAACACCTTTCATGTCACTTGTAAAATGTTCCCTGATCCATTTAAGGCCTAAATTTCTTTGATCAACTCCTCTCGATTTAAGCCATCTAGGGTCGCCTTCTTTAGTTATAAGTTTTTTCTGAGTTTTAACTGCAAGATGCGTATGACTAACGCCACAGTTTTCCAAGAAACGGGCAACAAGACCCGTTTTCTCTTCAGAGTCTTCAACTACTATCCAATGAAGTCTTGGAACGTGTAGAAGCGTTTGCGACAGTCTTGTCAAGTCTGCCTTTTGTGTGTGTCTTTTGTAAGTGGGAGTAATAACATAGACTGTTGGCATTTCATTAAAGCCTTCCTTGTAAGGACTGTTAAAGTCAGTAATTCCTAGCATCTTAAGTTTCTTAATGAGTTCCTCTTCCTTCTGTTGCATAGTAAGCTCCCTCTTGTTCAGTCTTTGCTGGATGAGGCTAATTTTTTCTATCATAACACTTGAGCTTTCTGGGTCTGAAAGAGAAGAAATACCGGTATGTCTCATATTAAAAAAATGATAATAATAATTATTATATGGCCTGTGTTTGTACCCAAAGTAACATGCACTCTAAGTGGCTCAAGGGCTCTGAAAAGCTCTAAAACTAAAACTTGCTGATATTACTTTGAAATGGTCCCAAATTGCCACGAAAACACAAGCGACACACAGAAAAGTCAAAGTAAGTACTTTTTATTGAATTGTTTTCTATATTTCACATCGTTATAAATGATTGATCGTTTTAAACTCTGTTATTTCTGCTGTGTTATACAACTGAGTGAGGGTAACTTAAAACTGAGACAATACATCTTGTTTGTTGTTTGGGTTCAGAGTGAGGGATTACTGTAAATAAAATGTTAAAATCCCTGGACTGATCATAATATTGTTATAATTTAACAAACAAGGCTTGTATTCCTCAGAGGAGGAATATACTCAACAAAATACAACTGCTCTCGGCCCAAGCAGTTAATCACTTGCCCCAATGAAGCGACAATACCAAATTGTTTCAATGATATGACTATGATGCTTCTATCAGCTTATCAACTAGTGGCTAATGTGATGCTTTGCTGATTTCATTGTTCAATGAAAACAAAATATTTCTATTGTTTCTCATGCAACAAATGATCTCCAACAGATGCTGCAGGAAAACATCTTTTTTTGCATATTACATTATTTCTTGAAAACAAAGAGCAAACCAGCAAACAAAAGGGCAGTGTTTTTCTACTTAATTGAGATTCAGGTACTTTTGTGGAAAAATGTCAGACCAATCTTACATTTAGGAAGTTGGTTTTTTTTACCAGCCCATTCAATTATTGTTGGAAGCAATATAAAATGGTCAGGTCAGTTGGTTTGGAAGACAAGTAATCCAGCCAACAGAAATTTTGCATGCGAATATTTCATGTTTAACTCTGTTATTAACATAATGAGGTCATATTTTGTCACCCTCTTTTCAAGTTTGCCTTAAAAGATAAAATTCCAAGATAAAATATATACCAAACTAAGATATTCCAAGATAAATACATGTAAGTTTTAATTCATCTTGTAGGTTTTCCTCAGCATTTTGAGCCAGAGAGGCCAGGTATTTCTCTGAGAAGTAATGCTTGGAATGGTTTGTTTGTCCAAGTCACACCAGGGGTTAAATTTTTGTGTCATCATTTGCATCGCAACTTATTTCCAGCTGTGTATTATTATCCCAAGATACAGTGTGCATGTTATGGGTTTTCCTAAACATTTTGAGCCACAGAATTGAAAACATCAACTTGTAAAATTAATCTCTGAATATAATTTATGGTCAGTGCTGAAATGTTCACAAGCTCTGTTGTTCTGTGTTTTATGTATTAATCTCTAAGAAGCAGCACTTGGTATGGTTTGTTTGTTTGAGTCACACTGGGGGTTAAATTTCAGTTTGTGCAAGGCCATTTTAGGGTCATTCACCCAAAATAAAACCCACTGCAAGATTTGTTTCAAACTGTGTCTGTTTATTAAGTAACGATACTCCAAAACTGAAATAAATCAAAGGAGACCTATGGTCAAACTCGTGGAATAATTAACAGTCAGCGATCCTAAAAATTAGTTTGGTTTATTAGTCGACTAAATATCCGTGCCTGGGCTTACCGGTACTATAAAATGGCTTGACACTTAGAAAAATTTGGCGCAAACCGAATACTAAATATTCACATTATGAATTCCAACTGAAAGCCTCATTTAAACCTATTGAAAGTATTGGATGTCTCTTTAGAAATGTCACGCGATCCTAAAAATTATTTCGGCTTTATATAAGAAAAAATTTACCGAGCTCATGCAGAGCATCACATCGCCCAGTGTCTGTGATCAGTCAGGGACTATCAGACTGCCTGTCACAGTCTCAAATAGACTAGTCAACCTCGGTAAATTCGTCGAATATGAAACCAAAATAATTTTTAGGATCGCTTTACATTTCTAAAGAAACATCAAATACTTGTCATACGTTTCATTGAGGATTTCA
>Ga0126337_10000068_pt1 | contig 34319 bp, 16 predicted proteins | sample DipCmetagenome_FD_92527 | JGI IMG/M metagenome (GOLD analysis project Ga0126337, IMG submission 92527) | Coral microbial communities from La Bocana,Puerto Morelos, Mexico - Diploria C A metagenome | ecosystem: Host-associated > Invertebrates > Cnidaria > Coral | place: La Bocana,Puerto Morelos...
AACTGTGACCTCGGGCTTGAAAATGCTGCCCTCGGCCTGCGGCCTCGGGCAGCATTTTCAAGACCTCGGTCACAGTTTTTCACGATACGGACCTCCCAGCCGGTAAATAACATATATATATTGGATGAGGTTTTTGTGATATCCAGAATAATCAAGGTCGAGGTAGGGGTATAATCCTTACTAAGGCCTTGATTATTCTGGATGTCACAAAAATCGAATCTAATAATTGTTTTATTACACAGTGAACGACAAAAAAAAAGAGAAGTCATGTTTACGATTCCTCACTAACGACAAGTAGCACGATTTCTAGTTATCGGTCTGCATCTTACCGTTATTACTTTCTTTATAATCCATCAAAACTAAGTTAAACTCTGCATCTCCAACAACGTTGATGTAACGATCATATCCGAGTATACCTTGGACAAAAATAAAACAAGCAGTCAATTAATCTTCTTGATTTTCCTTCTAGCAATATTTGGCGAAGATTTCGTAGTCGAAAGTATGGGGAGAGAAGATGAAAATTTTGCGATATGAAAATAGGCATGCGTTTCTTAGTTTTTTCGGCTCGCCGTGAGCACATTTGGTGATTTGCCTTCTAACTTTGTGGCTTCCTCCCTAAAACTTTGGTTGTAAAGTTGGTACTGTACTATTTCAAGATAAAATGACCAAATCTTTTTAATACGATAAGGTGACCCTGGGAATTCTCTCAAATCCTGGCACACTGTGTCGGGTGTGCACGTACTTCTTATGTTTTGAATTCAATTCATTACTTTTTACTCGTTGAAAGTCAAGAACTTCAGAGCTAGACATGGATGAAAGGTATAACCAGGAAACAAGACATTTTGTATTTTAAATTCTTTGAAAAGAAATACTGAAAACGCTAAAACCCTCGCTACTACCTTTCGCTCTACATCTTTAATATTTTCCTTTTCTTTTCCTCTACATACGGACACCGGGAAACTGCATATAATTAAGTATACAGTATTTCAACCAACCGATATGTCCAATTTGGCTACGACCTACAATCTTGGACAAAATAAATGGAACATCTGGACCACCCCTCCCTCTCATTTCAATGAAACCAAAATGACACGTTTTTGCTCCTTCGCGCCTTCATCATTGCTTTGAAGGGGGTTAATTGTTCCTTTTTATGCTGTCCAAGATTGTAGTTTAAAAATTACAAAGTCTGCAATAAGATACTACTTACTGTTAAAGAAGTGACCCATTAGATTCTGCGCGATTTTCTCTCCATCGGAAACTTTACTCCCATTATTCAACGTTTTATTCAAGGCAGCTGCGTATTGGATAACGGCGTCATACAAGTAGGCAGCTTCTATGGGGGGCTGGAAACGAGAGAAAGGTATATATAAAACGTTTAAATATCTTGCTAATAGGTTTCAATGTTTCCTGATGCAAAACGTGTTTCTTTCCACATAACGTTACAACAATGGGTTATTAAAGAAAACACGTTTACAACAGGTCAACAAATGTAAGATCAAAATGAATCTTGAAAGTTAAGAACGAACTTGCACATTATTCTTTTTTGAACATAGCCCCCAGGGTACAAGGGAAATCCCCTGTGAAAATGTCGGCTATCCTCGTTGAAAAACCTCCAAAGAAGACTAACCCGGAAGTGGTTGGAGCTTTATTTGGCCTCTTCAAACTACCTCTTTAAATAAAAACAAAAAGGGTTTATTTTTTCTTCACAACTAAAAACAGTACAATGGCGCTTCGTCGTGAACACACTAAATGAGACCATCATACAGATTCTTAAAGTACTTGGCTTAGTGCCGTGTTATGGACTAGGTGAAGATTATATAAATTTTCAGGGATAATATGTAAATGAATGGTTCACACCTGCGGTAGAAGCGCCACGCAGATCTCGTAACAACTCACAAGATTGGCTGAGAATACAATAAACAGTCAACCGAAACAATGAACCCTAGCTCTGAAACAATGGAGCTGCGTGGCAATAAGAACCAGTAGAAAAACAGGTTACTAATAGGTGCATGACATCTGCTGAGGTATATCATGGAGAGAGGCTCGAATGTATCATGATTGCAAGTCTGAGTAGAGCCAGTCACGTGATCACAAGGCACCTACTAACCATAGCTACTGACTAACCATTTTCTTAATTCTCGGGCCTACAAACGTTATTTAGTAAGGTGTATTAATGAGATATTATATTTCAATTATATCCCTGGACTAAGCTTAATCCCCTCAAATACTTACTGTGAATCCCGGATTCGCGGTTGTGTAAAAAGGAGTACTTGCACTCATCATTCTCTTTTTCACATCTTCAATGAAAGTTAAGTATTCTGTGCTTACATTGTTGTTGACGGAAATGAGGAGAGCTGATTGAAAGGCCAGAGCTGTCCGGTTTTCTGGATCTTCTTCCCATGTAAGTGTGATATTTTTTTTGGTGTTTCCCGCGACGTCCAAATCCAAATCGAAAATGATAAATGCAAAGTGACCGTCGTTCAAACCAAGTTTGGCCGCGAACGTCAAGGCCTGGAGCGCAAAGGCGTAACGCATGGCAAGAATGATAACTGTGGAATACAAAGTTATTTTTGTCTTAACCGTATTCTGTTTAACGTTACGATATAGAGAGGTAAGCTTTACGAGATCCTTAATAGAGAAAAGTCTTCCTCAGGGGTATGCTTCAATGTCTTAAATAGCTCGGCAGTATAGAGAAGATAAAGGTAAGAGAGTCGATCCCCCATATTGGCCTTATATAGTTTCCAGCACTTTCCAAGATGTATATTTTGAAGGGTCATTATAACCACTCTATACTGATTGATGCCAAACTGCCAAATAATTGCTGAGTATGTTGAGGTCAATCTTGTGGAACAATAGGTTACCATAGCAACAATGTGACGTGCTAAAAATACCCCTTATAACTGAAAACGAGCTCGGTGACCCCCATTTTTTATTATCGAGTTGTGATAAGCATGATACGATGCCACGTTTTGCAAAGTTTAAAAACATTATACGGTGTGGGTTCAAAGCGACCTTAAAGCTTTTGAAAAACTAAACTCACTCCGTAAGTTCTCTTCCCTATTGTTACCTATTAGTTCTGCTTTTTTATACTACTGATAACATTAATTGTATGGGGAGCTAACTTGAAAACCTACCGGTTCATTTAGCTCCCCAGCTCAATACTTAATTAACTACAAATCCCTGAAATACCTTATTTCTATTTAATTAAGAATCTGAACACAACTGTAAACTTTAATATGAGCTAAATAAAAAAAAATACTAGACTTTTTTCAAACTTTGCCAAAAGTTGCATCGTATCATGCTTATTACTGAGCTCGTTTTTGAGATCTGAAAGCGTAAACCTAAAATTAAAAGTGTTTTTAGCAGGTCATATTGTTACTATGATAACCGGGTATGTAGCATCACTTGTTAAACAGTGGTAGTATTCATCCTTCAAAAAGAGATGGTACACAGTTTTAACGGGAATATTACTCGCGCGATGCTTAATTGGTCCAAACGACCTTTTCGAAACTGCCTGAGATGAAAATACGTAAACTGCTGGGCTGGGCTTTCTTTTAGAAAAAGAGTGAATTTATTTCAGAAATTAAGTAGCGGAATCTACCTCGTGACTCCTTTGCCGTACTTTGAAGAAGTCCCTCAAATTCAGGCACTAAGCTGGTCGTGTTGTAATGGACACCAAACGTCATGGTCCGAACGATGCCCACAACCAAGCCTCTCTCTCCTAAGCCCTTTTCCAACGAACTCCAGTGAGACCATTGTTTATTGGTTTGAGCAATAAGCCCGACACGAGTCCAATTGAAATGTTTCATTAGAGCATGCAAAGGTGGGACGAGTCCGCTGATAGGTGGAATTGTGCGTGAAAAAGTCGGGTAAAGCATTTTATTCGAAAGCCTCTCATCTGTGCACTTCTGTGGAAACATAAATCAGCCAAAGCAATTAGGAATAGCGCTCGTTTAAAATTCCTGTCTTGATTTGGAGACACGGACCTGTAACAACAACACACAACACTGGGTTGGGGGGGCGCTGTTCGCTAGTGCTGTGGCTCTGCCATGGGATGGATTATCTGCACTGGTTTTGTTGCCCGTTTTTGCCTTTTTAAGAGTAGTAAAGCTTTCGTCACTAAATTTCTCCCGTTAAACTATTATCATTGCCTGTAAGTTGGTTTGGGCCATATTCGTCAGGGCTTAACTGGATCAGAGGACACCCGCCTTTGCTGCATTGTACGTCGCCAAAGTTTAAGTTATACTACACTTACTGCTTTGGCTGAACGCAAATTAGACAAATAACGCAATTTGTTTTTTCCATGGATTGATCGTTGATCTCAGAAATAGGTACGGAGGGCGTGGAAGAAGGGATGAGGCATCATTTGAGGCTGCCTTAATTCCCATTAGATCAGTGCGAGTCTACTCCTTGTTACACAAAATGAAGCCTTGGATCCTAGCCGCCGGAGCTTACCCCCGGTTTCTGTAGCATGAAGCAGCTAAGAGTATTTCTACTCCCCCTGGACAGGATGCTAGTCCCCCGCAACTTGTTAGGTTTCCCCAACAATTTGCCGGTACCCATTTATACTCCTGGGTGGAGAGAGTTAAGTGTCTTGCCCAAGAATACAACACAATGTCCCCGGCCAGGGCTCGAACCCGGACCGTTCGCTCCTGGGACGAGCGCACTAACCATGAGGCCTCCCATCCTTATTACATACTGTCGTTAATTTACTTAATGATGAGCAGTGAAGCCTTTCGATCCTAGAGGACCATAGCTGCCGGAGCTTATCCCCGGTTTCTGTAGCATGAAGAAACCTACAGAAGGAGTATTTCTACTCCCCCTGGACAGGATGCTAGTCCATCGCAGGTCATTCCCCCGCAATTTGTTAGGTTTTCCCCAACAATTTACCGGTACCCATTTATACACCTGGGCCAGGGCTCGAACCCGGACCACTCGCTCCGGGGACGAGCGCACTAACCATGAGGCCACGGCGCCTCCCATGATGAGCAGTAGTTTTTCCAAAATACTTGAATGTGGCCCGCCTTCTTGCGAGCCTTAATCAAAGTTCTAAACGCATTACAATTAAAAATAAGCAACACAGATGTTTTATATGCCCCGTAGACATCGCGTGCTGTTTTGGCCTGTTTTCATCGCACAATCAATACGAGTTCTCACACACTCATCAGCTGACGTGACTGTTGAAGGGCGACCCATAACGAGCTTAATCCCCGACAGTGACGTCAACACAAACAGAAGACAAATGGGAGGATTAATGGTAAATTTGTGGCAACTGAGAGTGTTACTACAGACCGGAACCGCTACGCCCAAAATCCCCGCTTCTTCGCGTTTCATTAAAACAAGTGTACAAGTAATGCCGACAAAAAAAATATCTCGTCAGGTTTGCTCATGAAGGCTTCACCTACCCGTTACATGATTAGTGGGAGAGGTGGAGATGGGAGGAGATACTGTAACCATGCAACGGAAGAGCGACAGAAGCACGGCCGTAGAAACGCATAAATCCGCGACAAGGGTTAACCCGGAATTAACAACACGTATTGGTAGAGAGGTAATTAAAACGCTGGGAAAAGCAGCTCTGGTCAAGATTTCGCGGTATTGTTTTCATTGACTGTTTAGTTCCATTTAGTGAAAATGGGGAACGTTAGCGACTGAGATAATGAAACTATTACACCGGAAGATTATCAAGAGTGTAGAACTTTCTTATTAAGAAAGAAAAAAATTGCGTTTCATGCATTCATCATTTTGTTTAATTTTGTGTACACTCACAAAGCAAGGTTTAAAAAGCCTTGTCACAATTAATCATTCGTACGTGTCTCCTGTAAAAATTACTTTAAATGAGCTTTCCGATTTTTCTGTCCGAATGGGCCTGTTCACGTGTAACTAGCATGAATCAGCCACAACGACAAGGAAATCCAAGGAGGGTACCCAAAACTAGTACATCAAACGTTCCAGAAAAAGCGCTCAAGGATTAATTGAAGTTTAATGTTTATTTGTCTTTTCTTTTCTACAGAAGTTATACAGCACCAAAAACCCCTGTCTTACTCAATCTGTCATTTAGTCACGAACTTGGAAAGCTATTTCCTTTTCTCGTTTACTGACTGCAGGTTTGATGAGAATTATGGCACTGTTAACATCAATAAATACTCCCTGTAAAAGCGAATCTGTAGTTATTGCCCGCTTAAAGTAAATACATACGTCACTCACCAGGCGATTAAAGGATCATTAAAATGACGAAAAAAATTGTTACCTTCTTTGATAATTCACGAATGCGAGGATGTTATAGCTTTTCTCTTCATCAATAACAGTTGTGGAAATAAACCAGCGCAATCTTCTTGACAAATAAGTCCAAATCAGGCATATGGATGGTAAATAACCGGAAAATACACATGTTCTAATTTATAATTAATTCGGTCTTTTATCACCATATCTTCGAAATTTCTCTTTAGAACAATTTGTGAGTATTATCGAGAAATGCATTCAGTTAATGACCATGGGGAACTCCTTTCCATCAGGTTTTCGGTTAATACTCTGAAACGGTATTTTTCACGACGGCTGAATGCGCCATTGTATTTGGCTCAAAGTCCGTCTACACTGCATACGTCTAAACCTGAACAATTTTATTTTCAAGAGTTTTCAGCTAATAAAAACAAAATCGTGAACTTGCTGCTTTAAGTAATAGTAAGCTTACTAATCTGAACCATCTCGGTCTGGTGTACTGAAGGACAGAATTAAGATGGAAACCCAAATCATGAATTGCGAAGAGAGCACGTTTCAAAATTTTAATTGCGGATATAGTTCTTCCTATCAGATCTTTAAACTATCTCCGGATAAGCTGAAGTTTCACGAAATAAAGAGCGGAAAAGAATATCAATCAGTTTATACACTGGAAAAACGTCAAGATTGCTTCGAGTTTCCAATCAAATAGTTTACACTTTAGTCTGCGCGTTCAAAGTTTACGTCAGTTTCGTTTTACATCCCTCTCAGTAAATGATGATAAATAATTTCTTTGCTATATTCAAATTCATTTGTTCAGACAAACTAAATCCTTCAAAATGATGCCGCGGCTACCTAATCGAAGCAGTTTAAATTCTGGTTATTAAGAATATAACACATCATGTGAAGAGCGTCAAAGAAATGAAAGACTTGCGAGTCAATATATATGCAAGTCCATATTCCAATAAGTCACTACCAAATTATTTTTGACCTCATTTTAATTCGAATCCAGACTTAGAGTTTTCTAAGATCATTTAAATAGAAGGTATATAAATTATTATTCAAACAGTACTACAATGCAGGTGGTGTTTTGCGCTATCTTGAGTGATTTAAGATCTGGCACTGTTTCTAACTTTAGTTTATAAAAAAGTAGCTATATATCAGCATAAGAAGTTTTTCAAGAAGTAAACTAGAAAAAGTATAGTTTTTGCAGCTTTACCTTATCCTTAGAAATGTAAACACAAAGGGTTAGTAAAGATTAATCGGTCCAAAACTGACGCGCTCGAAATTGCAGTAAAATCAACACCTATCTGATATCTGATGTAGATTTTTTCCATTTTATTTTCTTTTTCTATGTATCTTTGTCTTTGTTTTTGAGGCTGCCAATCCAACTGAATCTCCTGAGCAATTTCTTGTTCTTTGGCTAATGATTTTTTACTGCGAAATTTTAGGAAATTATTTTAATTTTTTCTTTTAACGATCGTAGCCACGAAAATGGAGATGATATTTTTCGAATTTTGATGACGGCATATTCTGAGGCTAGATGTTATTAAGTTTCCGTATGCGATATTTTTCTATTAACGGCACGGAAACGAAAAAAAATTAAGGAAAAGTTGGCTATGTAAACGTGGTGGCGAATTTTTTGTTATTGTAAATCGCATAAGTTTGTTTGTAAAGATGGTTGCGTGTAATTGAATCGCACGTGAGGTATATACTGAAGTAACTTGATGGACACGAATTTACATTAACATTAGGAGTTTTTGACAAGATGAACCGGTGGCTTGGATTTTTTCCCGTTTGTTACATATGCAGAGATAGATATTTCACTGTATCCTTCGTCAGTTAGGTCTGTCAAAATACAGTTTTTTTATGGATTGAATACAACAATATTTTGAAATGCCACATTTAGGAGCTTTACAGATAACCGTGAAAGACAAACATTAAAAGAGGCTTTCAGAGAAAACATTGCTAAAGACATTGTGTTTAATATCAGCAACTGTTTTGCAATACAAAACTTGAGAAATAAATTTAAGGCGCTATTGGAACCATTTCAACTGAGATGAAACTTGCTGACAATGTATGCTTTAGCAATGGTGACAAGATTTCGTCCAACATGTCCCTGTCAACTTAACATGGACTCGAAACGCACAAATAACCATCGCAAAGCACACGGAGGCACAGAACAAAACTAGTTTGTTTGGGTCTTTTCCATTACTGCCGAAAAGAACCCGGTGTAACCCGTTAAGCTGCGGTTTTCCGCAGGATAATGTTTCTCTAAACTGTTTTCAAATGGGGCGAATTTTTTGGTAAATAGAGAATGTAATGATGTTTTTCGTACTAAATGTATGCATATTAGCCGTACTAAATCGGAGAAGACAATTTTACAAGCCTCGGAACTTCTTGAAACCATTGTTATTGTACGATCTCATAATATAGTTTCAGGATCTCGCGTCTTAATGTACAAAACTTCACTGATCCTGGACGGAAACTAAACGACAAGACAGAGTTTGCCTTCTGTTTCACGTTTTCGTCAAGGCTCTTGTCGATTTCTGAGTTGAACTGTGTTTACACAATCTACACGTTTTTACAGCAACTTTTATGAAGCTTTATTCACGTCCACTGTTTAGTTTATAGTCCCGTAACAAAAGCAGAGAAAGGTCTTTGAAAGCGGGCAAAAATTACAAGTGAACAAGTGTTTGTGATATGTATCGTCGAACTGCCCGAACCTTGTAGCCATAACAATGAATTTCTCGCCCGCACGCATACAGTGTACACAATTGATGAAGTGTGTTTGCCCGCATTCTCTGTGATCTAGCGGTCAAATAAGATTTCCAGAAGACTTTTTTTTATTAAGTTCTTAAGTCATGATCAACCGTGTGCGCGTGCAAGAATCAGAAGTACAAAAGTATTTATATCACCGCTGTGACTTCACCAATTTGTTTTTCTGAATATCCGCAACCCTCGTGGTTTTTCATCGCAGCTGAGTTGGAACTCAGTTATATAACAATGTCCCAAACAAAATCAGTTCGTCCGGTCAACTACAGCACTTCAGATCAGGGAGTAATCTCATCGAGGGCAAGTACTTTACGGCTCAATTTCACGCTGCAATTCTGATAAAAAGAATTTATTCAAAGAACAATTGGAGCTTTTATAAAGGCAACTGTTGTTTGACAGCAGTGGTCGCAGTAAAGGCCACCGCTACAACTGCCTTATTAACTCTTTTAGCCGCTAACTGAGTATATTTTTGTGTACTTACATATGAAACCATCGGGATATTTGCGGCTGCCGCCAACTTTGCTTGTGTTTCACAAGTACATCCAAGCCCAATAAAGGCTTGTACCCCTCTTTCCAACTGATGAAGCATCGCTTTAACTGAAATCTCCTCGTCGCACTGTGTATCATTCCACACAAAGGTTATTTCATGCGCAGGAAGCAAGGATGAGTCATTGTTGACCGTTTCAACAGCCAAAGGCAACGCCGAAGCGTATTCATTCGCTGATAGTACAGGAGCGCTAGAATCATTAGCCGAGATGTTAAAGGGGAGTAAAACTCCCACAGTAATAGCACCGGCCTCTGATCGTGTAGTTAGTAAGGACAAAACAAACAAAGCTTGAAGCCATAACTTGTTGTAGTTGCTAGACTCCACAATTAGTGTTCTGGAGTTCATTTCTTTCACCCGCTCGCTTAGCGCCGTACGGTTCCTACTTGAACACGTCGAGCTTGGAAAGGCTCGTGACTTCCATGGTGTGAGCTCAGTGATCACCGCATCCTATAAACGAAACCGCAAGAAAACTTCGTCAACTCCACACCGTTTTAGCACTTTGATGAATAATTTATGCTTAATCTAATCCCTGCAAATGCAATTTATTTGGTTAGTAAACGGTGTCCACGGAGACCAATAGGAAGATGTCTTTGGAACTTTCGTTTAAGTGAAGTATTTAGCTTTCCGTTGATCTTGTCATTGTCTTATTCACCGTCCTTTGTGTTTGTAAAAGCAAAGGAGAGGAAAACGCATTCTCACTTTGACGTCGATTAAGAACGTTTTTGAAGTTTAAAAATAAACAGATGTTCTAATTAAATAGATCGAATGCCCGTTGATGCAAAAAGGTGTTAAACGATGGCTGGTCAAAACAAAAACAGGATTGGACTGGGAAATAAATATTCGCCGAAATAGAGATCGACAGCTTTGAAATGTTGGTTAAACAGGTGAATTTTTAATATCAAACCCAAACGATTCGCTCGTGGCAGAAAATCTTGGAGCGCGCGCAGCAACCCACGTGTTTGATTTTTACCGTCCTCAATTTTTTTTTTTTTTAATCTTACGAGTTACCTGCCTGGATTAACCAGATTAAGCATGATGGCAAGATTTTAAAGGATTTACTTGTAAATTTCGACGAGCCGGTGTGACCTATAATTTTGACCGAAAGTCCATTCCAATCAAAATTTTACCATACGCTTAACTACACACTTGAGTGACTGGAGTGTTCATAGTGCTGTAGTAGACATCTTCCGGCATCTTTCATATAGCGGGCCAATTGAAATTTCTAATATATTAAATGGCTCTTAAAATATCGTATGCGGTATAGTATTGCGTATCTTACTACATTACAAGTTTCTCCTTCAAGCCATCATTTACGTAAGTGGGTTTCATCAGCTGCCGATTTTTCGTCTTTGTGTAATTGAAACTCGTCTATAAGAGCACTGAAAATATATACTTTATTTGAAAAGCCAAACAGCGGGACCGAAAGGTTTGACCTTTTGAGCGATGCAACTGAAAAACAATATAAATATCAATGTTTACGGAAATAACTTAAGTACACCAACCGACACGACATCGTGTCTGTTTTTGTATTTTGAAAACTTCCTACGTTTGCTCCTATACTTAGTCTCTAATAAAAGAACACCAGAATGTTCAGTTTTGAATAAAATAATAGTGAAGGAGCCTCATCGAACACAGTAGAATGCTCATCAAAAACGGTAATAGGTCTGTTTACTGATGTTCAGTGATGGCTAAAAATATTACAACTAAACATGTCAGTTTAAAAATGTTCGTTCTCTTTCTGATTGATGGCTATAGTAAAGAAAGTTTTGTCTGCTCGTCAAGAAATGAATATTAACAAAAAATATTTCAAATTGATTTTTTTTTTCTATCCACGTATGATAATCTTAAACTCAGAAATTTAGAAATAACGCGAGTTATTTTCTTTCGGATTGATGGTTATAGTAAAGTAATTTTTTCTGCTCATCAAGAAATTAATATTAACAAAAAATATTGTTAATTGATTTTTTTTTTGAGTTTCTATCCAAGTATAATAATCTCAAACTCGGAAATTTAGAAATATCACGAGTTATTCGTGAAATTACTACGAATTAATTTCAAAATTAATTTCATAATTTCATATCAAATGATTTGGAGTAATTATGCGGCTTGAACAGATTTTAAGTGAATGAATTTTGAGGGGTTTACTAAGTTAAGGGCGTTTTTGGGAGCCGTAAAGCCCCGATGCCTGAGTCTGCGCTTGCTCGAGTCAAAATGGCTCTCACCGTTGAACAGTTACCATTTCTCTGTAACGTGAAGCAACCCCGGAGTTATTGCTTCTTCCCGTTGCTGAAATTAGACGTTAGTTCAGTGCAGGCTGCAGGCCCAAATGACGGCTGCGGAGGAGACTACTCTTTCAGTTTCATTAGCATTGATTTCAGATTTCGCTGTAAGAGCGAATAAATTTGTTGCTGTACATGTTGTTGTTGTTGCTTGTAGACACAGAACTGAACTAATCGAGGAAATGTTTCACAGCTGGGCGAACTTGTAAATGATCAAGTGATTGCAAGTCAGAATTGTACTGATTTTGAGGGCTCAGTGATACTGAACGACTTCGAGAAAGAACGGATGCGTCTGCGGCAAATTGAATAGGAAATCGACAACTAAAGCCGCCGCTAGCGAAAGAATGATCATCATATCTAAGACAGATGAATAGCACTGGTTAACGTTTTATCAAGCGTTAAACAACAAATGGTGAAGAAAAACCTACTTGGAAAGGAAGTCGATTTTCATGTAGAAATTAGCCTCTAAATGATTTCAGATCGGCGTTCCTTGATAGGCGACAAGCAATAGAAACATAATATCTACACTGTTACTAAAATATTTCAGTGGAGACGAATTGGAAAGGTTGAAGCCGGAGGCAACCAAATTTATAGAATCGACCCCCTACAATAACATGACGTCAAACGAGGCCGCGAGGACGAGAATTAATTTCGGCCCCGCTTTTTGTACTAATTTCATTAACCGAGAGAGAATGCATCAAGGTATAGTGAAAGCTTCAAAGAATAAAAACTGACGTATTGACTAGAAAGTGATGGTGAAAGCGCACGATTGTTTGTAGAAAAAGTCGTGTTATCGCACATGCCAGGAAAACTGGAAAAATTATATCACTCAGACTAGGAGTGCATGAATGACACAAAGTTAACGTGATAGTTTTCACATCAGTTCATTTCAAGAAATGAGTTAAACACTACACAGGCTTCCTGAACAGGTGAACATGAAGGAGTCTGTAAGAGAATCTTAGCTCTTTCTCTACGTGGATGTAATATCCCGTTATAATATTTATGGCATTCATCAGTCACGGCATTTGTAACGAAAGAAATGTCCCGAAAAAAAAATATTTTACATACGTAAAAAATAGCAAAGAGACAATACTAAGCCATCAAAGAACAAGGATGGAAAAGATAAACACAGAAAACAAATGAATTTTAAAAAAATGCGCTTAACATTCCAGCATGCGCAAACCGTAACGAGCCTCCTTCAATGTATTTGTCTATAGCAAGAAAAACTGCGACATAGCGTCTTCCAAACCGAAGGACTCGTGTAAGACGAAGAGAAAATGGAACAAGCATGTTTTCTGTTTTTTTCTAACTCGCAGAGAAACTGATGAAACTTAGAAATTACAAGCAGACGAAGTTAATTAATCTCTCGCCTGAGATTAAGTTCTTCATGAGAAATTTCCATTTTAAATGATTTGAACAGATCTGAGAAAACTTCCGCACAGATAAAGACACGTACCTTAACCAGTTTAACCGGTTTGTGGCTGGTGACTCCAGTTGTAAGCTCTCGGTCAGTTATGAACTTTTAAGTCTGCCTACTACACCCTGTTATAAAATCTTAGATGATAACGCTGGTTTCCATAGCTACGATAACTGCATAAACGTTCAGTGATTGTTTCAGTCATTCAAAAACAACTGTCCAGTGATTGTTGCGGAGACGAGTGCGATAGTTGATAGAGATAGCGCTAGCGATAGTTGCAATAACTTTCTAAAAACTAAAACTCATTAAAAATTCTTTACATGCGAGTTCTGTTATAGGTGCTATTGGCAGTCAGGACGTTCGGCCCTGTTAAACATACTAAGTGATAAGAGTTGGGGTGTTTCAGGCTTTGGGCAACAAGATTTCAAAACAAACGAGTAATTCACTCGCGCGGACCAAGAGCAAGAGTCACGTACTTTATTGCTAGAAGCCGTCCGCATGGAATTTTTTTGCTTTTAAGAATTAAAATGTATTGTCATGTTTAAGTGGGCGTTATAGAAAAAAGTAATTAAAATTTGCTTTTAGCCAATCAGTACCAACAGAAGCCTACCGCTGTAATTTGTAAATTGATTTTAAAACATAGCTAGAGGGGTTTTAGATAAAATCGGCCTTTGTGCACTTTTAATCCTGTTTACATCTCTGAATAGAAAGGTCTACCGACAATAATAATCTAGAATTCTGTTTATCGGAGGAAATTGAAATCGAATTCCTTATATACCCTTGTTCCACAAGATTCTCTGTTACTAAAACGAAACTGGAAAAAAAAAAAAGGAACAGAAGTGAGACGTAACAGGAAATGGAAGAGATTCAACGCACCCGCCAAACAAAACGCTTGTTAGACCTGCTTTGCGGCCTTATTTTTTTACTATGGAAAACATATGACAAGATTCTGTCTGAGGCGGAGTCAGGCTTATAAAAGCAAGGAATGGAAACTTCACTGACAGCGCGAAAGTCGCCTCTTTAACGTAGCTGTTTATTGACTTGCTATGTCTATCCATTGAGACCAAACTAAGGGAAGAACCGAATGGCAGTGGCTACATGTGTTGGTCAGTGTAGCGTAACCTTAAACTTTATAACGATAAAGTTAGTTTGAATTATATTTATTTAAAGAAACGTTTCAGTGCCCCTATACTTTATGAAAGTTCGTACGAATATAGAAAGAAATTCGCTGGGCAGCCGAATACACAGTTGCTGTACCCGCTAATAATTAAAAACTATCGAAATCTAGTTCATATTCATACGATCGGTCGACATGCTATCAAGTACTTTGTTAGTTTGTTTGTTCACGTACAATTTGCTTCATTTTGTTATTTGTTGTTGTTGTTGCTGTATTTTGTTTGTTTGTTTGGTTTCGTGACTGTCTACTTCGCTTGAATCAACGCCACAGAAATTTGAAAACAGCCTTTTCACTCTGAAAACGCATCAAATATTTTCTATTCACACTGCGCCGGAGAAATCTGAAAACACAACAATCAGCGGTCATTTTGGATTTTCGTTTGAGTAAAATTCGGTTGGAAAATCACACGAAAGAGCCTGCGAAAGAGCCTGCGAAAGAGCCTGCGATTTAATTCCCCGATTAGAAGAGCGCTCTCGAAAAGCTCCCTTCTCGTGAAGGATAGTGTCAACGGTGGACCTAGCCATAGAAATAAGGCTGCGTTTTCGAATTTCTATTACTGTATAGTGTGGACCGACGGAGTCCTAGAAGTCTAATCACTATAGACTTCTAGGAATCCGCGGTCCACGCTACACAGTAGTAGACTAGAATTCGAAAAGTTATGCCAAGCTTTCCAGCTGTTAGTATATATAGTTTAAGATTTACTACAGGATTTCAGGCTTCTGAAAGTACTCAGGTACCGTAAGCTCGGCACAGTTCCACTGAAAGCTTTTACCGGCTAATTAACTCACAGAGTCGTCAAAATCATACTAATTACCTTCTCGTTTTCCATTTTTAGTTCGCTAAGCCGGAGAGCTCCAAAACCAAATTGCAACGACACAGAAAACCGTTAAGAAACATCAAGTTGTCGTAAGCCACAGACGACGATCGGCAACGGCCACACAAATATAAATACTTTGTTTGAGTCTTATCTCGGTAAATCTTCCTTGCAGAAGAACCATTTTCTAAGCACTTTACAGACAAAATCAAAGCCTTTAATACCCACTGATGTTTTTGGATGCAAAGCTTGAAACAATCTTTTTCATCACACAAAACGCCTGAAATTGAAAATGCCTTTTAGAATTGAGCAGTTTCGAGCGTATCAGCAAGGAGGTTGATGGTTTATAATGATTGAACTGATCCAAAGAAAATCATGGAATTCGCGATTTATCCTTAGTCGGAACGAAGCGTTAAAATTTGTTATTGTTTCAGATAGAGACGTTTCATATCATGGATTTTTTGACTGAACACTCAGTATAGACCTTTGTCGAAACCGATAAAGTGAAATGTACTAAGATTTATTTCCTGATTTGTTAAAGGTGGGACTTATAAACTATAAATATCAGATCGGTCTCGTGCGGAAAAATAATTGTATTGGCAGGTTGTAAAACACCGATACGAAATTTCTTACCTTTGAGCGGAAATATACAGCCAGACGGCAGACCATATTCTTCCGTTTTCGTTGTTTTGAACCCTCTCAAAGCTTTTCTCGTTTCGTCGGCATGATAAATTGCTCGGGTATAATGAAATTTAACGCAGCAAACAAACATTCCTAGAACCTCCACTCTACATAGCATTCATTCATTTACTCTCAAAATTCAAGGTGGGGTAGTGAATATTAACATCCCGATCTCGTGTAATGAAGAATTAGTTCTCACTAGCTGCTAGATCCTTTCGCGATCTCTAAAGCATATAGGAAGAATTCTTTTTGGTCTTTGTAGTAAACCCTCCAAGATCAAAGCAGTGTCCAGAAAATGACTTCACTTTTGGATTTCCTCTTGGGTCCTTCAATTCAGAGAAATCAGCGGACGAGCGACTGCCTTTCAGTCTGTCTCTAGGTCTAAAATGAAAGTATGTGTATTCCTCGACTTAAAGGGAGAAAAAACGTTACAGTTCGGCGGAACTTACTTGAAATCTTTGTCCTTTTGCCACAGGAACTCCACGGCGCATTATAACAAACCAATGTTCGATTCAGTAATCCGTTTCGTGAGAAGATATCGGTGTAATTGATTTCAAGACTGATTGCGATATGGTATAAATCGGGATAAATTGACCGGAGGTTAACATGTAATTAAAAGCCGCAGGCCACTCGTTAGGCATAAAATACAATAACTAAAAGGAAAGTAACAGTTGATGGTTTCACCACATTACTAGCTTGATAATTGTACTCTCAGCTTCATCAACTCATTGCTACGTCGTATATCTACGAATGAATTAAACTAAAGCTTGAGTTCTTAATTTATCTTTGTTATTTCATACACGGAAAATCATCATTTACAAACTATTATGAAAATATACTAACATAACTTGCAAAACTCAACTGGTTCACACGATTGACGTGTGAACCAGTTGATCAGTTTGAGAGCCGAAAGAAAAAAAAAATGGTGTTTGATCTTTTTTTTCAAACCCCAGAGAATTATGTTAATTTGTTATCGACCCTGGCTTTCTAGTAATATGTAAATCCAGATTTCTCCTCTTTTCATAGAAACAAAAGAGTATACGATGATGGTGATGTAAAACGAAACAGAATGCGTCGTTAAAAGTTCTTTTTTCGTAAGCTTTTGTTGAATATTTCTGATTAGTAGTCCTTGGAAATGGTGCTCTCATCGTTTTATATTCGCAGATAGATAACGACTGACACCCGCTGCTCTCGAAATTGAAAATTCTCCTTAATTTTAGACCGAAAAAAAATACAAAAAATAAAAATTGCAGGGTTTGGTGCTGCTGCAATCCTTCAGAGTGTCTGTGAAAATAATTAGGCTACATACCTTCGTTTAGACTATTCGCTCCGAGAAAACTCGTAGTCTAATTGTTAATTGAATGCAAATGAATGCTGTTTGGAGCTTTGTAATCGATCGTCTTGGCTGTTAATACATATTTATCTTAAAAAAATCTTAAAAAAGAGGCCGGCACCTTACACCTTACACTGTTTATATCGAGACTGAAATTTGAAAAATTTTAATTGAATTTCAGAATAAGCCCGTGTCTGGGCCTGAGATTTTACAAAGAATAATTTTGTGTTTGAAAATTTGTAAATACAATACAACATTTAAACCGTATAAAATTACTCCTTTCCCTAGAGGGCAAAACTAGCCACAAATCAATCATGGCATTAGCAGTATGTTTGATGCTCCTTCTGAAAAAAGTAATGTTTGTCATATCAAGCGTGAATGCCTGCAGGCTCTAAATCGACTTAAACACCATCCAACCATCAAATACAATCTACATGTAAAACACCGATACTACATCATAAAAATATTCTCAGGCTGAAATGGGCAGAAAATTCAGCCGATCTCGGCTGGAAAAACAATATTCTTAGAAACTCGGAAGAGTGTATTTCTCCCCCCCACCACCACTCCCTTTTTAGGGAGGATTCCCATCTAAAAAGGACGGGGGGATGTTCGCTGTAGATTTTTTTTTGTTCGCTGTAGATTTTTTGGGCGTGGCTTGACATTTTTATTACCCCTCAAGAGGTAGGTACCAATATTGAGACAAAAATAGATCAGTTAATCTCCTGTCTTTTTTGGGGGCCCAATAACTTTAAACCTACCACTAAAGGTCTCGCTGTGAACCTTTTGAGGCTAAACATGAGTTACCAGAACCGCGTCTTTAACCCATAAAAGGTAATACGAGCACCCCAGTCCCCGGCCGGGATGTTTCCTAGCTTCTCAAACAGCAGACTATTGCTGGTTTTCACCAGTCATGTGATGAAACCTAAAAATCGTAAAAATTCAATAAATAAAGTCACGAATAAGGGATATGATAGATGATATATATATCTAAACAACTTCACAAGAAATTAGGTCTCTGCTGTTTTTCATTCGTGTGTTATTCAGAGAAGTGTTTTATCCAGATTTATAGAGCTTTGTATGGAGACGCCATGTTGGTGCCACAAACATGGCCACCGTAAAGTAACAGAAACATCTGTCGTTGAGTTTTGCTATTTAAACGCAACCTTATTACTCAGCAGAGCTCCGACACGTTGAAATCAGTAAATATTTCTTCTAATACAAGAATTGTACCAAAGCGATTAGCCATCTTTTGACCCACACGACATCCTTCTCGGGAAGCCATTTTAGTCACGCTACTGGCAAAAAGTTTGGAAAATTCAGCGTGCCCTGTTACAAAACGAACTGAACCCTGTCGAGCTTAAAAGTTGTCAAACGCCAAGTTCCCATAGGATCGATAATCTGATGAAACTAACACCTCAGAAGGAAGGCAATTTATAAATTTCGAATATGTCTACGTCACATGAAACCGGCAATGAGCTGACGAGAACTTCAACGATAATCAATTTGGGGATATTGTCGTAATATATTTCAAATTTTCAGAATTAGAAGTAAAGGAAATATATGGTACTCAGAGAGGACAATTCATCTTTCATGTTTGGGAAAAGTTCAGTGTTTTGAGCAAAAGCAAGAAAGTTGCAGCAGCTGTTGCCAGTAAGAGTTGCAATGCAAAGCATTCGCATGGACATGCGCCCCACGGTTTATATTATTGCTGAGATATGACATAGGTCTTTCTCACGGCAGCTGGTTGAGTTCTCTTTAGTTGATTCGCTTTGTTCGCTGTTGAATCTTTCGTAGCTTGAGTGGACGCGTGATGCAAATAAATGAAGCAGTTATGTTATTCCTGTGAGTCTTTACCTTTTAATTCTGTATTATTTATAGTTCCTAAGCTTCTAAGCTCAAAATCAGATATCTAATGGTAAACAAATGATAATATAAAATTAGACCTCCGCTAGCTGTCAGCTGTCCTAGTTCCCTCTTGGTTGCCGAGCGAGAAGTGAAAACAAAAAGCGATGGAGAAATTCCGCAAAAAAGGACTGTTAAACAGTAGTCGTCTAGTAGTTGGCATTGTTCGGTGCGGCAAAGAAAAATTGCGAGAATCCCACTAATTAAGCAAACAAAACTGTATCTTACCTTTAGTGAGGAATGCTTATCCGAACGGTAGGAAAAAATGTTTATCAGTGTTTTGATCGGTCAGACATAAGTTTTGCGAAAGAAATGAGTTGATATTTCAAGTTGCTGTCAGTTATAGCATGACAGTTTAGAAAAACAACTGATGGCTAAAAGGTTTTTATTGTGTTTAGAATTTTTATTTGCATGGATTGGCCAATAGTGATGTTATATTTAAAGGGACTTTATTTAGCTGAACAACTTGTAAGTAATGGAAATAGTGCCAAGGGAACCACTGACTGTGAACAGTTGGCTTTTAAAGTCAACCTTCATTATGGTGAAGCTGTCCTCTACAATTATTTAACAGTTCTGTCCATATATCTTCAATAATTCATCACTCCAAACATAAAAGAAAGAGTTTACTAACGCTCTGCGTGAGGGACAACACTGAGAAGCCAGAAGGCACGAGAATAAAATGAACTACTTTACGAAATGGTTTACGTGCGTAATCGACCACTATGGCTCAAGTGCCATGACAAAGAATGGCTGAAACAAAGTGAAAATGTGGGAGTCAGCCTTTATCAATTACATATGTGTGGAGCAGTAGGTAAAATCGCCGAAGACAAAAAAAAAACATTCCAAAGCTTTAATAGCAACTGAGTACACCGGATATTACACCGTGACTGTATCATCAACTTTAAAAATTTGTTGGCTTGAGTGGGATTAGATTTCTTCAGCTTTTGATTCACGTTCCCAGTGTCGTGCGTGCTCGAGCGATTTCCGCCAAAAAAAATTCGCGAGCCTTTATATTGCGATCTCACAAAGGCAAAATGAAGAAAAGAATTAAAATTCGTGAAACTTTTCATACAGGAACTTTAAACTAAGGTACGCATGCAATTAGCCATTGGCGACACTAATTTGAGCCGAGTATCATCGAGATCCTAAAAAAACTCCTTCTGGGAGGAGTTTTATTTTTCCACTGTCAACGTCGACTGCACCGCGCTTCTTCCCATGCTTTGATAACTACAAGGAGCCGGTTAATAGTCATCAACTACGACACGCGAAAATAATTAACTGTGAAGATAGCTTTACGCTAAGGAACTGAACTATGGTTGCAGTCATGACTCAGAACTTCATTCAGACTTCTCACTGGTTAGACGACTAGACGGAAGTGACAGCAAAGCAAACTCGGCGACATTTGCATTTACTCGAGATTCTCGTGACCAGCATCGACTGAAGAGATTAGTTCCGATAAAACTGAGGTTTCTAATAAATATCTGGATTATCAGGATGGCTCTCATAAATAAACTTGAAACCGCTGTTGTGACTGCCATTGTGTCGGCTTCAGTTTGCATTTTGTTTTATTCATTTTGCTTAATATTATTTCTACAATACTTAGCAAACAAACTCAGGAAGTTGGACACTATTTTTCACACAACCCAACTGCTATTTATAACCATTCTGAATCAAGTGGGATGACAGAAAACAAGTTAAAAGGGTCACGTACCAGTGAAGAGTGACTCACAAAATAAGGAAGAAGGGCCCCCAAAAACTCCTTGACATTTACATCTATACGCGATCCGCAAACATAAGACCGCTGCCAGCTGTTTTATTTCAGGCGTCGAGCGAGATTGGAAATTGGAATTGAAACCAGTCTGCTCACGGGAGTGTACGAACAACGCCGCACAACGTCACACAGCTATTACGCCGAAGCACTGCGTCAAAAATTTCCCTTACTGGTATTTTGTCTCCAGCGTAAATTTTCGCTAAATAGTGTTTTGTCTCCAGCGAAAGTACATTAAAAAATTCAAAGTAAATATTTCTTGACATACAGCCGCAATTAAACAGTCACGCATTAATGTTTGTCAAACTGTCGACCAAGAACCCTCTTGACCAATAGATTTCGTTCAAGTTGACAATTTCCTAGTTTGTAACCATATCTTAAACCAGTTTCATTTAACATAAAGATGCCTAATAGATTTACACGTTCAAATAACGAGTTCTCATTGGCAAACATCACGCTCGGCGAGTGAATAGTTTCCTTTTATATATAAGTTAACTTGTCAATAGGATGTCAAGGGCCGTCTGTAGTTGGATTTTTCTACGCGGCGGATACAAGGCAACTAGAAAATATTTGTTGAGCGTCGGTAAATGGAAGAAATTTACCTAACATGGCAACATGGCCGCTTGGAACCATCCTGCACGCCTTGTTTCTTTTCCACTTGACTTCAATCCAGACAAACAGCGAACCAAACAAGAACAAGAGAGAGGTGCTTGTTGTGCTTCTCTACCCTTTCACGTCCTGCGATCATTTAATTACGGTTGACCTACAGTTCGCAGCAGCTTTTCTTGTTGCTGCAGAGACAGTAAACAATAGCAGTTCGCTGGAATTCATTCTGTCGGTTCACTGGAACGATACGCGATGCAGCGAACTGGTGGGAATCTCCGCCATGACTGAGCAGCGGGCACGCGGAGTCCACGCTTTTATAGGACCTGGAAATCAAAGCTTTTGTGCCACATCAGCCCGAGTTGCCGCTGCTTGGAATCTGCCAATGATCTCTTACGTGAGTTTTACTACTTTAATATCTCAAGGTCTCGAAGGTCGGATAAAGTTTATCAGTGAGAGGGGTGATTCGGATATCTTCCTGTCTTGAACTAAATCCTGAACACTTTCCATTCCTCGGCGGTATTTGACAGTAAAAACTACATTGATATTTGCATGGAGAATAGAAGTTGTTATGCGAGCAATTTTCTCTGACTAGCAACCTTTCATCTTGCAAACCGAGGAATCACATGGTAAATTCGATCTTCTGTGTTATCCAACACTCTAATTATCCTTGCATAAGGACTCTTATGTCAAACTAATTTTCCCCCTAATCATGCTAGTTTCATTGACAACAAACAGCACGTCGAAAATACTCGACATGCGGAAGTTTTTTCAGCCGATGATCTCAGTGTCGATACATAATCAAACAACGAGCAATTAGGGAGCACGAATGGCGCAGTGGTGACAGCGCTTGCCTCCCAGCAATGCCTGCATGGGTTCGATTCCGCCCCGGTTCAATATGTGGATCGAGTTTGCTGTTGGTTCTCGCTTTGCTTCGAGACTTTCTCTCTTGGTTCTTTCATTTTCCTCCCTTCACGAAAACCAACACTCCAAATTCCAATTCTACCAGGATGGAGGAACCGCATGATAACCAGCGACTGTCTCCTCTCTGGATATTGTGTAATTTAAATGAGCAAGCCTATATAAGCTGAGACCATGGCATGCATCCACACCCCAGATTTAGCTCTTTAGCCCAAATATGTAAAAAATTCACTTTAAAACTTTAAAACTTTCTCCTTCCAAATTTTCATTTAATTTGAGTATCACTCATAAGTATCTTCAGTACCACTTGCCTCTGTCAGTGGTTCACTATCTACTCGAGTCAAGAAGATAGAAAACCTTCAGAGTCGCTTGTCACCTAAAACCACCTGCATCGAAGTAAACACCAGTGCAAGCCAGTGTGACTAGATTATGTCAGCGAACTGGCGTGTTTACAAGGATAATACAGTCAAATCTCCCGTAAACGACCACCCAAAATGTGAAGCTTATGTGGTCGCTTACGGAAGGTGGTCGCTTACGAGAACTTAGACCATATTAGAAAAAAAAATTGCCTCATTAGCATATTGTAACTGCAGACCCCAAGTTTTCAATGTTTTATTCATATGAAAAGTGAATTTCGAGAAAATATCCGGTACATCCCGTTGAGATGTTTCCGTCTCTTTTACTGTCCAAGAGATATGATAACGTTACATCACATTGTTATCCAATTTTCGCCTTATTATCTTTTAAATTGTCGCCGCTTACGGGAGGTTGAAAACAAACGAAAATTTAAAGCTGTTTAGCTCTGAAAGTGGTCGCGGTCGCTTACGAGAGGTGGTCGCTTACAACAGATTCCAAATGTAGTGATCTGACTTGGAAACTTTTGGTATTTTGGAAAACTGGTCGCTGAGGAGAAGTGTGCGCTTACGAGAGGAGGTCGCAACCGGACGGTTCGGCTGTAGTTTCGAATCCCATATCATCCAGTCTGGTCGATCCGTCGCAAACTTTGTAAGACGGATTCTGAAATACCCCAACTGTTTTTGTAATTCTGGTCCAAGACTGTCTTTTTCCTTCCTTTTTATTGACTTGTAGCGAGATAAAAACGGGAGTTCCTAGCCTAGAACTGATTACATCGAAGGAGTTTTACTCTTTTTGTTTAGATACTGTCTACTGAAACATTACAATATCAAACACAAAATTTTCGAATTCAAGAATACCTGCTTTGACAGTCAATTTTAATATTGAAAGAAACTGCCGGCTGAGTGTTAGCTGCCAAGACTTCAACAGGCTATGCAATTTTTTCTTTACTTGACGTTATAAAGAAATTATAGATCATCTCCACTCAATCAGTTTGCCTCGATGTAGGACAACATTGAAACCAAAAAAACTCAAGTTTGACGGGTCGATGTCGCAATGTTTTCAAGACTTTCGCAATATTTTCGCATCAAACACAGTGACAAAAAAATGCAAAACAGATTGCAGTTATCTTATCCGCCTTTGCACTTAAAGACCATAGAATGCGTCGAGATGTTGTATACGCAGGTAATGGTTCTTTGTTTCTTTTATCATATGCTTTAGTTTTGCGACGAAGACGTTGTCACCAACAAATTGCTCTACCCAACCTTCGCGCGCACTAGGCCACCCAATTCTCAGTTGAGCAAGAGCATACTGGCAGTGCTGCAGAAATTTTCTTGGAAACGAGTAGCCATTGTCTTTTGCCATAGCGATAACTGTTTCGGTCAACAGCCATGGGAGAATACGAAAGAGGACATGAAGACATTCTTTCAAGACAATGGGATTGAAGTTTCCTACGAGGCCAGGATGCCGATGGAACATGAACAAGGCAAGTTTAATCAAGTCTTGGAGGAAATAAAGACAACTGCCCGCAGTAAGTACAGTAATATTTATTTTAAGTTGAGTAACGCTAGTAAGAGTCGCCATGAAGTCATTCACTGCTTGAAACGTACAAATTGTTTCAAAACAGAGCGAAAGGGAGCGGGGAAGACAGAGACGGTTTATCATTGTCACCGCTTTAATGGACGGAACATACTATCATGGGGCGTTTGCTGTGTATTTATCGAAATGGTGCTAAAATTGACTTAGCACCTCCTATCACAAAAAATGCTTCTAAAACACAGTACCAAGATTGACATCTGAATTGTAAATTCTAGTTTCCTTTGCTGAAGACTTTGGCGTGCAGGTCATAAGTGATTTACAATTTTTCCTATAGACAACGACACAATTTGAAACAGTCTGACTAACAATCTTTTTTAAAAAAATCACAATTTCGTGAAAGCATAGCTCCTGATAACTTGACCTCTGGAAGTGATTGATCGTGGTTGTCCCATTTAATCGTGTAATTCATCGCCCGTCTGGCTCACAATAGGAGATCCTAAAAGTGAGGTGAATAAATGAATAATATATTGTCAGTGTTCAGGTATTTAGTTTTGTAAAAACTAATTGGGGACATTGAAATACCTAGAAGTACTAAAAACGAAAAAAGGGCAACTTACGTATTTATATGAAGACAAAACTGATCATCGCAGTTGCACACACAACTAAAGCAGTTGCGAAATTAAAACCTGAGAAGAATTCAGACCTAAACGGGATTCGAACCCATGACGTCCACGCTATCGGTGCAGTACTCTACCGACTTTGCTATCAAGCCATCCGGAGGGCTGGTCACTTTGTGAGTTAGTAATATACCCGTTGGTTTGATAGCTCAGAATTCCTTAAAAGAATTCAGACCTGAACGGGATTCGAACCCATGACGTCTACGATATCGGTGCAGTACTCTACCGACTCAGCTATCAAGCCATCTGGGGGCTGGTCACTTTGTGAGTAAGTAATGTACCCGTTGGTTTGATAGCTCGGTTGGTAGAGCATATATTCACTTGCAATACGTATTTATAAATGTGAAACTGGCTTCAAGTTCGGTAGAGCATTACCCTTTATGACTGTTGACTGTTAATTTTTTTAGTTCATTCCATTTCTCCACAGACTGAACTGCACAGTTGAGGTGTTTTCAGTTTCAATGATGTTAAGATTTGGACATGATCAGGATTCTAGTCCTAGACTATTGCAGCATGCGCACGTTTAGGAACAACTTTCCTTTAATTGTAGGAAGAAAGAAATGAACTTAATTAAAGTGTATCTTAATTTCAAACTTCAATTTTTTCAGTTGTAATACTTGCCACATATCCTGAGTATGTCCCTGCATTTATGGTGGCTGCCAAAAGGCAAGGCATGACGAATGGTGATTACGTGTACATTGTAAGTACGATTTCCGACATACACCAGGTCGAAGGCGTGGATTACTGGTGGAATGGGATCAGCGGTATAGTCGACAAAGCCGAGGCCGAGAAAGCCTGGCACTCGGTCCTTACACTTGTTCCCAGGCCGTACAATTACACCAAATACGAAAGGTTCCAGAAACGCGTGATTGAGAAATCAAAGGCCTTCCAATGGAAACGATCCAACGAGACGCAGAGCAAAGTAAGTCGTTACAGGAGAGACTTTATCTCTTTTCTCCTTTGCAGTAGAAGCTTGGGCATGTTCTTCTGCAGCGCTACCTTCACCCCAACCCGACTAAAAGAAAACCTAAATAAAAATAAATAAACAAATAAATTAATTAAATTAAAACAAGTTTAAAATAAACGTTTTAAAGGAAGCCATGCATGTAAGAGATTAGACTCATAATTCAGCTTTAAATTCGTAGTAATGACTTTTATATCTTCACAGCTTACTAAATAAATATAACTCAGTTCTGTAGTAGTCTTTTAGTATGTTAGTAATGTAATGTATTGTACTTCGCTGTAGGTAAGTGTAGTTATTTATCAAAAGCGAATAAAAAACTTGACTTCAACGTGCTTGGCCGAGATATTTCGGAGCAGGTTGAGAGGTTGGGCTCCAGGCAGTCTAAATGACAAGCTGACAAAATGTCGTGCGCAAAAAGCAATGGCAAAGCTAGAAGCTTAAAATTATCTGATAGTCAGAGTATGAAAAACTACGTAATGCACACAATGAAGGTCGCAGTCTCATTCTCTCATAACATTTCACTGTCTAAACGCATAGAAACAGTAAACCCAAATGCCATATATATTTTTTCTTTCTCTCTTTTTCTCTGTCTTTCTTTTTCATCGATCTTTCCTTCTTTCTTGCTTTTCTCATTGTATTTACTGCACGCATGTTTTACCTTATTTTAAAGGTAGTTCATTATGCTGTCTATCTGTATGATGCTGTGTATTTGTACGCCTTGGCACTGAACAAGACATTTGCAAATCAGCAAGACCCAAGAAATGGAACCGCCGTGTTCAATAATATGAAAAGAACAGAATTTGAAAGTAAGTCAAATCTTTGGAGGATCTAGCAGCAGTCCTATTGACAGAATATAACTAGGCTTGCAGTAGTGCAGTAGTGCAGTGGAACGGTGGTACAGTTGTTCCAATTAATAACGTTCTTAATAGCTTTAGACGTTTCCCGTCAGCCGAACAGTTGATAATCTATAGTAAGGCTTAGGAGGAGTATTACTGAAACGTCACAAGCAAAGAAGCTGCTGCGTCTGTAGCCTTCGGTTTTCTTAACTGGCTAAGAAATTTGACAAACCAACACCAGAAAGTTGCCATGATCAGTAAATTTTCTTCAGTTAATAAATCTATCGATCACTTTCGCTTGATATATGATCCGTCGCATAACTTAACGCAGTTCCATTACTACAGTTACGCCTACCGTCTCCACAAAAACGGAGCTTTTCGAAATAGCTCTTCTAACCAGAGAAATTTGAAAAAGCCAGCTTTGAGGTTTCAGAGTGAACGCAAATTATTTTGATTTGAAACTGGAGCATTTCGGAAACGATGACATAAAAAATTATCTCGGATTTCCCTGCTCGAGTTTTCCTCGAACACAAATCCAAAACGACCGACGATTGTTGCGTTTAAAAATTTTTCGGGCTTAGACTTCTCACAGCCGTTAGTATACCCAAGTCCGACTATTTCACCATCTTCCAAATTCATTGACGTAACAGAGTGACCGCGAAAAATCCAGATAGAATTTGGTTCAGACTATACAGGAACTTACACTTTACATTTCAAGTGAATATATGAAAGATCTTTTTATACATTCGCATGCATTCTACATCATCTACAGGTAAAATTACTCACAATGTGACCAGCTCCCAGTTGGCTTGATAGCTCACTTGATGGAGCACAGTACCGGTATCACAGAGGTCATGGGTTCGGATCCCGTTCAAGCCTAACTTAAATTTCACAGCTGCTTATGTCATTGTGTATGTAACGGCGATGACAGATGTCTTCACTTCACATTTCGTTGAATTGCAGGTATGGCTGGATTTGACGTACAGGTGGATGACAATGGAGACGTGGAATTCAACATGACACTTCTCGAGTTTGTTAACAACGAGAAGGGCGAGCGCGGTAAGTTACAACAGTGGCATTTCAAAAATACCTTGACCTGAAAAGTAGCATTCCTTTCAAAGAAGCAATAAGAGCTCACGGTAACGTACCGTTGTTTACAATCGCAAAATCGGTAGAGGTCACAAACGTACGATGACTTGGTAAAAAACAGTGGAAATACCAAATACAACTGGTGCAACGAACTAAACTGCTTAGCCTATGCTTTTTAATCCATTACTCTGTTATAAACTAGCACCTTGGATCTTTTTTTATGTTTCATCCTTCTTCAGCTATCTCTATGAAACAAAGCTGATGCCTTCCACCACTTGTTTTTATTTTTAGTTTTTGTTTTAGTTTTTGTTGTTATTGTTTTTGTTCAATAAGTCATCGCACATACATGTACGGCGCACGTTTTACTACCTGAACGTTAAGGGGTGTCGTCACTTGAATGTATTCCTATTTTTTGCCACACAATGGCGAGACCAACTGTAAAATCTCGATTCGTCAGTAGTCACTCAGACTTATCCCATAATTGCCGTTTGAGCAATATAACGGTATATTTTTCTCTTCGATCATAGAAATGAAGACTGTAGGTGAATTTAAACGAAATAAAACAGATGCAAACCAAATTCTTGAACTAATACCTGGTATGAATATCACGTGGTCCGAGGATAGTCGACGTACATCTCCTCCAGCAGACAGACCTGCGTGTGGCTTCATGGGCGAACTTTGTTCCACACCTTCACCGAGTAAGTCAGTGGTAACTTAAAACAAGATAGTATCAAAGCCTTGATTTTACTATAGACGTAAACATGATAGCAAAAACAAGAGTTGATTACTGCAAATGTAAAATGAAAGCGCATGTCCTAAGGACAAATTTAAGAAGCTTCCTCAAATGAAATGCATTTGACAAAAAAGTCAGAATCGCAATCGACTTCAAAAACAGTTAATAAACTAACAAATTGAATTGTCCCAAAACAACAACTAGTGTATCGATTACTACACTAGTACTAATAAAAAATGTCGTCATTAGGGAGGTAGGACTATGTTCAAAAAAATCCAACCTCCCCTGATGGATGGAAAAGCAAGATAAGTTAGTCAAATTGTGGCATGAGTAAAATAATTAATTTATTAAAATTAACACTTGTTTGACTTGTTTTACTCTAGGTCCTACGCATCAAAGGAGCTCCATAGCAAACGTCACAGCATCTGTCGTAGTTTCGTTGCTTATTGTTGCTTGCACAGTTTTAATACTCCTCTACTACAGGTAGGATAGAATACTAGCCCTCCCTCTTTCGCCTGTTCATTGACCAAGAAACGAGGAAAACAAGATTCAAAATAATTTGACCAAAACTAGAAGTTGAGACCGCTAATCTTCTTCCTTGCTTTCTTCCTTGACGTTGGTGGACGAATTTGAACTAACGGAGAGGAAACACACTACGCGTAGTTTATGGATAAAACCCGATAAAAAACTAGACAAACAATCGTTTCTAAAACGGGCACGTGCCCAGTGACCTCTTCAAGGCATGCACTGTAATTTATGCGTTCCGTTTGCCGCTTTCAGTAGTTATGTGCACCTCGTTTTGGCGTGTGTTTACTGAGTCGCCATTTTGAATGTTGTAGTTTTTGAGTCATGGAACAGAATAATAAACAAGAAGTCATACAAAATTGAAAGAATACTTTACATACATTCTCTCGAGATGGGACAAACCTCTCTAAGGTAGACCTACGACTTTCATCTTAAATGGAAGGGTTCGATTTTAATAACGAATATTGACAATGCATGACTTATAACACTGGTTCGTTACAGGGAATATTTATCATGGTGGTTTTACCTTATCCTTGGGTCGACTCCATCATTAAACCATTTTGCATTCTACTTACTATGAACTTATAATACGTCTATCCTCTCAGGAAACGCGCTTTTGAGAAAGAACTTGCAAGTCAGATATGGAAGGTAAACTACAGAGATATTGTGATTCGTCCCGCCATGGGTATCGGCATGTCCAGGCTGTCAAATATTAGCGAGGTATATATTTCTTTAACTGAGTAGTAAGATTAAGTTTGTATACAATTCTCTTCGCTTTTGGTAGCTTTGTCCCTTTACCCTTCTCTTTTCTTCTCTTCGCCTCACTTCTCTTCTCTTCTCTTCTCTTCTCTCATCCTCCCTACTCTTCTCTTCTTTTTTCTTTGTCTTCTTTTCGCGTGTCTTTTTTCCCCTTCATTTCTTTTTTCCTTGCTTAGCGTCTCAAATTTCTTCTTTTCTTTTCTCTGCTCTTCGTTCCTATTTCATTGGCAAACTTTACAATTTTTATGTCTTTCGGCTCATTCATTTCTTCTTTTCTCCCATCACACCTTCATTTCTCTTGCTTTAAAACAATTTAATTAACCTAAGGACATTTATTTTAGAAGTTCAGTTAATACCAAATGACCTTTGACCTTCATCAATACACGCTCATGTTGAACAAGGATCACAAAATGTTTCTGAAACTAAAGATAACCAGTGACATGTTTCTATTGTAGATATCTGTCTCAAACAGAAGTCATTCCGGTATAACTGTGGGAACCTACAAGGTAGGCAAGCTAGATATTTTCTGTCACAAATACTCCTATTATTATCTCAGCAATGAGGTAGAATGTTTGTAACAATGTCCTCTTGTGACGCAGGCGTCATTAATTGTGATAAGCATAGATCCACAGGGTCGTGCAGGCGAAATAATGAACAAAAGAGATTGATGGCCGTACGATTTTCTCCGCTTGTTGTTGTTGCGTTAGTTTCCTGTCAGTTCGTTCGTTTGCTTTTTTTAAACTGAGGACGATAATTCCAAGCAAACAAATTCTTTTTAGATAATTATTCCTCGACTGAAATTGAAAATCCTTAGAGAATCTAGTAAGCCCTTAAGTATAAGACTTGTTTTTGTTCAAAATACAACTGAAGAAATGGTTTTGATTTTTTCCTCCAAGGGGAACCCCATAGTTGTAAAGCGAGTTGAAAAGGATCAAGTTGATTTAACAAGAGCGGTGCTCCTGGAACTAAAACAGGTAGGTAGATAGCTGTACTCAAATTAAATGAGATGCGAATAACGATCAATATAGGAAAAGAGATAAGAGTATTTGATCACATATATATTCATCTGGATTACGTTACGGTACAGAAGAGTTTCTTGACACTCTCACATCAAAAATCAGCGGTTGGCAAGAAAGTTTTCGACAACGAACTAAATGTCCAAAATGTCTCTTGCTTTATTTTATTTATTTATTTGTATATTTTTCAAATTTAAATTGAAACGCAAGTAATTGATTTACCCCGTCAACTTCATCAAATAACTTTCTTTTAAATGATTTTTCTGAAGACACGTGAAGAGACTCATTTAAGTTGCGAATGTCGTCTTTACAGATTCGTGAAGTTCATCACCCAAACTTGACCAGATTCTTTGGCGCATGCGTAGAAGCCTCAAACATCTGCATTCTCACTGAATATTGTTCAAGAGGAAGCTTGCAGGTGATTGACTATTGACGAATATTAATGTTCGTCTACTAATTTTTCTTGTTCGAGGGAAAAATGTTCAAAGATCTGCATTGTTGCACTCTTGAGTTAGATCTCATTCCATTTTAATGTCGTTTTTTGTATTTTATTTCAGGAGATCATTTTGAACGAAGAGATAAAGCTAGACAACGTATTCATTCATTCTTTCATCCTGGAAATCGCAACGGTAAAATGGAATGCATGAAGGTTTCTTTAGCGTTTAGAAAAGACGATTCACTCTGAGGAGCTGAAACTTTCAGTAGCTGTTCCTTCATTATCTGCGGAAATTTCAGCACGTCAGTTGTGTGTTCATCATTTTTGGAGTTGCCATGGCAACCATCAAACACTATGAAGGTCCGACTAAAAATCAACTTTTCTGGCAGAATTCTGTAGTTATTTTTTTACCAGTTTTCTGAATCAAATTGCGAAAATTCATGAATTTTTACAATTCTTATTTATTCTGGTTTGATTCTGTGTTAATTTCCGTTGTTTTTTAACCTTTGAAAACGATGAAATCCAAGATGGCGTATCCATGATAGCGATATCACGTGGAATGATGTCATTGCCAACAAAGATGTTATCATCTTGTAGAGCAAGCTCAGGGCTATCCAATCAATGTACCTTTATTTCGCTCTGCCTTCACGGAAGAAAAACCAAGAGGGGCGTTCGATTAGCTTGTATGTTCCATTAGCTTCTGATAAAATCAGGGAAAATTCACATTGCTAATGTTTTTTGTTCTGAGTTTTTGTTTGACTAATTATTTGTTTGCTCATATATCTTAGTTTGTTTCTGTTTTTATCATACGGTTATGGCGCAACCCATTTGTTTTTCTTTTGTTTTGTTTTTTTGTTGTTTTTTTTTTTTTTTTTTTGTTTTTTTTTTTTTTTTTTTTTTTTTTTTTTTTTTTTTTTTTTTTTTTTTTTTTTGCTTTTGGTTTCTTTTACTAATTTTTTCTATTGTTTGAATATTATTTTTTTTCTCCAGGGCATGCAATACCTTCACAGTGCAGACATTAAATTCCATGGACATCTCACTTCCTCTAACTGTGTGGTTGATAGCCGTTGGGTTTTAAAGATCACAGACCACGGGCTCAGAGAGTTTAAATCTCCTAACGAGCAACGGCTGAGTGTGAGAGTACGAGACTATCAAGTGAACTACCAAAGTATGCTTTGAAATTATTTTAATTTGTTGAAAAACAGAAATTTTTATCATAAAATTGAATGCAACTGTCAACTCATCGTTTATGATGATGACAGTTCATCACTGCTCATATAGCTCGGTCTGTCTCTCTGTGTTTGCAATTTATTTATTTTTCTCTTTGAATCCCTTAATCTTATTTTATTTTGCACATAAAAGGCAGGGGAATAACGCAAAAACCGCAAGGTTCATTTATCCCCCTGGCTCGACTTTAAACATATTTCTTTCCTAAGTTATTGTAGTTTTGTAATTTCTGTGTGATAAGTGTTTTAGAGCAAATCAGCATTTTTGTTGTTGTTGTTGTTGTTGTTGTTGTTGTTGTTGTTGCTATGATAGAAAGGTTTTAACCGAAGAGTCTGAAGTAATTCGCGTATGCTTAAATTTGGTTTTGTATTACTAAGTCACTTTTCTCAACCAGTCACGTTGTTCCTTGCCTTACCCTGGCTTAATGTATTTGATTGGTTCACTAATTTGTCTCTGCCCTTTACGACTGACCAAATAAAGTTCGTTTTACGACACTCAGTCGAAAGCCTCTTCTATAAAGTTTATACGAGAGACTAATCATAGTCTCTTAGGCTGAAATAGAAAGACGTGGACTGGCAACTGGTTTTATCATTTACAGAGTTGTTGTGGACTGCTCCAGAAATTTTGCGTCAAAAACGCAAGCATTACACGGGAAGTCCGAAAGGAGATGTTTACAGCTTTGCAATCATCGTTCATGAGTTGGAGACGAGAAACTTGCCATATAGTGAGTGCCACCTCGAATCAGAAGGTATGAAAAATTCAATCACAAGCAAGCCCTTCACAACCTATATTGGCCAAGTTATTTGAAACTGAATGTATTTCAACACGAAAGATGCTTAAGATCTAGTAACAGCATTCAGTTAGAGAGATCTTTAATTAATAATACTCTACAATTCCAGACTGCAAGTTTATTTAACAAGTTGCCCAGCAACGTGAGGTGCTGCCAAGACTATATTAAATTTTGCAAAGACTCCAAAAGCATTATTTTTAAGAGAGCTTTAGAACATCTGGCATAATTTTAATTATTTATTTATTTATTTATTCATTATTTTAGCATATCTTAAAACACAATTTTATCTCGTTTGCATATAGATATAGTTGTAACATTCCGTAACAAGATAGATGGCGTGCAGTCTTGCAACACTGATATAAATTGCTTTCTAACCTATACTGTTTAAAACTGCTTGTGCCACCTGTATACAGGTGCAAACGCGCGTGGATCCACCAGTAAGTTAAGTACTAGTAATAGAAAGAGGCTGATAATCACAGGTAAAAACAGTATTAGAAATTTTTTTACATTACACGCTGCGAAGTCCAAAACCTAAAACATGGCAAATTTGCTTTTAAACGCTCTAAAACGTTTAAAAAAAGAGCAACAACTAAATTTTCCACCGCGTTCTGCGATCTTCCTCAGAGAAATGGATCTACAAGAATAACAGAATGTAAATATGAAGACGCTATTGCTGCATATTGAAATGATCTAAAAGCAGAAACCTTGCCACACATAATGGCCTCCATTTTTTGTTTTTCTTAATCACCTCAAAGACAGTGTTGGCTCTAGTTGCCACAAAAGAATAAGTCAGGTTCAAAACAGACTTGACTAACCGTTTTATTCTCTTCGTTTTTTCTCTCGACCTCGTGGTCGACTAGTTTCTACCTATCACGTGACTGACTGTGTGGGGGTGGGGTGACCCCTACAACAGCACCTGTGTTTATCTCTTTTGTGACTAGTTG
>Ga0126337_10000070_pt1 | contig 34025 bp, 14 predicted proteins | sample DipCmetagenome_FD_92527 | JGI IMG/M metagenome (GOLD analysis project Ga0126337, IMG submission 92527) | Coral microbial communities from La Bocana,Puerto Morelos, Mexico - Diploria C A metagenome | ecosystem: Host-associated > Invertebrates > Cnidaria > Coral | place: La Bocana,Puerto Morelos...
CAATTCTTTGGCAGTGGCCTTCAAAAGGAGCTCCTGGGTTTTGCTCTCTCAAATTGTGTTAGAGTTTATTTAAAGGCGAAATGTGCAAGACTTTTGGTGGAAAGCGTTATAAATATAGCACTACGAAAACAGAATTAGGTCAACCGGACTGATAATTACGCTTACGGAATCCAACAACATTCTAAAATTGTTACTGCGCTTCTTTTGAATTGAATATTTTAATTTTGAGTTCAGCAATTTTTGGGGGGGCCCGGGCCCCCCCGGCCCCTCCCCATGCTACGGCACTGCGTAGGGCACTAATTCTCCAGCTCAGCAAAGGTTACACTGTGTTCACACTTGGTGGGTGGGAACCGGCACAAAATTGTGCTGCGTTCAGACACCGGGTACTCTAAAGACCCAAGCACCATATAGTAGCAAGGTCGCGAGCCTGCACCCTGGTATTATGCTCAATCCTGGCCTAAGTACATTTGTGTTCGGAGTGAATCGTAACGGGCACCGTGATTGGGCTAAGTGTGAGCATGGCCTTTGCAAAACTAGCTTATTTTGGTGTGCTAACAAGTTCTCCGCGTTTCATTTTCCCGCCATTCAAGCACTGTCAGCTTAAATGTCATGCAAGGCACCGACGTTTGAAAACATTGGACTGACAAAGAATTACCATTTTAGTGACACAGCTCATCACGGGATCCCCAGCACAGTAGCGTGACAAGACCAAGTAACGTGGGGGGGGCCTCTAAGTGCGCGTCCGATCAGGTTCATTCGGATAAAAGTGCATCAAAGGAACCGAGAACTCACACCAGTGCAGTGATTTATCAGTTTCCCTGGCTACGTTCCTTTGCGATGTGATCCGGGTCAGGGTCAGTGATCAAAGAACGCTCAGATCATGGCGCATCAAGGGAACCGACGAATGCTTACCCAAAGCGGCTTCAACGGTTCCTTTCATGCACCATGATGTTGGATCATTGACACGTTTCGACTGCATAAAAGGTAGCTGGAAGGTAAGAGGATGGGATTCAACTGTCTGTCTAGTGAAAGACTCCACAGCTCATAAAAACAACAATTTATTACCAGCTTTTATTACAAGACTACCCGAGCCTAAATATTTTCCTTCTAAACCGACTAGACACGCTCAAGCTGGCTTTTCTGCTCTGGACCTGCTTCCAATCATCAAGAGAGGAAGATGCGAGAAGAGTAACAACCACAGGCACAAAATTCACTCTGAAGTCGAGTAAATGAAACATAACACGAATTTAAATCTCCTAGAAAATAAAAAAAATTAATATACATATGGAGTAGTACCTTGAGCTTGTAACAAAGGCTCGGCACTGGACCAAGCTTGAAATTCAGGCAAATGGAGAGAGACTTTCCAAATGCAAATGATATTAATCTCTGATAATGGCAGTAAAAATAGCTTTGATGTAGTTGAACAAAAAGAGCTTACTTTGAGCCTGTGGCAATACTATCTCGTCATAAAAAATACAGAACAGAATGTGAAGCTTTTAAGTATTAAAAGCATTTATTTTTCCCAAGAACTAAACACTGATATTGCTTTGTAGAGAGTCGCCATACCTCTGCCTTGTGAAAAACTCTCACAGGCAACTCTCTACACAAAGAGTCCAGTATCTTGGAAATATGAAGTTACTGTACAAAAATATGCGCAACATTGAAGATACAAAAATATTGTACAAAATTCCCACTCTAAATGTAAATAATTTACAAAGGAATGTATATTAAAAAAAAGGACTAGACAAATTTGATTACATCCCAATGGGTCTAATGGATTTAACTGTTGAAAATTGTATAAAAACATTGCTCAGATCTGAGTGGATATGTATGGATAAACACCACCCAGTCGCCCTACTTAAAATAATCTCAGAACAGATTACTAGATATAATACCAGTAGCCTACATGGAGGAAGAATGACAGTCCCCTTTTATGCAAATAAACACGAAACAGTCCCTCTACCTATTTATCCACCTATGTACTACAATAAGAAGTTTACGACTGATCCCACGGAAAACAGCGAGTCTTTGAAAACAAACTCTTGTTTCCCCTAAGACACTCAATGTTCACCCGAGACGGTACCGAGCGGAACACTGAGGTTCGGGGCCAATCGTTTAGTGTTTTCATATACCTCCCAACTCAAAAACAGAAAAAGCTGAAAAAAATTATTTGTTTTGTCGGCCCTAGGGAGATCGTGACATGAACCGTTTTCCTCCAATCAAAAAAATATTTGAGTTGAATGGTATAACAAACTTTGAGTTGTCTCCCAGTTTTACACTTCTAATGTTAATCTCTTACTTGATCCATGGTAGGGAGCTTGATGAACAGAGAGAGAGCAAGAAAGGTACTAGAGATCTGCTGTCACCTTCACGGTGCTTGATAAGGTGCACGACAAATAATTATCTACAAGTTTATATATATTGAATAGTCTCCTGACACAACTCTTAAAACTATTCTGATTAATCTCCACGGAAAACCTGTTACGCATATGAACAGTACATAGAAGCATTAAAACCACTGAAGAGCATGCCGATATGTTTATGTTGTAAAGGGACTCTGTCATACATAGATAATTCCTATGTTGAATCTGGTTATAATTGCTAGTAATTTTAAAACCCATTGGGTTGAACTAAAAAGAATACCTCAATGATGCCTTGATACTTTGTAAGCTTCAGTAGTTAGTCTCAAGTACTTTTCTCCTTAGGAAACATTGATTGAGGCTTTCCTTCTTTTAATTTTTTTTTTACTATAATTATCATAAGTAACAGAGTCCTTTACCATGTTTTCACATTTGTAGCTACTCACCAAACTATGTGGTATAACTAGAAGTTCTCTAGTGCATGTTTCACAGAATGCAGTCGTTATGAAAGTATAAATGATACAAAAAAATTGCTTCAATAAGAAACATCTTGGCAATGTACCAGCATCTTTTTTAAAAGCCTTCTTAAAATATCATCTGGTATGCCAAATCAAGGCCAAAAATAGATTATAAAAAAATAATTGAATGTAAGCTTAGTATTTGCTGATGAACTAAGAACACTGTTAGTTTCAACCTGTCTAAATTATACGAGAAAGAACTTTTTTTACTGTCAGTGTGTTTATTTGGCTGCGAATGTGCTCTGTTAAAAGTATCGGCACAAAAATGCGATTCACTAATGGTCTATTTTCTAGTGTGGCTGACCAATTCTTGATTGTGTCGCATCATGTTATGAAGTAATATGAAATGATTCTAACTAGCTAGCAAGCAATTTTACAGCGGCTAAATGACAACAGAAAAATACAGTAGTAACACAAGAAGTTAATATAGTCAGTAAGGTTAAATGGAGGAAGTTAACAATGCACACAGCAAATGTAATACTCTAAATGAACTGAACAAGAACGTTTTACCCTAAGACGACAAGAACAAATTTATGTTGATCAATACAAGAATTGAATTTATACAACTTGCTGGTTTATAATAGAAATTAAAAAACTTTCAGGCAGTGCAGAAATTTTAAACTGATTGCAAAAAGTTGAAACAAAAATTTAAAAGTTATCAAATCATACTATTTATGCAGTTCGAAACTCTCATAAATGTTTTAAAGACTACAAATTGCACTCACCCTATGGACTTGTGCATTGATTTTTAATCTTTAAAACAGTTACTTGTGCTAATTTATTCCAAATTACATTCAAAATGTTTGATTACCTACACAAACTGCATGTTGGACATCACATGGCAACACTTATTTATTCACTGGTGTGCTCTCTCCTTAGATTTCTAAATTTTAAAATGGTTGACTTGTAATGCAAGGTACACAAGGAATTGCATCTTAAGATTTAGATTCTAGAGAATAGTCAGGGACAGCCCTCTTCAGATACATAATCAAATGTTAATTTTGGTGACTCAACTCAGTCCATTAGTTTCGCCTTTGGTCACATGATAACAATAAAATGTCATTTTTTAAAAAAAATTTTCATGTCTGATATGTGATTCGGAGACTACTTATACAGTATAAACAAGAAGACTTGATAACCTCAAACAAATGAGCCATTTGAACCCCCAACTAGATGTAGTTGTTCAGAGTTTTTTTACTGCTTGCAGCATGATTCCAAGTCATTAAAACTACCATCAATTTCAAAATTATACTATAATAAGCCCGTTTGACAAGCAAGCTAAGCTTAATGATAGATGTCTGTGTGCAGTGAATGTTAGCCTGTTAATAAGGGTTAATAAAATTAAGATTACTTGATAATCAACACATCTACCCCTTGATAGAGGCAACAACGGTGTCACAAAAGTGGCAAAATTAATACTGATCAACACTGCATCAAGTAAAGTTTCACTTTTTGGTCTTTGGTCCCTTGAAGAAATTACAATTACTGACAGTTTAGCAATGAGTTTAAGACAAACATTGGAAGAATCTACTTACTGGACTCCATAGTGACTGCAAATTACAGTTGTTCAATCACAAACTGATGGAGTCATAATGTTACGGCTTGTTCCACAGTGCCCAATTTACTTTTAAAGGTAGATAAAACTTTGCCTTCCTCTGTACAGACACTACATTGCTTCCAAGGAAGCCTGCCATTGACTTAAAAGGCACTGATGCTCTAAATTACAGCATCTACCGCAAAATGCCAATGCAGTGTTGTTTTCATCATTACCATGATTATGAAGAGTACATTACTTTATACACATGTCTGCTAGAGTGACCTTAGCCTAGGAGAGCCCAAGGAATTGAACAGTCAAACAGGAAGTCCTTTTGACAGGATCTCTCGATGCTGCTGTGCAACGTTGTAATATTGATTGACAATTCAATACTGAGATTTGATTACTTAAATCACTCTGCTGTTAACTGCACTTCAAAACAAAAAAAATCAACTACAACTTTGTGACCAAAATTGAATTTGTTACAGGTAGTATAATTTCTACTATGTCCATTTCAACCTGCCACTTTTTTCTCTCAATCTTTCCACAAAACATTGACTTTTCAGCAATTCCTTTTCCTTCTTTGACACAGAGGTATTTTTGCTGGAACCAAAACTTGCCAAATATCAAATGGAACTTGGCAACCCTTTTTGAGGAGATTTGAATTCAAATTTGTAAGTTGCTGTGAAACAAACTGCCCACCACAGTTGGAAAACTACATTACAACAGCACAAAGTTCCCATAAGAAGAACATCTGGTTTGACTGTGTAAATATATTCATGGCAACTGAAAGTAATACACAAAGTCCAGGCTTAAGCAACTTAACAAAACATAAATCGAAACAAACTGAATTCACAACGCATTTAGTTAATATATGGGACCTAAAGAAATTTCTGCAGCTATTTAGCTACACTGAAACATTACTGATGCAGTGGACCACGTTTAAAATATACATAACAACTGTTTACCAGTTTACCCCAGATATTAATTCCAGTTTGGATACATTATGGTTTACTTACAACCCAAAATGGTTGGTAATGTGCTTGTTGGTTAGTATATTAGTGCAGGGTGCTTGTGGGAGTGGATCTTAACGAAATCAAGGAACACAGACGTTACTTGAGCTGTAAATTCTTGCCATACTCAAGCAATGTCTGAGAACTGAAGATTTAATTTCACACGGATTATGAGATCCTCAAAGATCAGGGCAGTGTCTCTGTGAAAGCTACATGAATCTCCCTAAGTAGCTGTACAATTGACCACTATGTATATTTCTGGATCACATCTCAGCCATCCCTTGCTCTGAAGAAAGATTGTGTGCAAAATGACATAAATCTATTTACTCACCACCTCTGGACAGTTTACTCCACGGTGAATGTGAACGGTGCATAATTTATTGATTTCTACTTGATATAATTATTCCTACTTTTGTAAAACTAATTTACCCAGAAGGCTCCAAAGAAGCTTGCTGACTCACCCGTGGATATTGACCCGGTGTTATCTTCTTCCACTCCCACTAGGATGTGGTCACCATCGCTCAACTCAAAAACAGCACCTTGATAGCTGCTATAGAGATACGTCTTAGATTTCTTGGCGCGACATCTTGATGTCACGGAACGCATTATAACCTGCTGATTGCCAGTTCTATTTAGATGTACAAAGTGAATCAAATGCGCTCTTTCATCTTCTACTTGAAAGTACAATTGGCTGTAGACATAGTATCTTCCAGCACGTGGGATGATGAGTTCTCCGTTCTCATATTGCATGCCACCTGTTGAGTGTGCAAATCCCAGGCTGTCTTCCCAGTGTCTGAGAATTCCTGGAACAAACAAGTTTTATGAATTCTAAGGCAACCATGAGTAGGCTATGGAGTAACCTGCTGGTTGTGAAATATTCAGAAAGGCAATTTTTTGGAGAACCGGGTCAGTGTGGCATAAACATCTCTTGGGGGCCAGCCATGCTACTGCTTGGGGCAATGCCACTGTCATCAAAACTTAACTACGGAAATCGAACATGCCAATCCATTAACAAACTGCATCCTGTGAACTATGTACATTGACTATTTACATATGTACAAAATATATTTTGTTTTTCTTCCAATCTAGCACATGCTAAGACTTTTAACACTATTAAGTAATATATTATTCTTTTAGACTACTGTGTAGTGACTTAATAAGCTATATTAGCAGTTGTATTCCTTAATACATTCTTAACCCAATTTAATTCTTAAGCTATGATTTTAATATTTAGTTGCATCCCCCAATGCAGTATTTAAACCAAGAATGCTCCAAAAAAACTTGCATTCGCTACAAGAAAAGCTCTGCTACTGTTGTCTCCAAGCTTCACAGTAATCACATCCAGTGCATTCAACAGCACAAGGAAACTGTGCGACATGGTATTGATAGAGTGTCTCCCAGACTGGACACTTATTACTTTCACTACACTGTTTACACAAACATAATAAATGAAGCTCTTTCCCAAGGGTGCTGTATAGTAGAGCTGACTGTACACAAAATACACTCCTTGTGTAGGGACAGTGAGTTGTCCGTGTCCATATAACATTCCCCCTCGGAGCAGTGAGGCATTCCAGCCAGTTAAGAAGCCTGTCAAAAAGAGAGCACAGAAACCAAAGTGTAAAACACTTTGGCAGAGGCCCACTGCTCCGAGTTAGAGTTAGCGCCAAGTTACACAGCCCTTTTACAATGCAGCCGGCAGCAGTCTGAATGTAATTTTGGTTCCAAAATAGACAGATTTGGGTGATGTGTTTAAATCCACCCATTCCGATCATGTGATGATTCATTTGGGTGGTTATAATTGTTGTTTCTATGTACTCAAATGCAATCAGCTACATGTGCCAAATATTTACTGCACAATAGACCAATTTTGATATATTAAAATTCATCCTAAGACAATAGACCTAAGCATGAGGCTCCGGGGAATAACAACAGAGCTTTTGGGGTTTACTCCCCAGAGCCTCGTGCTGAGGTCTATTGTTTAAGGCTGAATTTTAATACCATAAAGTTCCATGTATAAGCCGCACCTTTTTCCTCAAAATTTAAGTCAACATTCAGGGGTGCTGCTTATCTACAGAAATACCTGTAGTTGGAGTTCCTAAAGGCCTAGGTAATATTTATAAAAACATCTTAGATGTCACTGAATAAAGATACACACAAACTGAAAACATGTTGATGTTGTTCATTGACTTTTATACGAGTGGTGGCTCCTAAAGGAGCCGTTTGTACAGTGTTTGTGTCTTCAAACATTCACCGGCATATCTTATTCTCCGACAGTTCTTTCAAATGATTTAATTTCACTTTACTCGAACAACTAAACACCAACCTACAGGGAATCTCCATTCCTCACCACTTCAGCACATATCTTTCCGCCATGTGCAAGAAAATACCAGGATTCACGATTACTCGCAAAGCAAATGGCCGACCGTTTCGCTGTGTTGCTTTGCCGAGACCCAGACTGTTTCCCGCGTTTGAAAGCTTGGCTGCTAAGCATTCGTTTGTTTTGTTTCAAACGCGTACGAATTTGTCAAAATTTCAACTTCATGGAGTGTTTTAGGTGATAATCTTGAAAAAGTGGTATCAACAGATAAGTTATGGTGAATACAAACAGAAATTAAGGTATGATCAGTGAAATTTCGCCATTTAAAGACTATATTTGTTTAAAAGTTTGCCACAACCGCTGTGTACGGTATTTTGAAATAGTGCTTGTTTGCCCTTGTTTGTATGCAAATAGAACTTCAAAGGAACTTTAAACTTGATTGTGTTTATTTTTTTTAAATTTTGAGCTTCCAAATTGGGGGTGTGGCTTATCTCCTGGTGCGGCTTATACATGGAACTTAACGGTATATTGTAATTGGTCTATTGTGACCTTCCAAATAAATCATCACATGATCTGAATTTGGTGGATACAAGAATCTAAACATATTAGCCAAATCCACCTATTCAGGTTATGACTGCACAGCTACAGCAAAGACGTTTACTTGTTTCACAGTTCTGAAACTGACTTGATTCACCATGATCTCTTGTGTTTATTTTTTGAAGGCCATACTTATATGACAGCTATTTTACAAATACAAAGCCAAGTCTAAATGATCAGGTAGAAAAACCTTGCAGAGTCTTCACCAGTGGCTTTTAAGTTCTCAGAAACACTCCATGGGGTCTGTATTAAGCTTTGCAAACACTTATTGTTCTATTTTGTTACTAGTGTACAACAAGAGCATAGATAATATATATTTTCACAAGTTGGAGTTGAGGGAGGCTTGTATATGAAGAATTTTGCCAGATAACAGAAACATTTTCCCTCTTTTCTAAAACTTTAACTGTGACCGACAGTGTTAAATTTATTTCAGATCATCCCAAGACCTTACTGCATGTGAATATCATGGTCATGATGCTTAAAACAAAAGTCATTGAAGGAAGTTTATCTACCTGATTTTGGAGAATTTGGAGTGTTCCTTGTATGTCCTGTGAGGTGTGCCGATGGCCTCTGTGATGACTGTGGGAAAAAGCAATGACAATCGTAATAAGGTTTCTCTACAAACTACAGAGCACAGACCTGTTCCTCTACAAAACTTTTCCAATGCAAATCACTATGTGAGACAATTGTCATGATTTAATTGCTGCATGTAGCTTCAGTGATGCGTTACCAAAACGAGTCCTTAAAAAGCTGCTTTAAATTTCTTTTAAGTATTAAGATTGATGGCTGAATTAAAATTAGTCAAACTCAATCATTCATCATTAGCTCAAAGGCTGTATTGAGAAACGGGGCAAATATAAACTCTATATCTTTTGATCAATTTATATGGCAACCTGGTCCACAGCATAAAGGAGCATTACGGGAGGAGAGGGTAATTATTGAAACTCAGCTTATGTACATGTAGGTTCTCTCTAAATATGGTAATACCATTCTAACAAATTGCTGCATCCAAATGCGAGAAGAAACTGGCATTAATAAGTTACTTACTTCTAGTGAGCCTGTATCACCCTTTTCACCTGAAGGTCCTCTTTCTCCCTTCTTTCCAGGTATTCCTGGGTCTCCTCTTTTCCCTTCTGGACCCCTCTTCCCTGGGGGACCAGGGGGACCTAAACAGAAAAGCAGCAAGTTGCATAATGCAGGTTAAAAATAACACGGCCAAGTGTAATACGCATTCACTAAGAAGCAGGACCGTCACAAGGGAAAGCAAATGTTGGGTATGGCGAAATGTACCAATTCACAGATCACTTCATGTGCGATTTCACTGGACGTTCATTTAAAAATGCACACTGCCATCTGACTTTTTGATCTCCATTCTGTTGAAGTGGTAGTTGTCTTGGCTACATTAACTATCACCTCAAAAAAGCTACCTATCTCACAGCTACCTAATCAGATTCAGGCAGGTACTTCAGAGCATGACTTAAGGTCATTCCCCAGTATTGCACTGTGCATCCCCACTGTGCATAATTTCACACATGATTAGCGTGCATGCATTAGAAAATGACAGCTCTTTCTTTATGGCTGGACATTGCCATGGAGTTAAATCGTCATTTCTTCAAAAACAAGTGCGGTGACCTATAATTCTTTCTGTTGTTTTGAACTGAGTAATAAATTTCTCTATGTAAAATAAATATGGCCCAATTCTCAGTGTAGAGCAAGAAACAGTCGTGGGAAACTTAAATTAAGAGAGCAATCGTGACTATAATCATGGTGTTATTATAAGGATTTATCGGGTACAAACAAGGTGCTGTTGCTCCTAAACAAACATGGGGACCCTTCATTTTTATTTCAAAATTTAAGTTCCTATAATATAAAACAATCAACAAGCAAAGTTTGACAAAAATCTCAGTGCAGGTTGTCAGTGGAATGACCTTAAATGTTTCTAATGGCACCAATCACTTTCAGATCTATGGTAGGTTACCTATTTCTCCCTGTAGTCCAACTCCTATTTCGCCTTTTACTCCTGGCTCTCCTTTTTGACCAGGAATACCTGAGGTCAAGATTAAAGTAACAATGTAAGTTCATATAATATTGTTGCTATCACAAAAAAAGTACAAGCTTCATCTGACATTCACATGTATACGGTTGAAAATCTCTGAAAGAAATGGATAGTAATAGTCGTTTTTAGAATTGAGGGCCACTTGCTTATCAGTTTTAAACAGTTATATACCAGCCTCTTTAAAAGAAGTTGCTGATGCCAGTGCAGCTACTACTACTGCTACCCCTACTTCTAATACAGTTGGGCGATACTGTTACTGCTACTAATTGTAATTAATGACCTACTGCTTCCCAAAAATGTTTTGAAGTAGGCATCTGCAGCTGGAAGAGTAAGTGGGTATGACAAGCTAGTGGCTGCAAGGCCCCTCATTAGGGGCACAAAAAAAAAGCTGATCCTTTGAGCTTTCTTAAAATGGTCTATTTTTTCAGCCGATGAATCAAAGTGCATTTCCTGCAATGTCACTCCAAGTGAAGCATGATGTTGATTGCAATCATACCTTGTAATCCTTGGTGTCCTTGCATTCCTAGAATTGGAAAAATAAATTTCATTGGCTAATGTAACAGCTGCCAAGTAATCTGTACATTTTGCAATATAATTTCAAATTATTACCAAGCACCAATAAGTTTTAGTTGTGAAGATCCCGCCTGCAAACCATGCTTTCTTTGAAACTTCTCAAACACAATAATTCGCCAAGTTAAAAGAAAAGAAAATCACAACTGTGAAGAAAGTTTGGATACCAGGTCTTAATTAGCATTCTAGATTTTGACCATACTTGATTTATTTCTTTGTTTACTCCAAAGTCTTTGTTTCAATCGAGAAGATATATATCAAACACTTGGGACAGTGTTTCACAGGCTATCCAAGGACCTTGAATTTCATCAAAAATACTCTGCTGTGCATCAATTTTTAACTCTCTTCTCAGTGTTTGGATATCCCAATGAAACAAATGTCTGTATATCGCGTCAAATATATTACATGAAAAATAACAAAACATATGGGTTTAGTTTTTAAATAGCCTCTAAGGATTTGCATAAAAATATGGTAAGAACATCTTTCATATGTGTAAACAAATTCATTGAATGTTAATCAGTGTCTGGCTAAAATAAAATTTCTAAAGGACCATCATGTACTGCTACTTAATTAAAACTATTTATCATTAATTAATTATTATTACTGAGACCCTATGCGCCAACTTGGCGCCATGGGACAAGTGAAGTGAAGTGAATTATTATTGATTATTACTATGACACTCACCAGGAATACCTGGGCGGCCTGGAGGACCCTGTGGTCCAGGGTCACCAGTGGCACCTTTTCTTCCTAAAGACGACGACAAACAATGAAAAATAGTATGAATAACTTGAATATGACAACAATGATATGGCAATCATTACTATTCATTGCCAATGGATTTACATTAAAGATGACAAACAGTGATAAGAAACAGATTTTCTTCGTTATATCAGAGCACTGGGATGTAAAAGTTTGGCTGTTCTTTTAGCACGACTAATAATTTCAGTCAGCTTAGGTAAGTTAGGTAAGTTCTGCACAATATTCATCAACTCAGAGCTAATGAACAGCAAATGGCATGTGCCACTTTTCTGCAAGAGCAGTGTAACTCTACATAGCAAGACACAACTGGAGCACCTAACTTACCTCTTTCTCCCTTCATACCTGAAAAAAAAGAAAAGGTTTGAGTTAACTTTTAACTCCACAAACTGCAGATTGTAATGCAGTGGGAGTTGCAATACTCCCAAATAGCTTGAAGTTTTCAGCAGGAGGATAGCTGGTTTTCATAGGTTTTGTCAGGATAATGCTAACAATGATTTCCATGTAGAAATGCTTGGTTGACCCTGAACTAGTTACGGGAATTGTACAGTACTGCCTGAAAGTATTTACCCAACCTCCTTGCCAAAAGGTTTTGCCGTGATTTCTCCGTGGTGGGACAAATTCATCAACCTCATCTTTTTGGACAGATATGACCAAACACCGCGGCAAACAAGACCCAGTATACCTCAGTTAACAAACAATAAAAGCTAATTTCTCTTGTTAAAAAGTGTTTCCTTATTGATTACTCTTATCCTCGAAATTTCTGTTTCCCCTCACTCTGATAATCATAGTCAGAAATGACAACTCACCTTGTTCTCCCTTCGCCCCTGGAAAAAAAAAAACACAAAAAAGAATTAATCTTCAAACTCCACTTAAGTGTAGATATCTATGCAGAGGGATCTGTGCACAGCAATCCTCCTCGCTCGACATTAAACTCCTAATGTCTGCTCTTTGGCAGATAGACTTTGGAGGACTTGCACTGTATGTACATGTATGTGTTTATAGTCAAACTGAATCACCTCCCAAAGTCTACATCTGTTGATTAACAGAGAGCCACTAAATTTTCCCTCTCTGATACAAACGGGGTATTACCTCAATTACATGTGAGAGAAAATACCCATGTTTGTGAATAATGAAAGAGCTCTTGGACAAACAAAATGCCAGAACTCAAACAAAAACTAAAACTTGCTCATTACATGCACCGCCAGGTAATCAATATTCCAACATGTGTCATGACATTGACGATTCACAAACAAAAAACATATCGTGTTTAATTGAAATCGTAATGGGAAAAAATAGACGAAATGTTAGGAATGCAGAAGACTTGTTATTATTAGTAACAGAAGAAAATATGTCATTCCCCATAGACATGCAGCTCCCAAAAAAATGACAAATACTTGGCAAGCATTTTAGTTATATGTATTTCACCAAAAAATACCTGAACTTCACTATGGCTATATCTTCCATCTATCCTACTGCAATTTTACTTTTTTTCAGTAATGCACCACAAATATTCCAGTGAAAAGAATTAAACTTATTCCAGCTTTAGTTACGATACACTTTTGAGATTTTATGGACAGACCAAATGCACACTAACACATATGTTAACAAATTCTTTTCAAAGGTCTACACTTTCACTTGTTTGATTATGATGTCAGACACCCTTTTTATTCTATTTAGATTATACATAAATTTCTATTTTGAAAACACTATTTTGAAAACACATAAAATGCCAGATTACGGGTAATTAAATGACACCTACAAAAATAATCTCACACATCTCTGGTAATAAAAGCACCAGTCGTCTTTTAATTTTATCCTTAGATTTAACACATGGACATGATTAACACTTACCCACCATAATACTTACTTTACCACATGGTAGTGTTTTTTTACGAACTACTATATTAATTGTAATTACTATATTGCGGACCTGTATATATTAGGATCTGTTTTCACTACAAACTCACATCCAAATAAATACTAGCCCAGTAATCCCAAAAAGAACTATCTCTTTCAAATAAATGTGTTATTACAAGGCATTTTTTGTGTTGCATTCTGTCATTCTTTGTATTGGTACGAGTGCAAGTCACTTTCCCATACAGCGTGGCTTTTAATCCTGACCAGTAAAAACAGATTATTTGCCCATGAAGTATGAAGTAAAAAAATGAGTCCAAAAGACTTAGAAGTGAGGAAATCTTACGGCACAAGATGTCTTATTGAGAGTCAGGCTTCTAACCCTTAGCACCTCTACCTTAAAATCACTTTCCTACAACAAAAACAGAAGACCAGCTGAGATACTGCCATTAATGCAAGTGGATCAAAATGGTTTTGGCAGAAACATGTCAAGTCCCACAGCAACCATAAAAGATTCTTAATAATCCTAGTAATCCGAATGTGCTGCCACACTGAAGAAAGAAAAGAACATGCATACAGGATTAATCTTAAAAGCAAAAACCCAATAATTAAAAAGAAAAAAATCAGTTCATGCTACTTTTGTAGCTTTCAGTGGTGATATCATTGCACAAAGAACTTGAACAAAACCTATTTTCATTGACTGATTTCCCATGGTTACTAAATTTTATTTAAAAATGAAATGATTTAAGAGTTAATGAAATGAAAGCCACGATAGTGCTTGCTTCTTTTCAGGAATAAGCAGTTTAAAGCCTACATGTCTTTCAGTATGCCATGTAACTGACACTTAATAATGAGCTCCGATTTTTGTTAATTAATAGCTGGCTGTTTCCTTCCCTCCGTCTGTTTTAATTAACTTTTGCATTTTTGCAGCCTTTTAACCCTAATTAAAGCTTAAACTAAACCCCACATAACATCATTACTCCCCATAAATACCTTTGCAATAATTAAAGGAATAATTAAGCCTCAGTTTGTGGCTAGTGAAAGGGGAATGATAACCATGTGTAGATGATAGTCTGAGTTGATGAAAGAAGTCCTCAACAATTATGTGTCATTTGACCTTGAGCTTGTATTTTTAGAACTGAATGATATAAATTTTTAAACTAGATGTATGACCACACCATATCTTCACAGAGGAAATAAAATCCAGTTATTACATAAATTACTCTATAGTTGCTTGCGGTGTCAAGATATTCTTCTCCTTGTGGCGATGACAATTTAATTTAATTTTATACTAATTAAAACTGCAGTCTAGCAAAGAAATTTGATCTAGACATCTTATACTGGATTACCAAACTTCAGACAAAAAACAGCAATTGCCCTTCTACCTTTGAATGTCCCTTTATTCAAGATCATACTTTAGTCCAAAACATTTCAAGACAATAAAAAACAACCCCAAAATTAGATTTAATCAATTAGAACTGTTGGCAAACAAACTCTCCCTGTTTTCAAAATCAAATCAAAGCTGAAGTTTTCAGCAAGGGTGTACTAACCAAACAACAGTTGTTAAAGATGTTTAGCACTTCAACAAGTCAAGTATCTTGAATTAATCAATTGCTTTTTCTTGGACGTGACTAATTTGTATACTAAATTACTTTCATGACAGGACAAGCCAGCCAGGGTGAATCATTTCCAGATGTTGAATGTTACCAAAGTTTAAACTAAACTCGGGAAAAGAAAAAAAGCTAGTATCCTAAAACAAGAGAGAAGATTGAATCAATTTTCATGACAAAAAGAATTTCGGAAAATTTGATAAAAAATAACTCCATCTTAAATGTGGACAAGTAACCCTTACTAACCCTTACGTAAATTACAAATAGATTATATCGACATCAGAACAAAACAGACGGTAAATATTTTTTTTTAGCCCCATAAAGTAGACTACAACAACCTATTAGGAGTAATATTTCACTCCGTGTGACATGTGAGCATTAATTATAATTCTATTTCAAGACAGCAAGAAAAATACCCATTGCATAATCAGTTCCCATGCTGGAAAATGTTAGTAACATTCCTTGAATATGTTTTGATTTAATACTGCCTAACTTTAGCAGCTTAACTGATTTCAGTGTTTACAGAAGAAGCTCAGAGCTTATTTCTGTGGCTCGACACTTTATCTTGGTAACTTGAGGCAAGTGAATGAACACTACGTAAACAAAAAGAAACTAGAGAAGCAGCTTAACAGTTATATGATTGATTCGTGTTTAGTTTTTATGACAAGTCTACTCTTTATACGAACAAGACCATGGTCTTGGGAATGGCCTAGACCAGCTGCTGGTGACATGAAAACAAAAAAGCTACGATTATTTCACACTAAAAAATTGTCATTTATGCATCAAACTATGTACATGTGAGACAAATTTGCATCTTTGAGAATACCCTGGCCACATGATCGACTGTGTATCAAATTAAACACAAAGGAAACCCTTCTAAACAGATTTTAGATCAAAGGGACAATTTGCAACAAAATTAATTTCTTTTCTTTCAATCAGCTCATCTAGTCCCTAAAGGGTTGGGTATGATGTCTCTTTACATTGCTGCACTTGAAAAGGCCATCCACCTTAGAGAGATGGAGATGTCCACTGAGAGGAGTCTCCATCAAGGGACTTACACCTTTTAATCTTGCAAAAATGTCACTGGGCAAAACTGCACGGAGTGAAAGGACAACTTTGGGTTTTTCATCATGGAGTGCGACAGCACTGGTTGCATTTGACCAAGTGGTATGGCATAGAAGCAATTGCCAATCCCTTAGAGTTTGGTTAAAAATCAATGTAAAGTCATCACTGGGTGACTTTGCAAGAATTAAATGTAAATGTGGCCATGAAAGAGATGGAAAAATCAAGATGTCTGTGCCTCTGGGGAGTCAACTCGTTCAGAGACCTGTACGTCTGTCTCATAGAGGATTCCACCCTCAATGAGTAACTGCTTTGGAATGCTGTTTCATCTAGCAAGAGACATAACCACCAGTAATTGAAAGGCTGCATTATCTGTCATGCCAAAACCGAAGATAGAATGGCAGCAGTTTCATATGTCTGCTCTGGAGCAGTGTCGCACTAACAGGGAAGTGGAGTGGGAATTTCTGAATAGCCATCTGTACTTCCAGCTTCTTTGGAATTTACGGGCCAAGATGACACAACCCTGGTCCAAGTATAGTGTATTCCACTGACTACATTTTAACTGCTGTAATTATTATGCAGTCTCATCTTCTTTTGGCAGACACCATCCCTCACATGGAAATTGTACTGAGTTCAGTAAACACAGGTGGACAGGTGTTGGAATGTAACAAATAAGAGCTTGTTGCAATGTGTACAAAATTCCAGTCTCTTTTCAAACATTTTCTTTGTTTTCAAGGTCTGGAAAACTATCTTTCTTAGAAACAATATTTGTAAATAAAATACCTCACACAGTAATCTTATTCGAGGATGGTTATCATGCTACTTTGAGGTAGATGTGATGCAAAACTAACATCGCACTATTGCCACTTCTTCCAGAACTAATTGATCACAATTCCAGCAAACTTTTAATGTTCATTAACTGACTCATTTCATAATTTATGTTAATTCTTGCATAGGCAGCCAAACATACAACATTCACAGTACATGTATTTGCTCAGAACAAGAGAAGGAAAGTTGAAGCCAATTAAATATACACATTTACAGACTTCTTTTTGTTTGAAGATCAGAGAAGTGGGAGGTGCAGATCTTATTGAAAGCTATTATCAAAAAGAGGATCATGAATGGTCAAATCTGTTCCTTACAACTTTTTTTTCTTTTTCTGCTGGAATAAGCACAAAATACAGCTAACCAACTTGTAGTAATGTTAATATTTTATGTTTTGACGACCATTTTCAGGTTTATGTTTTGTAAATCAAAGCTGGGTACACCTGCTTCTGTGTAGCGAAATGGCACTTTATAAATAATAATTTCTTATTAATAATCACATTTTTCACAGTTTATCATGTAAGTATTGTTAGTAAAATAATCATTGTTCTGCTGAATGTTTGGTGTAATTCCATACTTTATTTAAGAGTCTATTGGTATATCCCTGGCCCAGGTTGTTTTAAGAGTAGAGAATGCTATCCACTGGATAAATCACTATCCAGCGGATAACGTAGTTTGTTTGGTTGATAATTATTTACTGCGTAGCAATTTTCCAGTGGATAGCATTATTCATACTTCTAACGACTGGAACATGATCGTTTGCTTTAAGGGCATGTCTTTGGTAGTTTTCTGTGTTCCCAGACAGTAGCAAATGCCTTATCATTTTATGGTTTGCTTTGTTGTCAGGGTCACCTATTCTCTCGTCTCTCTCTGGCAACCACTTCTAAGTGTATGGATAAAAGTTATATAACAATTGAGTGCATATTTTGAAAGGGCCACAAGAGAAGCATTTAAACCATGATGGTGTGCGCCCAATTGTGAAGTTAGGAAAACACCACTCCAAATAATTACACAGATTTCTTGTGGTAGATAGATATCTTAGTACTAAATTGCAGCAGCATTGTTTGTAATATTCTCCCTTCAGGGCATTTCAGTTGACAGAGTGAGAACTGAACCATAGACAAACATTTCAACGACTTTACTTTCTGTGGTTATGCAAGGAAATCTTGGCTCAGAAATAAAGAAATACCGGTACTATTTTTTTAAAATTAAGAACTACCCTTATTAAAGAAGAATATTACTGGGATTAATAACACGGAATTCAAAGACTAAGGGTTATCTGAAATGCCAATGTTCTTTCCTTATCCCAAATTCATTTGCGAAAACAATGTTTTTCATTTTTCTCCGAGAATAGCAGATTATCAGTTCTTTGGGAATCTCATTTCAAGATTCTCTATATACACAGCAACCTGGTTTAGTATACTAAATAATTGCTATTAATAGGAAACACGACTAGCAGTATTTTAACTTTTTAACAAAAGTAGTCAGGCATTCATTTGAGCAAATGCTCAAACAAGAAACCCTGTTAACAATAACAATGTGCCATAAGGAGCATAAAACAATCAGAGAACTAAAATATTTAATTTTCATTGAACTATGCAGGATAAGGAAAACCCAAAATGAAACAAAACAAACAAATAGCCATTACGACATCGCCTTTTTCTTTCCCTTGTCAACTGTGGTGAGACAAGACACACCATTGCATTTTTAAGCCTTGCCTCCTGATAATCTGTTGTGTTTAATTTAATCTGTCCTTGTCTGGTACATTAGATGGTAAACGAATTGACTCTTTAGTAAACAACGCCATGTTTGGAAAAAAAAAATATCTGAGAGTGGAGGACTGCCAAGTCATGCAATATTCTTTTTTCAGAAACTAACAGTAGAAATCGCAAGTTTTCTATAGTGTCTAAACAACATCAGGTGTTAAAATAAAAAGGATTGCTTCATAATTTGTAACTATGCTAGGCCTAGCACTTTAACACAGTGATATGCATATACAACAGTCTTCAATATAAACAACCGGTTGGTTAAAACATTGGCTTGAGTATTTAAGATAACTGGGGCTCATTTTCCCACACCTTCTGGAAGGCATGTACACCCCTGTGTACATTTGAAATTTCTCATTTCCTACAATCCACATTGAATGAGGGCCCCAATTTACAATTCATGCATTTTGTTTTTCAGCTTGCAATTAGAGTGATTATCTTGAATGAATCTTAATGGAGTGATTTGGAGATAATGAAATTATTGAAAATGTATGCTAACAAAGCAACACCTGTCAGTTTATAAAACTGGCAAAAGACACAATGGAAAGAAGGGTGTCAAGTGTAGGTGGAGAATGGGTGTGCACTCCATAATAAAACAGGATTAAGAATATAGAATTCAGCGCGGTTTAAAACATGTTTTTAAACCTATTTGAGGAAAAACGCAAACTTTCACCGCGTGTATGAAACAATATACGAAGCACTCCTTGCAGGAAATCGTGAATACGAGTAATTTCAATAGCTGTCAGCTAAATTGGTTTCCTATGGCCGCGAAGTTTGCAAAAGGAAACGACAAGAATCTATGAGAACTTAAAAAGGCTTATCGATTGTAAAATTTCCGTGCTTGGAAACGATTCAGCAGATCACTAACTCGAAAAAGCTGATCTGGGATGCCCTAGCCAATGGGGAAAAATTTACGTCTGATAAAACGAGAAAGGTGAAAAAAAAGTCTTGTTTCGATAAAGACGTAACACATGAATCAATTTGTAAGCGAAATGTTGTCGTTCACGTGCAGAAAACACACACATGCAAACATGATCATGAGCTAGCCAAGCGATGAACGGGGGACAACTGGCGTTTCGCGGTCAATATTCACAATGTACACTCGAGGCACAGCACAATACACGTTCTACTCCAGTAGTTCGCCAATGAAGTGATTTTAATAAGTAAATAAAGGCTGGAGTGTGGAATAGAATCTTTTTATGCGCAAAACACATCGATCGTGTCTTCGAAAAGCCAACTCGAAGACCTTTTAATAGCCACGAGCTTGATTCAAACAGCGAAAAGCCAATTCATGGAATATCACTTACAAACTTCACTCTCAAACTATCACTTTCGAAGCGGCGTGTACAAGTTAACCTTAGCGAAATACTCTCGCATCTTTATGTATGCATAGGAATGAATGAAAAGCTGAACTACGCACGTCGTAAAATCTTGGTTCTGAGCCATTCATTCATACATGCCTAAGTCAAAGTCTGGATAGATACTTAGAATAAAAGCGTGGTTTTCACGCTTCATAAACCAGCTCTCTCGCACAAACGGAACTCGATTTACGAGGCATGCATTTCATGGTTCTGCCACGATCACCGTCTATCAGCGAAAGAAATAAGAATCTTTCATACCTGAACAAATTGATGAACAAGCCGCTCTCCCTCGTTCAGTCAGCTCTCGCTTGACCTCTCGTTTTATCTGTTTCTTGACGTATTCTCGAGTGACTTTGTCCACTTTAGGATGTCGAGCTTGCTTAGGTTTGCTAGAGGGTTTGGTAGGATCCAATTGCGAAGTACTTCTCCGCGAAACGTGTATAGGTATGCTCTGTTTGGGACGGAAAAATTATTTTTCAAGTGAGCATCTCTCAGATTACACGGCAAACAAGAATTGTGTAGCCGAGATGTAACCTAATCGATGGGAAACCCTTCGCGTAAAATTACCGATATCATCCATTGCTCACTTGCTTTCGCTACCCAAAGATATTACGATCAAATCAACAACGAGAAAAGACACGTACCTTAATTAAGTTCGGTGTAGCTGTAGCGTTTGTTGTTAGAACGGGAAACGGAGTTAGACTACTAGAGTTCCCTCGGAGAGTCAATTTACTCGGTTCCTCGCTCGCAATGGAAGACGATTCGAGTTTCCCTAATCGCGTTTGAACGTTCGCCAGTTGTATGAATACAACCAGAAAGAGTACGACAAATACAATATTAATCACAAATGAAAAACACAGCAATTTCGTTGGGGAAGGCCCAGATTTTCCACAAGTACAAATCCACGGTGTGCGCGAGTTATGCTCATCCTGTCCTGACCTCTCCATATTTCTTATTGGAGATGAAACCACGTGTGAGTGTAGCTAGTATATAATTTTTCCACTTCAAAACATTCCTGCCAAATCTACAGTCTTCCATACGAATTTTGACTTTCCGGGACCAAGAAAGTCGGCCTTCGCGCAACCGATTACAATCTTCCTCTTAGCCTGTCCTGTGGTTATATATATAGTTGGTACCAGTCAGTTTCTACGCGCCAAAATTCTGTTGTTAACAATGGCCGAGCATTTATGCGTCAGTCACCCTTCGCGGAAGAACCTTGCACACGTGTCGTGCGCATCAAAACAAAGCCAATGTGTCAAGAAAGGCGCATTCAACCAATCACAGCACGCGCTGGTTGGATAACAATCTCATACAAACAAGCGCTGATTGGTGGAAAACAATAGGCATGATACATTCACACTTTTGGGCCAATGGCATTGTTGGTTCTATGGCGAAAGAAAACACTTAAAACGGTTTATTTAATTGATCAATTGTCATTCAAATTCATCTCTTTCGCGGACTGCTGCGAGCCTAGAAAACTGTTCAGAGAAACAACTTCATGTGAAGGAATGCGCGAGATTTGGAGCGATTTCGAAGTGAAACCTTCCACCGATTTCCAACATCCGCTGGGGGTGTGAATTACGTTGAACTCAATCATCTGCGAGTGAAATTGCCGCATAGCCTTGACCTGGACTAGACAGTAAAACAATTGGATTGCTGCCAGAAAAGCACATGGCATTTATTAACCAGTGTTCCAAACTATTTTAAAGTGGCGTGACGTGCCTGTCTCTTGTCGACCATTGCACCTCAAGCGATGAAGTCATTTTGTATGGTGCGCGCAACTCATTGACAAACACTCGAGGGCGTTGCCGATTGATTTAGGAAGCGATAGAGTGGGAACTTTTTCAACCTCTATCCATCTGACTTGTCTTCTTCTTTTTCCCAACGTCAAACCCAAAAGTAAACAGCCAAAACAACTCGAAATAAACAGGAAATTGTTAATAAAGTGTTTTTGAGGAAATGACAAAACAGCTTTGTGAACTTATCGATTTGCGTGTGTTGCCCAATATTTGCCGAGCAAATTCCTCGAGAGCCGCGCTGGCGAGAGGCAGTTTGCCCCAGTCGTGACTGGAAAGGTTCGAAAAGGCGACGATCCCTGCCCACGAGGCAGCACACTTCCGATCATAAGCCACAGGAGCGGAAATCTGCAGAGCTATGCGTTGTGCAACTTTGAGCGCCTTTCATCGGTCAACGTCAGAAATAACTCAGTCCACTTGCAAGGTTGACGAGCACGCGCGAGCGCGCACGACTTATCTTACTTGTTTGCCATGTCGCAAAGGAAAATAAATCCACTTTACTGAGTCCGTCTCTGACAGATATTCAATACCCGACACAAGAAACAGAGCGAAGGGAAAAACGCCCAATTGATGCCTTACGTAATCGTTATCTTCTCATCTTGATTCGCAACATCAATAATAAATGAAAACTCACAGGAACAATTGTGACAGAAAGCGTCCGCGACAATCGCAATCTAGACAGACATTTCCACATTTTACAACAAACAAGCTCAAAAGTTCGGAAATCGTTCAAGTTTCCGACAAACGAATTAGAAAACGAAAGTCAAGTTTCTTGACACAAATACTAGGCACACAAACCACATTTCAGTGCTTCAATGCCACTGTTTATGGAACGCAAGCAAATAAAAACCCTCTGCAAACGAGATGGAATGAATGCTGTTTATTTTGGCATGGATATCGCACAGATTAATCCACAAGTTGTTTATAAGGCTGTGAACTACCTTTGCGACAAAACTGAATCGCTATCACGACAGATCTGCGCCTTATTTCACCAAGCCATCACTAATATTCATCTCTTGGCAGACAAATTAAAATACGCTCTAGTAGATAGCCCCCTTTCTGGCCAAACGGGCGTTAACAGGTTTAAAGAAGTAAGAATGTTTTGATGCCCCCCTGAACAGTTCGAACTGAAACAAAGTGATGTTTTAAAAGGTTGCGGATCTTCTTTAATTCTAACCTTCAAACCGATGTATGTATAATGTACAAAAAAAAAATTATCTGAGAATTAAATTAAAAGGTCCCGTTCGTGATCTCTGCAAATTGAAGTAAGGTTACATGCCCCTGGAGTCTGGAATAAAATATGCAACATGATAATCTCTTCACAGACGTCTACATTTCCCAACATGCCGAAAGGAAAGGAAATTAAGGGTTTACGGGGCGACACACCCATGGAGAATAAAGCTAACGACGCAACTGGTAGTTTAAGAATAACGAGAAAAAGCGACTATTAGGCATGCAGTTTTAGCGGTGTTATGTACGAATTCAATACAACATAAAGCGGCTCTATAGAAAAATATTACACCAGAGCACAGCATAAATTGATCAGATTAATGAATTGGAAGTTCAATTCTTGTATCGGCATTTCCGAGAATCGATGTTCAAGCACATTTCCTTCCCGTTCTTCCAGACATGATGAGCAAGATTTCTTTCCTTTGTCGTTAAACCACAATCTTGATCGCTTCATCATATCTTGAGTACGAAACCACGCAGATTACATGTCAGCTGGGCGATTTCCGATTGCAGGAAGTTAATTCACAATTTCGGAAAGAAATCTTTGTCAAGTAAAAGTTAACCGGATAAAAGGACAGGATTTTAATTAAACAATGATAAAGAAGAATACCACTCAATTTGGCAATTAATAGTGCGAAGTGAAAATAAACGATCTACTCAGCTCTTCGACAGTTTCAAAGAGACAACTTTATTACGAGAAACCCCGCTTCAAAATAATATTCCTAACATTACATACCCTTCGTATTCGAGAAATTCTAAACCTTATTACTCGGATCAACAAGGCTTTTCATCAAGTTAACATTTAACAACAAAGCTCATTTCCGTACAGACACTTGAGAAGGCTGGCGTATTAAGAGAGCGCGGATAACAATTTTCACATGAAGAAAAAGAACAGCACTTTTACCATTTTATTCATCTGTCAAGAAAGAACCTACGCCATGCATTGAGAGGGATCAAAACTGGTATTTACACGAGACCAATATTTTTATTTACAACGTCGAAGCTTTTGCACAGAGATGCAGAGACGTTTGATTGAATCCACAAGGTTGCCACTCAGTAATAGAAGACACCATAAGCTGCAACCAAACAGAACAAGGTGTCCTAAAAAAAGAAAAGGAAAAAAAAAGAACGAAATCAAATGACGGCTTCTTGTGGACTACACGTGTCTGTATCCTGTCTGTATCTGCCGCTTACTATTTTAAGGGGGCACTGCTCTTTCGGTAACACTCAATATAAGTCGAAGCAATTTGCAGAAATAATGAGTTCCTCATGCAAAACAAGAGCGGTGACATAAAGAGAAATCAGAAGCAAGCAAAACACATGTCGTTTGTAACGAAAGATTCAAACGGGATTACCTGAAAAACTGATTTCAATGTTGTCGTTCAGTAGCCAGCAAGACAAAAACTTAAATACCTCGAGCACGCTAACAGGCGCAAGTGCCACGCATTCTTTCTGACAGTTTCTTTTGTATTCGACACGAGTAAGATGTTAAAACGTTAAAGCTTCACCAACACCATAAAAAACGTTCCACAACCCTCCCTGGTACACCGAGTTATTTCACTAAGCTTCTCACCTTCTCAGTTTTATAAAAATCCTGTCTTTAAACGAAATAAAATCCTGAGTTCGCGAACGTATTGGCCAACGTGCTACCGTCATTTTCAGCGCCTACCCTCGCCAAAACGCCCGGAAAAACCTCCGAATTATGCGATTACAACTAGCCAATCAGAGAACTGCACGAACACTCTCGAGCACACCGAAAGTTTGCACGTCAACTTGACGTCATGCGATGACGGTGTGTCTCTGAGCAACGTGTTTATCAAGAAGAGCGCGGGCTCGCTGAATTCTCTTAAAATGGGTTCGTACCGAAACGGCACTTGTAAACGACAATAGTGAACGGTCGTTAATCCAAAAATATTAAATATATTACAACTGTGAGAAAACAAAGAGCGCATTCTTTACAGGTTTAGTGGTGTGTGCCGACAACAGTACTTGCCGCTTGAAGTCAGGCTGTTTCCGCGCGGCTTCCAATTGTCTGAAGGAGGGCCGTATTAAAATTTGTTGAAAGCTGTTAATGTGCGAACATGCTGCTTAAATCAAACATTTAATTCAAAACACCCAGCTAGTTTATAATAAAAAGTAACAATTCCCGCAGCAAACTTACTGCTAGCGCAACCTTGTGTACAATGCATGTACATGTATTTTTGCCTCGCAGGAGTACAATAGAGTAAAAATCTTGTACAAATACTGAGCTTGCGCTGCAGAGTATAAGAGAAGGCACAGAAGGTATAAGGTGACGCAAAGAGGTGGAATGAAGGAAAGGAATACTAGACATTCAGCCGGTGTGATTGAGTCACCCCGCTGTATTTTTACAAGAATAATCCCAACTCAGGTTAACAGTGATCTTTTGCGTTTGTTATTTTAAGGCGAGACAAACCTTGAATGTAGTTTAAGGGCATCAGGCGCGCACAGGCATCACCAAACGATTTGCATTCAACTTCTCCAGAAAAAGCCGAACTAGCAGAGATTAATCTCCGAAAACGGAACAAGATATTTCACTAGCTTTAGCGCCAACAACATCACTGTTTCCGTGCCCGCAGGGAAAACAAATGATTTCAAGCCGAACGGAAGGTTCGTTAATCTATTTTGGTTAGTATAAGCCAGTATCGCACAGCTTAACATAACAGCATGGTGATTAGACTGCGGCCTCGGCGGTTTCAGCCTTAAAAACAATATCACCAAGCTATTATTTCACCGCAGAACGTCTCGATGGAGTATTCTTGACAAGTAATGAAACGCCCATTTTTTAAACGCTGATCGAAGGTGTGCCGCAAAGGGAGGGATCCGCGCGAACAGCCACGCGCAATGCGCGATGCGCGAACTCCACGCTCTCTCGGGTTATCTCGAAGGGTGTAGCCCTTTTCTCGACATAAAACGGGGTCGTTAGGTCAACTCCTCATATCCCAAAACATATCTTTGTCTTCGTAATAGGTGTCTGAAAAACGAAGAACCCATTTAGTTGTGTTCTACGTCTTTCTACGACGGGTTTAGTGCTGTTGCACAACAAAAGCGCAGATGTTATGTGCTGACAACACACTGTATCAAACGACTCGTTCTACCATGACTCGATTTTTATCGAATGTGGCCATTGTTCAATTTACTTTATCTGAACGAAACAAGATGAAGGCCAACCCACGTGCAGGGGCCACTGTTCTCTCCATGAAACTTCTTCTTTCACAAACGTTTTATTGCAATTGTCGTCGATTTTAAGCATCCTAAGTTCATTTTTGGCACCAATTTGTGATAACAGTAAATTCTAAACGGCAAAATGCACTGCGAGACTACTTTTTTCGATTTCAGAGTATAAAACTGCCACTCAAGGCTTTAATAGTCTTTAATTTTCGCTATTCTTGTTTGTTTGTTATTTAAACAAACCACAGTTACTCTAAGAATCGTTTTTTATTGTAATAAAATGAAACTAGAGCTATAACGCTACCCTAAAAAAAATGTTGGAGCCCTGCAGTTGACAACGCGGATCTTTGTTGCAGTCTGGTATATATTCACGACATCAAAGCCCGCATGTACCAAATTTGAAATGAAAAACAACACGTTGTTGTGTCCAATGTGCAGAGAAGCGTATGTCTTAGATGACATGAACTAAAAACTGTTTATTAGCCCAAGGCATCTAGCCGTAACAATAGAAGCAACACTAATACAGAAGCAGAAACCAGAGTCACCTCGTTAAAGAAACAACCCTCTGTTATATTATTTTCATTTTTTTTTCTGCACGACACGTGCAAAACGGCGCGCGGCCTCCAAGCATAATTCCCGCCTCCTTAAAACAGCTTTCAAAAAGCACACGTTGCGAAACAACGCACGCGGTGTAAAAGTGGCAGTGATTTCAAGCTACACAATGGAGAAAAAGCAAAATAGGCAATCTCAACGCACTCTGTGTCCCGTGGGAAAGTTATTTTTTTATACATCTCACATTTCATATACCACCACGTAACATTTTTAAACTTTCTCTTTTTTTTGGTTTCTTGCGGGGTATCTTTGGCAGTTTCTTTGCCATCTGAAAAGTTGTATAAATGAAAAGAACCTTTCGGAATCTTTCGGTCAATAACTTGGTACTCGTTAATCTATTTAGTTCGTTTCTCCATTCTTAGTTTGCCGAGAGTTTAATCAAGTTCTCTAACTAGTGACGGCATTTGCACATAATAGGAAAAAAAAAGCGTTAAATAGCCAAAGAGGGCTAACTTTAATACCTTGTTTTCTTTGCATTAAAAAAATAACCAAACGTCCTCATTAGCAGTAATACTGACGGTAATGTAAGCCCCTAACTCTGATATGGAGGTAAATTTAAGTCATCGGTCAACAGACGGGGTCGAAGGGATGTTTCTCCACTAGACACGCGTTTTACAGCGCGAAAACTAGCATACACTTTACTACATTCTACTCGCTTACACAGCCACAAACGAAGACTACCTACAAAGGGAAACAAGTTTTATTCACTGAGATTCATTTTTCCAGCTGATTTATCAAGGAGATGCTAGAATACGGAGAATCGTTGTGTCCTCTAAGAGGACACAGAGAGTAATCCATCGGCGTCATTTCAAAATGGTTCAATTTTTTCCCAGCTACTTGGAACATTAATATCGTAAGCCGGTTAAGTTTTAAAGCGATCTCTCATCAAAGCAAATCGTTTGGTATGCAAGGAACTGTTGTGAGCAGAAAAGCTGAAATTCAATTTAGCACTTGAAGAAAGTTTGCCTGCCGATTTCGCATGCAAGAGATATGATATTTTAACTGGAACGCGTCGACCCCGAACAGTGGATATAAGCCCGGTGATTAGGCGCAAATTCCCAAGCAACGCAAAACAAGAGAGAAACTATTCCAAATTGGGCTTAGCAATGCGGAACCTTGCGCATGAATGCGGCGCTTCACTAACTACAAAGAGAAAATAATTAACAAGTTTAAAATGCAAATCAAAACGTGATATACATCAGGATTAATTTGTTCTGTCAACTTTTAGCTTCAGGCAAGGAATACAATGATACTTAATAACAGAACTCTGCCAAAATTATCGCGGTTTTTGTACACAATGAGTTTAATTTCCGAATTGAAACGAGCCTCTGATAACTGATCTTTCTGATAAATATAGTACCTGAAAGAAAAGAAAACATTGATCGAGTGTAAAAGGAGGGTAAAAAGTTAAAGGATACACTTTGCACAACGAACAAATCAAAACTTGTCGAAGCACAGCCTTGGTCAGTTGTAAAATACTCGCAATGTAAAATCCACCACTTTGCCAAGGTAACCTTGAACTTCAAATATATACACAGACAGGTGGAAACGAACTCTTTATCTCATTTCAAATTGTGTTTTTTAACAATGTAAAGCCCCTATTGATCAACAATAAACACTTGCGACGAAAACAAGTTATAAGATGGCATGTTTTCAATGAAGCGCAAATGTCTTAAACTAATTTTTCTACTGAAGAAAATCATGGAACGCGGATGAAAAAGACAATACAAAGCTTCACAGACTAAGAAGTCGCAGAAACATGCTCCTGAAATCTCTTCACATGCAACGAACATGAAATCAAAACAACGCGCCGCTTGTGCTCATTCGCCAAGCACGTGTTCTCAATTCAAGTCATGAGACCAATATACAAAACGTTAAATTAAAGCTACACAAAGCACGCAGCCAAATTAACCCCACGATGCATGTGATTCCAAACGATATGGTCAGTTGCCAAGCGCCCCTGCGCATGATGAAATTCGGGTTAATTGCCCAACTCTCAAAGAGTACCGAAAAATGTTTCCATAGGGAGCTCGACAGTCTCCGGTGCACATCGCACCTCGTTTATTTCGCATTATTTTTGCCCACAAGCCGCGCTAAAATCCCAGACTCCATGTAAATAGCTTTTTGTTAGACAAGGAAAAAGCCATATTCTAATGACGGTGCGTTTTGCCCGTAACGTCTCCATTATTAGATGCTTGCCTGAAGCGAGGTCGTGGGAACAAACCGTGAGAAAACTACATGTTCTGCCCACAAAAGCTTGCAGCATTCAGCTCATTCTCTTTATTAGCAAACACACCTGTCGCGGTTAACTCGCATTGTTTCAGTCGCCCTGTGTTTATATAACAGTGGTCGCGGTTGTTGACCGTTCGTCCGTAACAGGATTACGTTGTCTCGAAAACTTGCAAATTTGTTACCGCAGCGCGTTTTCTACACAACAACGCCGCAAAACAACACGAGATTGGTTGACAGTCAATTTTGAACTCCAAATGGCTTGAGGGAAGGGCATCAAGCGAGCAAAAATGTCCAGTTTTCAGGTCGTGATTTCACCGACAGATTGCGCGCCAAAAAGGATTAACAAAAGCTTGGCTAAAAGCTAGTTAGGTTATGTAACATCAACGTAATAACGTGCGACAACGTCAATAAAAGAACTAATCGTGCCTTTGTACAACATTAAATTCAAGAAGTTCCCAGGGGCTATGAAAATTTGTGGGTTATCGTCCGTAGAGTCGTTTGTTGTGATATCACGAGTATTAAACTTTTGCAATTAGCATGCAACATGTTCTTGTTTTCGGGCAAATTTACTACGTTGTTTTGAAACATGTTTTTGCAAATAAACAACTATGTAACATCAGGCGATATTTATCGTTTTCTCGCATCAAGCACCGCAGGAACTGTCTGTTGGAAATATAAGTTCATTTTGCAGAGACAAACACTCCAATTAACGCACACTGCGAGGGGGGGCGAGTGACCAGAGAAAGCCGCTTAAAATTCCCGAATTTTCCAACGCGCGAGGTAAAACAAATTGAGACAAAAGAATTCGCCGTCAATGGGGCTTGGCGGGAACCGAGCACAAAAACAGTGTATTTGTCACAACACAATTGGAACGTTCCAGCTGCGATCGAAAACACCTGCTAAATGAAAAACTAAAATATGTTTTCTTTCTACGCAGCCATGCATCTAGAACTACACTCCTGCTTTGTAAGATTGTTTGAAAAGATCAACTACGTCTGGGAGCGGGGAAAACAACCAATCAACTATCACTTTCTTAACACATTTTCGTGGAATTTCAAGCTTTTTTTTACAAAACACCAGAGAGATCTACAAACAAGTCTTTTTATCGTCTTCGTTACCTGAAAACTAATCAGAGGAAAGTTAAACTAAGAGAAATAGTTCTCGTTGGTATTATTAAGATGGACAGATCGTCTTCACGAACAATTGCAGGCAGGTGCGTCAAACACAGATAAGCTGTAAGTCGCACAAAAGAAGTCACGTATGTACCTGCATAAAGAGTGATGTTATCGCTACCATAACTACCACTAAATTATTTTCTTGCTGGATTTATAAAATCTCTAATCTACGGTGGAGGTTTAGATCGCTTTTTTAACGTCATAGTTGTATATTTTCTAGACTGCAGAAGAATTCTACTTATGTCGGCCTGCGGCATAATAGGATAAAATGCTCGTGAGGTTTCAGCGCAAACTGCTATTTTAGGGTGAGGCTGAAACAGAAAGTTCTTGAGTATTTTAAGAAATGCATTTCAAGAAAGTTTCTAGCTGGGTGTTGTCTGTGGAAAGTAAAACGACGCTGTACAGCGTTTTAAAATTCCTCCCTCAAACTTTGACATTTTCACGCGCTGCGAGAAAAGTCTCGACTATAACGTGAAATAAAAAATTGAGTTCTTACACTATATGCATTGTTTTGGCTAGGAATTTACCGATCCCTGTGTACTTAGAAGGATTCTTAAATCCAAATCTGGCAATCACTTGAGAGTCCTATGAGAAAACCTCTCACGAGAAAACCTCTCCGAATGAGCAGGACATGTGGGCAGTTTTTCCGGCATATTCTGTTTTTCTAGCTCTCTTCACTGATAGCACACAAACAAAGTTAGGATTGAATATACGCAGCAGAATGAGATTTATGGGAACTGCTGATGAGTGAAATCTCTTCCGCTTGGCAGAAATAGTTGTAGCGATTAGAGCCTTGTTGAAAGCGAAAGCTTTCGACGAGTGGTGTACCTTTCACGGTTTTGGCGAAAAGCTAATAGCGTTGCGACTAAACCCGAGACGATTAAAATTAGGGAAACGTAAAATTCCCAAAGTAAACTATTGTAGCCCCACAGTGTGGTTAGTATGAATCCCTTTGTGGAGACATTGACGCTTATTTTCTAAATAATGGAGAAAACGTGAAATATTGGGATTAAAATGACGACTGTTGGTGAGTGTAACACTGTATGGCTGTGTTTATTTTTCTGATGGTTCTACAGATACAATGTTTTCCTAAGCAGTGCTCTTACAATCTTACATGAGTGCAAAAAAAAAACCGCTTGTTGACAGAGCATCGACTGTTTGCTTGTGCTGTATTCCAAGCGATGAGCTTTTGAATGTGAGTGCCTACCTGGGGATTAGTTAGTAGTGTACGAATTGCTATATACTTAAATGTTTGGATAAAAAATTGCTGACTACAACACTGAAAGTAGAGATGTTTTAACTGCTTATTGAACGCCTAGGAAAGTTAAGAGACACATCAAAGGAAAAGTTCAGTGCTGCACGTAGTTTGACTAAATTTACCGTCTATAAGACAACTACTCTGTCGACGAGTTCTTGAGTAAACACTGTTTTTAGCCTGAGGCGATCCAAGGTTCATGGCCCATATTTGCGTGCAAAAAGGTTTTTTTTTTTCATCTACTTCATTCGTGACGCTCAATTATCCGTGAAACAAAGCTCGCGATAACAAATCCATCGGCATTCTTATACTTTAGTGATTCCCATTTAACAGATCTCAAATGGTACGGTTTTAATCATTTCGACAATTAAGTGATCAAAAGCGCCATTTCGTGAAAGCTATATGCCGCAGTCATTATTGACGCAAATCAAACGCAGAGCCGTAAATGCAAGCTAATGGGAAATGAGTGTATGTCTGGTTTTCCTTGAAAACAAAGTCGTTAATCCGGTTTTGATTAATCCACCCTTTCAGTGCCAGACTTGAGAAATAGCTTAACTATTTTAAGCGGTTTTAATAAGCGTTCAACAGAAAAAATGCAGACAAAATTCAATTTTCTTCAGGGAACGGCTAAACTGAACATTTTGTAACAAATCCAAGTTTTGGCGTTCGTGTAAAATCTACGTTTTCTTAAACTCTTTCCGCTGTAAGCCAAAATTGCTAATTCTCCTTATAAGCTGGCAATACTATGTTTCAGAGCTTTTTGTGAGAATTTGACATTCCATCAAGACAATACACGATTTCTTTCTTTCTTTCTCCTCGTCGCCTTCTGCTCGGCAATGTGCCGATGTGGTAGAGCAATTGCAAAAATGTCGATAACTATTGTGAATTAGTGTCCTTTCAATATGTGCTAACCACATTTACAGATATTTTTTTCTGTGAGATCTATGGAGCTCCCATGCTTTGGAAAGACAACATGTTCGAGGCCTGAAACTGTTATGAAGGCTCGCTATGTCCTAGTGCTAATGCCTCGGCTCAACTCGGAGATATTTTCCATGTTTTACTCTCCTCTTAAACGGAATGAACAGTAATCTTTAATGTAGATACTTCTGTTTGGGTGATAATACTGAACACGCATTTGTCCATAAGACTCTATTCCAAACTTGGTGGTTCATTGGCTTCTATCAGTGGTACTAATACTGCATGATTGTAAGGTACCACACTTAAGGTTACGCCCACAATTTGTCAGATTCAGTAATCAGCAACATTCCTTGCTGGAGAAAAGCACTGTGAGAGTAAAGTGTCTTGCCTTAAAACAACAGACTTAGAAACCCAGCACAACCGAGGGATCGATGCATATTTCTAAAAATCATCAATACTAGATGAGCGTAGTCAAAACCAGAATGATGAGAAAAAATCTCAGAACACAGAGACAATAGAATTGCTTGCATGAACTTCTCTCTTTGGGTCCAGCTACTTTGACAGATATCTACCAAAGCTGATTAACTCATCAAGATTCCATAACAAAGGAAAAAAAAAACAAATACACATGAAAATGGTGCTCAAAACCACAAAGATAAGACTAAAATCTGAAAAATCAGATCAGAAGGCGTTTAGATGAGCATTGTTTGTGTATGGACGTAACTTATGTTCTGCGCTTTAAAATGCATAAATGAGAAAATACCACCATATATCTTTCAACTGGTTCTGGTATTGTGACAATAAAACAATTTAGCAACAGGGCACACAGATACATCTAACAAAACTGACTATAGTTTATCAATCTTCCAGTCATGAGGCATCACTAAGCTTCTATGAAAGTAGCTAAAACGTTCGCTAAGTAGCTGCCTGTTGATTACTCATTGCACTAATCAAAATTAAAAAACAAAAAAGGAAATTTCGTCGACAACAAACCTGCAGCTACCAAACAGCTCTTATTTATGAAAGCTCCTTTTTGGTCAAATCTACTTATCGTAACTCAGGTCAATTCTTGTCAACTCGAGAACTGATCTGGATTTGCTTCACTCTGATATAACTATATGTAATACTTAAGTCAATCTACTGACACTTCTATTGCACAGCTCCAGAAAATAGCCACACCCGCCCAAAAGGAAGGATAAAGAGAATTCTGAATGGGGATGAGGGGATGCAAAGGCTTCAAAGAAAAGTAGGAAGCTGCATATGCTAATATGGAATTTCAAGACAGCTATGAGGGTTCAAACCAAACATCTTACTGTCTATGGGTTTGGATATTTTCTGAACAAAACACATTCTAAATTTTATTGTATCTGTGATAGCCTGGGCCCATGTTTTCAAGGAGGGCACACAATGCTATCA